>OGCN01000045.1_pt1 | contig 175928 bp, 145 predicted proteins | sample 1570181 | NCBI WGS metagenome assembly OGCN01 (sample SAMEA4370584, study PRJEB24528) | human gut metagenome | reverse complement strand
AAAATCGCTGAAACCCTTGATTTTACTGGTTTTCTTTACTCAAAGTTTTCATCGTCGGGAAGAGCAGAACATCGCGGATGGCAGGGCTGTTGGTCATCATCATCACCATACGATCAATTCCAAAACCAATTCCTCCTGTTGGCGGCATACCAATGCTCAACGCATTCAGGAAATCTTCATCGGTATGGTTTGCCTCATCATCTCCTGCTTCAAAGGCTTTTTCCTGCGCCTCAAAACGAGCCCGCTGGTCAATCGGGTCATTCAGCTCAGAATATGCATTGGCCATTTCCCATCCATTCATGAAGAACTCAAAACGCTCTACATAATTTGGATCTTCCGGCTTTTTCTTAGTAAGAGGAGAAATCTCGATTGGATGGTCCATAACAAAGGTAGGCTGGATCAGATGTTCCTCTACATATTCTTCAAAGAACAGATTCAGGATGTCGCCCTTCTCATGACGCTCCTCAAATTCAATGCCATGCTCTTTAGCAAGCGCTTTTGCTGCCTCTGTATCTGCCACTTCATTGAAGTCGATATTCGCATATTTTTTAACAGCATCTACCATGGTAATACGTTCAAAAGGCTTGGACAGATCCATTGTATGCTCTCCGTACTGAAGAACTTCAGAACCTGTTACCTCTTTGGCAACATAACGGTACAGATTCTCTGTCAGATCCATCATGCCATGATAATCTGTAAATGCCTGGTACAACTCCATCAGAGTAAATTCCGGATTGTGACGGGTATCCAGACCTTCGTTACGGAACACACGGCCGATCTCGTATACCTTTTCCATACCGCCTACGATCAGTCTCTTCAAATACAATTCCAATGAAATACGAAGTTTCAGATCCTCATCCAATGCATTGAAATGAGTCTCGAATGGTCTGGCCGCAGCTCCTCCGGCATTCTGTACTAACATCGGAGTCTCCACTTCCATAAATCCCTGGTCATCCAGATAGTTACGGATGCTGCGAAGAACTTTAGATCTCTTGATAAAAGTGTCTTTTACTTCCGGATTCATGATCAGATCCACATAACGCTGACGGTAACGCATATCGGTGTCTGTCAGACCATGGAACTTCTCCGGCAGAATCTGAAGGCTCTTGCTCAGAAGAACTACCTTTTCTGCATGAATTGAAATCTCGCCGGTCTTGGTTTTAAAAACCTGTCCGGTAATGGCCATGATGTCACCAACATCATACTTTTTGAAATCTTTGTAATCATCCTCGCCAATATTATCTCGGGCAACATAAGCCTGAATATCTCCCTGCAGATCTCTGAGATTGCAAAAAGATGCTTTACCCATAACACGCTTAAACATCATTCGTCCTGCTACTGTTACAGTTTTGCCTTCCATCTCCTCGAAACGATCTTTGATCTCAAGGGAATGATGTGTCACATCACATTTGGTGATCACAAATGGATCCTTACCTGCTTCCTGCAGTGCCGCCAATTTTTCGCGACGCACTTTTAACAACTGATTTAAATCTTCTGCCACTGGTCTAACTCCTCACTTTTTTCTTAATTGTTCTTATGGAAATCAATGATCTGATACTTAATCATACCTGCCGGTGTCTCAACCTCTACTGTCTCGCCGGCCTGGCCACCGATCAAAGCTTTTCCAACCGGTGATTCATTGGAAATCTTGCCCTGAAGACTGTCTGCCTCGGTTGAACCTACAATCTTGTATTCCATCTCTTCGTCAAATTCCAGATCCTTGATGCGTACTGTGCATCCTACATTGATCACACCGCTGTCTGCATCATCATCTACTACTTCTGCATTTTTCAGAATTTTGTCGATCTCTTCAATACGAAGTTCAATATCCCGCTGCTCCTCTTTGGCAGCATCGTACTCTGCGTTCTCGGACAAGTCTCCCTGTTCTCTGGCTTCCTTGATCTTCTGAGCCACTTCTCTACGACGGTTTACTTTCAGATCCTGCAGTTCATCCTCTAAGGCTTTCAAGCCTTCATAGGTCATAATATTCTTTTTATTTTCAGCCATGACTTCACTACCTCCTAGGTTTTTAACATCTTAACATTATATCGTACCTATGGGTTCTTGTCAATTATTCTCCCTCCGTATCTTCCTTGTCATCCGAACCACCCGGCTCTGTATCACCGCCTGTTGGATCTTCTGTGCTTCCGTCTTTCAAAAGCATCTTCTGGGAAATCGAATCTGTATCGTCATCATCTTGTCGGATCACAATCTTCTGATATTTCTTCGGAACATTCTTATAAACATTATTTTTCCACAAATTTTTCCACTGCACATCCGTAATGGCGCATACAGTCGCCGGATATCCAGCCGTCACAGCCCCCTCGACATTTGGCTGGGTAGCGAGAGAAACACGGATCGGATAATATTTTAAAGTATCAAATGTGTTTGACTTAACCACCGGATTCACAACACCTCGCAGTAAAAGTGCTACATATTTGGTCTTGGTTCCATCATCCTGCTCTGCCTCATCATCTAATGTCTGGATGCCCTTGATGGTGTTATTTTCAATCACACAGTTTTTCCAGTTCAAGGCACGGATTGCCGCATTAAATGTTCCTTCGATCTTGTTATTTTTAATCTGGATATTGTCGTGATACAACTGTGTATTGCCATCGGCGATATAGGTGTGGCTTCCTACTGCCGTTCCTATATTTTTGAATGTATTGTTGGTGATATACACATCCTTGCAGACTGTTTTATCATGAGTGGACCAATCATAGTTAAATCCTGCTGTATTCTCGTCGGTTCCGTCTATATTGATACACTCTTTATAACTCTTTTGCAAATATGGTTTGAATCCCTCAAATGTACAATTTTTAACGGTTACATTCCTGGATGAGTTCAACTCGATATAGTGAAAACCATATAAGTTTTTAAATGTAATGCCGGACACTTCAACATTCTGGTTATGTCCGATGATCACACACATGGCACGCAAAATGTCTTTACAGTCCATGATAACAGTTCCGCTTCCCAGGATCTTTACATTCTGGGATCCGTTGTAGCCGCTGACAGTCTTAACCGTACCATCTTTTGATGGCGGCACAAGCACAAACAATGCCTTGGCATAGCTGACATCATAGGCAGTAGATCCGGACTTTTCAAATGTTACACCATCTCTCATATTTATAGTTACATTTGACGGAATACAAATATTATTGGTTATCGGGTAAGTTCCCCTTTCTACAGTGATCGTACCACCGCCTGTCAACTCCAACTGTTCCATATAAGAACGGAATACATAATAATATCTTTTCTTGGAAAAATCTTCATAATCCGTATATTTGTCATGGAATGGTGCGGTAGCCGTGTTGATCGTAAAGTTTTTCTGCGTTTTATCCTCAAAATACATCAAACGAGTGCTTTCGTTCAGAATGTAATAATAAGAAATATTAGCTACTGTGTTAGTCTTGAGGCTGGCCACATTGGCATCGCTGATAATGGATGAAAATCTTGTGAAAGCAGCACCCTTGCCATAATTAATACTCTTGTCAAAGCGTACTGTGTACTGACATCCAGACAAAGTGTTGGAAGCGATAACAGGCTCCTGCACACCCAGACCATACACATAAGTATCTGCTTTGCCTGCGCCTGTCTGTGTCATACTGTTGCCTGTAATGGCCGGCCTGCTCCACCCATGGGCATAAACAGCAAACTGTGTTGTGTTGATAAAGCGGTTGTTCCGGATACTGATACCGTTCTGATAATACAGACGGCCGCCGCTGACTGTATTGGCAAAAGAACCAATCGCAATATCACTGCCGCTAAACTGGTTATTGGTAATGTTTACCGTCGTATTTACCGTGTTATCCAGTTTGCTCCATTTTCCTCCAAAGGCTTCTGTGGTTTTATTGATATTTTCCAGACGGACCGCCATCTTCTTGCTATAAGATGCCCCTGAAACACCTTTGGCAAATACACATTTGTCTACCGTTACATTGTTAGATCCCTCTGCCCATATATAACTGCCGGCATTGCGGTTTTTAAAACGTACATTACGAATGGTGATCTTCTTTCCATGAGCCACATAGACACCGGTGGCACCGGAAACCTTGCCAAGATCTATGGTAGCTGTTCCTACTCCTATGATAGATGAATTTTTTGTTCCGTTATATTTGGCAACTTTTCTGTTTTTTTTGGAATTTGCCGTAGAGACAAACTGAAACAGGTATTTGGTGCTTTTTACCTTCTTTGTACCGGTAGCTGTTGTCTTTACAACTTTAGCACCGCTGTTTAACTGAATTTTTACCTTAGATGGAACATACAATGTCCTTGGGATTTTGTAGGTTCCTTTCTTCAATTTTAAAGTACCGCCTTTTTTAGAAAGTTTGTCCAGATAATACTGTATGGTGTAATACTGTCTGGTCTTGGCCGTATACTTTTTGCTTTTTTTGAGTTTCTTGATTGTTTTTTTGTTTGGTTTGGACGAAGTTTTTATCGTATATGTCTTGGCATAGCACATGGTTTTTGTTCCCACGGCTGCAGCCATAATAAATACAAATAAACTAATCCATCTGATCCATTTTCTTTTTTTGTTCACTTTGTAACATCCTCCCTTTTATTTGTTTCCATCATATCATATAAACAATTTTTGTCAAAGTTGTAACAATTCTCTTGACTTTTTATTCATCACTGATTAGTCAGAGATGCTTATGTGGAATTTTTTCACATCATAAAAAAGCCCGGATTTTCCCGGGGGGGGGCTCAAAAGCCCACCGGCGAAAACTCCGGTCTTATTTTTAATTTCTGGAGAACTCGCTTAACTGCAATCCCTCATTTCGATCCAATGCCGTCTGAATACTCCATGGATGAGTAAATAAAAGCAATGGGCGATCTCTGAGATCCTTTACCTTCTTCGTATCTGAAGTAACAGACAAGGATGTCACATCTATATCATCGTTCTCGATCCAGCGAACATGCTCATACGGAAGCTGTTCCATACGGATCTCTACATTGTATTCACTCTCCAGGCGGTACTGCAGCACCTCAAATTGCAGCACGCCAACCACTCCTACGATAATTTCTTCCATCCCCGTGTTAAATTCCTGGAAGATCTGGATTGCTCCCTCCTGGGCGATCTGGCTGATTCCCTTCATAAACTGCTTACGCTTCATCGTATCTACCTGGCGTACTCTGGCAAAATGCTCCGGAGCAAAAGTTGGGATCCCTTCAAATTTTACCGGTGTCTTTCCTTTATACAGCGTATCTCCAATAGAGAAAATACCCGGGTCAAAAACACCGATAATATCTCCGGCATAGGCCTCCTCCACATGCTTTCTCTCCTGGGCCATCATCTGCTGCGGCTGGGAAAGACGGATCTTCTTCCCACCCTGCACATGCATTACTTCCATACCAGCTTCAAACTTGCCGGAACAGATTCGCATAAATGCAATACGGTCTCTGTGCGCCTTATTCATATTCGCCTGGATTTTAAATACGAAAGCTGAAAATTCATCTGAGAACGGATCCACTTCTTCCCCTCCGGAAGTTCTAGGCAGAGGTGAAGTTGTCATATCCAGGAAGTGCTGTAAAAAAGTCTCCACGCCAAAGTTAGTCAGCGCCGATCCAAAAAACACCGGCGAAAGCTGTCCCTGGCGCACTTTTTCCAGATCAAACTCATCACTGGCACCGTCTAACAACTCAATCTCATCTACCAGAATATCATGATACTCTTTTGTGATCAGATCATCCAGTCCCGCATCTCCCAGTTTCGCCTCCACCGTCTCCACTTTATGTCCGTTGTCACCGGCGATAAACCGGGTAATGGTCTTTGTATTTCGGTCATACACACCTTTAAAGTTCTTACCGGAACCAATCGGCCAGTTAATAGGGCAAGTGCGGATCCCCAGCACATTTTCAATCTGATCCATCAGTTCAAATGGATCCATAGCCTCGCGGTCCATCTTATTTATAAAAGTAAAAATAGGAATACCACGCATAACACATACTTTAAACAACTTGATAGTCTGGGCCTCTACACCCTTAGAACCATCGATAACCATAACAGCAGAGTCCGCCGCCATCAGTGTACGATATGTGTCCTCCGAGAAATCCTGATGTCCCGGTGTATCCAGGATATTAATGCAAAAACCATCATAATTAAACTGAAGTACCGAGGAGGTAACAGAAATACCACGCTCTTTTTCAATTTCCATCCAGTCTGACACAGCATGTTTGGCCGCCTTGCGTCCTTTTACCGATCCCGCCAGATTGATAGCTCCTCCATATAAAAGGAATTTCTCCGTCAGAGTTGTCTTACCGGCATCCGGGTGGGAAATAATCGCAAAAGTTCGTCTTTTTTCTACTTCGTTTTTCAATGTGTCTGCCATGTTATTCTCCATTCTTTTCTACAAAAAACTGCTTGTTACATAACAAAAGCCCTGATAAAAATCAGGGCTTCTAAGAAGCTGGGCTACAAGGATTCGAACCTTGAAATGCTGGAGTCAGAGTCCAGTGCCTTACCATTTGGCGATAGCCCAATCACAACTACAAGCGATATTATACCGCAGCATTTTCAAAAATGCAAGTACTTTTTTAATTTTTTTTGAAATATTTTTTCGTACCTAGTTTTTCACCCGTACTGCCGTGCTTTTCTGTACTTTGTAATCGTACACCTGATCTTGCTTCGGGAACTTCATCCCCAGTTTCTTCGCCTTGGAAAATATAGTATCATAGTCCAGAGCCGCATCGCTGGCTTCCCTTTTCATCTCTTCTGTCTTCTCTTTCAAGACCGTCACCTGATCTTGCAGTCTCTGCACACTGTCACCCAATATAACCTGCTGGTTGTTCAGACGCACCACATAAAAACATGCCACCGTAAGCATAGCCGCCATGATCACTGTCACCAGTCCCCTCTTCACCATCCGGCCTTTCTGTTTCCTTTTTTTCACATCTACTACACAGATCCGCTTCCCTTTATTCACGATCTGCACCGCTGTATTCCCAATCATATATTCCGTCGTTGATTTCATAGCTATTATTCCTGTTCTTCTTTCTTTTTTGTATTTATCTCTGTAGCATCTACGATCAGCATGGTAATGGCACCTGACCGGCTGGTGTAATGCTGCCTTGCGTAAGAATCTACCCGTTCTATCACATCATCATCCAGGGTTATATTTATCCTTTTTTTCATCGCTCCCTCTCTTTCCCGTTCAAAAAAACAACTTTTACCCACTTTATACACACGATATAAGTTTATTATACATTTTTCATGTGTATAATGCAAGAAAAAATACTCTTTTCCCAGGGAAAAGAGTGTGCTATAATGATTGATAGTGATAATCAAAGGAAGTGACGAAATGGAAACAAACCAGAAATACAATTATACCTGTCCGATCTGCGGCTATACATTCGAATCAGATAAAGCAGAAATGGAAGACCGTACTTGCGAAAAATGCCAGAAAGGCACTTATACTATCCGTTCTTTTGCCAGCATACGCAAGGTATTTAAGAATCCACAAAAATCATAATTTTTTTCTTGACAGTGCAGACACAATGTGATATTATCTTACTTGTGTCTGACACATGACATGCGCGAGTGGCTCAGTTGGTAGAGCACAACCTTGCCAAGGTTGGGGCCGCGGGTTCGAGTCCCGTCTCGCGCTTATTTTTTTAACTAGGAAGTACCGAAAATGGTGCTTCCTAGTTTTTTTGCTGTCTAAAAACCTGTATACACTTGTAGACACACGCTGCATCAAAACACAACAAAAAAAGCGATGGATCCTGTAAATCCATCGCTCTCTTTGGAAACTATAAAAATATATGCAGGAAAAGGGACTTGAACCCTCATGGTATTGCTACCACACGGACCTGAACCGTGCGCGTCTGCCAATTCCGCCATTCCTGCAGCACGCTTAATAATATACCACCACATATGTCATATGTCAACACTTTTTTCCAATTTCACAAAAAAATTTTTATTTCGCCCCAAACCTGCAAAACTATGCTATACTAACATGAGGAGAAACTGTTATGTGCGAAGTGCATAATTGATGATCAGTTTCGACGACCTGCCGCCTGGCGCAGGCGAGGGGCGTTCATTACATAACATATCACAAGAGGAGGTTGTACTTATGATCATGAATGTTGGAATGTTGATCTTCGGCATCTTTGATTCCGTCGTGGCATTTTTTCTTGTTTACAATATGATAAAGGCAAAACTGGGCGGTGATACAAAAAAATTGGCCCGGATTGTTTCAGCCATTGTGGCCACCATTACTGCATCGGTTTATTTTGCTGTTATTGTGTGGTTTAATACGAACCTGTATACGGTATCCTTTGAAGCTAAAATGGTTGTGTATCTGGCCCCTATCGTTTTAGCTGTCCTTATGGGCGTTTTGGTATGGCTTTCACAGCCGCCTAAAAAAACAGAAGCTCCTGCTCCCGACTCTGCTGAGCCTGAGGCAGAAACTTCTACTTCTAAATAATCAGTACTTCATATTGTATGCACCTGGCAGGTGGCTTCTATCAAAGATAGCCATCTGCTTTTAAGTGTTTCTTTTTTATATTCTTCATGTTGCAGGCAACAATGATTCCAACCACTTTACTCTTGCTGTTCAAGAAAAAGCGGATCTTGTACTTGCTGTAACTTACTTCTGTATATTTCTTAGCCTTGTTTTTCTTAACCAGTTTCATATTGGAAAAAGCATCTTTTTTGCTGCACTTTTTCACTACGATCTGATCTCCGTATTTCTTCTTGATGGTGGAAAGTTTGGATCCAGTTTTAATACCACGGTTTGTATAGCGCCTTTTACCTGTACCATTCTTAAACTGGAATGTGTAGTAAAAACCACCTTTTCCCGCATATCCTTTCTTCTGGCACAGATAGATAAAGTTGATCTTGCGGACCGTCACTTTTCGTTTGCCACGGACATAACGGGCTTCTGTGATACCAAACCGGTCAAAATCTTTTTTGCTCATCTTGGCTACAACGGATACCTTACAGGTAAGTTTTATGCCGTCCACACTGGCCTGTACTTCCGTGCTTCCTTTTTTGATTCCCTTTACAACACCTTTATCCGAAACCGTAGCAACGCTTTCATCACTGCTGGTCCAGGTAACGGTGGATGTAGTTCCTGTCACTTTCAGGGTAATCTTCTTTCCGGCCATAAGGTTCATGGTTTTCTTGCTTAACTTGATCTTGCTTGTATCCACAACCGGTGTTGGCTCCGGTGATACAACGGGCTCCAGTGTAGTAACGGCGGAGCCGGTCGTAACGATAGCAGACCCGGTTGCTGCCGTCGCTGCACTGGCTCCTGTCCCCTCGATCTCTGTAAGCCCTAACAACATGGCTGCACTAAGTGCAACACAAACTACTGCCTTGCTTTTGCTAAACATAGATATTTCTCCTTTCATTTTTCCATTTTTACTTCAAACTACATAATATACCACCTGTAGAGATTTGTCCAGCACAAGCCTTATGCAAGTTCTACCGCCCCTGTATAGAGTTGATAGTAGCGGCCCTTTTTCTCAAGGAGTTCATCATGAGTTCCCCTTTCAATGATCTGGCCTTGTTCCAGTACCATAATGCAGTCCGCATTACGCACAGTAGACAGGCGGTGGGCGATAACAAAAGTGGTTCTGTCTTTCATTAACTGTTCCATCCCCCGGTCAATGTGCAGTTCTGTACGGGTATCTACCGAACTGGTAGCCTCATCCAGAACAAGGATCGGCGCCTTGGAAACAGCAGCTCTGGCAATATTTAATAACTGTCTCTGCCCCTGGCTTAAGTTGGTTCCATCCCCTTCCAGCACAGTATCATACCCATCTTCCAGTCTCATGATAAAGGAATGGGCACTGGCTGTTTTGGCAGCCTGGATCACTTCCTCATCCGTCGCATCCGGTCTTCCATATCGGATATTTTCCATGACGGTTCCGCTGAACAAATGAGTGTCCTGCAGCACCATAGCTATATGGGAGCGAAGACTGCTTCTTTTGTATTCCTTAATATCTCTTCCGTCGATGACGATCGATCCCTCCTGAATATCGTAAAAACGGTTCAAAAGGTTTGTAATGGTGGTCTTTCCGGCTCCGGTAGAACCAACAAAGGCAACCTTCTGTCCGGCGTGGGCGTACAGATTGATATCTTTTAAGATGGTTTTATCCGGATTATATCCAAACGTAACATGCTCCATCGTCACCTCACCCTTCACATCATCCATCTCTACGGCATCCGGCATATCTGCTTCTTCTGCCGGTGCATCCATCACAGTAAATACACGCTCTGCTCCGGCCAATGCCGAAAAGATCGTGTTTACCTGCATGGAGATTTCATTGATCGGGCGGCTGAACTGTCTGGAATAGTTTACAAATACCGTCAGATTACCAATGGTCAGCTTGCCAAGGACTACAAAAATAGCACCTACCGTGGCAGTCAGTCCATAACACACCTGACCGATATTTCCCATTACCGGCCCCATCACTCCACCAAAGAACTGGGCTTTGATCTGTTTACCTCTCAGATCATCATTTAACTCTGTAAAATTCTCAACGGCATCTTTTTCATGACAGAACACCTTTACAACCTTCTGTCCGGTTACAATCTCTTCGATATAGCCGTTCAGATCTCCCAATGCACTCTGCTGGGCTCTGTAATAACGGGAACTGCGCATGGCAATGCTGCCAGCTGCTTTGATCATTACCGGCACCATAATCACGGTAATAAGTGCCAGCCATACATTCATGTACAGCATGATCGCCAATGTACCGATCACACTGATGGTTCCGGAGATCAACTGGATCACCGTATTGTTCAACAGTTCACCGATCATATCTACATCATTGGTAAAACGGCTCATGATGTCACCGGTGCTGTTGGTATCAAAATAACGGACAGGCATTTCCTGCAAATGATCAAACAAATCCTTACGGATCCGGATCAACGCCCTTTGGGATACTCCGATCATAATTCTCTGCTGGGCATAGTTTGCTACTACGCCAACACCATATACCACAAGCATGATCAGTACGCCCCGCAGCAGCCGCAAAGTACCGGCAGCAATAAGATCTGCTCTTTCACCGGCGGCTGCTTTCATTACCTGGTTTGCACAGTTTGTAAGATCATCTACGATGGGCGACAGCAGGTAAGAGCCTGCCAGAGTCGCGCCACTAAAGACAATGACACATACAAGTGCCGCAATCACAAACCCCTTGTCTCTTCCCAGGTATCCTAATAACCGTTTAATGGTAGCACTGGTTTCCTTTGGTTTTCCGCCTCCCGGCATGCCCCCCGGTCCTCCTGGTCCTCTTCCTGGTCTTGGGCTCATTGTGCCACCTCCTTTTTACTCATCTGTGAATAATAAATTTCCTGATAAGCTTCACATGTGTTTAACAATTCCTCATGAGTTCCCTGTCCTACAATACGGCCTTCATCCATCACAAGGATCCGGTCTGCTGTTTCCACAGAAGAAATTCTCTGGGCAATGATCAGCTTTGTCGTATCTTTCAATGTAGTAGAAAAACTCTGGCGGATCTTTGCTTCCGTAGCAGTATCTACTGCACTGGTACTGTCATCCAGGATCAAAATCTTTGGTTTCTTTAACAAGGCTCTGGCGATACAAAGTCTCTGCTTTTGTCCACCTGACACATTGACACCGCCCTGTCCCAGTTCCATATTGTATCCTTCATTAAAATCTCTTACAAAAAGATCTGCCTGAGCCGCCTCGGCTGCCTGGCGCACTTCTTCGTCACTGGCATGTTCATCTCCCCAGCGGAGGTTATCCATAATGGTGCCGGAAAACAAAGTGTTTTTCTGCAATACCATGGCCACGCCGTTTCGCAGATGTTCCAGTGAATACTCTTTTACATTGACACCATCTACCAGCACTTCTCCCTCGTCACAGTCATACAATCTCGGTATCAGCTGTACCAGAGAACTCTTACCGGATCCGGTGGATCCTATGATTCCGATCACTTCTCCCGGATGGGCCACAAAATTAATGTCCTGAAGCACATTGTTTTTATGTTTCTTGTAGTAGCGGAAACCAACATGACGGAATTCGATTTCACCTTTTTCCACTTTTTTATCTGTCATAGATGCTTCTTCATCATTCAGATCCACTTTCGTATCCAGCACTTCCAGAATACGGCGGGAAGATGCCATCGCACGGGATCCCTGGATAAAGATCATGGAAACCATCATGAGGGACATAAGGATCTGAGTCACATACGTAGTAAACGCGGTCAGATCTCCTACCGCCATACTGCCCACAATGATCTGACGGCCGCCAAACCATACAACAGCCATAACCGTAATGTTCATAGCCAGTGTCATGATCGGGATGGTCATAATCACTACTTTCATAGCCCGCAGAGTGTTATCTTTCAGATCTTCGTTGGCTGTGTCAAATGTCTTTTTCTCAAAATCGTCCCTTACAAAGGATTTTACAACTCGCTGGTTAGTAATGTTCTCCTGAATACGGGAGTTAAGGGAGTCGATCTTTGTCTGCATGATATTAAATCTTGGCAGTGCCACCCGCATGATAAGAACGATGGCTATGATCAAAAGAGGAATGACCACGCAGAAAACGATGGCCAGACGCCAGTTCATAACAAATGCCATGATCAGTCCGCCAATAAGCATTCCCGGTGCTCTCAGCAGCATACGAAGTCCTATGGAAATTACATTCTGCATATTGGTAATATCATTGGTCAGCCTGGTTACAAGAGAACCGGTTGAAAATTTCTCAATATTAGCAAATGAAAATTCCTGTACTTTTTTAAATACATCTCTACGCAGATCTGCCGCAAAATTTACCGATGCCTTTACTGCGAAATAAGCCCCCAGCACTCCACCAGCCATCATAAAGACCGCTGTCAGGATCATGGCGCCGCCGATCAGGGTGATAAACCCGATTCCCCGGGATTCATATCCTCCTTGTCCACAGCCATAGTTTATAATGATCGACATAAGTTTGGGTAAGATCACTTCTCCCAGGACTTCCACGATCATAAAGATCGGTCCCAGAATAAATGCCGACAAATATGGCTTCACATATTTCTTATACTTATCCATCTTTTCTCTTTTTCCTTTCTGCCTGTTTGTTTGAAAGTCGTTCCATATTATGGTAGATCCGTTTCAGAAAATCTACGAACTGTTTCTTTTCCTGTTCAGAGAAGCCCTGATACATCTCAGAATCCACCAGATTGAAATATTCTCTGCTGTCCTCCACTAGTTTCTGGCCCTTTTCAGTGAGAAGGACATCTTTAACCCGGTTGTCGCCCTCCTTGGATGTACGGACAATGTATTGTTCTTTTTCCAGATTTTTCAGCGCAACTGCTATGGTGGCCGGTGAGACTTCCAGTTCTTTGGCAATCTCTACCTGGGAATAAGACCGTTTGCAGGACAAAGTCATCAAAAGCCTGTGCTGTGCCCGGTGAATCCTCATCCCTTCCAGATTGCTCTCTACCATACGGCGGTGCAGCTGGTTAGTAACAATAAAATAATGGGTTATTTCTCTCTCGTCCATAGGTCCTCCTTTCTTTTTTAATAATTAGTATGCTAATCATTAGCGTGTTAATTATTATATCCTTTTGATGTCTTTTGTCAATAAATAATGCACAATTTAACAAAGAATTCATATTCTGAGAATAAGGAATTAATCTGTAATTTGAATGGAGGGTTATGAATTTATGGACAACGGCTCCCTCAATGTTTATGTTGTAGATGATAATACCGGCATCCCTCTGACGGATGCCACGGTGCGGATCGCCACCGACGACGCAGAAAATACTACATTAGTAGAATCCCCTACTGACAGCCTGGGCCGTCTCTCAGAAGTGGAACTGCCGGCACCACCTTTGGAATACAGTATGGAACCCGGTGACAACAAACCTTACTCGGAATACTCGATTTTTGTGTCTGCTCCCGGATACGAGGAGGTAGAGGTAAACGGCGCCGAAATTTTTTCGGGAGAAACCGCCATTCAGCAGATCTCCCTGCTGCCGGTTTCTCCTTCCGAACCATCCGGCGCAGAACTTTTTGTTATCCCGGATCACACTTTGTGGGGTGATTATCCGCCGAAAATACCGGAAAGCGAAATAAAAACCACCAGTGACGGCGGCGAGATCGTCCTCAGCCGTATCGTTATCCCTGAATATGTAGTAGTTCACGACGGACCACCCAGGGATTCCCGTGCCAAAGATTACTATGTAAAATACAAAGATTATATAAAAAATGTTGCCAGCAGCGAGATCTATTCCACCTGGCCCAGAGCAACCATTGAGGCCAATGTGCTGGCGATCCAGTCTTTTACCCTGAACCGTGTGTACACGGAGTGGTACCGCAACAAAGGTTATGATTTTACCATTACTACTTCCACTGCCTATGACCACAAGTGGATCCCCAACCGGAACATTTTTGACAGCATCTCCCAGGTAGTGGATGAGATCTTCCATCAATACCTTGCCCGCCCTTCGGTGGAACAGCCCATCCTGACCCAGTACTGCGACGGAAAACATGTCAGCTGTCCACAGTGGCTTTCACAATGGGGTTCCAAGGCTTTGGGCGATCAGGGTTATTCCGCCATTGAAATTTTGAAAAATTATTATGGAGACTCTATCTATATTGATGAAACCACAGAGATTTCCGGTATTCCATCCTCCTATCCGGGATCTCCTTTGAAAATAGGATCTTCCGGGGAAAAAGTGCGGCAAATGCAGCGTCAGCTGAATGTCATCGCCGGTGCTTATCCTCTGATCCCGAAAATTGCGGAAGACGGTGTCTTTGGTCCTGATACAGAAGAAGCCGTCAAGGTCTTCCAGCGAATCTTCGGCCTGACCCAGGACGGCATTGTAGGTTTCAAAACATGGTATAAAATTTCTGAGATTTATGTAGGTGTCAGCCGGATTGCTGAACTGGTGTAATCTTTTCTTTTGTCCGGGAGGAAGTTCCTCCCGGAACACTTTGCTAAAAAACAGTCAGATACCGGTCCATAAGTTCCTGCAGTTTTTCCTTGCCAAATGGCTTGGAAAGGCAGTCATTCATGCCTGTCAGACTTATGGTTTCCGGGCTTTTGCTCAGATCATCTGTAGACATAGCTATAATGGGAATGGTCTTGGCATCCATCCGGTCCAGGCTTCGGATCTGGTAGGCAGTCTCATATCCATTCATAACCGGCAAATGAATATCCATGAGGATAAGATCATAATAATTTCCTGTCTGTGTTTTTACTTTGTCCAGAGTATCCTGTCCATTTACTGCTGTTTCTACCGTAATGCCCATCTTTTCCATCATATTCTTTAACATCTCTCTGGTCAGAACATTATCATCAGCAACCAGGACACGCCTCCTTCCATATTGGGATAGCGGTTTTTTTCCTTCGATTCTGCCAGGATCCGAATTTCCCGCCACCGGACCATAGCGGAGCAACAAGACTGTTTTGCCATTATAATCGATGTTTTTCTCCACACAGCCTGTCACCGGCACAATCTTCCCATCGCTGTCTAAAATCCGAAAGGCAAAAGGGATTCGTTTTCCCTCATTGGCCGCTATCGAAAAAATTTTCTCTGTCTGCTCTCTGTCTTCCAGGTATATCTCGTCTAAGAATGCTCCGCCGACAACTTTTCTTTTTCCCCACTGGCCACTGATATGTTTCGCCGCCTCATTCATGGAAACGAAATAGTAAGGTGTGCCTGGCGTTACCAGTGCCATTCCTTCTGACACAGCATTGAACAGATGATCCGTGTACTTCCAGTGTTTTACCATTTGTTTGTCCGCTCTGCCTCTCTGCCATAACATGATATGCAAAAGAGCTGTTACCAGCGTAACAAGCGCTACTATAAGGATCGCTGTGGCTGCCAGGATCTGACTGGCATTTTTGTTCACTTCCTCTTTGTCGATCAAAGAGATCATATACCAGTCACTGTCCTGCTCCACCGGACAGTATACCAGCAAAGATGACTTCTTCTCAAAAGGCATCACAGCCCATCCAATCTTCCCTGTCTGGAGAGCGTTTTGCAATTTTTCTTTGCCTCTGCCGTGCACATGAAGAGGATCAATGGCATCAAACAGATTGTTTACCGTGAGATTACTGTTTAAATTGATGGAACGCATCAAAATCTGTCCCTCTGTATCTACCACATACGAAAATCCCTTGTCTCCGTGAAACGATATAGCAAAATCTTCCATCATCTGATTAACCGGCACCTCTTCCACCAGCCATCCACGGAGACCGTCTTTCGTAGTAAAGGGAACATACATATCAAACACCTTTACTCCGGTAGCACTGTTAATATGGGGATTGACGATCCCTTCTCTTTCTTTTCCGACCACCGTTTCTTCTGCTGTTTTATCTTTGGAGGCTCTCTTGGGATAAAAATTCCCGTTTTCAAAATATACCACCATATTGGCCAACACATTGTAATGGACCACCGCATGAGCAATCTGCTCCTGATCGGTCATCTGTTCAATTCCTCTGGCAGCTCCCTTTAGTCTCTGGTTTTTTTCCTTTAGCTGTACCTGTAAAGTCGTCACTCCCTGACGGTTTGACTCCATTACTTCCTGTACAGAACGCTGCCAGAGTTTATTGTTAATATACTTCTGAAATAAATATCCAATCCCTGCAATGACTAAAGCCGCAAGCACGACATATGCCATAAGGCGGCACCTTCTTCTTATTATTCTGTCGTACAACATAATTCCCCCTGTTTACTATGTGACGCCCGCCTATGCTGGGGGCCGTTCGTCAGAACCATGTCTAATGCTTCCAAGGCAGACATTCCTTCCAGTATATTTCGGCAGATTTTTTTCGTGTAATCATTTAAAGGAAGCTTCAGGCGGTTATCCGGTGCCACCACGATGCGCCCGGCCTTTGTGCAGGACACCACAGCGGTCAGTTGCTTTTTTCCCGATGCTTTCTTATTTTTCAACGGACTTAATGAGCACCTTTGCTGTGAAAACCTCTCGATGTTATCTTTTCTTGTAAGGAAATCCACAAACCGCCTTGCCTCCTCTGTGTGTTTGCCGACAGCATTTACTGCCAGACACACATCTGAATTTACTACCACTACATTAGAATTTTCCAGTACCGGAAGGGGATGGACCTGGAACTCAAAATCCAGGTTCATCTCTTCTACCCGGCCGGCAGCCCAGGCACCTGTGATCATAAAAGGATATTCTCCTTTTGCAAATTCTTCCAGATCCTCTGTGGTTTTCCGGGTTTTGGCGGCCTTCTGTCTGTCTATATAACCTTTTTCTATAAACTCCTCCACTTTCTCATAGCCGGGTTTTAAATAGCTCCTTAGTTTTTCCGGATCCTGATTGATCTTTGAAAGAGTTTCTTCCACTCTTCCTTCCCGATAAGTATCGTAAAAACCAATTCCCACTGCAATACTGTTAAGTGAGTAATCTTTGTTTACTAACAGCGGAGTGATCCCTTTGGCAAAAAATGCATGGCAGGAAGCCTGCAGCTGCATCAGATTTTCCGGCACTGTGATACTGTTTTCCGCCAGAAGATCCATATTGCAGTATAGTCCCGACATGGAAACAGACATGGGAAGCATGTACACTCTGCCGGATAAATCTGTTATCTGATCTTTGGTAATATCCCCATACTGGGATACCACCGGGGAATCTGCCAGATTCACAAGAAGATCTTTTTCTTTCAAGATCCTGCCGGTATCATGGTTTACCATGAAAACATCGTCTCCGTTGCCTGAAAGCATCCTCTTTTTAAGGACCTCATAATACTCAGTGCCTTTCATGCTCTCATAGACCACTTTTATATCTTTGTTTTCTTTCATAAACTCTGTGATCAGTTCTTCCATGACACGCACATTGTTTTCTTCCCATTTATTGGCAAAAAAATGCAGTGTCGTTTTTCCTTTTCCGCTGCTGTCTACCGTCACAACCGTGCCGTCCGCCTGTCCACAGCCCCAGAGCATGGACAGTATCAGCACAAGCACCATAATCAAACTAGTTGTTTTTTTCATCTTATCCCTCTTTTAATCAACTCATTAATCTACAGTTTTCTCTGCCCTTCCGTTTCTTTTATGAAATCGCATAAACACCAGAAACAGACACAGCACCCCATACACAGCCAAACAGCCAAGTATAGTATTATTTCTTTCTCTAAACACTCCTTCCTTAGGGAAAAAAACATATAAATCGTATTGTTTATAGGCGCCTTTTCTTCTGTACCATCCCTCATCTTCCTTTATTGTTTTATACTGTTTCTCATTGGAACTTATCAGCGTCTCTCCGTCTGTAATAACTACGATGGCATCCATTTTCAACGGGTAATCTTCCAGAAGTTCTTTCAGATACCGCTTCTGTTCTTCTGTCTGCTCCTCTGCCTTTTTGTATCCAAGCACCAGACCTCCCTGTTTCCGGCCCACCACTCCATAATTGTAATCTGTTTTTTCAAGGCTGATGCAGTCCATATATGTTTTCTTTGGGCGGCTCAAGATTTCCTGCACACATTCTTTTGAAAGAACGGAAGCAAATTTTGTATCACCATCCAACTCCGACTGCCACAGCAGTTTTCCTTTTTCATCCAGCAATAATAATCCTGTCAACCCTGCCTCTTTTATGTATTGTATACTCTTTTTTCTATTTTGCCCCGCTTCCACATACCGAGCATAGTTTTCGACCCACCGGGTCAGGGAAAGCAGGCTTTTCGTTTTTTGTTCCAGTCTCCGTCTTTCATATTGTATACATTTTTTCTCCGCTAACCGAAGTGTCTCCTCTGCATTTTTCTCCATCTGCTCTTTATCCGACTTCGTGCCGGCAAGAAAAAGAACTACAAACACCACAAGTCCCATCAAAACCGGGACAATGACAAAAGCATATCGCATACGGTTTTTATCCATTTGATCCTCCCTGTTGTCTATAACATCTTATCCGGATCCAGCCCATATTTTTTCACAATGCAGCCGGTTGTTCCATCTTGTATCATTTCACTCAGCGTGGCAGTCAGTGCCCTGGCCAGTATCTTGTTCCCCTTTTTCTTGAATGCCACTCCTAATTCTACCGCAAAGAGTTCCCTGTCCAGAAAACGATAGGCATCCGGCTGTTCTTTCATAAACTGAAGAAGTGCCCCTTCATGTCCGGCTACCGCCCCTACGGATGGATCCCAGATTGCTGCCATTGCCTCACTCATGGTAGAAAAAGCATATACATTTCTGGTCTCTACTTCTTCCTTTGCCAAAAAGTATTCTTCTGCTTTTCCTCCGGCCTGAACAGTTACATTCTCATCAGCCAATTGTGAAAGATCCTCGATCTGACTGTCCTTGTGCACCATAACCACCTGACGGCTGTGCAAGTACGGTCCTGCCCATAAATACTTCTGCTTTCTGCCGTTCATAGAAAAACATCCCCAGAGACAGGCTACCTCTCCTTCTTCTAACAGTTTGTCCTTCTCCTCCCAGCGGATTTTTCGAAAAACCGGCTTATATCCCAGCCTCCGGCAGGCTTCTCTGGCCAGTTCCACATCAATCCCCGCCATATTATTTTTATTATCACGGTAAGAATAAGGTGCAAACTCGTCACAGCCGATAATCAGCTCTGGTGAATTTTCAATATTTTTTCCTGATATGTCTGTCTGCACCTCGCATCCACTTACTAATTGTAAAACAATACTTGAGATTAACACAAGGCAAAATTTCTTTCTTTTCACTCTTTATTCCTCTTTATTTTCTTATTTATTTATAATTGTAACACATCTCAGTCTTTTTGAATAGAAAAAATTAGAATAATTTAGAATAGTTCCAGGTACTATATAAAGGAATGTTTTTAACAGAAAGGAAAATTTATGAAACAAATTTTGGCTTTTGCCCTCACTCTTTCCCTTGCCTTTGTTTTTCTCTGCTCTGATTTTTCTTACGCAGGCGAAGCTTCTTATGGCAAATCTTATACAATGGAGAACTTTTTATCTGACTACCAGTATGTAGTAGAAAACAACACAGTCATCAAAAATCATACGGTTGGTGCTGTTTTGACCGGAGGTCCTACTTGGATTGAGTCCTTTGGCGATGCCGCCATGGAACACTCCTTTATGCAGAATGTCGAACACGCCGGCAATTACAGCAGCGGCTCTTATTTCCGCGGTACACCATATGCCTCTCTGGCCGGTGCCTACCAGGCATATTATAAAAAATATATACTACACAAACCACAAGGACTGACTCACTACACAGGCAGTTCTTATATGGATTTTTCAAAGGCCTTCGAAAAACTGAAAAAGCAGTCCGCCAGCGAAGCTCAAAAGGGGGTATCTCCTACAGAAAAGGAAATCACCATCGATGGAAAAAAAGGAACCGCTCTTTCCCTTCCTGTCTCAAAGAAAAATATTACCATCTCATCCAAACAATGGAAATCCTGTGACTACCTTGTGCTGACAGGTGGTTCCCTGAAAGACTGGATCCATACCCGCCATGTCATTACCATTCAGGCCCTTACCGCCCATATTGGTGCCGATTATTCTTTTGTTGAACCCGGAGACCACAAAAAGGCTGTCTACATCCAGAGTGAAAACAGCTACAAACTGCTGGAACACGGAAACGGCCTGATGCAGATCCAATCCGGCACGCTGAATCAGGGGCAGGCCAACCTTTCCGGTATGAAACTCATTTGGAATTTTCCGAAAACAAAGATTTTAACTACCCAGTATCTGCCGGGACATGTGGTAGCTCCGTCGGCCTTTACTACTATTTTAGGTGGTAATGTGGAAGGAAGTTATCTGGTACACAAACTTTGCAGCCATGCCGAGGGACATTTTTACCCTTATAACGGTAAGGATATCCAGACGCCAAGTCCTACGCCGACGGTAACTCCCACATCTACCCCAACGGCCACTCCGACTACGGTTCCCGCCACTGCGACTCCTACCGTGGCTCCGACGATAACTCCGTCCGTGGTTCCCGCCACCGCTACTCCGACCGTGACCCCGACTGTAGTTCCCGCTACTACGACACCAACCGTAACTCCTGGCATCACACCATCCCCTTCTCCTTCCATGTCTGCCACAACGACACCAATACCATCCGCCACTTCCTCTGTGACACCGCCAGCCGTGGAAACCACTACCATTGATGACGATAACGCTCCGGCAGGCAGCCTTATCACAGACACCAATAAGAAGAAGGAGACTTCCAAATCCTCTACCGAAATTGAAGATTCAGAAGTTGCTCTTAGTTCCACCCCGGACACCGGTGACCACAGTATGCCGATATATTCTGTCATTGCCGTAATGATATTAACCGCCGGTGCTGTTACTATTCTTACCATAAAGAGAAAGAAATAAGAGTATCCATCACCAAAAATAAAAAGATCAGGGCTTTCTGTTTACAAGCCCTGATCTTTCAATCATCCATCCACATCCATTCCATACCGCTTCAGATCCACCTTCCCATTCTCTACCACAACGCCCTCTTTTCTTAATTTTTCTGCCTGTTTACCGGCTCCGCCGAAGGCAAATTCCCCAGACAATTCCCCTTTGCTGTTCACAACCCGGAAGCAGGGGATATGTTCCGGATCCGGATTTTTGTGCAGTGCATTTCCCACCGCTCTTGCCATTTTTCGATCCCCGGCCATATGAGCCACCTGTCCGTAGGTTGCCACCTGTCCTCTAGGGATTTTCTTTACTGCCTCATAGATCCGTTTCGTAGGACTGTCCGTCACCAGTGCATAACTTTCCTTTATCATTTGAAAAACATCTGTCTCCGGTATGGTTCCGTCCAGGATCAGCGTATTCCAATGCTCCTTATTCTGATGATACCCCGGCACCACTGAAGAGTACGCCCCTCTCCAGAAATCCCGGCTTTCAGGGGATACTTTTACATTCAGTCTGAGATATCCATCCATCTCATAAGTCCACAAAAATGCCTTTTTACTCTGTCTGACTCTTACCAGCTGCCAGTTCGCATCCCGGAAAGGTGCATCCTGATAGGTGTCCGGAAAAGACAGACCATAATTTAAAACATCTTCCCGTTCCATATTTTTCTCCTTATCAAAGATACCAAAAAGCAGAAAAGGATCCCCACCAGTGCCCCGGCGGCATCAATACACACATCTGTGGCTCTTCCGCTGCGCCCCGGTACGAACAACTGGTGGATTTCATCGGTAGCCGCATAGGCTGTGGTAATAAGCCACGCAGGTATAAACGCTCCTTTTGATTTCTTTCTGAAAGAACTGACCGTCAAAAACACCCATACTGCTAACACCATATATTCCGCAGCATGGGCACACTTTCTCACTGGATAATCGATCCGTCCCGCCAGTTCATTTTGCTCTTCTTCTGTCCAGTTTCTATATCCCGGCACAAACAGATAAGCCACTTTTTCTCCGGCACTCATACTCATTTCTGTAGATTCCTGCCCCGGTCTGGCAGAAAACCAGAAGATCAGAATCATCCAGCCAACCGTCAGTGCCAGAAAGATCCATTTTACGATTGATGTCTGGAAATGCCTGTCCATAACTGGTCCTTCTCACTTAAGATTAACGGCGTTCCATCTTCCAATGTATATCCATCTGCCTTGGAAGTACCTTTGTACTCCCCTTTTACCTGCGGCCACTCAATGCCGATCTCCGGGTCATTCCAGGCAAGACCGCCCTCATCACCGGGATGATAAAAGTCTGTACACTTATAACAAAACTCCGCCGTCTCACTTAATACCAAAAAGCCATGGGCAAAACCTTCCGGAATATAAAATTGCTTTTTATTTTCTTCTGACAAAATAATTCCATACCATTTGCCGTAAGTCTCAGAGCCTTTACGCAGATCTACTGCCACATCAAACACCTGGCCCCGGATCACACGCACCAGTTTTCCCTGAGGATACTGTTTCTGAAAATGCAGGCCCCTCAAGACACCTTTGCCCGACATAGACTGATTATCCTGTACAAATACCATATCCATGCCCTGTTCTTTCATGTCATTTTCATTATATGTCTCCATAAAATAGCCCCGCTCATCACCATGAACGGTAGGTGTGATCACCCGCAAGCCTTTGATTCCCTTCGGATCTTTTTCCACCTGAATCTGTCCCATACTACATTACCTCCTTAATATATCTCGCCAGTGCATCCTTCCAGTCCGGCAGCGGCTCAAATCCCTGTTCCACCAGTTTGGAACGATCCAGTCTGGAATTAAAAGGCCGCCTTGCCTTTGATACACCGTATTCTTCTGTTGTCACCGGCACCACCTGCAGATGCTCTTCATCATAGGCAGGATCCAAAACGGCTGCCTGCCTGAAAATCTCTGCTGCAAAATCGTACCAACTGATATAACCACCTTCGTTGGTGGCATGATAGATTCCATATTTCTCCGTCTGGATCATGTCCACCAACAGCCTTGCCAGATCCTTTGTATAAGTCGGTGTTCCAATCTGATCCTTCACTACGGTCAGGCGGTCATGATTTTTTCCAACCTTCAGCATGGTCTTGATAAAATTGCCGCCATTCAGGCCAAACACCCAGGCAATGCGTACAATGAAATAAGAAGACAGATATTGTTTTACCATCTGCTCTCCCTGCCATTTTGTCTGTCCATAATAATTTAAGGGTGCATACTCTGTACAGTCCGGCTTCCAGGGTGTCGTTCCCTCTCCGTTAAAAACATAATCTGTAGAAATATAGACAAATCTGGCACCTAACGCCGCTGCTTCTTTTGCCAGATTTTCCGTTCCGGTAACATTCACTGCGTACACCGTTTTTTTGTTTTGTTCCTCTTCTGCCAGATCCACCGCTGTCCAGGCTGCGCAGTGAAGGATTACCGTTGGTTTTTCCTTCTGCAACACCTGATGTACTGCCTTTTCATCGGTGATGTCCAAAGGAATCCCTTCCTTCAGATCCGTTCCCACTGCCGGGATTTCTCTCTTTGCCAGTTCCTGCATGACATCATGGCCCAACTGTCCGGCAACTCCTGTTACCAACACTTTCATTACTGACATACCTCCCCCTTTATCGGTTTCCGTACATTTTTTCATAATAATTCTGATACTCACCGGAAAGAATGGTTTCCCACCATTCTTTGTGATCCAGATACCACTGGATGGTCTTCTGGATGCCGTCTTCAAATTTAGTCTCAGGCAGCCAGCCAAGTTCTGTATGGATCTTAGTTGGATCAATGGCATATCGCATATCATGTCCCTTGCGGTCTGTTACGTAAGTGATAAGGCTCTCCGGTTTGCCCAGCGCCTTACAGATGATCTTTACAATATCGATATTTTTCATCTCATTGTGTCCACCTACATTGTAAACTTCTCCCTCTTTCCCTTTGTGCAGGATCAGATCAATGGCTTTGCAGTGATCCTCTACATACAGCCAGTCTCTCACATTTTCACCTTTTCCATACACCGGAAGAGGCTTGTCATTCAATGCATTAGCAATCATTAATGGAATAAGTTTTTCCGGAAAATGATAAGGTCCGTAGTTGTTAGAACAGCGACTGATGGTAACCGGCAGTCCATAAGTACGGTGATATGCTAACACCAGAAGATCTGCCCCTGCTTTACTGGAAGAATATGGACTGGAAGTATGAATCGGTGTCTCCTCGGTAAAAAACAGATCCGGTCTGTCTAATGGCAGATCACCATACACTTCATCCGTGGATACCTGGTGATATCGCTCAATGCCGTATTTTCTGCAGGCATCCATCAGAACTGCCGTACCCATGATATTTGTCTCCAAAAACACCTGTGGATTTTCGATAGAACGATCCACATGGCTCTCTGCGGCAAAATTCACCACCATATCCGGCTTCTCTTCTTCAAACAAACGATATACTGCCTCCCGGTCCGTTATACTTTCCTTTACAAAACGAAACTGCGGATTGTCCATCACCGATGCCAGAGTGGACAGATTGCCTGCATATGTCAGGCAATCCAGACAGATGATCCGGTAGTCCGGATATTTCTTTAACATATGAAAAATAAAATTACTTCCGATAAAACCGGCACCACCGGTAACTATAATAGTTTTCTTCATAACGATTTCTCCTAAAATTTTTTGGATTCTCACTTTTATTCAGTAACACATCACCCTTATTCAAGGTATTTACCATCTAATACATCCATCAGATACTGACCATACTGATTTTTCTTTACTTCTTCATATACTTTCAGCACATCTTCTCTTGTAATCCATCCATTGAGATAAGCAATCTCTTCCAGACAGGCGATCTTGCGGTGCTGGTGAGTCTCTATAGTCTTCACAAAATTGGTAGCGTCCACCAGACTCTCATGGGTTCCGGTATCCAGCCATGTAAATCCCTGGCCCAACAGTTCCACATTCAACTTTTCCTGTTCCAGATATATTTTATTGAGGTCGGTGATTTCAAGTTCGCCTCTGGCTGACGGTTCCAGCCCTTTGGCATACTCCACTACCCGGCTGTCGTAAAAGTACAGTCCGGTCACACAATAATTGCTCTTTGGTTTCGCCGGTTTTTCCTCGATGGAAATGGCTTTTCCCTGCTTGTCAAACTCCACAATACCGAACCGCTCCGGATCATCCACATAGTATCCGAAGATCGTAGCGCCCTGGCCTTTTTCTGCATTTTTCACCGCTTTACGGAGTCTCTTTTTCAATCCGTGGCCAAAGAAAATATTATCTCCTAACACCATGGCTACCGGCTCTCCACCAATAAATTCTTCTCCGATGATAAAGGCCTGTGCCAGTCCGTCCGGGCTTTCCTGCACCGCATAACTTAACTGCACGCCAAAATGGTTGCCGTCTCCTAACAGTTCCTTAAATCTCGGTGTGTCCTCCGGTGTTGAAATGATCAGTATATCCCGGATCCCTGCATTCATCAATACGGACATGGGATAATAGATCATTGGTTTATCATAAATTGGCAATAACTGCTTACTTGTTACTTTGGTCAGTGGGTACAATCTGGTTCCCGAACCACCTGCTAAAATAATTCCTTTCATAAAAACTACCTCCTATTTACTTTATTATTGAGGTACTTATACCAGCGTTCCCTTTGGGTACACATCATTGGCATCGTATCTCGGTATCGTATAAACGTTATCTCTTCCCATCACAAAACTTCCGGCCTCTACCCCTAACGCCAGAGCGCACCGATTTTCCTGTATATACCGGATCACCGCATCACTGTAGTTGCCATAGGGATAATTCATGACCCAGTCTTTCTCCGGCACCAGACCCTTGAAGCATATTCTTGCTTTTTCTATATCCTGCTTCATGTCGTCCTCTTCTAATTTACCAAGCCAGTAATGATCATACCCATGGATACCAAAGTACATTCCATGATCTTTCATCTCTTCCATTTGCTGACGATTCATATACAGTTTCTTTGCAAAAGATTCCTCTTCTTCCCCGATATATCTGGCAAAAAGTTCTTTGGCGATGTCTGTACGGATCCGCTCCGGCAATGCATTCTGCAACAGCCTTTTAACAAAGATCACTTCTCCCGGATCCCACCGGTTTGGTACAGCCAGTTTCTGGTACAGTTTTTCAAATTCCGGCAGATCGATTCCCTCTCGGCGGTACATTTCAACCTGTCGTCTGCACTCCTCAACTAATTTCTGAATGGTCACTTTTTCTCCGGCCTCTGCTGCCGCCAAAATAAAATGAATCCGGTTCACGGTCAGAAGTTTATGGTCTTTGACCGCCATGGCATTAGGGAAAAAAGCTCCTTTTGCTCCATATTTTCTGAGGACCTTATATACTACTTCATAATGATCCACATATCCGTCATCAAAAGTCAAAAGCACACCATGTTCCGGCAGTAAGCGGTCATTTTTCGTAACGACTGCCTCCACCAGATCTTCCATGGACAAAAAAGTATAATGCTCTTTCATATATGCCATCTGCTTTTCAAAAACAGACTGATCCAGTCCTTTTATATGCGGGTAAGCGCTGTTTTTCAGATCCCGGACATAATGGTACATAACCAGCTTAATTTCTTTACTCATTCTTTCTCCTGTTTTTTATGGACGCACAATAACCGGCACTTCGCTTCTCAGGAAAAAGCCTCTGTCCCGGATCACTACATTGTTGTAAGTAGAACTGCTTTCCATCGTAAGTCCATTTCCTATGTATAAAGATATATGATAAATCCTCTTATATCTTCCATTCCGCTTTGCCTTGCTGCCGCCCCAGCATACCAGATCTCCCGGTTTCAGTTTTTTCAGATTGTAATATTTACCGGATGCTTTGATCCTTTTTCCCTTCTGAGTATAATATTTACCAATGGAGGCGGCTACCGGTGCCCATCTGTCTTTGTAAGCCAGATACCGTCCTGCTGCCCGGTAACAGCGGTATACAAAGGATGAACAGTCAAAATAGTTGGCACTCATGCGCCTTGCCTGGCTGTATTTTTTCTTTCCTACCTTGCTGTAACCGTATCGCATCGCCTTTGTTTTCTGTTTGGATGCTACCGCCAGATAATAAGTCACGGTGGCTCCGTCTACGGTACATGTTACGGTGGCGCTTCCGGTCTTTTTTGTCTTTACTTTTCCCTTGGAAGTTACGGATGCCACTTTTTTATCCGATACTGCCCACACCGGCTTACTGTATTTGTTGAGACCGGTTACCTTCAGTCTGATTTTTTTGCCTTTCACGTAAAAACCATATTTTTTGTTGAGAACAGGCTCTGTCACATATACCTGACAAGAGAATGCTACATCTCCCAGTCTGGCTGTGATCTTGGCAGTTCCCTTTTTCACAGCCTGTATCTGGATCTGGTTTCCCTGTACCGCTGTTACTTTGGCACATTTATCATTTTCAGATACAGCCGTCACAGCCAGACCATTGAGAGAATCAATGGTCAGTGTCAGTACGGTTCCCTTAGCCGCATTATAGTGGGTTGCTGCGAATTCCGGTTTTATGATCCGCACCGGCAGAGTAAAGTCATACACCCCACCATAAGAATCTTTTACCGAAACCTGGATCATAGCCAGTCCCGGTGCCTTTGGCGTAATAGTTCCGTCTCCGTTAATAGTGGCAATATCCGGCGTCACTGCCTTGTACACACATTCCATGCCATCAAAAGCCGGCACATGTATCGTGTGGGCACCGCCTCCCAGAACCATCGTATCAAAATCTCCCTCTTTGAAGGTAAGATCTTTTAACTTTTCATTTTCTTTTACATGTACTTTGCAGATCTGCTTCGTGCCATCTGCTGTTTTTACGGAAATAACCGCATCACCGGCTCCGGCTGCCACAATAAATTCGTCTTGTATTCTGACAACTTTTTCATTGTCCGATACTACCGTTCCCTCTTCATGCTGTGGCAGCGTGATCATCTGTCCCAGATAGAGATCATACTGGTAATCGTTTTCTGCCGCCTGTATCATAACAGGACCGGCACCACTGCAAAATACAAAACATAACAACAGCAAAAGCCATGGGTTGACTAAACCAATGGCTCTTTTGCTAGACAAAGTAACTTTATCTCTCATTTTGTTTTTCCTTTACCTCAATTTTTTCCTTGCCGCCCATATACGGCTGCAGTGCTTTTGGAATGTTTACAGATCCGTCTGCGTTCAGATTATTCTCTAAGAATGCAATCAACATACGAGGTGGTGCCACTACTGTATTATTCAATGTATGAGCAAAATATTTACCCTTTTCTCCTACCACACGGATCTTCAATCGTCTGGCCTGGGCATCTCCCAGATTGGAGCAGCTTCCTACCTCAAAATATTTCTTCTGTCTTGGTGACCATGCTTCTACATCGACGGATTTCACTTTCAGATCCGCCAGATCGCCGGAACAGCATTCCAGCGTACGAACCGGAATATCCAAGGAGCGGAAAAGATCTACTGTGTTCTGCCACAATTTGTCAAACCACATCTTGCTGTCCTCCGGATCACATACAACGATCATTTCCTGTTTCTCGAACTGATGGATACGGTATACACCACGCTCCTCGATTCCATGAGCTCCCTTTTCTTTACGGAAACATGGTGAATAACTGGTAAGGGTCTGTGGAAGCTTGTCCTCCGGAAGAATCTTGTCAATGAACTTACCAATCATAGAATGTTCACTGGTTCCGATCAGATACAGATCTTCTCCCTCGATCTTGTACATCATAGCATCCATCTCGTCAAAAGACATAACGCCGGTCACTACATTGCTGCGGATCATAAATGGCGGTACGCAGTAAGTGAAACCGCGGTCGATCATGAAATCTCTGGCATAAGAAATAACCGCTGAGTGCAGTCTGGCAATATCGCCCATAAGATAATAAAAGCCATTGCCGGCTACATCTCTGGCTGCATCCAGATCGATTCCATCAAACTTCTCCATGATCTCTGTATGATAAGGCACTTCAAAATCCGGTACAACCGGCTCGCCAAAACGCTCTACTTCTACATTTTCACTATCATCTTTTCCAATCGGTACACTTGGATCAATAATGTTTGGGATCACCATCATTCTCTTTGTGATCTCTTCTGCCAGTTCGCTCTCTCTCTTCTCCAGAGCAGACAACTCCTCTGCATAACCTGCGATCTCTGCTTTCATGGCCTCTGCTTCTTCTTTCTTGCCCTGGCCCATCAATGCTCCGATCATCTTGGAATTTTTCTTGCGGAGTGCACGAAGATCATCTGCCTTCTGCTGAGTCTCACGACGCTCTTTGTCAAAAGCAATGACCTCATCTACCATCGGCAGCTTGTGATCCTGAAATTTATTTTTAATATTCTGTTTTACAATGTCTGGATTTTCTCTCAAAAATTTGATATCTAACATTTGTACCCTTTCCTCCAATTTATATAAAATTCGCTAATATTATACACCATAATCTGATTCTTCGCAACGATTCCTTTGTAGGAAGTTTCATTCTTCTCACATTTTTTTGTCCTGTATTCCATATCTTTTCATAAAGGAGGATGATCCTATGGAACCATTACAATCCATCATATCCCAGATCGACAGTCTGGTGTGGGGACCTGTTATGCTTGTTTTACTTATGGGCACCGGTCTGTTTCTATCCATCCGCACCCGATTTCTGGGACCCCGCAATCTCTTTTTTGCGCTGAAGACCAGCCTGGGAAAAGAAGCCAGACAATCCGGCAGCGGTCCCGGAGATATTTCGTCTTTTTCCGCCCTGACCACTGCTCTGGCAGCCACCATCGGTACCGGAAATATCGTAGGAGTAGCAACCGCCATGGTATCCGGCGGACCGGGAGCTTTAGTCTGGATGTGGCTTTCTGCCCTCTTAGGCATGACATCCAAATTCAGTGAATGTATGCTGGCTGTAAAATACCGTGAAGTCAATGAATCCGGTGAAATGTCCGGCGGTCCTATGTATACCATGAAAAAAGCCTTCCGTCACAAACGCCTGGGTGCCGTCCTTGGCTGGCTTTTTGCCCTCTTTGCCGTCACTGCCTCCTTTGGCATCGGCAATATGACCCAGGCTAACTCTATCTCTTCTTCTCTCCACGACACCTTTGGAACACCTGCATGGATCCCCGGTCTGATCCTGACACTTCTCGCCCTGTTTATTTTACTGGGAGGCATCAAAAGTATTTCAAAGGTTTCCCAGATTGTGGTTCCTTTTATGGCTGTTTTTTATATAGCAGCAGGCCTGCTGGTTATTTTTATAAACTTCCGCAATCTCCCCGCTGGACTTTCCATGATCTTTCATATGGCCTTCAGTCCCCAGGCGGCAGGCGGCGGGCTCTGTGGCAGCATCACTGCTTCCATGACAAACGCCCTCCGCTTCGGCGTGGCAAGAGGTGTATTTTCCAATGAGGACGGCATGGGATCCGCTGCCATCTCAGCTGCCGCTGCCGCCACCGATGATCCGGTAAAGCAGGGATACATCAGCATGACCGGTACTTTCTGGGATACAATTGTAGTCTGCACCATCACAGGCCTTTGTATCGCCAGTTCCGGCTGTCTGGGCCAGGTGAGCCAGACACCTGACAGAGAAGGAACCTATGCCGTTATATGTGAACAGGAGACTCCCTCCCGGATTACCATGACATGGGATGATACCACAAGGACTTATGACATCCGGGCAAGTGACACCGCCCTTGTCCTGCGTTCCCAGACCGAGACCCTGACCTTGACTCCGGAAGATCCATCTCCCAGGGCCGAAACTTTTTCCGGGACTTACAAAGACTCCGGTTCCAACAAGTACCTTTTCAAATCCGACGGAACCTTTGCCTTTTGTCCCCTGCTGACGGGTGCGGCCCTTACCATTGCCGCCTTTGAAAGTGCTCTGGGTAGCACCGGCGGTTATCTGGTATGTATCGGCATCACTTTTTTTGCCTTTTCCACCCTTCTCGGATGGGAATATCACGGTGAAAAGGCCTTTGAATACCTTTTTAAATCCCCTCGATACAACCGGCTGTACCGTGTTCTTTTTTCCCTGGCTGCCTATGTAGGTGCTACTACCGCACTTGAACTTGTGTGGGGCTTCTCAGATATTGCCAACGCACTGATGGCTGTTCCCAACCTGATCTGCCTCCTGGCTTTAAGCGGGGTCACCGCCCGGGAAATGAAAAATTTCCAGCACAGGAAACGAAAATAATTTCAAAAAAAGCAGGCCTGCCAACTTCTGTCCTGACCGGTACAGTTTTTGTCGGCATACCTGCTTTTTATTTTTACCGTTTTTATGTCTACCGGAGCTGGAACACATGATGCTGGTTTTCAAAACAGATCTTGGTTCCCAGTTTAAAACTCTGGGCTCTTCCCATAGGCAGTCTTGTTCCGTCCATCAAAAAAGTTCCGTTGGTAGAGTAATCAATGACATAATATACATTATCCGCCTCACTATACTGGATCTTGCAGTGTCTGCGGCTGATCCTTGGATCGTGGAACACAATATTGCAAAGATCCGGTCTGGTTCCAAGCACCACTTCTTCTTCCGGATCCAGGGCAAACATCTTTCCCTCGTACTCTCCTGCCAATACATAAATTCCATGGCGCACCGACGGTTTCGGCGGTTGTTTTTTTTCTCTCTCCGGGGCAGACTGTACCGTTTTCTTCTTTGTCTGTTCTTCCGTTGTTTTGCCAGATACCACGCCTTCCTGTCGCTTCTGTTTCATGGCTCCTGCTCCTAAAAGAGGAATGGTAAGCATCACACCATAGTAGACAATACTTAACCATACATTCATAATTCCAACGGCATTTAGTACCATACCGGCACAAAGATGCAGCACCGCAAAGCAGATTCCTGCGGCTTCATACAACGCATAGATCAGCGTATCTTCTCTCCTTGGTGCCCGCAGCAAAAGGGCCCCATGAACATATATAAAGATAAATCCAAAGATCAGCACTAACGCAGCTATGATCACCGCACTGATCAATACCATCCCCAGGTCACCAAACATCACACTGGCAGCTCCGCTGAGAATCCAGCCCAGAATTGCTCCTCCTGCTGCCACTGCATACAAAAAGGCGAGGAAATAATAGAAAACAGATGTTGTCTTACATAATTTCATTGATACTTTCCTTTCTACAGGAACCAGGTTCCCTCTTTTTCTCGAATCACACTACTTTTGTAGAACTCAGTAAATACGGAAATCATATCCGTCACATCCTGACACCCCGCCGTCTCCAGGGCGCTATGCATGGAAAGCTGCGGAAGTCCCACATCCACCATAGGGATACTGACCTTGTGGCTGAGCAGATTTCCCAGTGTGCTTCCGCCAGGTATATCGGCACGATTGGCAAAAGGCTGCACCGATACTCCTGCTTTTTTGCAAAGTTCCGAAAAAATAGCTGCCGTCATGGCTGTGGTTGTATATTTCTGACTTGCATTATATTTTACCACAACTCCTCCGTTCAAATAAACAGGAAATTGAGGATCACTTTTTTCTCCCAGATTCGGATGGGTCGCGTGGGCATTATCCGCACTGATAAGAAGACTGGCCGCCCTGACACTCCTTGCCTTTTCTTTCGTCTCAAGGAGAGCATCTTCAATCCGGCTCATCACTTCCGGCAGAAAATCCGACAAAGCCCCCTGCCTCGTGCCGCTTCCTACCTCTTCGTTATCAAACACACACCAGACATTTATAAACTCTCCGGATACCGGTGCCTGCAGAAAACTCTTCAGGGAAGTATAAACACATCCCAGGTCATCAATCCTTGGGGCCATATAGAACTCGCCTTTATTTCCCAGTTTCACCGCTTTCTGCCGCACTGTAAGAAAAAGATCCTGATCCAGTATCTCTTCTCCCTCCCGGCAGGAACTCATGTCCCGGATCACCTGCTCCAGAGAACCGTCCTTCCCTCCTAACAGTGGCTGCAGATCCACCTGAGGGTTGTATTTGTACCCACTGTTGATCTCTCTGTTAAAATGAATGGCCAGGTTCGGAATCACACATAGGTCTTTGTCTGCGTATACCAGACGGCTGGTGATGCAATTATCTTTTTTTACAATAACTCTTCCTGCCATGGAAAGGGGACGGTCCAGCCAGGAAGAATAGATCATGCCCCCATATCCTTCTACCTCCGCCTTGGTATATCCTTTTACGCCGGCAGTCTGTTTCTTGACCCGGAATGTGGGGGAATCGCTGTGGCTGGCGATCATGTGATAGGCTCTCGGAGTACCTTCCGGTACGCCAAATGCAATGATGCCTGACTGGTTTCTGGTAACAAAATACTTTTTCCCCGGTTCCAGATGCCATTCTTCACACTCATTCAACGGGATAAACCCCAGTTTTTTCAATTCTTCCTGTGACTGTTCCACTACATGATAGGGGCTTACGCCTCCATCCAGAAATTCAAAATACTCCACCATGACATCTCCTTTTTTACATATTCAAAAACGACGGGATATATGCTTTTATGGCAATTCCCTCTTCCGTATACTCCTCCGACTCCAACTTTCCATGCTGTCTTATCTGCTGGATCTTTCCTGCTTCCTCATAAGGGAAAACTTTTTCCAGATAAATCATGCCTTCATTTAATATTTCTTCTGTTTTTTCCAGCAATTCATCTAATCCGGACTTTTCTCTGGCTGAAATGTATACGGTTTTGTCACTGCGTGGATCCTTATAAACCGTCTGATCTCCTGCTTCCATCCGGTCAATCTTATTAAAAGCCGTCAGCACCTTCTTATCCCCGATCTCCAGTTCACGCAGAGTGTTATACACTACTTCCATCTGTCTCTCATAGTGTTCATTGGAAACATCCACTACATGAAGGATCATGTCAGCATACTTGGCCTCTTCCAGCGTGGAACGAAACGCCCGGATGAGAGGATGTGGCAGCTTGCTGATAAACCCAACGGTATCGGTAAACAAAATCTTCTGTCCGTTTTCCAGTTCCAGTCCTCTGGTGGTAGGATCCAAAGTAGCAAATAGTTTATCCTCCGATAAAATGCCTGCATCAGTCAAGGCATTTAAGAGCGTTGACTTTCCTGCATTGGTATAACCGACAATAGCCACCGTAGGGGTATGATTCCTGCTTCGCTGCTTGCGCATGGTATCCCGGTTTTGCACCACTTCTTTCAACTGCCTGTTCAGCCAGGCTATGCGGTCTTTGATAAGCCGCCGGTCCATCTCCAGTTTTTTCTCACCGGGACCTCTGGTACCGATACCGCCTCCCAGACGGGACATGGCTGTTCCCAGTCCCATGAGCCGGGAAGAACGGTACCTTAACTGCGCCAGCTCTACCTGAAGTTTTCCCTCACTGGTCTTGGCATGGGCGGCAAAAATATCCAATATCATAACAGTCCTGTCGATCACTTTCACATCCAGCTCCTGGCTGAGATTGGTGATCTGGGCCGGAGATAACTCATCATCACACACAATAGTGTCTGCCTGCTGCTGCCATACCAGATCCCGCAGTTCTTCCATCTTTCCTTTACCAATGTAAGTACCAGGGTGAAAAGCATCTCTTTTCTGCACGACCCGTCCTACCGTAACAGCCCCCGCTGTCTCCGCCAGTTCTTCCAGCTCATCCAAGGAAATATCTACTGTTGTAGAATCACTGTTTTCCGACAGATCCACTGCCACTAAGATGACTCGTTCTTTTTCTTTTGCTGTGTCATACACTTTCGCCATAACTGCCTCCCGTCATTCATTCACTCGCAGAGTGATCTCACCGGTTCTGAGGACTTTTTCTTTTCCGTCCACTAAAACCACCAGACCTCCGTCTTCGTCAATATCCACAGCTCTGCCATACTGCCACTGTCCTTCACTTTCCGGCACATTAGCATATCCTGTGGAAAAACGCACTTCTTTTCCCAGCACATTGGACCACTTTTTATAGTCTTCCATAAATGTTTTCTGGGAAAGACCTTCATACAGCCGGTACAACTCATTTGCGACTTCTGCCACTAAAACATTTCTGGGAACAATCTTGCCTCCTTCGCACACTACACCGGCAGTCTGTCGGATTTCTTCCGGAAAACCTCCTTCCGGCTCCCGATAGTTGATACCAATTCCTACCACAACCGTATCAATACCTCCCGACTCAAAATCCGATACCGCTTCGGTAAGAATACCACAGATTTTTCTGCCACGGAGATACACATCATTCACCCATTTGATCTGTGGCTGTTCTCCCAGCGTTTTACGAATGGCCCGGCACACTGCCACGGCGGCTGCCGTTGTGATCAACACCACATTGGACGCATTTTCTCCTGTGGGACGGAACAATATACTCATATAAATACCGGCACGGTCCGGAGAATAAAACCCCCTGCCCTTTCTTCCCTTTCCGGCTGTCTGATGTTCCGCCAGCACAAGCAGACCATGTCTGGCTCCCTCTAACGCCCGTCTTTTTACCTCCTGATTGGTAGAATCTGTGTCCTTTAACACAACCACCGGGTAGTCCTTATAAGCAGATTCCAGAGAAAGTCTTATTCCCGCCTCTGACAACACATCGCTGTCATTTAACAGTCGATATCCCCGGTTGCTTGCTGCGTGGATCTCATATCCCTCTTCTTCCAGATTTTTTACCGCTTTCCACACTGCCGTTCGGCTCACCTGCAAAAGATCTGCGATCTGCTGTCCTGAAAGATCCTCGCTTCTGTTCGCCTCCAGCAGTGTCAGCACTTCTTCTTTTACACTCATTCTTCTACCTTCTGTCTCATGATCCAGTGAGGCGCTGCCTCTGTGTCCAGTTCCATCGTAATTGCTTCTCCCGGGTGAGGACAACTGTCCGTCTCTTCCCCATACTGATTCCACATGCGGAGCACTTTTGCCTGTCGGTTTTCTCCTGATGGCACCATCAGCTCGATGGTATCTCCTGTCATAAATTTATTTTTCTGGGAAAAATGCACTTTTCCCTGATCATCTACCTCATCGATCAGTCCCAGATAATTGTATTCTTTGCGATAGGTGTTGCTGTCATAAATCTGTGTTTCATGAGTTGGTTTGCCAAAGAAAAAGCCGGTGGTAAACTGTCTGTAGGTACACTTTGCGATTTCTTCTTTATAATATGGGATCCGGCTTTTATACAATTCTTCGCTCTCCATATAATCAGACAATGCCTGACTGTAGGTTCTGGCTACCACTGCCACATACAGAGCCGTCTTCATGCGTCCTTCAATCTTGAAACTGTCCACACCGGCCTGTACCAGTTCCGGTATATGTTCGATCATACAAAGATCTTTGGAATTAAAAATATAGGTTCCTCTCTCATTTTCTTCTACCGGCAGATACTCTCCCGGTCTGGTCTCTTCTACCAGATGATACCGCCAGCGGCAAGGATGGGTACAGGCCCCCTGGTTCGCATCTCGTCCCGTAAAATAGTTACTGAGAAGACATCTTCCGGAATAAGAGATACACATAGCACCATGGACAAATGTCTCGATTTCCAGATCTTCGGGTATATTTTTATCAATCTCCTCAATCTCTTTAATGGACAACTCTCTGGCTGTCACAACCCGGGTGGCCCCTTGATTTTTCCAGAAGCGGAATGTACGGTAGTTCACATTGTTGGCCTGGGTGCTGATGTGTATATCTATCTCCGGACATATCTCTCTTGCAATAGTAAAAACCCCGGGATCCGATATGATCAGCGCATCCGGATGTATCTCTTTCAGCTCTTCAAAATACTGCTCCACTCCTTCTAAATCTCCGTCGTGGGCGGTAATATTGGCTGTAACATACACCTTTTTTCCTCTTTCGTGGGCAAACTCAATGCCTTCTTTCATGTCTTCCATGGAAAAATTCTTGGCTTTTGCCCGCAGTCCATAGGCCTCTCCGCCAATATATACAGCGTCTGCTCCATATTGGATAGCAGTCTTTAACACTTCCAAACTACTGGCCGGTGCCAGGATTTCAGGTCGTTTCATCTTTCTTCCTCCATTAACACATTTTCGTCGATATTGTCAAACCATCCCCCAAGGGCAGGCAGATGGTGTCCAGTTCCGGCATGTCTTTTAATGCCTGTAGATATTCCCTCATTCTTCCATGAATGGTGCGGTCCCTTCTGGTGACACCATACCGGGATTCCAGAATATCTCCTTCATGCAGTATATTATCCGTCACAAGCACTCCCCCGCAAGTCAGAACTTCCATGATCCAGGGAAGGAAGTTCAGATACTGGCCTTTGGCCGCATCCATAAAGATAAAATCATACTTCTTTCCTGTTTCAGCTAATTCTTTCAGTACCTCTGCTGCATCGCCTTCCAGCAAAGTAATCTGCTTGTCTTTGTCATATCTGGCTATATTTTCTCTGGCTTTCACCAGACGCATTTCCACTTTTTCTACAGTTGTAAGCCTGCTTGTTTTCGGCATATTTTCTTTCATATACAAAGCAGAATAGCCGATGGCCGTTCCCACTTCCAGTACATTCTCCGGTTTTTTCGTCCGCAACATATACCCCAGTATATCTCTGGTGGCACGGCGGATGATAGGCACCTGCTCTTCCCTGGCAGTTTTCTCTAATTCAATGATATAAGCCGGCGGCTGTTTTCTGTATCGCTCCAGAAATACTTCCATTCTGTCTTCCACACGGGTTCCTCCTAATCTGTGTCGCCCCTCGCCTTCGCTCGGCGGCAGGTCGTCGGAACCATTCCTTAATATGACTTCGTCATATTGGGTTCCTCCTGCAACAAAATCCCAACGCCACCTGGCGAAGGGATTTGTGACACGCAATTTTTCTAACTTTCCGGGTAGAGTACCGCTATAATCTCCCCATAAGTCATGGATGAGTTCAGTGGATACACCCCGGCTGAAATTTTTTTGTTTATTTTTTCTTCCAGCTGCAAACGGGCATAGAAAGAATACTTGCTCTTAATAAGGTGCTTCTCCTGTAAGTCTGTCAGCACCTGGGCTACGGACTCATTCTCACTGACCGTAAGCATTTTATCTGTTCCCGGCGGCATCTCCGCCATGGTCTCTCCTAACACATCATAGGCGAAAAAATAACCGCTGCGACAGATCTGTATACCGGCAAACACAACTACCGCATAAAATATAATATTTAAAATTATGATCAGCATGTTGCGTACTGCCTTTAACATATTAAACCTCCATAATGATAGGAAGAATCATCGGATTTCTCTTTGTCTTCTTCCACAGGAAATCATTCAGGGCATCTTTGATCTCTGTTTTCATCCGTCCCCAGTCTGTGATTCCTCTGTCATAAAGCCGGTCCAGAGCAATATTTACAATCTCACGGCACTCATCCATAAGATTCTCAGACTCTCTTACATAGACAAATCCACGGGATACAATATCCGGTCCCGCTAAGATCATATTGGAACCTTTTTCCAGTGTCAGCACCACTACCAGCAGTCCGTTTTCAGACAAATGCTGACGGTCTCTCAGCACGATGTTTCCTACATCACCAACACCCAGACCATCTACCATGATTCCCTGGGCTCTTACTTTATCCACAATCTTGGCACTGTCAGCCTTTAACTCAAGCACATCTCCGGACTGCAGGATCTTTACATTGTCCTTTGGCACACCCATCTGCTGGGCCACCTGACTCTGTCCCTGCAGGTGACGGTATTCACCGTGAACCGGAACAGCAAACTTAGGACGCACCAGAGAATAGATCAACTTGATCTCTTCCTGGCAGGCATGACCGGATACATGAGTATCCTGGATAATAACCTTGGCTCCCTTCTGGGACAATTCATTAATAACCTTTGCAACGGATTTTTCATTACCAGGTATCGGTCTGGAACTAAAGATAACCACATCTCCCGGCATAACAGAAATCTTACGGTGCATATTCGCTGCAATACGGGACAAGGCGGCCATTGCCTCTCCCTGGCTTCCTGTAGTGATCAGAACCAGCTGCTCATCTTTATAATTTTTCATCTCTTCCAGTGAGATCAGCATATGATCCGGCATCTGGATATAGCCCAATTCAATGGCCGTATTCACAATATTTACCATGCTCCGGCCTTCAATCACGACCTTACGGTTCTGCTTTTTGGCAGAATTAATAATCTGCTGCACACGGTCTACATTGGATGCAAAAGTCGCTACAATAATACGGCTTTTGGCATTTTCTTCAAAAATTGTATCGAAGGTCTTCCCTACCGTACGCTCCGACTCTGTGAAACCAGGATTTAATACATTGGTACTATCGCACATCAATGCCAGTACCCCTTTCTTGCCCAGTTCTCCAAATCGGGCCAGATCAATGGTATCACCAAAGACCGGTGTATAATCCACCTTAAAGTCTCCGGTATGAACTACAATACCGGCCGGCGTATAAATAGCCAGTGCCGCCGAATCTGCAATACTATGGTTTGTACGGATAAACTCAATACGGAAATCTCCCAAATTGATATACTGTCCGTAAGTGACGACTTTTCGTTTTACATTATTAATCAGGTTGTGCTCTCTTAACTTGTTCTCAATGATTGCCATGGTCAGCTTTGTAGCGTAAATCGGTACATTCAGCTGCTGTAAAATATATGGCAGCGATCCGATATGGTCCTCATGGCCATGGGTAATCACAAATCCTTTTACCTTATCCTTGTTATCCAACAGATAAGAAATATCCGGAATGACCAGATCCACTCCCAGCATATCATCTCCCGGGAACGCCAGTCCACAATCCACTACAATAATACTTTTTTCTGTTTCAAAAGCAGTGATATTCATACCAATCTGCTCCAAACCTCCCAATGGAATGATTTTTACAGACTCATTCCCTGTCTTTTCTTTCTTTCTCAAAATGACACCTCTCTATTCCAGTTTTAATTCAACTTCATCTAACAACTCTTCAAAATACTTGGAAATGATCGTAAGTTCCTTCTCGTCCTCTACGACTTCATACAATACTACATCTTCTTCCTGTATTTCTTTCAAAATCAGCGCATCCGCCTCTTCCTCTTCTACCTGATCTGTCACTAACAGATAACTTTTTCCTGCTATGTCTGCTTTTTCCAACACAAAAAAAGCCTCCTGGCTTCCATCGTCAGCCGTAAGCATGATCTTTCCATCTTCTGACATTCTTGTCCTCTTTTCTGCCGTCTTATGCGGCCTCTTTTATTTACTTTTTTCCTCAGATCCGTGAATCAAGTCTAAATATCCCTGCAGGATCAGACTGGCTGCTAACTTATCAACATATTGTTTGCGATCCTCACGCCGGACGCCGCCTTCTTTCAGCACGCTCATAGCAGATACCGTACTGAGCCGTTCATCCCACATTACAATCTCAAGCCCGGTCCGTGCCGCCAGTTTATCCCTGAATGCCTCTGTAGCCACAACACGCTCACCTGCTGTATTGTTCATATTCTTTGGCAATCCAAGCACAATTAGACCCACTTCATACTCTTCCACCAATTCTTCAATCCGTGCAAGAGTCCTGCGAAGCTTGTTTTCACTTTTTCTTTGTATTACTTCTACGGGCTGTGCCGTCAACTGCATGGAATCACTGATCGCCACGCCAACTGTCACTGAACCGTAGTCAAGTCCCATAATCCTCACTAAATTCTTCCATTCCCGATAACTTTGTCAAAAGGAATTATTTACCCTCAAAGTTATTCTTGATATAATCCTCCAAAAACACTTCAATGATCTCATCCCGCTCTGCTCTCATGATCAGGCTGCGGGCTCCTTTGTGACTCGTAATATAAGTCGGATCTCCAGACATAAGATAACCAACGATCTGGTTTACCGGATTATAACCTTTTTCAGTCAAGGCAGTGTAAACAGATGCAATGACATCACGCACATCGTAATCACTGTCTACATCTACTTTGAAATACTGTGTATTGTTAATCTCCTGCATGTCTTATGCCCCTTTCATTCAATCAAACTATTATACATATTGTAATATATTCATAACAAATTCGCAACCTTTTTTTCACCCTATGTCACTGGCCATGATTTTTTCCACCACGACTCTGCCGATTTTTCCGGATGCAAGGTCCTGTTTTTCCGCCTCTGCTTCCGGCACTGCCACCTTTACATAACGCTTGCTGTGACCGCAAAGATAGGTCACTCCGTTTTCTACAACTGTATCCTCAAACAAAATTTCCTCTTCTTCCCGGAAAAACTGCCGGCTGTAAGCCTCTCTGTACCCCCTTGTGTCCTCTGCCAAAATCTCTGTCCGCTGTTTTTTCACTTCCGGCGGCACCTGGTCTTTCATGGCTGCTGCTTTTGTGCCGGTGCGTGGTGAATATGGAAATACATGGATATCCGCCAGTCCGATCCTTTGGAGAAATTCTCTTGTTTCCAAAAATTCCTCCTCTGTCTCTCCCGGAAAACCTGCGATCACATCGGTAGTAATGGCCGGCCGCTCAAAATACTGCCGGATCAGTTTTACCTTTTCTTCATACTCTTCCGGCGTGTAGTGGCGGTTCATCCGCTGCAGCACTCCCCTACTTCCGCTTTGCAGCGAAAGATGAAAGTGTGGGCAGAATTCTGTGATCTCTGACAGTGGTCGTAAAAACTCTTCTACGATGATCCTTGGCTCCAGGGATCCCAGCCGGATCCTTTCAATGCCGGGCACCTTGGCCGCCTCCCTTATGAGTTCAAGAAGCATCTGTCCCTTTAACTTGACAAAATTTTTCTCTTTCTGCCAGTCCACACCATAAGAAGACAAATGGATCCCGGTTAAGACTACCTCTCTGTAGCCCTTTGCCGCCAGCCCCTTTATCTCTTCCAGTGCCTTGTCCACCGGCATGCTTTTTAATACGCCCCGGCCTCTCACATAAGGGATCATACAATAGGTGCAGAACTGGTTGCATCCATCCTGGACTTTCAGATATGCCCGGGTGCGGTGTTTCACATGATCCATCTCTTCCGGCTGTTCCTTGGCACGCTCTCCGGCCATCAGGTGGAACCGTTCTATAATGAGATCTGCCAGTTTTTCCTTGTCCTTATTGGAAAAAGCCGCATCCACCGCTTCATCTTTTTCCAGCACTTCTTTTCCACTTTCCACATAACAGCCTACGGCCACCACCAGACTATCCGGGTTCTTTCTTTTAGCCCGGTGGATCATCTGTCTGGATTTGCGGTCCGCCATATTGGTAACAGTACAGGTATTTATGATGTAAATATCCGCCGGTTCAGAAAACTCTACCACCTCATATCCTCTAAGACGGAATTGTTCCATGATTTTCTCGGTTTCGTAGTAATTTACCTTGCATCCCAGCGTAAGAAATGCAGCTTTCATACAGATCCTCCCTTGTTGTCTCTAGCATTTTGCACAAAATCCTCTGTATTTTTTTGTGCACCTAGTAAATTTTTAGTATTGACATAGTCCCCACTTCATAATAGTATAATACATGAAGAAAATAATTTTTTCTAACACAGCAAAAGGAGGAATACATCATGAAAACAGTAAAAATTTCTTTGAATTCAATTGATAAGGTTAAGGCATTCGTAAACGAAGTAACAAAGTACGATGCAGAGTTCGATCTGGTTTCCGGTCGTTATGTTATCGACGCAAAATCAATCATGGGAATTTTCAGTCTTGACTTATCTAAGCCAATCGACTTGAACATCCACAGTGAGAACAATGTTGACGAGATTCTTGCAAAACTCGCACCATTCATCGTAGAATAATCATATCTATATTATTGGGATTGTTACTTACACGGGGCGGCTCGGCTTTTGAGGCCGCCACTTTTTTTACCCTTTTTTCCACCTATCATACGCTTTTTTCATTTATTCCGGTCTCACATCTACTACTTCTCTTGTTTCGACGGCTTCTTTTACCATATCATCTATGGTGTCTGCCAGTTTTGTCTCTGATTTTTCCATCTTTGCAATATCCGGTTTGGTGACAGGATGCTTTGCCACAAAAATAGTACAGCAGTCCTCAAATGGCTGGATGGATGTCTCAAATGTGTTGATCTTTTCCGCAATATCAATGATATCGTTTTTATCAAAAGCAATCAACGGACGGAATACAGGCATATGGCACACGGCATCCGTTGCAGCCAGTCCCTGCATGGTCTGGCTTGCCACCTGGCCTACGCTCTCTCCGGTCACCAGAGATAAACAGTGTCTCTCTTCCGCGATGGTCTGGGCAATACGCATCATATAACGTCGCATAATAATGGTCAGTTCATCATGCGGGCACTTTTCATAAATAGCCAGCTGGATATCGGTAAAATTAATGATATGAAGCTGAATTGGACCGGTATACTCTGAAATGATCTGCGCCAGATCCACCACCTTCTGTTTGGCTCTCTCACTTGTATAAGGCGGTGCATGGAAGTACACAGCCTCAATACGGACCCCCCGCTTGGCCATCATGTATCCGGCTACCGGGCTGTCGATGCCACCTGAAAGAAGAAGCATAGAGCGGCCGGCTGTTCCTACCGGCATACCGCCCGGTCCCTTCACGCTGGTAACATATACATAGGCTCTGCCCCGGATCTCAATGTACACTTTTACCTGCGGATCATGCACATCTACTGTAGCGTTTTCCATATGGTCTAAAATATAGCCGCCGGCATCCATACAGATCTGAGGACTCTGCATTTCGTATTTTTTATCACTGCGCTTAGCAAACACCTTGAAGGTAAAAGGTTTGTCCCCCAGGCGGTTCTTCATATGCTCTACCAATTTCTCACATACATTGTCAAAACTCTTGTCCTCTACCAGCACAACCGGGCAGATATGGGCAATTCCAAACACATGTGTAAGAGCCGTAATAACCTCATCTTCGTCAAACTCACTTTTAGCCTCTACATAGATCCTTCCCTGCTCTTTTTCCACGACAAAATCGCCTTCACAGCGTTCCAGCCGCTCTTTTACCCTTCTTACCAGGGCATCTTCAAAAACATATCTGTTTTTTCCTTTAATACCGATTTCGGCATATTTGATCAAAAATGCTTGTACCATTTCTTTTTCCTTTCTATTTTCTATCGCCGTGTAAATTTTCTCAAAACCGGAAGCAATTTTTCAAGTTGTTCCAGCGTATAATCCAATTGTTCCTTTGTTGTAAACTCCGAAAAACTAAACCGCAGCGTGGAATCCAACAACTCTTTTGGCACTCCGATGGCCACCAGCGTGCCGCTGATTCCCGGGTGGTTGGAAGAACAGGCAGAACCGGAAGACACATAGATCTGTTTGTCTTCCAGGGCATGTAAGAGTACCTCACTGCGCACCCCCTGAAAACTGGCACTGACTATATGGGGTGCTGTCTGCTCCAGTTCCTCTCCCTGTACGCCATTGACCGTTACCCCTTCCATGGCCTCCAGTTTCTTCACAAAATAACGCTTTAACCCATACAGGTATTCTCTTCGCTCTGTCAAAGAAGCATCCATTTTTGCCGCCGCCAGTCCCAGTCCGGCGATACCAGGTACATTTTCTGTTCCCGATCTCATTCCCTGCTGCTGACCGCCTCCGTGAATGTATGGATGGATCTTCGTTCCATCTTTCATATACAAAAAGCCGGTTCCCTTAGGGCCATGGATCTTGTGTCCACTGACACTCATAAGGTCGATCTGCCATTTTGCCGGTTGTATCTTCATCTTTCCATATGCCTGGATAGCATCTACATGAAACACAATCTGTGGATCAAAATCTTTTACCACTTTAGCAAGTTCCTGAACATCCAGAATGGATCCGATCTCATTATTTACCATCATGACTGACACCAGGATCGTATCCTCAGTCAGTGCTTCTTTCAATGTCTCCGCCCTTAAATGCCCCTGCTTATCTACCGGCAGGTATTCCACCTGAAATCCCATGCTCTCCAGATAAATCAATGGTTCATGAACGGATGCATGTTCAAAGCAGGTAGTAAGAATGCGTCTGCCCCGGCGTTTATTTGCCAGTGCGGTACCGATCAATGCTGTATTGTTGCTTTCCGTTCCGCCGGAACTAAAAACTATGTTTTTCCGCTGGCACTTCAAAGTCTTTGCAATGCGGTCTGCCGCTTCTCTCACATACTTTTCTCCCTCTACTCCTTTCATATGAAGGGAGGATGGATTGCCATAATCTTCCCGCATCACTTTTACCACCAGTTCGCACACATCTTCATATGCCTGGGTGGTGGCTGCATTATCCAAATAACATTCCACTTTCTTTATTCCTTTCCTTCTATCAAAAACATCAGCACAGACAAGGCTGTCATTCCTGCCGTCTCTGTTCGTAAGATCCTCTTTCCAAGGGAAACCGGGGCTGCCCCCGCTTCCATGGCCGCTTCCACTTCACTTCGTTCAAAGCCGCCTTCCGGCCCGATAAAGATGCCGATACTTCTGCCTCCTGCCGCTTTTTTCATCACTTCTACAGACTCTGCCATATTGTCACTTAACTCATAAGGGATCAGTACAGTATCCAGTTCCTCTGCATAGGAAAGCGCCTGGGAAAAGGACAACACAGTGTGTATCTCAGGAATTTTCCCTCTGCCGCTCTGCTTGGCCGCCGCCTCTACAATGGTCTGCCAGCGGGCCAGTTTCTTTTCTTTCTTTTTATCATCCAGCCTTACCACACAGCGTCTGGATGAAACCGGTACGATCTCTGCGGCTCCCAGTTCTACCGCCTTTTGTATGATCCATTCCATCTTGTCTTTTTTGGGAAGTGCCTGAAAAAGGACAATCTTCACCGGCAATTCCGTCACCGCCGGCACTTCTTCCAAAACATCCAGCCAGATACAGTCCTTTTCCAAAGTCCGGATCCGGCAGTGATAATCCATTCCCTTTCCGAAAGAAACCATCACTTCTTCTCCCGGGGGCATCCGCAGAACATTTTTTATATGATTTACATCGTCTCCCGTAAGACAGATCTCGCGGTTACCTAAGTTTTCTTCCGGCGCAAAAAATCGATACATGCTTCTTCTCCTTCTGACACACCACAAGCGGCACAAACAAAACTGTCTGTGCCGCCTGTCATTTATTCTGCTCTTATTTTACTTCAGATATCCGGTAATTCCATACAAAGTCTGTCCGGAATTCAAGGCAATCTGATTGGCTGCCTGCGTCTTCAATGAAGAGGCCTGGATCTGAATCCGGTCACTGTAGGAAGAACTGCTGCCAAATAAAGCTTTCAGATCTGCACTGTCTGCCTTCTTTAATTTCTCTTCATCGACGGACAATGTATTGTCGTCTCCTACGGTAATTCCTACTTTATTCAGTAAAGCCTCTGAAGTGGCAGTCTGGTTCTTCATCCATACCGCCGTCTGCAAGATACTGTAAGAGTTCATGTTCTTTGTACTGCTGATGGTACTGTTGTAACCGGAAACAAAGTCCTTTACTTTCTTAACTGTATCATCACTTACCTCTTTATCAAAGTCCACATTCTTCAACACCGAAGCCGCCTCAGACAACTTGCCTGAAGAACTCTTCAGACTGGAAAGCGCTGTTCCTGTGTCTTCCTTGCCTGACTCCGTCTTGGTATTATTCTTGTCTGCCGTGGACTGTTTGGCATAATATGCTTTCAGTGCTTTCTTATAAGCACCACTCTGAATCATTCTCAGATCTCCCAGTGATGAGCTGAGGGAACTGGTACTGCCTGTCTGACTGTTTCCAAGCATCGTATCAAAAAAACTGCTGCCTAAACCGCCAATGCCATAAAAATATCCGCTCATGTGCATCCCTCCATCTGACAATATCCATGTGTATACATCATTCTTGCCTCAAGTATATCATATTTTTATCAGGATTGCAAGGAGGCAAGTGCCTCTGCCACCGCTTCTCTCTCGCTGTAAGGATATTTTACCCCATTGATCTCCTGATATTCTTCGTGGCCTTTTCCAAGCAGGATGATCATGTCACCATCCACTGCCTGGGATACAGCATACTTAACTGCCTCTTTCCGGTCCGGGATCACCACATACTCCCCCTTTGTCTTGGCAAGACCTACTTTGATATCTTCCACTATGTCCATAATATCTTCGGTTCTTGGGTTATCGCTGGTAACAACTGCCAGTTCTGCCAGATTGCCTACTGCCTCTCCCATTTCGTAGCGGCGCAGTTTACTTCGGTTTCCGCCACATCCGAAAATAGCAATAATGCGGTTTGGATTGTAGCCTCTCAATGTCTTTAACACGCTCTCCGTGCTGACTCCGTTATGAGCAAAGTCAATGAGAATGGAAAATCCTCTTCCTGTCGGTACATTTTCCACCCGGCCGCGGACCTGCACATGCTCCAGCGCATGCAGGATCACTTCCTGAGGCATTCCGAGAAGGGCACCTACGGTGGCTGCACACATACCGTTATAAATATTAAATCGTCCCGGCAGTCCTACAATGACATCTCCTTCGATCAGTCCTTTGGCATGAAATTTCATGGACAGCACGCCATCCTGGTTCACATGCTCGATCCGGTCCGCGCAAAGATCCGCCTCGCCGGTTCCATAAGTTTTGATCTCACAGGTGGCATTTTTTGCCAGTTCTTTCCACTTCGGATCGTCCTTATTAAAAATGCCTACCTTGCACATACGGAATAAAAGGCTCTTGCAGTACAGATACTCTGCAAAGTCCTTATGTTCATTGGGACCAATGTGGTCCGGTGAAATATTGGTAAAGATGCCATAATCAAAGAACATACCTGCTACCCGGTCCATTTTCAGTCCCTGAGAGCTTACTTCCATCACCATATAATCACAGCCGGCTTCTACCATCTGGTGAAAATAACGCTGCAAATCATAAGATTCCGGAGTGGTGTGTTCCGTAGGAGTTACCTTTCCCTTAATGGCTACACCTATAGTTCCTACAATACCGCAGGTTTTTCCTGATTTTTCAATAATATCCCGGATCATGTATGTGGTGGTGGACTTTCCTTTTGTTCCGGTAATTCCAATAGAGATCATCTTTGTGGCCGGATAGTCAAAATAAGCCGCTGACAGATAACTTAACGCCGCTCTGGCATTTTTCACCTTCACAACCGTCACCTGATCGTCCTCAACTTTTACATCCCGCTCCATCACAATAACAGAGGCACCTTTTTTCAGTACATCCGGGATAAATTTATGTCCATCCACAACGGTTCCGGCTATAGCCACAAACAACATTCCTTCTGTGATCTTTCTGGAATCATAGGCTAAGTCTGTCACTTCTGTGTCCAGACTTCCCTGTACCAGTTCATACTCCATTTTTTCAAGTAATTGTCCCAATTTTTTGCTCATGGAAATCCTCCTTTGGGTCTTGCCCTCATTCTATCATATTATACTTATAAAGTGCTTTCTCAATACCATCTTCCTTAACAGATGCTGTTACATAGTCCACCCGGTCAAACAGCACCGGGTCACTATTGCCCATGGCCACACTGACAGCCGTATAATCTAACATAGGCAGGTCATTTGTACTGTCACCAAATCCCATGGTATGTCTCTGTTCTACTCCGGTCTCCCGGCACATTCTCTCTATGCCGGTAGCTTTGGAATATCCCTTTGGAACCACTTCATAAAAGTCGGATGCCCGCCGTATAAAATCAAACTGCTTTTCATACTTTGATTTAAAACCATCGATATCACTATGCTCATTGAACCACAGGGTAAACTTATCAAAAGCCAGTGTTTCCTCCTGCTGCCATTTTTTCTGACAATCCGGTCCAAAAAAAACACCATTATCGTGGTAAAACTTTTTGACCCAGGGCAGAAACGGCTCATCCTGAAAATAACAGTATCTATCCCCTTCCAGCACTCCGTCCAGCCGGCACCGCAGCATATCTTCTGCGATCTCTCTCTGAAGTTTCTGAGGCAGCGTGGCATGCATTTTCTTCTGTCCCTCATAGTAGATCGCTGTTCCGCAGCCTGCTACCATGCCGTCAAAACCAATCTCTGCCACCTGCTTTGGTATAAATACTCTGCACCGGCCGGTGCACAAAAAAATCTTGTGTCCGGCAGCCTGCGCTTTTTTCAAAGCTTTTATGGTACTGTCCGGAACCTGGTTTGTATCGTTGTCCAGCAAAGTGCCATCTATGTCAAAAAATAACAGCCAGGGTTCCATTTTTATCTGTCTCCTATCTCCACAAAATCCCGGTGCTTACCTACATACTTGTAAGCCGGACGGATGATCTTTCCTTTGTTTACCAGTTCTTCCAGGCGGTGTGCACTCCAGCCGGATATTCTGGCCACTGCAAAGATCGGTGTAAAAAGTTCTCTTGGGATTCCAAGCATTGTATACACAAAACCACTGTAAAAATCCACATTCGCACACACGGGTTTCAAACGGCGGTGGTGCTGCATGATCAGTTTTTTTGAAAGTTCCTCCACTGTCTCATACAAGGCGAATTCTTCCTGTCGTCCCTTTTCTTCTGCCAGTTTTCGTGCATATTTCTTCAGGATCACACCTCTTGGATCTGACTCTGTATATACGGCATGGCCCATTCCATAGATCAGCCCCGCGTTGTCAAAGGCTTCTTTGCGCAGTATCTTCAGCAGATACTCCTGAATCTCTTCTTTATTATTCCAGTCCTTGCAATGTTCCTTCAGATCATCAAACATCTGCAGCACCTTCAGATTGGCACCGCCGTGTCTTGGTCCTTTCAAAGACGCAATCGCTGCTGATGTAGCCGAGTAAGTATCCGTTCCCGATGAGGTAACCACATGATTTGTAAAGGTAGAGTTGTTACCACCACCATGCTCTGCATGAAGGATCAGTGCCACATCCAGTACTTTGGCCTCCAGCGGCGAAAACTCTCCGTTCTGACGGATCATCTGCAAAATATTCTCTGCAATGGACATAGACGGATCCGGTGTGCGGATATACAAGTTATCATCAAATTTAAAATGACGGTACGAATGATACGCATACACAGCGATCATAGGCAGTTTGCCAATGAGCTGCAGAGACTGACGCAGTACATTTGACACCTCTATGTTGTCCGGATTATCATCATATGAATACAGTGTCAGCACACTTTTCTGCAAAGCATTCATAATATTGGCACTGGGTGCTTTCATAATAACATCCCGGACGAACTGTCCGGACAGTTCCTGTAAGCTTGTAAGGATTTCTTCAAAATCTAAAAGCTGCTGTTTGTTCGGCAGCTGTCCAAATAACAGCAGATAGGTAGTCTCTTCAAATCCAAACCGGCGGTCTGAAATACTATCTACCAGATCCATTACATTATATCCCTGATAATACAATTCACCATCGCAGGGAATCTTCTTTCCCTCTGCCAATTCATAACCAATGACATCCGAAATCTCTGTCAATCCTGTCAATACCCCTTTACCGCTGGCATCACGAAGCCCTCTTTTTACATCATATTCTGTGTACAGATTCTGATCGATGGCACCCGATACCATACAATAATTTACAAGGTCATTAAACTTTGCATCTAATTCGTCTTCTAATTCCATCATGGATCGATTGTCCATAGTTTTTCCCCTTTCTTTTTCTGTTTTTTCTCTTTTGTAAAAAGGGGCACAAAGTATCGTGCCCCTTGCTTTTTTCATATGAAATTATACACTGTCAGCCGTTTGCGTGTCAATCACTGGCGGGCATTTTATTTTATCCCTTGTATTTCAGGGCCCGCATGGCATTCAAAATAGCCAGTACCGAAACACCTACATCGGCAAACACTGCTTCCCACATATTGGCCAGACCTAAGGCCCCCATAATCAGGACAACCGCTTTGACTGCCAGGGCAAATACAATGTTCTGCTTTACGATCTTCAATGTTTTTCTGGATATTTTTACAACAGAAGCAATCTTTTGGATATCATCATCCATAAGTACAACATCTGCCGCCTCAATGGCCGCATCTGAACCAAGACTTCCCATGGCGATTCCTACATCGGCTCTTGTAAGTACCGGTGCATCGTTGATGCCATCTCCCACGAAGGCAAGTTTGCTGTTTTCAGACTTACTTGCCAGAAGTTTTTCTACCTGATCCACTTTGTCCCCCGGAAGCAGTCCTGCATGATACTCATCCAGTCCTAGTTTCTGTGCCACATCGGCTGCCGCCTCTTCTCTGTCTCCCGTAAGCATGATACATTTTTTCACGCCTACCTCCTTCATCTGGGAGATAGCCTCTCTGGCTCCTTCTTTTACTGTATCAGAAATGCAGACAGATCCCAGAAACCGTCCCTCTTTTGCCACATAGACAACAGTTCCCACATGATCATCCGGCACAAAATCAATGCCTTCCTTTTTCATGAGTTTTTCGTTTCCTACCAGTACTTTTCTTCCATCCACAAGCACTGCGATACCATGACCGGCGATTTCTGTCGTCTGATCTACTCTGGAAAGATCCAGTTCCCTGCCATAGGCCTCCCGGATGGAATTGGCAATCGGATGGTTGGAATATCCTTCGGCTAACGCTGCCGTCTCCACCAGTTCGTCTTCCTTTTCTCCCTGGACTGTCTGAGTACTGGTTACCTTAAATACTCCTTTTGTCAGCGTTCCCGTCTTGTCAAATACAATGGTATCCATCTCTGCCACTGCCTCTAAAAAGTTACTTCCCTTCACTAACACACCCAGTTTGGAAGCCGCTCCGATGCCACCGAAAAATCCTAACGGAACCGAGATCACAAGGGCGCATGGGCAGGAAATTACAAGGAAAATACAGGCTCTCTGGATCCATTCCAGAATATTTCCCACAAAAATCGGTGGCACAAATGCCAGTAACACAGCAGCGATGGTTACAACTGGTGTATAATACTTGGCAAATCTTGTTATAAAGTTCTCCACCTTTGCCTTCTTGCTGCTGGCATTTTCTACCAGTTCCAAAATCTTGGCTACTGTCGAATCATCAAACTCTTTGGTGGTTTTTACTTTCAGCGTACCGCTTCCATTGACACAGCCGCTGATAATATTCTCTCCCGGTTTTACTTTTCTCGGTACGGACTCTCCTGTCAGTGCCGCAGTATCTACCAGTGACTCACCTTCCAGCACCACGCCGTCCAGCGGGATCCTCTCTCCCGGCTTGACGGTAATGACCGTTCCGATCTCCACATCATCCGGATCGACCTGGACCATCTTTCCCTCCTGCTCCACATTGGCATACTCGGGACAGATATCCATCATATCCGAAATGGACTGTCTGGACTTTCCTACAGCGTATCCCTGGAACAGTTCACCTACCTGATAAAACAGCATAACCGCTACTGCCTCAGAATACTCGCCAACGCCAAGGGCACCAAATGTGGCCAACATCATAAGGAAATTTTCATCAAATATCTGTCCATGGCAGATATTTCTGGCGGCCTTAAAAATAATGTCATAACCGATAAGCAGATAAGGTATCAGAAAGATCACAAAATTGATATACCACGGAAAACATTCCAAATATCCCAGTTTTTCACAGGTGAATAAAACGCCAAACACAACCAGTGTAATCAAAATCCTGGTAAGCATCTTTTTTTGCTTTTTCGTCATATCGTTCTCCTTCCCGCGTCCGTATCTAGCGAAGGATCTCGCAGTCCGGCTCTACCTTTTTGCAGCATTTTACTACTTCATCCATAATCTCTTCAAAACGGTCATCCTCTGTCTCTAACACCAGTTTCTGTGTCATAAAGCTGACGCTGGCATCGGTAACACCGTCAATTTTTTTAATAGCCTCTTCCATTTTTGCTGCGCAGTTTGCACAATCCAGATCCTGTAATTTAAATTTCTTTTTCATAATAATCATCCTTTCTATTCTTTGATATGATCCATTCCCTGGGCTATAATGGTACGCACATGTCCATCTGCCAGTGAATAATATACAGATTTGCCCTCTCTCCGGGCCTTAACCAGTTTTGACTGTTTTAGTATCTTTAACTGATGGGAGATAGCCGACTGAGTCATGGTCAGGCTCTCCGCAATGTCCGATACAGAATGTTCATCTTCAAACAAGACAAACAAAATACGGATGCGGGTAGAATCTCCAAACACTTTAAACAACTCTGCCAGGTCATAAAGTTCATCTTCCTGCAGCATAGGAACCTCCTTTCTGGTTTTATGAACATATGAATCATTGTTCATATATTCATGATACACAGTTCATCTCCTTTTGTCAATCCCTTTAGTTATTTTTTTGCTTATATCCTCATATTATTAAAAAAAACCGGATTGTGATATGAAAAAAAACTGGAACAAAGACTCTTTTTTACTGTTCGCCAAAGTTGGTGCCATTATATGTACTTCTTTAGCAATTTTGTCTCTCAGCTTAAAAGCATATCCTGAGACAGCAGAAACACTCAGCGCTTCCATCGCAGGAAAAAAAGAACTGCCCATTTACTGCGTAGAAAAAGACAAACCCCAGATTTCGCTATCTTTCGACGCTGCCTGGGGCAACCAGGATACACGAAAGATCCTGGAAGTTTTAAAGAAAAACAATGTAAAAGTCACTTTCTTTATGACCGGTGGCTGGATTGAAAAATATCCGGAAGATGTAAAAGCCATTGCCAAAGACGGCCACGATCTTGGCAACCACAGCGAGAATCACAAGCAGATGTCCCGGCTCACCGCCAACGAATGTATGGAAGAGATTATGAAGCCGCATCAGAAAGTGAAAGCGCTTACAGGCAAGGACATGATCCTCTTCCGTCCTCCTTACGGGGACTACAACAATACACTGATCCAGACACTAAAAGGATGCAATTATTACGGCATCCAGTGGGATGTGGATTCTCTGGACTGGAAAGACTATGATGCGTCCACCATTATCCGCAAAGTCACAGAACATAAGCACCTGGGAAATGGTTCAATCATCCTGTGCCACAACGGGGCCAAACATACAGCCGAAGCACTGGATGAAATGATCCGCACTCTGAAAGGAAAGGGCTATGAACTGGTGCCAGTCTCACAACTCATCCTGAAGGATAATTATACGATCCGTTCCGACGGCAGACAGTGTCCCGGAAAATAACCATACCGGCAGAAAACGGCCGGGCTTGCCTGTTCAAAACAAAAAAGGAAGTTTACCCATCCGGAAACTTGTACGCGCTGCGTTTTATTTTCCGGGGATAAACTTCCCTTATTCTTTCAATTTTTTATCCTACGCACTCTGCCTGCTGATGCTTCATAGCAAACTTCTTCTCATACATCAGCCGGTCTGCCCGGCGCAGCGTATCTGCAAAATCGTAGTCTTTATCTTTATCATAACTAACAAAGCCTACGGCAATATGCACCGGAAATGCCTCCGGATTTTCTTTATTAAACTGCTCTGTCTTTTCCCACAGTTTCTGGATCTGATCTGAGCATGCCTTTGGCGTACCGCCATGGATCAGCACACAGAACTCATCACCACCTAGACGGTAGCAATTTCCCAGTGTTCCCAGCGTCTGCAGGATCAGTTCCACACTTGCCTTTATGTAGGCGTCGCCTTCTTCGTGGCCTCTTGTATCGTTACATTTCTTCAAATTGTTCAGATCCATCATGACAACGATGCATTTGTCCTTTTCAAAGTCCTCTGCCGTAGTGTGGGCAGCATAAGCAGTACGGTTGTACACACCCGTAAGCTGGTCATGGTACGCCATCTTTTCCAACTGCTCTGCCTGTTCTCCTCTGGCCATCAGTGCCCTCGACTCAGCCATGGAATTGATCCCTACAATTATGGTGAAAATGATAAATCCAAAGATTCCAAACACCATGGATCCCATTCCTTCCGTTGTGTAGAAAGTGATAGTATCACCTATCAATCCTACAATGCAAGTTAGGAAACAGCAAAAGATCAGTTTTAACTTGCGGTTCATTCCCTGCTTCTTCCACTGTCTTACAACCTGGACCACCGTTACCAGCGCCATAACTCCCATGACAGCATGATTAAAAGGCAGTGTCTCTCTCATATCGCCCTTATTCAATATCTGAACCACAAAAGAAAATACCATCACTGCCAGGCTTGCCAGACATACAATATACCATCCCTTGGATTCCCTGTCTGTAAACAAGGTGCGCATAAAAAGAACAAATGGGATTACACACAACAGCAGACTGACAAACGGAATATAGGAAAACAATATATTATTGCCAAACAACAGCTGCAAAATTCCGGCATCTGTAATCTTCCAGACACCGATGCAGATGGAAAAGATTCCCATAAACAAAAGATTACGATTGATCTTTTTATTTCGGATATTTACTAAAATAAATACAACAAAGATCATTCCCATCACAATAGCGATCAAACTCAATATGCTTGGCGCCAGCTGGCGGATCACATCATGAAGCCAGATCTTTATCTTGGAGCCATAATAAAATGTCACATCAATACCCTGCACCGTAGAATATTCCGGCGACATCACAACTGTCAGAATCTTGCCGGAATCCTCCGAATACAAAGTAAGATCGTTCCATCCTTGTCCACTGGTTCTTCCAAAAGGATTTCCCTGGTATACCCTTCTCTGGTAGATCACCTTGTCTCCTTTATAGATCACCACATCCTGATGATGGGAGTAAAAGGCCAGCGTCTTGGTACCCTTGCCAATAGCCGGCACCTTAAACTGAAACACTTTGCTGACGCCAATCGGTGCCCCACTGTCCTTAACAACCCAGGTCCTATAAGGCTGCAACTGTGTATACTCGTTATCTTCTCTGGTATTGGATTCAATCACTCTTAAATGGTCAAACATATAAAACAAAAGTGCAAACATGGCTATGGCACAGACGGCATAACTTATGTATATAACTTTTTTCATCTGCGATCACCTCCTGTTAGTCTACTTTCCTTTTTTGCGTAAACCGACGCTCAAATTCATCCTTCGGAAGAGGCTTATCAAAGTAAAATCCCTGCGCCATGTAACATTGATTTTCCTTCAGCACTCTTATATGATTTACCGTTTCAACACCTTCAACAATACATTCCAGACCCAGATTCTGCGCCATGGCTACCAGATATTTAAACATTACATATTTTTCATTAGTTGGGTCTATGGTATCCGGCAGAAAACTTTTATCAATCTTCAGTACATCCCACGGCAGTTCCCGGATCAGGTTCAGGGATGAATATCCTACTCCAAAATCGTCTACCGATGTACGGATTCCCTGAGACTGCAGCTTGTCTACCAGTTTTCTCAGATCTGTAAATGCCACATCCGTAGTTGTCTCTGTCAACTCAATCTCCAGGTACTGATGAGGGATCCGGTAAGAATCGATAATCTGCAGAATCCTCTCAGCCAGGTCAACATCCCCCATATGCTGCCTGGAAAAATTTACGGATACCCTTACTACATTTTTCCCCTCATCCAGCCATTTGCGCAGATCCATGCACACATGCTCCAGCATATAAAAATCCAGTTCACAAATAGCATGGCTCTCTTCCAGAATCGGAATAAAATGGAACGGCGGGATCAGATCTACATTATGACGCCAGCGGCACAGTGCTTCCGCACCTGCCAGCGTATAAGTTTTCAAATTTACTTTGGGCTGGTAATACACAAGGAACTCCTCTGTCTCCAGTGCATTTCTAAACTCATTTTCTATATTTTTCTTCCGTACCATTTCTTGCATCATCGGTTTGTCAAAAAAGACATAGGCACTGTGGCTGTCTGTAGATGCCACATGATAAGCCGCCGTGATACGGTCCATAATATCAGTAGGATTCAGACTTTCTTCCAGCCCCGGGATCTCATAATATCCGGCAGTAGTCTCGATCAGTACATGTTCTTCACTGCCCTGCTCATAATAAATCCCGGTGCGTTTCAAATATTCCATCACAGAACCCAGGCACTGCTTCTCAAACACAACCGTAAAGTTGTCTCCATTGATACGGCATACGTACCCTCTGTCTCCCAGCATATGTTGTAACCCGGTAGAAAACTGTCGCATGATATGGGTTCCAATATCTCTTCCCACCTGCTGGTTGATAATGGAAAAACGCTTCAAATTATAGTAACAGGCAATGTATCTGCCTGCCACTTCTCTCTCAAGGAGTTCATCCAGTTTCTTCATAAAGAACTTATAATTGTAAATACCAATGGTACTGTCCCGATAAGCCAGTTCTTCTGCCATTCTGGATACACGCTCTCTTGTGTAAAAGACAAACAACATTCTGGCCATGACATCCACATGATTGATCTCTTCTTTGGTCCATACGGCATTTCCCTCATATGGAAAGATGTTGATCACAACTACACTTCCTTCTTCCGTAACTTCCCGGTAAGATTTTTTTTCATTTTTATCCGGCATACCCTTCTGATAAGTAGTACTCTGATTACCAATCTGGCGTATTTCCTGGTGTACAGAAGCATAAAACTCTATCTGCACTTTGGCAACTCGCAGAAAAGAGCACAACGGATCCATCGCCGCCTCCATGCGGTCGTATGGAAGTTTTCCTCCTTGAAAATCCCCCATGTTTACTAAAAAACCCTCTAACGCTTTTGTATACTCACTGGCATCAAAGGTCATCCTCATTCCTCCTAATCTCTAACTGTGGCAGACTCATAGTAAAGCAAGTCCCTTTGCCCTCTTCTGATTCCACTTTCATCTCACCGGCCATCTGCTTGACCATCACTCCAAATACAGTCATTCCCTCCACCTTATGGTAGCATGAATTTTCCGAAGCACTCTGTCCCTGTTCCAGACAGGCTCGCATCTGTTCTAAGGCAGGTTCCGGAATCACAGTTTTCTCGCTGATCACTCGAACACAGACCATCACACCGTAGCCGTACGGTTCTGCCGACATTTTTATCCATATGCAGTCCTTGGAAAAACGGCATCCATATTCCAGCTGCTTGCTGATCAGCATACCAATGCGGCCCTTGTCTCCAAAAAGCCACTGAGGCACGGAAGAATCTATTTCTATCCGGTACTCTCCTTCGAATTCTTTTGCCCGGATCTCTGCATTCAACCGTATCTCTTCCATCATGTCTCTGACATTGTAAACCTCTTCCCTTAACTGGATGTTACCAAGCGAAATATTCAGATATTCCTCTGTATCCTGTATATCCGATATAATGTCATACGCCTTGATATTTACTAATTTCAATATTTCTTTGAAAGAGTCCGGCATTCCCGCTTTATCAATATCTTTAAAATGGTGGTTCCAGCGCAGGATTTCTTTTTTCATCTTGATCATATGCTGCACCGCATAGCGGGCTTTGGCACGGGAATTCTGCTCCAGTTCTATGCTCTTATGCAGTGCCATATAGTTGTGGTATGCCATTTGCGAAATAATGGCTGCGATTTCTTCCAGATACTGTACACTCTTGTTAATGTAGTCTCTGTCTAATAACTGGACCTTGCGGGAGGCCGCTACATACTCTTCCGGATCAATTCCCAGTTCTTTCGCCACTTCCCGGATACTTCCCTCATCCAATGGGCCTGTCCGCACCTGGCCTCCGATGAAGCAGCCTATCATCTCATCATTTAACATAATAGGTGCTGCAAAATCCACCAGACCCGCATGGCAGAAATAAGTGGTAGCCTTTCCTGACTGCAGAGTACACACAGCACCTTTTTTGTCGCAGGCTTCACAGCGCCTGTTACCTAATACAGATCCATTGCGGGTGTACTTCATACAAAATTCAGAGAATCCGCTTCCCACTGTGATGGGTGCTCCTTCCGGATTGGTTGTAATGGACGCCATCCCTGTAAATTTTGAAAAACTATCCTGGATCTTCTGCAGGATATCAATTTCTATCAATTCTGTTAATTTCATAAACTACCTCCAGCGTCTTTGGTTCTACGCTTTCTTCCGCTTTACCGCCACTTTTGTACACTGAAATACCTGAACAGATAACGGTGCCAGCCTGATCTCGATGGAATTTGATTTTCCATCCCATTTTTCTCTTTTAGAGTTTTTCACTCTTGGATTTACATGACCTCCGCCGCCAAATTCTACGGCATCACTATTCAATATTTCCTTATACTTACCGGCAAAAGGTACTCCTACTTTAAATTTTTCATGATAAACCGGCGTGAAGTTACAGGTGATCAGCAAAGTCTCGTCTTTGCATTTGCGCAAAAATACAATAACGCTATTGTCCGCATCCAGTGTGCTCAACCACTGAAATCCGGAAGGTTTTGTGTCATTTACATACAACGCCGGATGAGCCTGGTAGAACACATTCAGATAGCTGACAAACTGTCTCAATTTTTCATGTCCTGACTCCTGCCCGTCTACCGGATCCAGTAACTGCCAGTCCAGTTCTCTCTCTTCGCTCCACTCTCTGATCTGACCAAACTCCTGGCCCATAAACAACAGTTTTTTGCCTGGATGAGCCGCCATAAATCCATATGTCAGCCGGAGTGTGCTTAATTTATCTTGATGATCCCCCGGAATCTTTCCATACATAGATCCCTTTCCGTGGACCACTTCGTCATGACTTAACACCAGCATGAAATTTTCTGAATACTGGTACAGCATGCTCATGGTAAGCATTCCATGGCGTCCCTTTCGAAACAGGGGATCTGTCTGTATATATTCCAGATAATCATTCATCCAGCCCATGTTCCATTTAAAATCAAATCCCAGACCGCCGTCGGACACAGCCCCTGTTACTTGAGGCCAGGCCGTTGATTCTTCTGCGATGGTCATTACACCACTTTTTTCTTTATGTATACAATCATTAATATGCTGCAGGAAGGCAATGGCCTCCAGGTTTTCATTACCGCCGTACATATTGGCAACCCATTCACCATCCTGTTTACCATAATCCAGATACAGCATAGATGCTACCGCATCCATACGGATGCCGTCTACATGGAACTGACGGATCCAGTACATTGCATTGGCTGTCAGGAAATTCACTACTTCATTTCTGCCGTAATTATAGATCAGGGTTCCCCAGTGAGGATGCTCTCCCTGTCTCGGGTCCAGATGTTCGAACAAGCAAGTTCCATCGAATCTCGCCAGACCATGCTGGTCTTTCGGGAAATGAGCCGGTACCCAATCAAGGATCACACCAATATCATGCTGATGCATATAATCTACAAAGTATGCAAAATCATCCGGTGTTCCATAACGGGCTGTAGGTGCATAGTAGCCTGTCACCTGATACCCCCAGGAACCATCAAAAGGATGCTCCATCACCGGCATCAGTTCTACATGGGTATATCCCATTTTTTCACAGTACTCACACAGCAAAGGTGCCATCTCCTTGTATGTATAGAAGCAGTCCCTCTCTTCTCTTCCTGCAAGCTTTGGTTTCTTAAAGGCCCCCAGTGCCACTTCGTACACCAGCACCGGTTCTTTTTCACTGTTCCATTTACTCCGTCTGGCAAGCCATTTCTCATCTTTCCAGCTGTATTTTGTCAGATCCCATACCACACTGGCTGTAGCCGGTCTGAGTTCTGCATAGTTTGCAAAAGGATCTGCTTTTAACACCCGGTTGCCGGTACTCTGGTAAATAGAAAATTTATACAGATCTCCTTTTCCCACTCCCGGAACAAACAGTTCATAAATCCCTGCCGGTTCCCTCTTGATCATGGGATGGGCATCTTCCCTCCACTGGTTAAAATCGCCAACTACACTGACGGCTCTCGCATTTGGTGCCCACACTGCAAAATAAGTGCCTTCCGCCCCATCTCTTGTCATAGGATGAGCTCCCAGTTTATCATAAATAGTATCATGGCAGCCGTTTATGAATTTTTCCATATCCATGCCGTCAATAAGGGAATCCATAGCATATGCATCCGGCACTTCTCTTCGTTTTCCCTTTTTTTCAACCATAAATACATATTCCGGAATTTTGCGTCCGGGGATCAGTACCCCATAATATCCCTGCTGGTCCGCCTCTTCCATTTTGTATTCTTTTTTCGCTCCCGCCACTCTCACAGCAACTGAATCAACCTCAGGAAAATAGGCTGTGACCAGTACATGAGAACGGTCTGCCATCCGTGCCCCCAGCACATCCTGCGGCCTTGAACACTCTCCATATTCCAGCGCCTCAATCTCCGGCCACTGCATAAAATCATCTAATTTGGGTGCCATAAACTCCTCCTGTTTCTATGATCAAATCTGATGAATAAACAGACCACTTCTTAACTTCGGCTCAAACCAGGTAGATTTCGGCGGCATCAAAAGATTCTGGTCCGCCACATCAAACAGTTCTGTAATGGATGTAGGATACATGGAAAAAGATACTTTCATCCCTTCCTTTACCTTTTTCTCCAGTTCAGAAAGTCCACGGATTCCTCCGATAAATTCAATGCGTTCATCGGTTCTCGGGTCTTGAATTCCCAAAACCGGGTTCAACAGGTAATCCTGGAGTACCGCCACATCCAGTCTGCCTACTGCATCTTTTCCTTCGTACAGATTTTCCTTTGCTTTCAAAACATACCAGCCGTCTTCCAGATACATTCCAAAAGTTCCTTTTTCCTGTGGTCTGACCTGGCCGGATACTTTTTCTACTTCAAAATTTTCTTTGATCTTCTCTAAAAATTCCGGAACAGTAAGTCCGTTTAAGTCTGTCACACTTCTATTATAATCCATAATCATCAATTGGTCATGTGGAAATAACACAGAAAGGAAAAAATTATACTCTTCTTTTCCTGTGTGGGCAGGATTTTCTTTTCTGCGCTTCAATCCTACTTTCACTGCAGACGCCGCCCTGTGGTGTCCATCCGCAATATAGATCTGGTTCAGGTTCTCAAAGGCCTTACGGATTGCTTCCACATCCTCCGGATCACTCATCTTCCACACGCGGTGTTTCACACCGTCTACCGCTGTAAAATCGTAAACCGGCTCCTTTTCCTTGTTTGCCTCTACCCGTTTGTTAATGGCATCCTGAGCCCGGTAAGCCAAAAAGATCGGGCCTGTCTGGGCACTGCATGTATCCACATGGGTGATGCGGTCGATTTCTTTGTCTTCTCTCGTATTTTCGTGCTTTTTGATTACATTATTTACATAATCGTCTACGCTGGCACAGGCCACTAACCCGGTCTGGGCCCGTCCATTCATGGTTAATTCATAAATATAATAGGCTTCACTGTCGTCTTTTTCATAGATTCCCCTGGCAATCTCCTCATTCAGAATTTCTTTCGCCTTCTGGTACACTTCCGGTGCGTATGTATCTACGGAATCATCAAAATTGGTCTCCGCCCGATCGATTTTTAAAAAAGAAAGGGGTTCCCTCTCCACCTCTTTCTTCGCTTCCTGTCGATTATAAACATCATACGGTAATGCAGCTACTCTGTCTGCCACATCCTTTCTTGGTCTTACACATTGAAATGGTCTGATCACTGCCATATCCTTGTTCCCCTTTCTTCTCTTTTATTTACTTCTAAGCCAGTTTACCAGCATCGTAATATGCTGCCATGCGTCCATAAACAAAGCAGCAATTCCTGCCAGTGCAATTACTTCCATTATAACTACCAGGACAAGCGGCTTCTGTATGGTGATAAACGCAGTCACAAGCGGCACAATCCATACCAGGCTCATTCCTGCCAGAATAATAAACAGTCCTGCCACTACTTTGTACTTTTCACAAAATACAACCAGCCTCATGCCTGCCCCCATCTTCAGCCGCAGAAATGCATAAACTGCCGCCACAACGACATAGATCACACAATAAGCTGTAAAAGCTGGCAGAAGTGCTCTGGCATCGGCACTGATCTCATCCGGTGCAACAGCCGTGAGCCGTCCTACCAGAATTCCTACAACAGCAACCAGTCCTCCAAAAACAGCAAACAGAATAGCTGCCGTTTTACTGGCTTTTTTTGAATTCAAAAATTCCTTCATACTTTTCCTTCCTTTATCATATATATTTACGATAGAATTTTCTTGCAGACCTGTGCCAGACAGCATTGCTCACATTTTGGGTTTCTGGCTGTACATACAGCTCTTCCATGATAAACAAGCCGGTGACAGAAATCACTTCCTTCTTCTCCCGGAATGATCTTCCACAGTTCTTTTTCCACTTTAGCCGGTTCTTTTATGCCATCCACAAGCCCCATCCGGTTGGTGAGACGGATGCAGTGGGTATCAGTCACAATGGCCGGCCTGCCAAATACATCTCCCATAATGAGATTAGCGCTTTTTCTGCCCACTCCCGGCAGTTTCAGCAACTTGTCAAAGTCTTCCGGCACCTGTCCGTCATATTCCTCCACCAGCATCTTCATACATTTATGTATGTCTCTGGCCTTGCTTTTTCCCAGTCCACAGGGTTTTACGATCTCTTCGATTTCTTCCGGTGACGCTTCTGCCAACGCCTGGGGTGATGGATACTTGGCAAAAAGATCTTTTACCACAATATTCACTCTGGCATCGGTACACTGGGCTGCCAGCCTGACACTTACAAGAAGTTTCCATGCCTCATCGTACTGGAGAGTACAGTCTGCCAGCGGGTATTCTTCAGCCAGCAGATCCAGTATCTGTCTGGCTCTCTGTTTTTTGGTCATCTATATTACCTCACTCTATGGTGATCTCGTTTACAAAATAATCAATGTATTCCCAGATTTCTTCTTTTCCATCCCGGTTCAGGGCTGAGAACGGAAGAATCGGTGTCTCTTTATCCGCTCCCAGGGTCTTTCGGATCAAAGCAATCTGCTTATCTTTTGCTCCTTTACTGATCTTGTCCGCTTTCGTGGCGATAATCAGTGGATTGAACCCTTTTTCGTATAAAAGTCTGTACATTTCCACATCTTTTTTAGATGGCTCATGGCGGATATCGATCAGGAGAAATACAACCCGGAGAGCCTCCGATGTATCCAGATATGTTTCAATCATTTTCATCCATTTGGCCGCCAGTTCCTTTGACACTTTGGCATAACCATATCCCGGCAGATCCACCATGTAACACAGATCATTTACATTGTAATAATTGATGGTCTGGGTTTTTCCCGGCTGCGCCGAAATCCTGGCCATGGATTTACGGTTCCACAGCACATTCAGCAGGGAAGACTTACCTACATTGGATCTTCCCCAAAATGCCATCTCCAATTTTTTATGCTGCGGCAGTGTGCTGGTAATACCGCACACTGTCTCTAATTCAAGGGATTTAATAACCATGTCATCTCTCCATTCTGAAGTTTATCCTTCCGTAACAAGTGCCACCTTCAACACATCCCGGATGGTTTTGGCATATACAACTTCCATACTTCCCAGGATCTCCGGTTCCAGTTCTTCTACCGTTGATTTGTTCTCAAAAGGAACGATCACTGTTTTGATCCCTGCCATGGAGGCTGCCAGAAGTTTTTCTTTCAAACCTCCGATTGCCAGCACCTTGCCCCGCAGTGTGATCTCTCCGGTCATCGCCACCTTCGGATCCACTTTTCGTCCCGAAACAGCGGAATAAAAAGCAGTCGTCATGGTCACTCCGGCAGAGGGACCGTCTTTGGGAACCGCCCCCTCCGGCACATGCAGGTGAAAATCGTGGGCCTTTACGAACTTGTCCTGTTTTGGCAGGAGTGAACGCATCAGACTCATAGCGATCTGGGCTGACTCTTTCATCACATCACCCAGTTTTCCGGTTATGATAAGCTTGCCGCTTCCCGGCATTGTATTTACCTCTATCTCCAATGTATCTCCGCCTACCTGCGTCCAGGCAAGTCCTCTGACGATACCTATCTCTGGCCGTTTATTGGCTTCCAGCAGAGAATACTTTTTACGGCCCAGAAATTCCGTCAAATTTCTGGCTGTCACCTGGATCTTTTCCTCTGTTCCATCCAGTATCTTTCTGGCACTTTTCCGGCATATGGATGCAATCTGTCTCTCTAATTCTCTCACTCCGGCCTCTTTTGTATATCCGGAAATAATTTCTTTTAATGCTCCATCCGTAATGCGTAGTTTTGCTTTATCCAGTCCGTTTTTCTTCATCTGTTTTGGCACAAGATATTTCTTCCCGATGTGGAACCGTTCATTCTCCGTGTATCCGGATAAGGACAAAATTTCCATACGGTCTAGCAACGGTCTCGGGATAGTATCCAGGGAATTGGCCGTACACAAAAACATAGCCTGGGACAGATCCACTGGCATATCCACATAATGGTCTATAAAATGACTGTTCTGCTCCGGGTCCAGTACTTCCAGCAATGCTGCCGAAGTGTCCCCTCGGTACTCTTTTCCTACTTTGTCTATCTCATCCAGCAAGATCAATGGGTTTTTCACTCCTGCTTTGCGGATTCCATCTATGAATCTTCCCGGCATAGCCCCTACATAAGTTCTTCTGTGTCCACGGATCTCTGCTTCATCCCGGACACCGCCAAGACAGATTCTCACATACTCTTTGTTCAGGGCTCTCGCCACCGATTTGGCAATAGAAGTCTTACCGGTTCCCGGCGGTCCTACCAGACACAAAATCGGACTGTCTCCCTGCTCATTCAAGATCCGTACTGCCAGAAATTCAAGTATCCTTTCCTTGATCTTATCCAGGCCATAGTGATCTTCTTCCAGGATTTCCTGGGCTTTCTTTATATCTTTTGAATCATGGGATGCCTTGTCCCATGGAAGTGCCAGCAAAGTCTCTATATAATCCGCTGCTACTACATGCTCGGATGAACTTACCGGTATAGACTCCAGCCGGTCAATTTCTTTCTCAATCCGTCCCCGGATCTCATCACTACACTCGATCTGCTCCAACTGGTTTTTATACTTATCTGTATAATACTGGCTGTCCTGTTCTTCTCCCAGTTCTTCACGGATCTGCTTCAGTTGTTCTCTGAGAAAATATTCTCTCTGGTTTTCCTGCAGAGACTCTTTTACTTTCTCGTGATACTGCTCCCTGAGACGGCCAATGGTGATCTCATTCATAAGGAAACGACCTACGATCTCATAGCGTTTCTCTAAATCCTGACACTCCAGCACTTCCTGCCGCTTCTCCGAAGACATGGTAATATGCATGGCGATCAGATCCACCAGTTTTTCCAGGTTATCTGTCTTTTCAATCTGCACTACACCGCTTTGACCAGCTCTTGGATTCTCATCCAGATATCGCTCGTAAATCCTTTTCAGATCCCTGCACATCGCCTCACACTCAAAGGCTCCCGGCTTTGTATCCTCATCAATCTCATATGATTCCACCTGGCCTTCCAGATGATCCTCCTTATAATCGAGGCTGACAAGTCTGGCTCTTCTTCGGATAGAAACCATAATCCGTATTACATTATTTTTCAATCGTACCTGCTGGCGTATTTTGGCAATAACGCCAACCGGGTACAGATCCTCATATTCCGGATGTTCTTCCTCCAGGTCCTTTTCTGTTGCTATAAAGATCAAGTCATCTTCTTTATCCGCAGCTTCCACTGTTTTTTTGTTCATCTCCCGGACGATATCCAGATGCACAAGCATCCCCGGCAATAAAACATTCTCCATTGGAAGCACCGGCATTGTTTTCATTTGATTCTGACTCATATATTATGCACTTTCCTCTTCCTTGTCCGGCAGCTGTGGTTCTTCGCCATTCACACCTAACAACTTAGGTTCGCCTTCACCGTCAATTACCGCCTTTGTTATAATACACTCTTTTACATCATCCATAGATGGAAGTTCGTACATATAATCCATCATGCTGGTTTCAAGAATAGCACGAAGTCCTCTGGCACCAGTCTTTCGTTCATTAGACAGACGGGCTACTTCGCTTAAAGCGTCCTCCTCAAAACTCAGTGAAATACCATCTAATTCAAGAAGTTTCTGGTACTGCTTCGTAATGGCATTCTTTGGCTTTACTAATATCTCTTTCAAAGCCTCTTCGCTGAGAAGATCTAATGCTACCGTTACCGGCACACGGCCAATGAACTCCGGTATCAATCCAAACTTCACAAAATCCTGTGGAAGTGCCTGCTTAAAGAGTTCTCCAACATTCTGCTCTGTTTTATCTGCAATCTCAGCATTAAATCCAATGGATTTTTTATCTATACGGGAACTGATGATCTTATCCAGTCCGTCAAAAGCTCCACCACAGATAAACAAAATATTGCTGGTATCAATATGGAAAAATTCCTGCTGCGGATGTTTTCTTCCTCCCTGCGGCGGCACACTGGCTTCCGTTCCCTCTAAAATCTTCAAAAGTGCCTGCTGTACGCCTTCACCTGACACATCTCTGGTGATCGAAACATTTTCTGCCTTCTTTGTGATCTTATCAATCTCATCCAGATAGATAATACCGTGTTCTGCTCTCTTAATATCATAGTCAGCTGCCTGAATGATCTTCAGCAGGATATTTTCAACATCTTCACCTACATATCCGGCTTCTGTCAGCGTGGTAGCATCTGCAATAGCAAATGGTACATTCAAAATCTTTGCCAGCGTCTGTGCCAGATACGTCTTACCTGATCCGGTAGGTCCTACCATAAGAATGTTACTTTTCTGCAATTCCACATCTAGTTTGGCACCATTTTTGATCCTCTTGTAATGGTTGTAAACTGCCACAGAAAGCGCCTTCTTTGCTTCTTCCTGTCCTACTACATACTCATCCAGAAATTCCTTGATTTCTTTTGGTTTTAACAGATTAATCTCACTTTCATCTGCTTCGCCCTCATAAGAATGTAATTCCTCTTCCTCTGCGATAATCTCTTCGCATAAATCTATACACTCGTCACAAATAAACACACCATTTGGTCCTGCGATTAGCTTATGAACCTGCTGCTCTCCCTTACCGCAGAAGGAACACTGAATTCTTGGTGTGCCATCTCCTGTTTTATTCGCCATACTAACCTCTCTTTTTCATTATATGGGAAAATGGCGCCAAAACCAATCGGCACCATTTTCATATTTTTACTTATCTTCCTTTGTATCGCTGCGGCTTACTACAATTTCATCAATCAATCCATAAGCCTTCGCTTCCTCGGCACTCATAAAGTTATCTCGCTCTGTATCTTCCACTACTTTTTCATAATCCTGTCCTGTATTCTTAGCCAGGATCTCATTCAATTTCTTCTTGGTCTTAAGAATATTCTCTGCAACGATCTGAATCTCGGTTGCCTGACCCTTGGCACCACCAGATGGCTGGTGGATCATTACCTCTGCGTTTGGCAGAGCCAGTCTCTTGCCTTTGGCACCACTGGAAAGCAGAAATGCTCCCATGCTGGCTGCCATACCGATACAAATAGTGGATACATCACACTTAATATAATTCATGGTGTCATAGATCGCCATACCTGCTGTTACAGAACCACCCGGGCTGTTGATATATAACTGTATATCTTTGTTTGGATCTTCTGATTCCAAAAACAACAACTGTGCCACAACCAGACTGGCTGTCTGGTCATTCACCTCATCTGCCAGGAAAATGATTCTCTCTTTTAACAATCTTGAATAAATGTCATATGAACGCTCGCCGCCCCGGCTTGTCTGCTCAACGACATAAGGTACTAATGCCATACTACGATTCCTCCATTCTAAACCTTCGGGACGAGGAATTTAGTGCAGAATTATTTGTCTTCCTTCTCTGCTTCCTCATCTGCTTTTTCAACTTCAACAGCATTTTTTACAATGAAATCTACTGCCTTTTTATTGGCAACATCTTTGGCAACCTGCTCTCTTCCTGCATCACCCAAAGCTTCTTTCACTTTGTCTAATTCCATCTGATACATGTTCGCCATTTCTTCTAATTCTTTATCAATATCTTTATCAGAGACCTTGATTCCCTCAGCCTCTACAACTGCTTCCAAAGCCAGTCTTGTCTTGATTCTTGCCTCTGCCTGAGGAGCCATCTGTGTCTTCAATACAGCCGGTGTCATGCCTGTCATCTGCATATACTGGTCAATTGCCATGCCCTGCTGAGATAGATTGGTTGCGAATTCCTGGATCATCTGGTTTGTCTCTGCATCTACCATTGGTTCAGGCAGTTCTACTGTCATGTTGTCTACTACAGCAGCTACTGCTTCGTTTTCTTTTTCTCTCTTTGCTTCTTCTTTTCTGCGCTCTGTCAGGCTCTTCTTTACGCTTGCTTTGTACTCTTTCAAAGTCTCAAACTCAGATACTTCACTGGCGAACTCATCATCTGCCTTTGGAAGTTCTTTCATCTTGATCTCTTTGATCGTAACTTTGAACAATGCTTCTTTGCCCTTCAGTTCTTCTGCATGATACTCTTCCGGGAATGTTACATTTACATCTACTTCTTCTCCGACTTTCTTGCCAACTAACTGATCTTCAAAGTTGTCAATAAAGGAGTGGCTTCCGATCACCAGTGGATAATCTTTACCGGTTCCTCCCTGGAACTCAACGCCATCTACGGATCCAACAAAATCGATGATTGCTGTATCATCTTTCTTAATACCGCGGTTCTCAACTGTGATCATACGGCTGTTCTGCTCACGAACTTTATCGATTTCTGCATTTACATCAGCAGCCATTACTTTTACTTCGCGTTTTGCAACTTCAACGCCTTTATAATCACCCAGTGTTACTTCTGGTTTTACAGCTACGGTTGCTGTAAATACAAAATCTTTTCCTTCACCGATCTCTGCTACTTCGATCTCTGGACGGGATACGATATCCAGATCATTGTTGTCGAAGAATTCACCATAGGCTTCATCAATTGCGAAATTAGCAGCATCTTCATAGAAAACTCCTTCGCCGTACATCTTCTCGATCATCTTTCTAGGTGCTTTACCACGACGGAATCCCTGAACAGTAATATTCTTTTTGTTCTTAAGGTAGGACTTCTGCATTGCCTCTTCAAACTTGTCAGCATCAACTGTAATCGTTACCTTTGCCATGCTTTTCTCTAAATTCTCAACTGTGTAGTTCATTTGTTGTTTCCTCACTTTCCTTTATTGAACAATATAGTTTTTCTATTAAAGCGGAGCCATTCCGTTTAACATTATAAACCGATATCTGCCTGCTATATGCCGAAAAACGGTCACTTGAAGCAAATATTCTCAAATGGGCGCACTTAACCCACTACTACATATGTATGATATTATACACAACTACGGATTAAAAATCAACACTAACTTTCTTAACCTCAGAAAGGGGATATCCTTTTCTCACCATGGCTGCCAGGATCTTCTGCTGCTCCTTTCTGTCCAGTTCCGAAAAACATCTTCCTTTCAACCGCTTTTCAAACTGTTTTCTCAGGGCAGTTTCTTCTGCCTCCCTGGGATAATCTTCCAGGACTGCCTGCAGAAGTTCTTTGTCCACCCCCTTTTGCATCAGTTTGTAGCGGATGTCACTGCAGCTTCTGCTCTCCTTATGAAATTCAATGTAGTTCATAATGTATCTCTCATCATCTATGTAACCATAGGATGTTACATACGCCAGGGCTGCCTCTTCTGCCTTCCGGGAAAATCCTGCTTTTTCCAGCCTCTCTCTCAGTTCCTGTCTGGTTCTGTCCTTATGAAGTAAAAGATCCATGGCCTTTTTTACCGCTTTCTTTTCCTCTTCTGACATTCCCTCCGTCGTCACACCATGCACCTCCTGTTATTTGCGCTGTGAACATAAGACCGCCAGCCCCTGCATTCTGGGCATGACGGTCTTATCTTTTTTAGTCACAATGTCTATTTTTTCTCTTTTGATTTAGGTGTATCCTGATCAGGCTGTGCTTCTTCCGGTTTGTCCTCTTCTGTTTCCGATTCCGGTGCACATTTCACACGGACACTCTGTTCGATCTCATCAAACACATCCGTATGTTCTGCCAGATATTTTTTTGCATTTTCCCGGCCCTGGCCGATGCGGTCTCCCTTGTATGAATACCACGCACCACTCTTTAATACAATATCATATTTTACAGCCAGATCCAGAACATCTCCCTCTCTGGAGATTCCCTTGCCGAACATAATATCAAACTCTGCTTCCTGGAACGGCGGTGCCACTTTGTTTTTCACGACTTTGACGCGGACACGGTTACCTATCTTTTCCCCTCCCTGTGAAAGAGTCTCAATACGGCGCACATCCAGACGGACCGATGCATAGAACTTCAATGCACGGCCACCTGTAGTGGTCTCTGGATTACCAAACATAACTCCAATCTTTTCTCTCAACTGATTGATAAAGATAACGGTACAATTAGACTTATTGATAACGGCGGTCAGTTTTCTCAGAGCCTGACTCATAAGTCTGGCCTGAAGTCCCACATGGGAATCTCCCATATCGCCATCAATCTCTGCCTTCGGCACCAGTGCCGCAACCGAATCCACGATCACAATGTCCACAGCCCCTGAACGCACCATAGTCTCAGTAATCTCCATGGCCTGCTCACCACTGTCCGGCTGGGAAATATATAATTCGTCAATATCTACACCTATATTTCTTGCATATACCGGATCCAGTGCATGCTCTGCATCAATAAAGCCGGCGATACCGCCCCGCTTCTGTACTTCCGCTACCATATGCAGCGCTACCGTAGTCTTACCACTGGACTCCGGTCCATACACCTCGATAATCCTTCCCTTTGGGATACCGCCTACTCCTAATGCCAGATCCAGACTTAGCGAACCTGTAGGCACTGCCTCTACCTGCATCTTGGTAGTATCTCCCAGTTTCATAATGGCTCCCTGGCCATACTGCTTCTCAATCTGCGCAATGGCAGATTCTAATGCTTTTAATTTATTCTGATCTTTCTCCATGAATGGTTCCTCCATAATCCGAACGAATGTTCTGTCTTTGTTTATATTATCCTATTTCTATAGGAATGTCAATCTTTTTTGTTCATCCGCTTCATATTTTCTCTTTTATTATATAGAACCATTCTTTCCTTGTCTATGGTTGTTGGGACCGCTAACGGGTGGAATACGCCAGCCGGTACACATCTTTTACCACATATTTGTCGGAAACAGTAATAAGACTGCCATTCCATGGATCCAGTGCCAGAAAATTAGCCGCAGTAAGCTTGTCCGGATTGGTAACATTCTTGTAACCGATGACTGTAACCCAGTGTTGGGATGTGGTAGTTCCCGATACCCTCAGGATACAGGGAATTCCAGCCGCCACCTGATCATATGCAGCTTTCAGCACTTCCGTTGTATTGCTGTAACTGTTGGTGGCGTAACCACCTTTGCTCCACACGCAGTCTACATTTGTAGAGTTTGACCAGTATGTATGTGGACTAGGTGCGGTTTTATAAAGAATGGAATTGCAATATGCCAGCGCATAGGAAGCACAGGCCTTTTTCTCCAGAGCTGTTCCGTTGGACTGCTGACCTACTGCACTGATCAGCACAAAATTGTAAGTCAAAGTCCGGTTGCTTCCGGTGGCCGGCATCACAACATTAAATCCTTTTGAAAAAGGCACTAACCACTGATTTTTACAGTCTTTTACTACCACTCTGTATGTATAACTGCCCGGTGACAACCTGCCAAATACAATGTCTTTATCAATCCCTGCCAGTTCATAACTGCACCGCTTCGGATACACCTTTTTCTGCTGTACTACCGTGCCCTTTGTATCCAGGATCTGTGCTGTCAGTTCCTCCATGGCATAGGCTGTTCTGACGGTGCCTTTCAGGGAAAATGACTTGCCATAGTTTAATTTCTCCGGATAAGTCACGGCTGCATCAGCCCATGCCGCAGAAGACGGCACCGACGCCTTTACAAAAGAGAACTTCCACGATTTCTTTTTCTTCCGAAACCCGCTTTGCAAGTTTTCTCCCCGGCTGCGCAGAAATACCTCTCTTCCTTTATTCCATAGATACTGGTACTTTCCACCAGCCTTCAGTGCCCGGAAAGTAAAAGATTCATCCCCATCTCTCAACGGTGCTGCCACGGCATTTCCCAAATCATCCAGCGTAAGGTACTGTCCCGTTCCCACATTTTTCAGCCGGATATACAGCCCCTTCACTTTCTCTGCTTCCCACATACTGCTGGCGATCTTATGATTTTTCAAAAGCCGCACATTGGTACCGGCCGCTAAACATCCGTCCAGCACATCCGCCATGGCTCCCCCTTTCATCTGGATAAAATAGATTCCTTTTTTTATCTTTGATGCTTCATTGGCAGCAATGGTGTAGGTTTTCTTTTTTAATTTCACTACAGTATACCGGATACGGCCATTGGTTTTGTAAATACGCATGGTATAAAAACCCGCCCGCTTTATTTTCACCGTAGAAGCAGCCGAAGAAATTTTTTTCGCCTTCTTCCACTTTGCACTGCCATAGGACACGTAGCGCCCCGGCACATAAATGATCCGCTTCGTAGTGGACGCTGCGATTGTCTTTTCCCATTCTTTTACCGTCACGCGCTCTGCTGCCTTGGCAGGTTTTCCCATAAGAAACACACCTGTCAGGATGAGGCAAAACCCCCACAACCACCTTCTTTTCTTCACGCTGTATACCATATGTCATCCTCATTTTTCAAAAATTTTCTCAAGGAATACTACATACCCTTTCTTGGTCTCATAAATATCCGCCTTGCTTGTGATCTCCCACGGTGCATGCATATTCAGTACAGCCACGCCACAGTCAATGACATTCATGCCATACAATGCCATAATATATGCAATGGTACCGCCGCCGCCAATATCTACTTTTCCAAGTTCTGCAGTCTGATAAGCAACCTTGGCATCTTTCAGAATACCACGGATCTGTGCCATAAATTCGGCATTGGCATCATTACTTCCGCTTTTTCCGCGGGAACCTGTAAATTTATTAAATACCATACCTCTTCCAAAGTATGCTGCATTTTTCTTCTCGTAAGCAGAGGCATAGGTCGGATCAAAAGCCGCACTTACATCCGAGGACAACATTCTGGAGTTAGCCAGACAGCGTCGCAGTGCCAGATCTGAATACTGACCGGTCAGGGAAAGTACCTCAGCTACTGTATTCTCAAAATTTCTGGAACGCATGCCGGTGGCCCCTACACTTCCGATTTCCTCTTTGTCTACCAGCAGACAGCAGGTTGTATACTCTGTGTTTTCCACCTCTACCATAGCAAGAAGAGAAGTAAATGCGCATACACGGTCATCCTGTCCGTATGCCATGATCATACTGGTATCAAATCCTGATTCTCTGGCTTTTCCAGCTGGTACCACTTCCAGTTCCGCAGACAAAAAGTCTTCCTCTTCCATATCATATTTTTCCTTCAGGATAGAGAGGATATTTTTTGCCACAGCATCTTTTTCTTCCCCTTTTAACGGCTGGCTTCCTACCAGGATATCCAACGCCTCTCCTTCGATCACTTCCGTAGCTTTTTTGCTCATGCGCTCCTGGGACAAATGGATCAAAAGATCTGTCACGCAGAAGACAGGGTCTTTCTCATCTTCTCCCACACAGACCGGCACCACTTCCCCGTCCTTTTTCACGATAACACCGTGAATCGCCAACGGCAGTGTGACCCACTGATATTTCTTGATCCCGCCATAATAATGGGTATCCAGAAACGCCAGTTCTGTATCCTCATACAATGGATTTTGCTTTATATCCATGCGGGGGGAGTCAATATGCGCCCCAAGGATAGCCATGCCTTTTTCCAGTGGCTGCCGTCCGATCTGAAACAACGCAATGGATTTATTCATGTTCACAGAATACACTTTATCCCCTGCTGTTAACTTTCCACCTTCTTCAATAACATCTGCCAGATTGCGGTATCCTGCCTGCTCTGCAATGCGCACAGACTGGCTGACACATTCTCTCTCTGTTTTGCCGTCATCCAGAAAATGCCTGTAGTCTTCACAGAGTTTTTCCATTTCTTTTAATTCTTTTTTCGTATAATCTTTCCACGCATTTCTTCGTTCCATTGATCTTTGTCCTTTCTTTCTGATCTGCTCTTAATGAGTCTCTTCTTCATCAAATTCTACAACTACATAATAACCTTTATCGTTGTGTTTTATCTCCTTCACAACGCCTTTGCGGGACTTAAGCCTTTCCCGGAATACATAATTACCGGACATGGCCACTGCCGGATTGATGGTATAATAATAAGCACTTGGCAGCACGCCTTCCGTAATGGTGACCTCGTCTCCTTCTTTTACCAGATTTTCCCGCTCCATTTTAAATTCCATTAACCGCATAAAAGCCTCCTAATCGTACTTTACCTGTTGCAAAAAAAGTCCCTGGGCCGGAGCCGTCGGTCCCGCCAGTTTCCGGTCTTTTTGCTCCAGCACCTGCATCACATCCGCCGTGGTCATGGCACCTGTGCCTGCCGCTACCAGTGTACCGGTTAGGATCCGCACCATATTGTACAAAAACCCGTTCCCATAAAACCAGATCCAGATCCGGTCTTCCTCTTCTTCCAGACGGATCTCGTATATCTGACGGACGGTGGATTTTTTCTTGGATGCTTTGGTACAAAATCCTGCAAAATCGTGTTTGCCTGTGAGACAATCCGCCGCCTCTTTCATGGCTTCCAGATCCAGTTCTTCCTGCATCTGCCAGGCATACCGTCTCTGAAACACATCGAAGCGGCCTGCTTTCAAAATCTGATATCCGTATACTTTACCAGTGGCATTCAGACGACTGTGAAATCGGGGGGAAGCCTCTTCCAGCCTTAGTATCCGTATGTCTTCCGGCAAATATTCATTGATCTGACCGGCCGTATAGACCTTTTCACTGTGGAAATGAGCCACCTGGCCCCTGGCATGCACCCCTGCATCTGTCCGTCCTGCCCCATGGACATGTACCGGCTTTCCTTCCTGCTTTGAAAGGACCATTTCCAGTCGTCCCTGGATCGTATCTTTATTTTTTTCTTTCTGACGCTGCCACCCCTGATAGCGGCCGCCGTCATACTGCAGTATCATACGATAATTCATCACAATCGATCTCCCCGGCTGGTTTCATATTTGCTGCGGATCTTTAACTCTGACAGAATCATCTTGTATCCGTCCATCCCCTCTTCAATCGACAGATCCAGACTGACTGCCATATTGTTGATCATATGTTCATCCAGATCATTTTTCATCTCTTCCAAAATTTTCAGTTTCTGTCTGTAGGTAGGTGCATCAAAAAATGCAATCATTTTGCGCATTTTTTCATCCACCGGCTCTACCTCTTCTTCCTCTGTCCGGGTCAATACCTCCCCTTTAGAAATGCGAGGCTGCTTATCCGGCAGATCCTGTTTCTTTTCCAGATATTTCTGCCGTTTCCGTGGCAGTTCTTCAAAACTTCTTGTGTAGGCTTCAAAGAAATCCACTTTTTCCATTACATAATATTCATAGGGTGGTTCTAACTCCTGGTAGCATACCACATCCTGCATAATTGGTTTTGTCCGGGCCCGCGCAATAATCTGTACCGGCTGTCCTGTCCTTTTGTTGTATAATACTTGATTCTGCATAAACGACTCCCTTCTGACAGATAGTTTCTCTGTCCTTTTTTCTTCCCTTCCATCTTATCACAAGTAGGTGATTTTTCAAACAAAAAAGTAACAGATCACGGGGAAGTTGCTGTCACTTTCCCATGGTCTGTTACCGTTTTACTTCGTTATTCTTTTCCGAAACAGAGACAGCCTGTTATTAGTATACGCTGGCGACTGCTTCGATCTTACTCTTTACTGTCTTTTTGCCAACTTTTGTGTTGTATGAGACACGAACATAATATCTCTTGTTCTTTTTCAGTTTTTTCTTACCGATCTTTTTGAATGTGTAGCTGCTCTTTTTCTTAGCACTGATTGTTTTGATCTTTTTAAATCCACTGTTCTGTTTGGTAGATGCGTAAATTGTGTAGCTGGTTGCACCTTTGATCTTTTTCCATTTTACTGTAATTTTCTTTTTGCTGGCAGAACGGATCACTTTTACACTGGAAGAAGATGCGGTGTAAGTAAATCCGGACCATGGTCCGAATACTCTCTGTCCATTTACTTGTACATAAGCTCTTGCTCTTGCCTTTGTAAATACATTCTTGAAGAATGGTGTGATATCCTGATAAGTGCTGGATGTATATCCGTTGTACAGATTCTTACCTTTGTAGTTCTTTACCTGCAGCTGGTATCCGTCTGCATTCTGTACAGCGTTCCAGCCAAACTGTGCATCATTCAGATAATACCAGAAATTTTTAATGGCAATATACTGAACTTTGCTTGGCGCTGTCTTTGCATAAATTGTATTGATATCTGTACCGGAAATCTTAGTGGTTCCATTGATCACCTTAGTAGGGATAACAAACAACTGTACCTTGGATGCTGCATTCAATCCTGATATGGTCGCTGTTGTTCCTACAGAAGAACCTACCTGTGTGTGGTTTCTCCATCCATCATAACGATAAATTTCATACGCAGTTGCACCGGCAACGGCATCCCAGGTCAATGTTACAGAATTGGCAGTTGCACCTGTCTGCTTTGTGTTTGTAACTTCTTTCAATGAGGTAGAAACCTGGATCACTTCCGATTCGGCGATTGGAGTCTGACGCTTATAATCTGCAAAAGCAACAACTCTGGCATAATAGGTGCTTCCCTCTGTCAGATGATACAATGTCTCATCGGTGGAGGAAGTGTCACTGTAACCTGTGAGGCTGTCAGCAGATGAACCATAATATACACGGTAATATACTCTGTCACCATAGAACACAGCATCCCACTGTAACTCCACATAATCGCTGCTTGCCTTGGTCTGTTTTACATTTGTAATAGAAACAGCGGCCTGACTGGATGCACCGTTAAAAATGAGGGCACCGAAAGTCAATGCAAGCATCATAACTATCATTTTGAAACTTCTTTTCATTTTCATACTCCTTTTACTTATTTTATTGTTTTCTTACACCAATTATAATACAAGGTAAAAACCATTCTGTCAATACCTTTGCGCCGTTTATCTTGCATTATGTTCTTTGATCAGGCGTACCAGTTTGTGACGGAATGCCTTCTCTGATATATTTCCTGATTCAAACGCCAGACGGTTTATATCAAACCGGCAGTTTTCTATCATCTTTTTTGTAAAAAAACGGTCCTCTCCCCCCTGAAAGGTAACCCACACAGCACCGGACAGTTCTTCCAGGCTGTAATCCGACGCCTCCACCAGCATAGGAAGCGCCTCTTTATCTAACACAAATACATGGGCGTAAGTTCCCACTGTCTCTGCCAGACGGCCGATATTAATAGGATGTTCCGGCTCTTCTTCTTCCACTGCCAGGATCACCGGCAGGGTGCGGTTGTGGTTGGCCGTAAACTGGCTTAACTGCTCCAGTTTTTCCATACTGTCTACCCGCTGTGGTTTCAGAGACATAGGAATCACGTCTTCATAACCGATCCGTCGGAAAATCTCATCTACAAATCTTGGTTTGGCAAAACTTTCCCGCACAAACCTCTCCGGCGGATGACAATAATCGCAATCTACCCGCATGCGGATCCGGTCACTGCGCTCCAGACTGACTTTGGTCCGCCACACCATGCCCGGTCTGGTGGTGTCTACATAGTCCAGGCACAATTTGTAAAATCCCAGAGAACGGTTTCCCAGGATGCTCAGATTGTATCCCGGTGAATGAAATTCATAGTCATCCGGAGTCAGCGGAATATCATCTGTTACATTACGGAATCTTCCCTGGGCCCAGACACCGATGATCTGGACAGCCGCCATAAATTCCTGATAGATATCGTCTTCTTCCTTATGAAGCAGTGTCACGCTTAATTCAAAGGATGGGGAGATTTCTAACGGCTTTAACTCCAGTCGTTCTGTCTTTACTGTTTTTTCTGATTTTACCAGGTCCTTGCAGATCTTTGACAGTTTCTTTTTCAATTTCAGATCATAGTCCGCTACGGACTCATTCATTACCTTTACCAGCAGATCAAAGGTTATGTCCTCATGGTTCACATCATTTAACAATGCATACAGCACATCTGCCCGGCTGCAGTGATACATACACCGGACCACTTCGTGGTTCTCATTAAAAAAATCCACCAGTTCCTGTGACAGAGGCTTTCCTGCAAACCGGAGACGGAACCGTCCTTTAATCATCATTTCCCAGTTACCTTCTTCATAATGATATCTGGCCAGCTTTTCAAATACATTTAAAGTAGTCCAGTCACACAGCTCAAGATTGGCCAGGACACAGTTCAATGTACGGGACAGGTCTTCATTATTCCGCCAGAACTCGCCTCCATAAGGAGACTTGTAACGCATATCGTGCTCGATCTCATGCCAGCCTTCAAAAGATATAGTCCGTAACTGCACCTCAAAGGTATTGTCAATGGGATACATACTGAGATCTCCATTATAAATGCTGCGGTACTCATCCGGGATCCGGTACACACCGTTTAACTTGGATGCCTTAAACTCTTCGCTGGAGTTGTCGGTAACCGCCCACTCTCCCTGTCTGGCAAAGGTCCTGTCAAACACCGTCTGCAAAATCTTCATGTCATCATAATAATAGACAACGATACGCATTCCGATAAGGTCCTGCATCCTCTTTTCGTCGTCTTCAAATCCATACCCATCTTTATTAATCTTATCTACAATGGATTCCGGAGTCTTCACACGATGAAAGATCCGGAAATAAATTCCCGCCCGCTGCAGCATCTCGCAAACATCATCTTCCAGTCGTTCACCTATCCCTTCGAGCTGCGGCGTATGGATTCTCTGTTCTAATTCTTCCAATTCATACTTCACGCCATCATTCCCTCTAATTTCTTTATAATTTTCTTTTTTCTGTCAAAACAAACCTACACTACTATACCATTTTTTCTGTCAGAAGTCCACTTTATTGTTAAATATGTACAATATACTTAACAATATGTTCACAGATTTTCGTATATTTGAACACACTCTGGTCACATTTGGACGCTATACTATAGCCATAAGTTAAGGGAACACATTAACTTATCTTAGTAAAGCTTATTCCTAATTTTTGATATTTTTTCATAAAACTCCTCTTTCAAAAGAGCGGCTGGCTTACCAGTCGCTCTTTCCCTTTGTTTTTTTGTAAAGTATTTACATCTGTCTTGTCAGATGTAAACTTTTGTGCTATAGTAAGGAGCATATTATTTTGAGAATCAATCTCATTAAATTTCAGAAAGGATTTCTTTTATGGAAAACTTACAAGCACAGATCAAGAAATTAAAAGAAGAGAAAAATGCCGTTATCCTGGCACATTATTATGTTCACGACGAAGTTCAGGACATTGCCGATTACATCGGGGATTCCTTTTATTTAAGTAAAGTGGCCACTACCACTGATGCCGATATCATTGTTTTCTGTGGTGTTTCATTCATGGGCGAAAGTGCCAAGATCCTGAACCCGGAAAAAACCGTTCTCATGCCGGACGCTGCCGCTGACTGTCCAATGGCTCATATGGCAGAGATCAACCGCATTGATGAACTGAGGGAACAGTACCCGGATCTGGCAGTTGTATGCTACATAAATTCAACGGCTGAATTAAAATGCCACGCAGATGTGTGTGTTACATCTTCCAATGCCATGAAGATCGTAAAAAAACTTCCTAACCAGAATATTTTCTTTATTCCGGATGAGCATCTGGGACACTATATTTCACAGCAGGTGCCGGAAAAGAACTTTATCCTCAATGATGGCTACTGCCATGTGCACGCTTCCATCCGTCCGGATCAGGTTCTGGCAGCCAAAAAATCTCATCCGGATGCCCTTTTCCTGGTTCACCCGGAGTGTCCGGCAGCCATTCTTGAATTAGCCGATTTCATTGGCAGTACCTCTGAGATCATCAACTACGCTACAGATTCTTCCGCCAAAGAATTTATTATCGGAACCGAATTAGGCGTTTTACACGACCTGAAAACAAAAAATCCTGACAAAACATTTTATTCTGCCGGTTCTGCCCAGTGTTGTCCAAATATGAAAAAGATCACGCTGGAAAAAGTACTTCATGTACTGGAAACCGGTGAAAATGAAGTGATCCTGTCAGATGAATTGCGGGAAAAGGCCAATGCGCCGTTAAAGAGAATGCTTGAGTTAGCCAAATAAGCAGACTCAGAAAGGATATGCTATGACTTCAAAAACGGATATTCTCATTGTAGGAAGCGGGGCCGCCGGTTTGTTTTGCGCCCTGAACCTTCCTTCAGACAAAACAATCACTCTTATTACCAAGGATGATGCCGAAAACAGTGACTCTTTCCTGGCTCAGGGCGGCATCTGTATGTTGAAATCCGAAGAGGACTATGACAGTTATTTTGAAGATACCATGCGGGCCGGTCATTACGAAAACCGAAAGGAATCTGTGGATATTATGATCCGCTCTTCCCAGCATATAATCCGTAAACTCATTGATTACGGTGTGGATTTTGAAAAAGACGGGGAGGCTCTCAAATTTACCAGAGAGGGGGGCCACTCTGACAAGCGGATTTTGTTTCACGAAGATATTACCGGCAAGGAAATCACAAGCAAACTGCTGGCAAGAGCTTTGGAAAGACCCAATATTACTTTGTACCAGCACTGCACTATGATGGATCTGATAACAGAAGATAATCTCTGCCATGGTGCCATTGTAATGGATGCAGACGGGAACACAAGCGAGATCCTGGCCGATTATACGGTTCTTGCCTGTGGCGGTCTGGGGGGATTATACAAACATTCCACTAACTTCCGCCACATTACCGGGGATGCTCTGGCTATTGCCCTGAAACACGACATCCGCCTGGAGCACATTGATTATGTGCAGATCCACCCTACTACTTTATATTCAAAAGAACCGGGCAGACGTTTCCTTATTTCCGAATCCGTCAGAGGAGAAGGTGCTGTGCTTCTGAACAAGAACAAAGAGCGCTTTGTGAATGAACTTTTGCCTAGAGATCTTCTTACCAAAGAAGTAAGGGCCCAGATGGAAAAGGATCAGATGCCTTTTGTATGGCTGTCCATGGCTCCTATTCCGAAAGAAGATATTATTTCTCATTTTCCAAACATCTATAAACGGTGTCTGGAAGAAGGATACGACTGTACCAGAGAATGTATTCCCGTTGTACCGGCCCAGCACTACTTTATGGGCGGCATCTGGGTCAACAAAAACAGCCACACTTCCATGGATCATTTATACGCCGTAGGGGAAACCAGCTGCAACGGCGTCCACGGAAGGAACCGTCTGGCCAGCAATTCCCTGCTGGAGAGCCTTGTTTTTGCCGAAAGAGCAGCAGATGAGATCGCCGATACTTACCAGGTGCCTGCACCTATGAAAGAGGCGGTAACGATTCCTGATTATAATACAACCGAATTATTTGCTGATTACAAAGCCAGCATTTTTGAAGAAATGGAAAAAGAAAGGGGTACCCACAATGAATGAGATTACATTAAAACTTCATGCCGATCCACTGATCCGCATGGCATTAGAAGAAGATATTTCCAGTGAAGATGTTTCTACCAACGCTGTGATGCCGGAGGCAAAACCCGGTGAAGTCCAGTTGATCTGCAAAGAAGACGGCATCATTGCCGGACTCTGCATTTTCGAAAGGGTCTTTACTTTACTGGATTCATCTACAAAAGTAGAATTTTACTGTCAGGATGGGGATGCCGTAAAAAAAGGCCAGCTTATGGCAACGGTAACCGGCGATATCCGTGTTCTCTTATCCGGAGAGCGTACCGCACTGAACTATCTGCAGCGCATGAGCGGCATCGCCACCTACACCCATTCTGTCGCTTCGTTACTGGAAGGCTCTTCCATCAAACTGCTGGACACGAGAAAAACAACACCAAACAACCGCATCTTTGAAAAATACGCCGTGGTTGTAGGGGGTGGAAATAACCATCGATATAATCTGTCTGACGGTGTTCTTTTAAAAGACAATCACATTGGTGCTGCCGGAAGTGTTACAAAGGCCATTGAAATGGCAAAAGACTATGCTCCATTTGTACGAAAGATCGAGGTAGAAGTAGAAAATCTTGCTATGGTTAAAGAAGCCGTAGAAGCCGGCGCTGATATTATCATGTTGGATAATATGAGTAACGAAGATATGGAAGAAGCCATCCGTATCATCGATGGCCGGGCGGAGACAGAATGCTCCGGCAATGTTACAAAGGAAAATATTGCCCGTCTTGTAAAACTGGGCGTTGATTACATTTCCAGCGGTGCGCTGACGCACTCCGCACCGATTTTAGACATTTCGTTGAAAAATCTTCACGAAATCGCCAACTAATGTAAGGGAGGTTTCTCATGTCAGGAGAGGAAAGAAGAAATAAGATTATCGATCTTCTGTCCCACAGTACAACCCCTGTATCCGGCACGGTACTGGCAAAGGAACTAGGGGTCAGCAGACAGGTGATCGTACAGGATATTGCCCTCATTCGCTCCAGCCACTATGAAATTTTGTCCACCCACCGGGGATATGTGATCCATTCCGAAGACTATCCTGGTGTGACAAAGATTTTCAAATGCCGTCACTCCGACGATCAGGCAGAGGACGAATTAAACTGTATCGTAGACCAGGGTGGCATTGTCCTGAATGTGTTTGTAAACCATAAAGTATACGGACGCATCCAGGCTGATATGAATATCCGCAGCCGCCGGGATGTAAAAAACTTCATCCATGACATCCACACCGGCAAGTCCACCTTGCTGAAAAATGTCACTTCCGACTACCACTATCACACAATCTGTGCTGACAGCGAGGATATTTTAGATGCCATCGAAAAAGAACTGAAAAATTATGGATTTTTAGTTTCCCCTAAATCTTGATGACGGGTAAATAATCCTACACCGATCCCCAGCAATACCCCGGTAAGAATAACCGCTGTACTTCTTGCTGTCATGGCGTTGCTGGTAACGATCTGCGTCATAAATTCAAAGCAGGCACCGCCTGCGAACGCTCCCACAAATCCTCCCAGCACTTTCGGGAGGATTCTTTTTTTGTCACCGGCTGCCAGGCCAAAGATCAATCCTATGCCAATTCCCATGATACCCCAGCCAAAGCCCCGGATTAAAAGACTCAGCATACTATCCGAGTCTTCCGGTATCAGCCCGGTGTACAAAGCCTGGGCAAACCACCCGCTCAACACGCCCATCACGCCGGAAAGGATGGTACACAAAAGAATTTTTCCTGTCTTTCTTCTTTCCAGGACCACCGCCATTCCAAGTCCAATCAGCAAAGCAATGACTCCTGACCACAAAACAGCCGATCCGGTAGAAGCCTTTGTATACGCCCGTTCCAGATCCGATGCATTAGACGAAAACTCTTTCTGCAGTGACTCATCCTGTGCCGTTACCGATGCTTCTTTCGCCTTTTTGTAAGTGGCATACAGTTTCGCCGCATTGTCTGTGTCTTTGTTCATCCACACCGTCATGTTGGAATCCTCCCGGGGATTCATATTATTTTTATCGCAGTAAGCCTCATAGGCCTCATTCAGATCATTCATGGCGTCTACAGATTCCTGCTGCTTTTCAATGTAAACCGCCAGTTTTTCATGTCCCATCCTTCTGGCCATAAAAGCCTCACCCCGACTGCCCGTCAACCCCAGACACTCCGTCAATAAAATTGCTAACAGGGCACCGATCACAGCCGCTGCCACTACTTTGATCCATGTAAATTTTTTATCTGTCATAACATTTCTCCTAAAATAGTATAGATCGTTCCTGTCCTCCGCCAGGCGGCAGGTCACCGGAAAACACTTTTCATTTTCCCACATATTCAGCACTCTTGCAAGTATATTTTTCCCGCCCTCTGGAAATACTCTCAAAAGAAAAATGGGAATATATCCCGGAAAGAAAAGGTGGATTTAACAATGCAATTAACTGAAAAAGAAACAACTGTCATCAAAGATCTTCAGACCCAGGAGCGCCTCTGCGTGGAAAAATACCGTTTTTATGAAGAGTCAGCCAATGACCCGGAATTAAAGCAGCTTTTCCACAAAATAGGAGATGATGAGCAGGAACATTTTGATTTCCTTGGTCAGCTTCTGAAAGGGGATGTACCGGATATTCCAGAGGAATATGATGAAGCAAAGAATTACAAACCATGTTCAACTTACAACACCGGAGACAATTCCGATGCCAAACGACACGACCAGTTTTTGTGTACCGACTCCATTGGTACAGAAAAATTAGTCTCCAGCACTTACAACTCCGATCTGTTCCAGTTCGCCGCTTCCGGCGTTCGCAAACTGCTGAATCACATTCAGACCCAGGAACAAAACCACGCTGAGATGATCTACAAATATAAAACTGCCAACGCTATGGCATAACAAAAAATCTCATCCCGGAGAAGATTCCCGGCTTATCACCGGTCCTCTTCTCCCCTGGATGAGATCTTTTCTTTTATCGTGCTATGGGCGCAATCCTAAGCACTAGCCTAAATATTATTCCGATTCTGTACTGGCTTTGGCAGGTGGCGTGCCTCCCGTATTGCCATTTTTCAGATCGGTTTTTGTAACTGTCTTTTTCTTTTTCTTCATAGCTCCAAACACTGCCTGCAGTACGATGAAGAAGCAGAGCAATGCAGAAAGTACGATTCGTGTCCACCAGCTTGACAGGGTACCCTGTGTTGTGATCAGGCTGGCGATGGTTCCTTTGATCATTACACCAAAGGTAGTTCCTACTACGGTTCCGACACCTCCGGAAAGAAGTGTACCACCGATTACGGCTGCGGAGATAGCATCCATCTCAAGGCCTTTGGCCTGCTCTACGAATCCGGCACAACTGTTCAGACAGAACAGGAAACCACCGATTCCGCAAAGAACACCATCCAGAATATAAGCCTGGAATTTTGTTCTACGTACATTCAATCCCATCATCATAGCACTTTGCTCATTTCCACCAATCGCATACAATTTGCGACCAAACTTGGTGTACTTAAGCATGATGGCAATCAGGATTACAATCACAATGGCAATAATCACGGTTGGATAAATATATGCCGGAACAAATTTACCACTTCTGGTTGTTCGTCCAATTGGAAGATTGATCTTATACTGTGCCCATTTCAAAAACAGTGAGTTTTTGATAGAAATCATCTCTGTACTTACCATGGACGTAAGTCCTCGGCCTAAGAACAATCCGGCCAAGCTGACGATAAATGGCTGAATATCCAGATATGCTACCAGATATCCCTGTAACAGACCAAACAAAAGTCCGATAGCCAGAGAAACAATAATGGCTACATAAGCACTGTATCCCATCTTTTCCATGGAGTAAGCACTGACCATACATACCAAAGCTGTAACAGATCCAACGGAGATATCGATTCCTCCTGTGATCATAACGATGGTCATACCACAACTGATTACGATCAAACCTGCATTGTTGATCAGCAGATTCATAAACATCTGCGGTTTTGCAAATCCTTTGTCAGCAAAAATGATCATACCGGCTGCATACATTACGATGAACAATGCAATAGTAATGATAAAAAGAAATGTATTGGAATTAATCTTTTTTCTTGTTTTCATTATTGCTCACCTCCCTGTACTTTAGCCATAGCTCTTTTCGCTTTATACTTGCCCATTGCTGTTTTAAATACCGGGCTCTGAAGTACTACGATAATAATAACAACGATTGCTTTGTATACCGGAAGCTGATCGGATGGAACACTGAATGCATACAGTGTTGTCGTCAGCGCCTGGATCGTATAAGCTCCGATAACGGATCCCATCAGGTTGAACTTACCACCGCCAAGGATGTTACCGCCAAGGGCTACTGCCAGGATGGCATCCATTTCAAGGTTCAGACCAATGTTGTTGGCATCGGCTGAGTAGATACGGCTGGATGCTACGATTCCGGCAAGACCTGCCAGCAATCCACAAATTACATAAGTTAAAAATTTAATCTTAGTAGAATTAAGTCCTACCAGTCTGGCTGCATTACTATTTACACCAACACTTTCAATATAAAGTCCCAGAGCTGTTTTATTCAATACCAGCCATGCTACAACAACCGCTCCTACTGCAAACAGTACAGGTGTCGGGATCGGTCCCAGATAACCACCCATAACTTTGTAAGAATCTACTCGTACATAAGTGATCTGGCCTTTTGTGATCAACTGGGCGATACCACGGCCGGCTGTATACAAGATCAGGGTCGCTACCATAGGCTGAATATTTAACTTGGCTACCAGGAAACCATTGAATGCTCCGCAAACGCCGGCTACAATGATTCCTGCAACGGCTGCGATAATAATCGGCATTGCCAGAGAGGTAGTAGATACCTGGCCTCCGGAAAGCAGCTGGCAGCACACCGAAGCAGCTACAGCCATCACGGCACCAACACTGATATCCTGTCCTCCGGATGCCGCTGTTACCAATGTCATACCAATTGCCAGAATGACAAGCTCAGATGCACGATTGATAACATCAATCAACCATCCACTAAGATGTCCTTCTACAATGGAAATCTTAAAGAAACTTGGTGTCTTAAAGATATTTACTAACAATACGATCAAAAGACATACGATCGGCATGAATAACCGGTGCCCCGTTATCTTTTTTATTGTACTCATTCTGTGTCACCTCCCGCAATGGCTTTCATGATGGATTCCTGATTCAGATCGTCTCCATCAATTTCTCCTACCTTTTTACCGTCTCGCAGTACAGCCATGCGGCTACAGGTACGAAGCATCTCTTCTACCTCAGACGAAATAAAGGTAATAGCCTTTCCTTCATCAGCCTGATCCAGCACCAGTTTCTGGATCTCGGTCTTTGTACCAATATCGATTCCTCGTGTCGGCTCATCCAGAATCAGATAATCCGGATCAGTCAACAGCCATCTTCCAATGATCACTTTCTGCTGGTTTCCTCCTGAAAGACTCTTAATCGGTGTCTCCCGGCTGGCTGTCTTAATCTGAAGAATCTCAATATATTTGTCTGTAAAAGCTTCCATCTGCTTGCGGCTCAGAAGTTTAAACATACCTCTCTTGGCCTGCAGTGCAATGATCATATTCTCTCTTACGGAAAGTTCTGCAAAAATTCCTTCTTTCTTTCGATCTTCCGGAAGATATGCCATACCCGCTTTTATTGCATCCAGTGGTGTATTGATCTTTACATCTTTACCGTTAACTTTCAGTTTACCACTATCGGCTTTATCCGCACCATAAATGGCACGAACCAGTTCCGAACGGCCGGATCCCAGAAGACCTGTAAGACCAATGACCTCACCTTTGTTGATAGTAAGATCAAATGGACGGATGGTTCCGCTGTGTCCGATTCCTTCTGCCTCGATCAATACTTCTTTCTTGCCTTCCTCATGCTGATGTTCACTCTTAATGTCTGCTAAATCATCAAAATCTTTACCCATCATCTTGGATACCAACTGGACTCTAGGAAGTTTATCTACGGTATACTCTCCTACCAGTTCACCATTTCGCAATACTGTGATGCGGTCACACACAGCATATACCTGCTCCAAAAAGTGAGTTACAAAAATAATTCCTACGCCTTCTTCACGAAGTTTTCTCATCAGTGTAAACAGCTTTTCTACCTCGTCATCATCCAACGAAGAAGTCGGCTCATCCAAAATAAGCACTTTACATTTCATATCCACTGCTCTGGCAATGGCGATCATCTGCTGGATTGCAATGGAACACTCATCCAGATTCTGAGTCGGAGAAACATTGATGTCCAGGCTTTTCAAAACCTCTGCGGACTTCCGGTTCATAGTTCTCCAGTCGATCATTCCGCACTTTCTTGGTTCACGACCGATAAACAGGTTTTCTGCCACCGTCAGGTTCGGGCAGAGGTTAACTTCCTGATATACGGTACTGATTCCGTTTTTCTGTGCGTCCTGAGGCGAATTGTTAACGATGGTACGGTTTCCTTCCATCACAATCTGTCCTTCTTCAAATCCATGCACACCTGTCAGCACTTTAATCAAAGTTGATTTTCCGGCTCCATTTTCACCCATTAAAGCGTGAATTTCACCTTCTCTCAGGGTAAAATCCACATTGGATAATGCTTTTACACCGGGAAAAGTTTTGCTGATGTTTTTCATGGATAATACAATTTTATCGCTCATTTTTTCCCTCCATTCTCCTTTTTAATTAAGCATTATTTGCCAATTTTTGGCATAAAAAAGGGTGTGCCACTAACCTTCTATGCTATATGACACACCCCTTTGGCAAGTTTACTCGTTTACAACTACTATTTATAGATTAATATTTACGACCTTTCAACACTTCGTCAGTTACGACTGTTACAGGATAATCCTGTCCGTCTACTTTAACAGATGTAACAGTGTCGTCATGTGCAAACATTTCCTCATCTACATATGCCTGTTTATCAGGTGTCTCACCCTTCTCAAGCTGCTCGATGATCTTTTCTACACGAGGTCCGTGAAGTGGGTTACACTCTGTATCCAGTGTGATCTTACCATCTTTAACATCCTGCAGACCTGCTTTTGTAGAGTCAAAGGAAAATACTAACATGTCTCCATCTGCTCCAACTTTGTAACCTGCATTTTCAATAGCATCAATAGCACCGAATGCTTCGTTGTCGTTCTCACAATATACAACATCCATGTCTTTCTTGTATTTCTTCAAGAAGGACTCCATAACTTCCTGGCCTTTTGCCTGTGTAAATTCACCGGTTGTTTTCTCAAGAAGGTTCCAGCTCTCAGCTTTTACAGCATCTTCCAGACCTTTTGTACGACCAATCTGAGCAGATGCACCGATTGTTCCCTGGATATCTACAATCTTCGGAGCACTCATGCCCTTCTTCTCAGCATATGCTTTCAAATAAGCTGCTGCTTTTTTACCTTCCAGTTCGAAGTTTGAACCAACCCATGCTGTGTAGAGACTGTCATCTTTTACCTTAACCATACGGTCAACGATGATAACCGGAATCTCTGCATCTTTTGCTTCCTGAAGTACTGTGTCCCATCCGGACTCGGTTACAGGTGCCAATACGATGTAGTCAACATCCTGCTGGATAAAGTTACGGATCGCTGTGATCTGGTTCTCCTGTTTCTGCTGAGCATCGTCAAAAATCAATTTGTATCCGTTTGCTTCAGAGAAAGTAGATTTCATGGATTCTGTATTTGCTGTACGCCAGTCTGACTCAGCTCCTACCTGTGAGAATCCTACGGTGATTGTCTTATCACTGCTTCCTGCATCACTTGTTTTTGATCCGCTGCTGGAGTTGCTACCTGCATCTCCACCGCCGCAGGCTGTCAGTGAAAATGCCATCACTGCTGTCAATGCTCCTGCTAAAAGTTTTTTGAAAATCTTTTTCTTCATGAATAAACCCTCCTTTAGTTTGTTCGTTTATTTGATAGTGATATAATACCAAAAAACAACCCCAAAAAGAATGCTTTTTTTTGGGATTGTTTTGTTATTTTTTAACTTTCTGTGAAAAATAAGTTGGTTTTTTTATGAACAGGTTGGTTTTTTTATGATTCATGGCGAACAGGAAGATAAATTTCCACTTTTGTACCTGCATGATCTTCACTGTAAAAGGAAAGACCGTACTGATTTCCAAATCTAAGCCGGATCCTTTCATTTACATTATACAGACCATATGATTCTTTTTCCTCTTCCCGCTGCCGCAAAAGGCCTGCTTTTATTTCAGCCAGTTTTTCCGGTGTCATGCCCCGGCCGTTGTCTTCTACGGCGATCACACACAGATCATTTTTTTTATAGGCATAGACTCTGATCAGTCCCTTTCCCCGTTTATTCTTGATACCGTGGTATAACGCATTTTCCACCAATGGCTGCAATGTAATTTTCGGGATCTGCACCTGCCCCAGTTCTTCCGGCAGTTTGATCTCATACTCCAGTATATCCTTATAACGCACCTGCTGGATCTGCAGATAACTGCTGACATGGCGGTATTCTTCCTCCAGTGTCACAATATCTTTTCCTCCATTTAACGATGCCCGGAAAAAGTCAGACAACACTTCTACCATATTGACTACCTGCTCATTATCGCCAGCCTCAGCCAGCCACACAATAGTATCCAGTGTATTGTAAAGGAAGTGGGGGTTGATCTGCACCTGCAGGATCTCCAGTTCTGCCTCCCGGAGTTTCGTCTGCTCTTGTTTTACTCTGTCGATCAAATTACTGGTTTTTTCAATCATTACATTAAAGGAATCACTCAGTACCTTCAGTTCGGCACCATGGGCAATGTGGGATCGCACCGTCAGATCTCCTTCTGCCGCCTGTTCTGTCACTTTGCACAGTTCCCTTACCGGTCGGGAAATTGTCCTTGGTATATAGGTGATCATAACAATAGCCACAATAACCAGGATCACGATGATAAACACACTTCCTGCTATCATCTGTACCGTCCGTTTGTTCACATCCTGGTAAATCTGGGTGCTTTCTTTGTTTTCATAATAAAGAAGTTCCAGCATATTCTGCTGGATATTAGAAGTAATGGACTGTACTCCTGTCTCCCACAGCTCCTCGTTTTCATCATAACGGCCTCCGTATTCAATGTTTGCCTGTATGGCCTTTGTATACCGCTCCAGATGATCCAGGTTATTCTCCATATTGTGGATAATGTCCGGGCTGTTCCGGCTCAGCGTAAGTGCTTTCACACTGTCCAGAATAGCTCTGGCATTATTGATATCCAATACCGGTTTCTGGCTCTCATAACTTTTGTTTCCAACAATGATCAGATAGATCTTGTAGTCGTAATTTTTCTTAAAATCAAGACTGAATTCACTGATTACGGAAGTATTCTGGGAAGCCTTTCTGTAAAACTCATTGCTCTTTAACATATTCGTGAACCAAAAACCCATAAGGATCACAAAAGGCAGCAGCATACTGATAAAAGCCAGACTGATCTTACTGGTCATAGACAAATCTTTATACCGCTCCAGTATCTGACAAAATTTTCTTTTCACTCTTTTCCTCCCCGCTCGCGGTACTGTATCGGGGAACATCCTACATTCTTCTTAAACAGATGGGAAAAATAGTGAGGATCCCGATATCCTACCTCTTCACAGATCTCGTTGCTCCGCTTAGAAGTACATTTTAACAATTCTTTGGCCCGGTGCATCCGCACATCAGTAAGATATTTTACAAAGGTCTGGCCGGTCTTCTGGCTGAACATGGCACTGAGATGGTTCGGGCTGACATTTACCTCATGGGCAACAGTGTTCAGGGTCAGTTCTTCATCGTGGTAATTTTCACTGATGTATTTTTTCGCATTTTCTACTACATCACTGTTGTGTTCTGTAGTCTGGGCGTCTCTTACCTGCATGACCTTAGTAAACAGTTCCTTGATATAAACCACCGTTGCCTCCAGATCACTGACTATTTTCTGCATCTGCTCCGGAGACTCAAAAGGCTCTCCCAGCTGTTCTCTGCCATCGGTAATCTGCGTCAGGAAATGGCTGGCGGCAAAAAACATATCCATTACGATATACTGTCTGAAGATCATAGAATTTTTGCCGGCATCTCCTGTGTTTTTCATATATTCTTCCACAAAAAAATGAATCTCGTCCATCTCACCTCCCTTTAAAAAGCTCTCAATCTTTTGTTTGTCCAGATTCTGAATGTCCACAGAACCGATACTGCAGGAAAATTTTTTTTCATTCCTTGTCTGGTCAAATACGGTATGGTTATCCACAATCTGGTTCGGTTCCGTAAGAAAACGATAGGAAAATCCATGGCTGGCGGCTTCATAAGACTCGCCTAATTCTCTCAGGCGCATCACCGGCACTCCAACGCTGCCAAAATAAGTCACATCCTCATACTCCGGCAGGATCTCCCGGAATTGTCCGGCAAACACATCCATGTTTCTCCGGATTTCCTCTTCCCCGCTGCCCATGAACAAAATCACTTTTCCTTCCGGTGCCCGGTCAAACATAATACTTTGTCCATCCTGCTCTTTCAGGGTGTCTTCCATGGTCTTGTATAATTCCAGAATCCGCTGAGAAAATCCCTGCTCCTTATTTTTTCTCTGCAGTTTTAGCATCATAATGTTGTAACACTGTGCCATCAAATTCAGATGGATCTTCTTTCCCTGTTCCATGGCATCGCTAAGGGATGCATTGTCATCAATGAGACTGCTTAAAAGCTGTCTTTTGGCATACTCAAAGTTCTCATCTCCTTCTCCCTCCTGCAGTGTTTCTCTTGATTCATTTTCTTCTTTGATCTTTTGTGCCACACGGTTTACTACCTGCAATAATTCATCACCATTGATGGGTTTTAAAAGATATTCTTCTACCCCGATCTGAATGGCTGCTTTGGCATATTCAAATTCCTCATGTCCACTGAGAATGATAATCTTGATTTCCGGATACTCTTCTTTGATCATACGGCTTAATTCAATGCCATCCATAAATGGCATGCGGATATCGGTTATGACAATATCCGGTCTTTTTTCACTGATCATCGGAAACGCCAGTTCCCCATCCGAAGCCTCTCCGCAAAAATCGTAACCGTTTTTCTCCCAGTCTATATTGTTCTTTATTCCCTCTCGGACGATGTACTCGTCCTCTACCAAAAAAACTTTCATGATTTCACCTTATTTTAATAACATGAAGTCGGGCATGGTCAATAACCACGCCCGACTCTTTTCTATATTCCTTATTGGCCGTTGATCTCGGGTATTTTCTTATAATGCCATAGAATCAATTGCTGCACGCTGGATCGGAAGTCCTGCTTTGTAGATCTCGATGAACTCGTCAAATCCTTTGACTCCTTCCGGATCTGGAGCCAGTTCGCTTCCTTCCTGACCTGCAAACACTTTGTTGTTCAGGTAATCGCCAAGGCTCTCTCCTTCGGCTTTCTGTACCATATAAGAAGCCAGCACGGCAATACCCCAGGCACCACCTTCACCTGCTGTCTCCATAACAGAGATCGGTGTGTTCATAGCGTCTGCCAGGATCTGCTGTCCAACCCCTTTTGTCTTGAAGAGACCGCCGTGTCCCAACAATTTGTCAACCTGTACACCCTCTTCTTTCAGCAGAAGATCCATACCAATCTTCAAGGCACCCAATGCCGTGTACAGATTTACGCGCATAAAGTTAGCCAGGTTAAACTTGCTGTTTGGAGTACGGACAAACAGCGGGCGTCCCTCTTCCATACCTGTAATGTTTTCGCCGGAAATATAGTTGTAAGCCAGCAGGTTGCCGCCATTTACATCCCCTTCCATAGCTTTATTATACAGCGTTCCGAACAATTTATTCATGTCTACATCTACACCAAATGCTTCTGCAAATTCTTTGAAGATATTTACCCATGCATTCAGATCCGATGTACAGTTATTACAATGTACCATGGCTACCAGGTCACCGGATGGTGTGGTAACAAGATCCAGTTCCGGATATACTTTGGAAAGTTCTTTCTCAAGAACTACCATAGAGAATACAGATGTACCGGCTGATACATTACCGGTTCTGCGGGCAACACTGTTGGTTGCTACCATACCGGTTCCTGCATCACCTTCCGGTGGACACAGTGGGCATCCAGCCTGGAGAGTTCCGGTAGGATCCAGTAATTTTGCTCCTTCTGCTGTCAGTTCTCCTGCATTTTCACCAGCTGTCAGAACTTCTGGGAAAATGTCAAGAAGCTTCCATGGATAACCTTTTCCTTCTACTTCTTTGTTAAATGCATCTACCATCGTCTGGTTGAATTTGCCGGTAGCAATGTCGATTGGGAACATACCGGATGCCTCACCTACGCCTAACACTTTTCTGCCTGTGAGTTTCCAGTGGATGTATCCTGCCAGAGTTGTCTGGAATTTAATATCTTTTACATGATCCTCTCCGTTGAGGATTGCCTGATACAGGTGGGCAATACTCCATCTCTGAGGGATGTTGTAGTTGAACAGTTTGGTAAGTTTCTCTGATGCCTCTTCTGTGATGGCATTTCTCCATGTACGGAATGGAACCAGGATCTCATCATCTGCACCAAATGCCATATAACCGTGCATCATGGCACTGAAGCCAAGAGCTGCCAATTTTTCGACTTTTACGCCATACTGTTTTTCTACATCTTCTGTCATCTCTTTGTATGCATGCTGCAGACCTTCCCAGATCATGTCAATGCTGTAGGTCCAGATTCCGTCTTTGAGCTGGTTCTCCCACTCATGACTTCCGGAAGCAATCGGTTTGTTGGCATCGTCTACCAATACAGCCTTGATACGGGTAGATCCAAACTCGATACCCAGCACTGCTTTACCACTTTCAATTACACTTTTACTCATTACATTATCCTCCTTACACTTTCTGTGTGTTTTTTATCAATCTTTAAAATTCTGAGCAAATCTCCAGGAATCCTGACACATCCTGGTAAGATCATAATGGGCCTCCCAGCCCAGCTCTTCTTTTGCCTTGGTGGCATCTGCATAACAGATAGCAATATCACCGGCTCTTCTTGGCTTAATGGAATATGGAATCTTCACTCCATTGGCCTCTTCAAATGCTTTTACAATGTCCAGCACACTGTATCCTTTTCCTGTTCCCAGATTGTAAATATTCACACCCTGGGTGGAAGTAACTTTTTCTACCGCATTCACATGCCCCTTGGCCAGATCTACCACATGGATATAATCTCTGACTCCAGTTCCATCCGGTGTGTCATAATCATTGCCAAATACACCTAACTCTGGCAGTTTACCAACTGCCACCTGCATGATATAAGGCATGAGATTGTTAGGGATACCGTTAGGGCTTTCGCCTAACAGACCGCTTTCGTGGGCACCGATGGGATTAAAATATCGAAGCAGTACAACGCTCCAGTCCTTATCCGGCACACAAAAATCCGACAAGATCCGCTCCAGCATCAACTTGGTGCTTCCGTACGGATTGGTGGTAGACAAAGGAAAATCTTCTTTGATCGGCACTGTTTCAGGGGACCCATATACAGTAGCAGAAGAACTGAATATAATGCGCTTGCAGCCATACTCGTTCATCAGCTCACACAAGTTCAGCGTACCTGTAATATTGTTCTGGTAATACCACAACGGCTTAGCCACCGACTCTCCTACCGCTTTCAATCCTGCAAAATGAATGACGGCATCCAATTTATTCTCTTCAAAAACAGGCCGCATACTTTCTTTATCCAGCATATCTGCTTTGTAAAACTTGATCTTTTTACCTGTAATGCTTTCAATCTTGTCCACTACTTCTATTTTTGAATTAAATAAATTATCAAAAACAACTACTTCGTATCCCTTCTGTAAAAGTTCCACGCAAGTATGAGAGCCTATATATCCGGTTCCGCCTGTTACTAAAATTTTCATAACTGTTGTCCTTTCTCTCATAACGATCAATATGTAATGCCCCCTCGCTTACGCTCGGCGGCAGGTCGTCGGAATCGATTCTCAATTATGTGCTTTGCACATAACGATTCCTTCTCTTATAATACCACAGGTCCGCCCCCAATTTCAACCACATAAAAGTCAGCTTTGAGACTTGTTTTTTCTGTGTATCTCTTTCCTGTGTTTTCTATAAAAGACGGCACATCTTCTTCCCTTACCAGACTAACTGTGCAGCCTCCAAAACCGCCTCCGGTCATACGGGAGCCATACACACCGGGCTGTTCCCAGGCTGCTTCCGCCAGGGCATCCATCTCTTCGCCGGTCACTTCATAATCCTGTGACAAAGACTGGTGAGACTCATTTAGCAGCCTGCCAAAAGCCTCTATATCCCCCTGCTTCAGCACTTCTACCGCTTTTTTTGTCCGGGCATTTTCCATCACAGCATGTCTGGCACGGCGTCTGCAGTCCTCATCCCGGATGGCCTTCTGACAGGTCTCAAATGTATCCGGATCCAACTGGCACAACGCCTCAATGCCCATAATCTCCTGAAGATTTCTCAGTGCTTCTTCACATTCCCGGCGGCGGTCATTGTAAGCTGACTCATTGAGTGCGTGCTTTTTGTTGCTGTTGGCCAACACCAGTTTCACACCTTTTAATTCCACCGGCACATATTCATAAGATAAATCTCCTGTATTGAGATATACCGCATGGTCTTTCTTGCCCATGGCTACAGCAAACTGATCCATGATCCCGCAGTTGACACCGCAGTATTCATGTTCTGCCCACTGGCCGGCTAATGCCAGCCGCTGGCCGGATACATCCAGTCCAAACAATTCTTTCAGGACAAATCCCATCAGCACTTCTACAGAAGCGGAAGATGACAGTCCTGCACCACTTGGGATCGTGCCGTACAACATGAGATCCAGTCCCTGCCCTATCTCATATCCTTCTTTTGCAAATGCAGCAATCACTCCCAGAAGATAATTGGTCCAGTCATTGTCCGGATCCGGCTTTATCTCATCCAGAGACTTTTCTACTATCACTTTGTCCATGTTCAGAGAACTAAAGCAAAGTTTTCTATCCTCTCTTTTTCTGGCAACTCCATAAGTTCCCATGGTCAGGGCGCACGGCATTACATATCCGCCGCTGTAATCAATATGCTCTCCGATGAGATTGACTCTGCCCGGAGCAAAATAAACATGACACCTTTTACTGTCCCCATAGATCGCCTCAAATTCCTGTAACAATCTTTCCTTCATCCTGTTCTCCTTTACCATTTATATTCTTATATACAGTAAAAAAGCGGAACCTGAGACCACCGGCTGTCAGCCGGCTGTCCCGTCTCCGCTCTCTGCTTTACAAATCCTAGTTTTCCTCGCCTTTGTCTACTTCTACAATGGCTGCACGCTGCATCGGAATGCGGCAGTTTTTATTATTTCCAAATTCTACGATCACAACTTCATCGGTCATATCAATGACAACCCCGTAAAAACCGCTGGTAGTAAGAATACTGTCTCCTACCTCTACGCTGTCAACTAATGCCTGATGTGCTTTTTCTCTTTTCTTCTGTGGACGGATCGCAATCAGATAAAATCCTCCGATGATCACCACATACACTAATATCATAGCTATTCCGCTCATGAAACTTTTCCTCCTGGTCTACTGATTGGAGCCGGACTCCATACGTTCCAGCTTCTCTTTTTTATAGGCTGAAAAACGCTGCTGCTCAATGGCTTCGCGAATTTCTTCCATCATTGTATTATAAAAATACAAATTATGCAAGACTAATAATCTAAGTCCCAGCATTTCTTTTGCCTTCAGCAAATGTCTGATATAGGCTCTGCTGTAGTGGCGGCAGGTCGGGCACTGGCATCCTTCTTCAATCGGTCTGTCGTCCAGTTCATACTTGGCATTCATCAGATTCATTTTCCCATAATTGGTATAGGCGTGGCCATGGCGTCCGTTTCTGGCAGGGTAAACACAGTCAAAGAAATCTACTCCCCGCTCAACACTTTCCAGAATATTCTGCGGAGTTCCTACCCCCATCAGGTATACCGGTTTTTCTTCCGGCAGATACGGAACTGTCTTCTCCAGAATATGGTACATTTCTTCATGGCTCTCGCCTACTGCCAGGCCTCCCAGAGCGTATCCATCCAGATCCAGTTCCCGGATCTGTTTGGCATGCTCAATACGGATATCCTCAAAGGTACCTCCCTGATTGATACCAAACAGCATCTGCTGTGGGTTGATGGTATCCGGCAGTCCGTTGAGCCGGTCCATCTCCGCCTTACACCGTTTCAGCCATCTGGTAGTACGGTCTACCGAATTCTGCATATATTCTCTGGTAGCCGGATGAGGCGGACATTCATCAAATGCCATGGCAATGGTAGATGCCAGATTGGACTGGATCTGCATGCTCTCTTCCGGTCCCATAAAAATCTTTCTTCCATCAATATGAGAGTTAAAATACACGCCCTCTTCTTTGATCTTTCTCAGACCTGCTAACGAAAACACCTGAAATCCGCCGGAATCTGTAAGAATCGGACGATCCCAGTTCATAAACGAGTGGAGGCCTCCTAACTTTTTTACCACCTGATCACCGGGGCGCACATGAAGATGATAGGTATTGGACAATTCCACCTGGGTCTTGATTTCTTTAAGATCCACTGTGGAAACAGCCCCCTTGATGGCAGCCACCGTTCCTACATTCATAAATACCGGTGTCTCTATTACACCGTGGGGCGTTGTAAGCCGGCCCCTTTTTGCCTCGTGATCTTTTGCTATTAACTGGTACATAGTTCCCTCCATTCTGACCTTACGGTTTAACTGATCTTTTTTGTTTTAAAGGCAGTGATCCGGTCCATCGGGGCAACACAATCATAAAACGCGCAGGATTCGTAGATCAAATACGTATACGAACCACAAATGGCAATTCCTTCATTCATAGATGGAACTTTTACCGTTTTCTTCCGTGCATTTTTCTTCAATGAATATTTACCAAAATTCCAGGTTGGCTTGTAAGTGTCTACGCAGGACATAAAGCCGGATTTATTCTTGGCCGACTGGCAGGATCTGGAAACAATCATTTTACCGGTCTTTGTAAAAGTAACACCCTGGGTACGGTTTGGCATCAGCATACGATGTTTGAGTTTCAATGTGGGTCTGGTCGTTTTGTTGCTGATCTGGTAACCGTACATGTATTTTTTCACTTTTTCATTGTATGCACCGGCCCATATCATACCTTTATAATATGAAACATAGGACACAGTTTCCGGCATCGGACACACCGTGTTGATCCGGTAAATCTCCAAAAACTTCTGCTTGTTCACTGCTGCCTGGCGAATCGGTTCAAATGGCATGCTGTGGAGATTTTTACCATAAGTAACCCAGATGTTTGTTCCATCATAGGCAATACCACCCAGATGGCTGGCATATGGCATTACTACCGTGGTACATAATTTCTTTGTTTTACGATTTATTACAAAAATAACTGACTCTGTGGTTTTCGATCCATCGTATGCAGACACTAACATATAATCTCCTGCTACTGTGATTCCCTGTGGGATCATACGCGCCACATTAAAACCTGCTACATTGGTTGTGATCTGCCCCGGCATAACAATACTTTTTGCATAGGAGACTTTTTTTCTGAAAGCCTTATATGTCTTATACGCCGTGGACTTTTTAAACGCCTTTTTATTTTTATAGTATTTTGCTTTCGTACTGGTGGCTTTGGCCGCTGCTGTCTTGGCACTTCTTGCAGTGGACATGCTAGCCAGTTCTGTTCCGCTGACAGTGCGGACTGCTTCCACTTTAACATAATATTTTTTCTTCTGCAATGGTACAGACACATTTCTTCTCAGATAATCTTCGGCTGATACGTTAGTATACAGTTTATAACCACTGCCTGACTTGGTAGACAGATAGATCCGGTAAGCCACAGCTCCTGCTGCCTTTTTCCAGTATACTTTGATGCGCCGGTCTCCCCCCCGCACTTTTTTGATGGTGGGACTGGCCGGTGCCGTTCCAAACAAAATCACCGGCGAGGCTTCTCCTGTGTTGGAGATATCTGCCGCGTAAGCGTACACCATGAAATAGTAATCTTTTCCCTTAGACAGCCCCGTTACCGTAGCCTGGGTAACAACGCTGGTCGGTCCCTGATAAAAAGTATCTCCGTCTTTGGTGCGGTAATATACTACATAACCGGTAGCCCCGGAGGCTGCCTGCCAGTTAAGGGTCACGGAAGTCTTTGCCGCTTTTACTGCCTTCACGCCGGCCACTTTGGATGGCACAGGTGCGATAGCTGCTACGTCGGACTCTTCTCCTGCTCCCTCGGATGCCACGGCGCGGATCTTTACATATACGATCACACCCGGTTTCATATTTTCAAATAAATACTGATTCTTTTCCGTGGTAGCTGTCAAGGTGTACGGTCCGTCCGGCTGGGAAGCTGTATATATTTCATACATCTGGGCCTCTTCCAGTCTTGTCCAGCTGATGTTCATGCTGGTGGTGGTGCCTTTTTTCATCAACGGTTTGGATGCCTTTCTTGGCACCACATGAATATCATAGGCCATTTTCCTGCCTTTGTATGTAAGATAGATCGTTACGGTTCCCAGTCTGGATGTATCCACGCTGGTGATGGAATCAGGATGCACCAGATCCATAGTTCCGTCATTATATAATACCGCCAGGGTAAAGTCTTCCTTTTTCAGGCTGCTGCGGTAAGGTACATTGGTAAAAGTATCTACTATCTGGATCTTATCAATGGCCTTTACCGGCGTAGCAGTTGGGGCTGCCGTGGCGGTGGCAGTTGGGGCTGCCGTGGCCGTCGGTGTCGGGGCCGCACTGGCTGTCGGTGTGGGACTGGCACTGACAGCGCCGCCGGTAGGCACTTCACTGACAGCTCCGCCGGTTACCACTCCACTGACAGCTCCACCGGTTGCCGCACTGTATTCTGTTATATTGGTTTCACTCTTTGTTCCTCCCTGTTCTACCTTGGCCGCACTAGTACTCTCCGGTGCTGTAGCCAGCATAGAAAAAGCCAGAAATCCGGCTATCATCTTCGTAATCCTTTTCAATTTTTATCCTCCATTCCAAAAAGGATGTTTCCTTTTATCATTCCACAATTTTTCTTCCATGGTGCATTATAAAAACTTAATTTGTCACAACAGTGTCAACGGTATTTTCACAAAATTTTCATTTGTCCCCCTCACCATTATAGGCTATACTAAGGTTATGAGCGAATTATTTTGCATGCATCATTTATTGCGGTAAGGAGTATACTAGTGAAGAATTTTGTTGTCAATACTTTTTATAAACAAAGACAGGATTTTGAGCGGGATGCCGCTCTTCATGATAAGAAATTTTCCATGCCGAAAGATGTCAAAGAATGGAAAGATCTCCCTTATAAAAATGATGGGGAAAAGGCCCACCGGATGGATGTGTTCCGTCCCAAAAACAGAGAGGGAGAAACACTTCCTGTTATCATCAATGTACACGGAGGCGGACTTTTGTTAGGGAGCAAAGAGTTTAACCGGTATTACTGTGCCCGACTGTGTGAACTTGGCTATGTAGTGTTCAGTATTGAATACCGGCTGGTTCCTGACTGCCAGGTATACGACCAGTTCACAGATGTGGCGGATGCCATGACACACATTTTTCAGTCTCTCTCTAAGTTTCAGGGGGATTCTGAGCAGATCTATGGTGTAGCTGACAGTGGCGGTGCTTATCTGCTGACTTATGTGACTGCCATGACCGGCTGCCGCCCTCTGGCAAAAGCGGCTCATACCACGCCCCCTTCTTTCCGTCTGCGGGCACTGGGTCTTATCAGCGGTATGTTCTATACTACCCGCTTTGACAAGATCGGTCTGGTCCTGCCTCGTTATCTTTATGGCAAACATTATAATAAAACACCTTTCGCACCGTTTACCAATGCGGAGAATAAGGACCTGGTTTCATCCCTGCCTCCTTGTTTTCTTGTATCCAGCCACAATGACAACCTGGAACATTACACACTGCATTTTGAAAAAGCATTGTCTGAGAATCATATTCCTCATAAACTGGTGCTTTTTCCCCAGAACAAACGACTGACCCACGCTTTCAGTGTATTCGATCCTTTCATGAAAGAAAGCACCGAAGCCATCATGGCAATGCATCAGTTTTTTGAGACCGTGTGACAATCACAGTTGTATTTCCATATAAACTTTATCTTTCTCCTGCTGATCGATACATAGGTAGCGTTTGGTGATCTCATAGGAGGAATGATTATAAATACTCATTAGAAGAGCTGGTGGTGTTCCCTGTTTCCAGGCATAATAACCGAAGGTTTTTCGTAACGAATGGCAGCTGATGTGTTCCCGCAGGCCACACTGATCGGCTGCCTTTTTTATTATACGAAATGCCTGGGAACGGCTGATGGGATTTTCTCTGTCTTTCTGGCTTTCAAAAATGTATTTTTCAGATGAATATCCAGTCAAGTAATGTCTGTAAAATTCCAGTGCCTCTACCATCATAGGATTCACCGGGAACATATTATCTTTCCCCGTCTTTTGCTCCCTGATCCAGATATGTCTGCGGTAAGCAGATTCCCTTCTCACATCCTCCCACCGCAAGGAAAGGATATCCCCAATGCGTAATGCCGAATTCAGTCCCATAACGATCAGAGCATAGTTTCTCGGTTTCAACTCCTCTTCCTTATAATAATTTCTAAATCGTGTCAGATCATTTTTGTTTTTAATAGGTTGTGTTGCACTCATTGTTTTCTCTCTTTCTCTTTTAGTAACAGACCCTGTCTGCTATGCAACACTTTATCACACTCTCTCCTGTTCCACTTTTTTCATATGCCGTATGTATATTATGAAAATCGACACGCCTGTAAAGACCCAGGATGCCACATAGACATTCATCAGCATGGAATACGTCGGGCTCCACTTAAATACTGTAAACAGCCAGATCAGGCGGAACACCACAGTTCCCAGAATGGTAAACACTGCCGGTTCCAGGGATTTTCCCATACCGCGCAGTGCGGCACTTTCCACCTCGTAGGTGGCGGTCAGTCCTTCCAGCGAACAGACATGGTGCATCCGGATGAGCCCGTACACCGCCACTGCCGGTGAAATCGTGTAGATACTGACAAAAAAGTCATCCCAGATCATAAATACAATACTTAATATTTCTGTAAAACCGATGCCAAAGGCCATGCAAAGCCAAAATGTCTTCCGGCAGCGCTTAAAGTTTGCTGCACCGTAATTCTGGCTGGTAAAAGTAACTGCTGCCTGGGCAAAAGCATTGGCAATGTCATATGTAAAATATTCAAAGTTCAATGCCAGGGAAGAACCTGCAATGGCATCTTCTCCAAAGGAATTGATACCTGACTGAATGAACACATTGGAAATGGAAAAAATCGCTCCCTGGATTCCTGCCGGGATTCCGATCTGCAATACCTTTTTCAATGCCTTTTTATTTATTTCCAGCTGCTTTCTATCCAGATGAAATTCATCCTGTCTTTTTGCCAGATGATACAAAACCATGATGGTGCTGATAATATTGGAAATCCAGGTAGCAATCGCCACACCGGATACGCCCATGCCGAAGCCGATGACAAATACCAGATTCAATATTACATTCACGGTACCGGATACGATCAGATAATACATAGGCCGTCTCGTATCTCCGTAACTTCGCAATATGGCCGCTCCGAAATTGTAAACTGACATGAAAGGAATACTGAGCAGATAGATCCGTATGTACACCAGTGCTTCTCCCATAACGGACTCCGGAGTGCCGGACACTTCCAGGATTACTCTGGCAAGCAACAATCCCAGAACCATCAGGCCCACACCCAGAAGTACACCAAATGCCAGGATGGTATGAAGCATTTCCGGGATCTTGTCTCTTTTCTTTTGTCCGATCAGACTTGCAAGTGCCGCATTGGGTCCTACCGACAGTCCTACGATCAGATTCACAAAAATTCCTACTAACGCCACACAGCTTCCCACTGCCGCCAATGCATTGCCTCCGGCGAATCGTCCTACTACGGCTACATCTGCCGAGTTAAATAACTGTTGTAAGATACTGCTGAACGCAAGGGGCAGGGCAAATAAAATCAGTTTGCCTGACAGTTTACCCTGCAGCATATCCATTTCTTTTCCTTGTTTTGTCATTGGTTTTTCTTCTTTCATGATTTTTTCATTTGCATTATACACCTGTTGAAGGGAATGTTCCACTGGTTTTGTGAAATGCCACTCCTTGTCTACAAACAAAAAGAAAAAATGCAACATTTTGTAATAAAAGGTTGCATTTTTCTTTGACACTTTATATATCGACAGCCCTGTGTTTTCCTTAACCCCACGGTAAAAAAATTTTTTTGTGTTTTTTTGCCCCATGATGGTTTCCCTGTTTCAGTAACTGCCGAAAGCCCCTGGTTTTCCGTTCTTTTACAACACACCCATCCTATCTGAATACAACCTTTTATTACAAAATGTTGCATTCAGAAAAATAGATTTGATGGGAGGGTATATATGCTTAGATTATCAGTAAGCACCGAGGAGTATCTTTTGATCGGTGACAACATTAAGATTGCTTTCTTAGGCGGCAGCCATAATCATATGCGGATTATGATCGATGCCCCCAAAGAAGTAAACATCATCCGCAGTTCTGTCCTGGAAAAGGACAACCCGGAACTGAAGGAAACGGGACCTAAGTATTATGCAGAGCCGGAACTTCCGGAACGATACCGCAAAAAGAAGGTTCCAAAGCAGGGTAATAACTGAGGCGTTTTTGTCTTTAACGGGCCCAAAGACAAACTCGCTTCGGATATTATAAATTCACACAAAAACATATTTGCCGCAAACGGATTTGCGGCAGCAAAACAAGGAGGTAATTATTATGATCGTACAACACAACATTACATCAATGAACGCTAACAGACAGTTAGGAATCGTAGGAAACAACCTGGCTAAATCTACTGAGAAACTTTCCAGTGGTTACAAAATCAACCGTGCAGCAGATGATGCAGCAGGACTTGCTATTTCTGAGAAAATGAGAGCTCAGGTTCGTGGTTTGAACCGTGCATCTGACAACGCACAGGATGGTATTTCTTTGATCCAGACCGCTGAAGGTGCTATGGACCAGAAACACGCAATCTTGCAGAGAACCCGTGAATTGATGGTACAGGCATCCAACGCCGGTGTACTGGATGGCGAGCAGGAAAACGACTTCCAGAAGATTCAGGACGAAATCGACAACCTGAAAAATGAGTACAACCGTATTGACACTGATACAGAATTCAACAAGAAGAAATTGTTGGATGGATCTTACAAAGATCAGTGGTTACAGGTTGGTGCAAACTCTAGTCAGGGTATTAAAGTAACAATTAAGTCTACATCCTGGGATGATACATTGTATATGACCAAGACCGAAACCGACAGCCAAGCTACGGGCAAGGGAACTGCATCATCTGCTACTGCCGACGGAACTATCGTGACCGAAAACAAGGATAACACTAAAACTCAGTATACCTATAATAAGGATGTGTTTACTGTTACGGAAGGTTATAAAGCTGGACAAGGAGACGGAAAATCCACTATTACAGCAACAGATAAAGCTTTGGTGACATCAGATGGCACAGCAGACCCAACAGATGCCAAAGAGAAAGAAATATTGAAAAAATATGGCTATGCTGAAACAAAGGAAGGTGTTAAGAAATTTAAGGCTGATACTGCAGCTGACAAGGCAATCTTTAGCGTAACTAAAGTTGATGGCGAAGGAATCTCCAACCTCATCGACAAAGTTGATACTATGATCAAAGATGTAACAACAGAGCGTTCCAAACTCGGTGCTGTTCAGAACCGTCTTGAGTACACTGTTAAGGTTGACGACAACACAGCAGAAAACATGCAGTCTGCTGAATCCCGTATCCGTGATACTGATATGGCAGATGAAATGACAAGATTCTCCAAAGAGAGCATCTTGCAGCAGGCAGCTACTTCTATGCTGGCTCAGGCAAATCAGTCCAACCAGGGAGTACTTTCTTTACTGCAGTAAAAAAGCGGCCCCTAGAACTTGTAAAACTTTTTTCAAAGTATCAAGTACGACGAAGAAATCCCATGAAGAAAAACTCTTCATGGGATTTTTTTCGTACTTCCGTCCATTCACAAATTCCTGCACGAATCACAAACTTACTGTAAAAAAACCACAAATTATGCTATACTCGTAACAAACACAAGAATCGAGGGATATTTATGAAACAATTAAAAAAATTTATTTGCCTGCTGACTGCCATTTGCTGTGTTTCCTTCTCTCTTTGCAGCCACACAGCCTCCCAGGCCGAAACTTCCGTTACTTATCTGGCACTGGGTGACAGCATTTCCACAGGCTACAAGCCGGGAGGCAGCCACTTTACCACAGAATGTTTCACACACCAGATCGCTGCTGTCACTGATCTGTCTCTGGTCAGCAAAGCCATGGATGGCAATACTGCCTCCGGCATCCTGTCCCAGCTGCAAAGCAAAACATTGGATGAGACTATCCGGTCTGCCGGCCTGATCACGATTACCTGTGGCGGAAACGATATGTTGGCCTCCCTGTACCGCTCCGTTGCCACGGATTATAACAAATCCCATCCAACCGATAAATTAACGGTGGATGAGGTCAAAACGATTTTTAACAGTGCCTCGGATTCAAGGATGCTTTCTTTACTGCTGTCTGCCGCCAAACTGTTAGGCAGCTATTCCACCAGCAAAGATTTCCAGAACAGCCTCGATGACTATGCGAACAATCTGGAGCAGATCACAGCCTATATCCACAAAAAAAACGCCAATGTACATATTCTGGTAGCCACCCAGTACAATCCTTATCAGTGGTTCAGCGGATATTATGCCAACTTACTCAGCGAGCCTTTGGATCAGTGTATCCAAAAATTAAACGATACCATCCGGTCCCAGGCTGACAAAAACGGATATCAGGTAGTGGATGTGTACACTGCCTTTCACAATAGCAAAACCCGTCTGTGCAACGCCACTGATTCTCCTCTGGAACTGGATTTTCATCCCAACGCCCAAGGGCATAAAATGATTTCAGATACATTCCAGCCTGTGGTAAAAGAACTTTCTTTTACCAGACCGCAGACGCAGAACCACTCTGTTTTGTGGATTGCCACAGGTGCCGCTGTCCTTATTCTGATCCTGCTGGCTCTTCTTTTCCTTCGGAGACGGAAACACAAGTAGTCACGGTTTGACCACACGCAGGCCGGCCTGTTTTACTTCCGGCATTTTATATATCTCCCATTTCCATCCAGTACCACCGTGCGTTTTATCTCGGATTTACTTCCATCCTCCAGCAAATGCACGATCACATCCAGATATATGTTTTTACTGTTTGACTTTTTAGAAACTTTCATCTCCACATACTCGCCTACGCAGTTCCATCCTGTATCTTCCAGATAAAATCCCTGCTCATCCTGATCCTCTATGGCCAAAGTCATTTTCCCATTCTTTTCACTGAATATCAGAGCGCTGCCTTCGTCATAGAAAAACTCTCTTCCTTTGTATTTGCCTGCACTGACATAATTCTTCTTCAGGCTTTTCAGATAATCCGTATGATCCCAGACTTTTGTATTATCATCCCGTTCTACTGTGACTGTCTTATTTTTCAGATCTAGGATCACAGTGCCTTTCTGCTGCGGCTCATTCTGTTCATTATAGAATCTTCCTGCCACCCGGATTGTCTCTGTCTGGTCATCACAGGAAACTGTTTTTTCAGAAAAAGCAGTGTAAAACTCTTTTAACTGCTTATAATCATATCTTCCAAATATTTTTTCCTGCCAGCTGTCCTCATTATGCAGCCACGCCGACAAAACATCCCCTCTTCCTATGTCATCACAGCAGATAAAAGGGAAATCGATCCTCTGGGTCCCCTCCGGATCATCCATCTGGAATACCTGATTGAGCACTGCGATATAATGGTGTTTTTTCCGTTTATACTTTGTTTCATAAATCACATAAGAATTGTCGTTTTTTACATATCTTGCGGCCGTGTGGGATTTTTTCTCATAATCTGTGTATTTTATTTCGCCTGTATAATACTGCTTTGAGTTCTTATCCACTACATTTTTAAAATTTTCCTCATAGGCAATCAGCCCTTCCTGATGATACATGGATGCATCAATGGACGCACCACCATCTCCAAACCGGGTAAAATTTATATCCAGACCGTCTTTGGAGTCGTCCCAGTTTTTTACCGATAGTACGCACTCCTTTGTGTCTGTTTGAACCGGATGTTCCACCACCTGGGTAAGCGGCGTCTCTTTCGCCGGCGTGTAAGAAGGAGCTGCCGTCCTTACACTGGTCTCCACATCCTTAGAAGCCGCCCCATTCGGCTCATCCTTTGTACCACAGGCACTTAAAACTCCCATGGCGATCATTCCCAATACAAATAATTTTCCTGCTTTTTTCATACCATCTCACCTCTCCTTTTTTACTGGTATATAAAAACTAACGATGGATCTAGCTGAAACCTTGCAAACAAATTCAAAAAAATTGCAGCAAAAAAAGGACTACACATTTCTGTGTAATCCTTTGTAAATAACAGGGGCACTAGGAATCGAACCCAGCTCTGGAGTTTTGGAGACTCTTATTCTACCGATGAACTATGCCCCTATGAATTAATGTGTGCTGACGCACAACGGAGAAGGAGGGATTTGAACCCTCGCGCCGCTATTAACGACCTACTCCCTTTCCAGGGGAGCCCCTTCAGCCGCTTGGGTACTTCTCCAATGCTAAATTCATATAGCTATATTTAATTGAATTCTGTTGTTAAAACAGAAACGGAGAAGGTGGGATTCGAACCCACGGCCCCTTTCGGAGTCACCGGTTTTCAAGACCGGCTCCTTAAACCACTCGGACACCTCTCCACAAGACTGCTTGATTAGTATAACACCCTTTTAGAGGAAATGTCAAGTTTTTTTTAATCTTTTTTACAAATTCCGCCTATTTCATTCTTCTCCCAGTTTCAATCCCGGTACAGCATTGAGATCCCATCCGTGACGGACTCCTTTTTTATACTCATAGTAACCTGCTGCTCCGATCATAGCTGCGTTGTCCGTGCACAAAATAGGACTTGGCCGGTAAAACTTATATCCGCGCTTTTGACAGGCATCCTCCATCGCCTGGCGAAGTGCTGAGTTGCACGCCACACCTCCCGCAATGGCTACTTTTTTAATGCCATAGTCTTTTGCTGCTTTCATTGTGTGATCTACCAGCACCCCTACAACTGCCTTTTGGAAAGATGCTGCTATGTCTGCCTCGTTATATGGAACCTGCTTCATTTTGCAGCCGTTGATATAATTTAACACAGCCGATTTTACACCGCTGAAACTAAAGTCATATGGTGCACCATCAATAGATGCCTTAGGAAACTCGATAGCATCCGGATCTCCCTCTTTGGCCAGTTTATCAATCTTTGGTCCTCCCGGATATCCAAGTCCGATGGCTCTTGCCACTTTATCAAAGGCCTCTCCGGCCGCATCATCTCTGGTGCGTCCCAGTATTTCATATTCTCCGTATTCCTTTACGATCACCAGATGACTGTGGCCGCCAGACGCTACCAGGCATAAAAACGGTGGTTCCAGATCTTTATTTTCAATGAAATTAGCGGAAATATGTCCCTCAATATGATGGACTCCCACTAATGGCTTGTGAGTGGCATATGCCAGTGCCTTAGCGGCACCTACTCCTACCAGCAGCGCACCTACCAGACCCGGTCCATAAGTAACACAGACCGCATCTATATCCTCCATCGTTTTGTCAGACTCCTCCAACGCCTCCTGGATCACCTGGTTGATCTTTTCTATATGCTTTCTGGATGCGATCTCCGGCACCACACCACCGTATAATTTGTGTATATCGATCTGGGAAGAGATTACATTAGACAGTACTTCTCTTCCATTTACTACTACCGCTGCTGCCGTTTCGTCACAAGAACTCTCAATGGCTAACACCGTTGTCTTTTCCTTACTCAAATTAACACCTCTTTATTTTTTGTCACTGTTTTTTTCTGCTTCTTCCTTGGTACTTTCGGTGTTTTTCACTGCCCGGAAGCCCATAACTTTCCACCGGTCATCTTCCTTGGCCAGAATAAAGTCCTGATAACTTTTTGTATAACTTCCATCGTTATTGATAAAATACGAAAGTCTTACCCGGACACACTGCTTATCCCCCACATTCTTATACTGAACCGCGATGCCGTTATCTGTCGTATAACTGACGATACGCTGCTTCTTATTCTTAAAATGATCTACCTCTGCCTGAAATTTCTGTACATGTTCTTTTTCCGGATTTTTCTGTGCCAGTTCCTCGCTGTACATATAACGCAGTTTTTTTACCAGTTCTTCTCTCTGCTCATCGGTCATATTCGAATTATACAGGCATTGATTGTATCTGCCCCACAGTTTCATTACTTCCACAGGTGTCTCCGGATACCCCTGGTCCAAGTCTTTGTCAATGAGTTTTTGCACCTCTGTAGTGGGTGTCTGGGTCGTTGACTTAAGCTGCTGCCTCTTCATATACTGATAATAAACCGCCATGCCGCCGATCACTACCATGCACATAAAAAAGGAAAAGGCTGCTAATTTTTTTCCTGTTGATGGTTTGAAAGATTTCATATCCCTCACTCCCTTCTTTTATTGAAACTTCAACTCTACGGTCTTCCTGTCTTTTCCAGGATAAGTCCTTTCAAAGATTTTTCTTGGTTCCTCCATATAAAAATCCGGCCGGATCAACGATGGTGAAAAATGGGTCAGCCACATCTGCCCCGGCTCTGCCACTCTGGCCAGTTCTGCCGCTTCCACAAATGTCATATGTTTCTTTTCCACGGCTTTCGACGCCATCTCCGGTTCTCCATACATTCCTTCACAGATAAAAAGATCCGCTCCTTTTGCTTCTTCTGCGATCACAGGCACCGGTCTTGTATCGGTACAATAGGTTACTTTAATGCCTTTTCTTTGTTCTCCCAAAACCATGTCCGGCGTGTACACCATTCCTTCTTCCTCTATGGTCTCGCCCTTTTGCAGACGGCTCCAGAACTTCATGGGGATCTGGCTTTCTTTGGCACGATCCACATCAAATTTCCCGGTCCGTTCTATGATCTGGCTGTAACCATAACAGGTCACCGTGTGATTTACACGGAACGCCCGGATGGTGTATCCATGGACCCGGATCGTTTCCTGTGGCTGTGTCAGTTCCTGGATCGTTATTTCAAAAGGAAGTCCCGGGGCAATGGTCAGAAGTGCTTCTACCACCCGCCTGGTTCCCTTGGGCCCAATGATCAGAAGGGGCTGTCTTCTCTCTGCATTTCCCATGGAAAGCAAAAGTCCCGGCAGGCCGCTGACATGGTCTCCGTGTACATGGGTAATACAGATCAAGTCAATATCATGCATGCTCCAGCCCTGCTGGCGGATACTGACCTGGGTTCCCTCTCCGCAGTCGATCAGCAGACTGCTTCCGTTAAATCTCGTCATCAATGCCGTCAACGCTCGTTTGGGCAATGGCATCATTCCACTTGTTCCCAGCAGACATACATCCAGCAAAACTCTAACCTCCTCATCATTTGTCTGATTTTTCCCGTTCCATGCGTTCTCTCTCAGCCTGAGAAAGTCTCAGATAAATCGGGGCAAAATCTCTGGCCGCAGTCCCTTTTCCCTGCTCCAGATAAATCTTTCCCAAAGCGGCTGTTGAAGCAGCCTTCTGGTATCTTACGCTGTCGGCTCCCCACTGGTACGGAACAGTCAGGGACGCTTCGATCTGTTCTTTAAATACAGGTACACCATCCCCTACAAAAATAACCGGCCGTCCCAGTTTATTTACAGTCTCGATCACTTCTCCGATTGGTGCGGCGGCCTGGGGAACCAGCGCCTGAGGGGTGTTTTCTTTCACATCATACACGCCATAATAAGCCTGGTTTCTTCTGGCATCCATCATGGCACAGACTACACTGTCTGCCCCCTGCAGGTTATAGGCAAGCCCTTCCAGGGTAGGGACAGCCACAATAGGAATGTCCAGTCCCTGGGCCAGGCCCTTTGCCGTAGACGCTCCAATACGCAATCCGGTAAAGGATCCCGGTCCCGCTGATACAGCCAGTGCATCCAGTTCTTCCACTGGCACTTCTGCCATAGACAACATAGCATCAATCATAGGAAGCAATGTCTGGGAATGAGTCTTTTTATTGTGTATCGTGTATTCTCCTACCAGAATATCCTGGTCTAATAAAGCTACCGTAGCGACCAGCCCGGAGCTGTCTATTGCTAAAATTTTCACTCTGTCATCTCTCCTATCAGGGCAATTCCATCCACCAGCTCTACCCGGCGATAGTCAAATCCCCGTTCTAAATCTTTCTCGATACGGATCGTGCGGCACTCAGCCGGCAGCAGTCCCTGGATCAAAGATGCCCACTCGATCAGGCACACGCCCTGTCCAAAGAAGTAACTCTCATAGCCAAGTTCAAACATTTCTTCTTCATCTGCGATCCGGTACACATCAAAATGGTAAAAAGGCAGACGCCCTTGCTCATATTCCTGAATGATGGTAAACGTAGGACTGGTAATGGGTTCTGTGATCCCCAGTCCCAGGGCAAATCCTTTGGCAAATACGGTTTTTCCAACGCCAAGATCTCCCTCTAATAAATAGATTTCTCCCGGCTTTGCTTCCCTGGCCAGGGTCTCCCCGATCTTTGCTGTATCTTTTTCGCAAAAGCTTTCCCAAACCATTATTTTTTCTTCTCCTTCATATAGGCTACCAGTTCGTCAAACCGCTTGCCGCACTGCTCTCTCGGCAGTACAAATGCCTGAACGGAAGTCATGTATACATACACTGCATCCTTGCGGTAACGGATTTTCTTAATATCTTCCCATGGGAACTGCTGGCTTTTGTCTCCCTGACTGATGCTGACGCCGCTTTCATTAAATAAGTAACTGAATGAATCCTGAAAATCTTCTGACTGAAGCTGTCTTTTGCCTCTCATCAGAATCATCAGCGGCTGCAAAACCGTAAACATAAGGGCGATCAGAATCAGCACACATTTACCCTGCACCGTCAGCACCGGCCAGCGCCACACGGCAAACACCAATGCCAGAATGCTCAAAAGCAGACTGAAAAGGCCGGAAACCTGTGTATAATAATGATATAACAAAAATTGTCCTAAGGATTTAAAATCTAATTTCACTTGTACTCTAAACGACACCTTCGATACCTCCATCTGTTTTCTCTCTATCTTAGTATAGCAAAAGCGGGATTCATTGACAAGGTTTCAGTTTCCGTAATTTTACCGAAGCCGTTTCATTCCATGAGCGCTTGCGCTACAACAAAGGCGCAGAAGTATCGGCATGCATAAGACGCATGCCTGATACTTGCGTCTTTGTACTCATTCCATGAAACGGCTTCGGTAAAATTACTGCAATACTGAAAAGGACCTTCCGGTCCGGGGAATCCTCCCCGCAGAGCAGGAATCTCTCCTATGTCGATTTTCTTCCGGGGACGCTGTCCCCTTTTAGTTTTCCAGTCCTGCGGCAGAAAGGTTTGCAGCGAGTGGGTTTTAAGTGCGTCGGTATGAGATGCCTGTACATGCGTCAGCATAGGCATCCATACCGCTACGCACTTAACAAGTGCAAACGCCCACGGAGCGTAAATCTTTCTGCCACATGACGGAACCTAACCCCGACAGCCCCCCCGGAAGAAAATTGACATCCCCATAGGGATAAAGTATAATTTTCACAACATTGTTTTGATTGGAGGATTTTTTATGTTTGGTTCTATGGCAGGCAACCTTATGGGGATTTTGTACTTTCTTTTGTTTCAGTTTATGGGGATCATCATTGCCTCCTTATTCCTGAAAAAAGAAAAGTGGGGATTTACTTTACTGGCCGGATCGGTTTTAGGCAGTTTTTCGCTGCAGTGGATTCCGGTTCTTTTCGCCTTTTTCCTTGGTTTCAGTAAAACAGCCCACATTCTGGCTCTGGCAGCCATGGCTCTTGTGACCGCCTTTTTATGGCTGAAAGTATCCGACTGTGACTGGCGCAGCGGACGGTCTTTTCATATTTCATGTAAGCAGTGGATCCTTAACGATCCCATTATCCTGCTTTTGATCCCGGTCTTTTTGTTTACCGCCGTTATGCTGACAGGCCATACTCTGTCTGCAGGGGAGGGACTTTCCCTTCATTCCGGCCAGAGTACCTATGGTGACATGAATATGCACCTTGGCTTTATCACAAGCATTGCTAAACAGCAGATCTTTCCACCGGAATATTCCATCTTGCCGGGGACGAAACTTGCCTATCCGTTTTTGTCCGACAGCATTTCCTCCAGTTTGTATTTATTTGGCACTTCGCTGCGGGTGGCCTACCTGGTTCCTATGTATGCCGCTTTGGCGCAGGTGTTTTTCGGTATGTATGCCGTAGCCAAAACCATCTATACAAACCTGGGACTTAGTTACCGGGGTAAATCGATTTTGGCCTTTGCCTTGTTCTTCTTCAATGGCGGATTGGGATTTTACTATTTCATCAACCAGGGATTTAACAGTGAAAACTTCCGCCGTATCTTTACTGCCTTTTACGAGACTCCTACCAACTATGTGCAGGCCAATGTACAGTGGCACAATGTAATCTGCGATATGCTGATCCCTCAGCGAGCCACCTTGTTTGGCTGGGCCATTCTTTTTCCGGTCCTTGCTCTGATACTAAAGGGCCGCAGACAACACGATAAAACATACTGGATTCTGTCTGCCATTCTGTCAGGCGGACTGGTACTGATCCACACCCATTCCTTCCTGGCTCTGGGCGTTTGCTGTGCCGTTTTTGTTGCCCAGGATTTGGCCTCTCTGGCGGGGAAAAAAGCACCTTCTCTTTCCCTGTCATGGCGCGCTGTCCTTGTCTGTGGCGTGCTGCTCTTTTTACAGTTTGTCAGTGTTCGTCAGCTGTCCGAAGAACCTTTTTCCGGTTCTATGCTGCTGACTTTCGGTTATATGATTTTGCTTTGCTTTTTTGCCATCCTGGGCGTTCTTACCTACAACAGCCAGGATGTCTGGAAAAAAGATAAAAGTGTATGGCTGCGCTGGGGCTTCTTTTTAGCCATTGTTTTGCTGCTTGCCCTGCCTCAGCTTTTCGGCTTTACATTCCGTCAGGCGCAGGGAGAACAGTTTGTCCGGGGCGGCTTCAACTGGGCTAATTCAAATCCGGAAGTTCAGGATACTTACTTTATTTTCTATCTGAAAAATCTGGGCATCATGTTCCTGCTTCCGATTCTCCTATTGATCTTCGGGAAAAAAGAACAACGGCATATAGCCATGCCCGGCGTACTTCTCTGGCTTTTGTGCGAATTTGTCCTGTTCCAGCCCAACAGTTATGACAACAACAAACTTTTGTTAGTAGCATACCTGTTTTTCTGTATTGCCTCAGCCGATTATGTGTGGGATACCCTGCCACAGCATTTTGCCAGACTGGGACGCTTTGTCCGGCCGGCCGCTGTAGCGGTTACCGCCGTCCTCGGCGTCTTTGCCGCCATCCTTACCATGGGACGGGAGTGGGTTTCTGACTACGAATTGTATGACAACGGTTATGTAAAAGCCTGTCAGTGGGTGGAAAAAAACACACAGCCAACTGATACATTCCTTACCGCTACCAACCACAACAACGCCATTGCCTCTCTTACCGGGCGCAATATCGTCTGCGGCTCCTCTTCCTTTTTGTACTATCACGGAGTGGATTATACCGGCAATGAAGCAGCAGTCAAATCCATGTACGAAGATCCGGATGCCAGAGATTCTCTGCTGGATGAGTACGGCGTAAATTATATTGTGATCGGTCCCTGGGAACTGGGCAGTTACCAGATTTCTGACTATGACACGCTGGCCGGTTCCTACGAAATCGTTTACAGCCAGGACAACATTGTCATCCTGGCTGTAAATGATCGATAAGAATTTAATTTTAAAGTATCATGGACAACTGGATCCGCTTTTTCTGCATGTCCACACTGAGAACTTTTACTTCTACTACATCTCCTACACTCACTACATCCAGTGGGTGTTTCACAAACTTTTTGTCCGTCAGTTTGGAAATGTGCACCAGTCCATCCTGATGGACACCTATATCTACAAAGGCGCCAAAATCAATGACATTACGGACGGTTCCCTTCAGAATCATACCCTCTTTCAGATCTTTCATTTCCAGTACATCACTGCGAAGGATCGGCTTTGGCATCTCATCTCGAGGATCTCTTCCCGGTTTTTCCAGTTCTTTCATAATATCTTCCAGGGTCGCTTCACCGATTCCCAAAGTTTCCGACATCTTTTTATGGTTTTTCGCCATCAGAGACAAGCCTGTAATACCACCTCTCACATCTTCTGTAGTATAACCAAGGCTTTTTAACAGTTCCCCGGCTGCCTCATAAGACTCCGGATGCACACTGGTTCCGTCTAACGGATTTTTTCCTCCGGTGATACGCATAAAACCGGCACACTGCTCAAAGGCTTTCGGTCCCAGTTTCGCCACTTTCAAAAGTTCACGGCGGCTTTCAAACCGGCCATTTTCTTCTCGGTAGGCAACAATATTTTTCGCAATGGCTTTGGACACGCCGGATACATACTCCAGCAAAGAAGCCGATGCTGTATTCAGATCCACACCGACGCTGTTTACACAATCTTCCACTACATTTCCCAGTGCTTCACTTAATTTTTTCTGGTTCATATCATGCTGATACTGGCCGACTCCGATACTCTTTGGATCGATCTTCACCAGTTCTGCCAATGGATCCTGCAGTCTTCTGGCGATGGATACGGCTGAACGCTGTCCCACATCAAACTGCGGGAATTCCTCTGTTGCCAGTTTGCTGGCTGAATAAACAGAGGCCCCTGCTTCGTTGGTAATGATGTACTGAACCGGTCGGTTGATCTCTTTTAGCATATCTACAATGATCTGTTCTGACTCTCTGGATGCCGTTCCATTTCCTACAGAGATCAGGTCAATGTTATATTTATCAATGAGTTTTTTCACGGTTCGTTTGGCTTCTTCCACCTTATTCTGGGGCATGGTAGGATATACTACCACGGTATCCAGCACCTTGCCTGTCTCATCTACAACCGCCAGTTTACATCCGGTACGAAAAGCCGGGTCCCAGCCAAGGACAACTTTGCCGGCGATAGGCGGCTGCATCAGAAGCTGGTGCAGGTTTTTTCCAAAGACACGGATAGCGCCATCTTCTGCTGTTTCTGTCAGATCATTCCGGATTTCTCGCTCGATAGCCGGTGCGATAAGACGCTTGTAGCTGTCTTCCAGCACTTCCTGTAAGTATGGTGTAGTATGCTCGTTTTCTCGTGTAATAACCTTTTTCGTGAGATAACGGAGAATGTCCTCTTCCGGTGCCTCGATCTTTACCGTCAGGACTTTTTCCTTTTCTCCGCGGTTAATGGCTAATACCTGATAGCCGCTGATCTTTTTCAACGGACTGTCAAAATCATAATAGTTTTCATAAACTGTTTTTTCTTCCGGATCTTTAGCCTTGGAAACCAAAAGTCCCTGATCCATAGTAGTCTTTCGGATGGCAGTACGGTAATCCGCTTCATCTGCCACTGCCTCTGCCAGAATATCTTTGGCTCCCTGCAGTGCTTCTTCTGCCGTGTTCACTTCTTTTTCCGGATTGACATAATCAGCCGCCTCTTCTTCCATGGGCTTGTCTGTCATCTGCAGCCACATAATGTTAGCAAGGCCTTCCAATCCCTTTTCCTTGGCGATGGTAGCCCTGGTCCTTCTCTTTGGACGATAAGGACGATACAGATCCTCCAGAAGCACCTGGGTCTGCGCCTCTTCGATCTGCTTTCTCAGTTCCGCCGTCAGTTTTCCCTGCTCCTCAATATTGGCAAGGACGGTCTGCTTTCTCTCTTCCAGATTCCGCAGATAGGTCAGTCTCTCTTCCAGATTTCGCAGCTGTTCATCGTTTAAGGTGCCGTGCTGCTCCTTTCGGTATCTGGCAATGAATGGGATGGTATTTCCCTCGTCGATCAGCTTGATAACAGCTTCTACCTGCCACACCTGTATTTTCAATTCTTCTGCAATCTTCTTTGCAATATCCATAATTTTCTCCCTTCGTATCTGTTATTCAGACATGATTTCTTTCCATTTTTGATTGTACAGACTGTCACCGTCTTTTCCTACATACTTAAGTACTTCACAGTTTTTCAGCGAATCCAGTGCCGGAAAAGCGATGGTGCTGTTTTTATATTCATCCGGCAGAAGTTCCCTTGCTTTGGAACTTGGGACGGAATAAGTGATGTATTCAAAGTTCATCTTCATGATCTCCGGACGGCACAAGAAGTTCAAAAACTTCTCCGCATTTTCCTTATTTTTCGCTCCTTTGACAATAGCAAAATTGTCCATCCACAGGTTACTGCCTTCTTTGGGGATCACATAAGCCAGATCCTCGTTTTCTTCCATGCAGGTAAGTGCCTCGCCGGAATAGATCACGCCCATGGCCGCCTCTCCCGCAATCATTTTATCCCGGACTTCATCTACCACATAGGCCTGTACCACCCCGGAGTGTTTCTGCTCCAGCAATTTTTGCTTCGCCTCGTCTAACTGGGCCTCGTCTGTGGTATTCAGGGAATATCCCAAATATTTCAGTGCCACACCAAAGGCATCTCTCACACTTTTCTGCATGAGGATATCGTCCTGGTATCTGGTATCCCACAGGACGCCCCAGCTGTCAATGGGACCTTTCACCATTTTCTTGTTGTAGAGGATTCCCACTGTCCCCCACAGATACGGCATACTGTAAGTATTGTTCTCATCATATCCTCTGGCGAATTCAAAATACTGGTCGTCAATATTTTTCGCATTGGGGATTCTGCTCCAGTTGATAGGTTCCAGCAGTCCCTCATCGGACATTTTCTGTATCATATAATCCGATGGACAGATCAGATCGTAGTCTGCTGCCCCTTTGGCTATGATTGGATACATGGATTCGTTGGTTTCATATTCATCATACGTAACGGAAATACCTGTTTCTTTTTCAAACAGTTCCAGCACCTGGGGATCCATATACTCCCCCCAGTTGTAAACCTTCAGACTGCCGGTGCTGGTTGTCTTTGTACTGTAATATCCAAACAGCACCACCAGAAATACCACCGGCACCAGGGACAGTGAGATCCACCGGGAAGCTGCCTCCATCCGGGAGGAAGCACGGCTTTTGATCTTCTCTGCATGGCTTTTATGCAAGGTGTAAAGAATCAGCAGTACAAAGATAGTCACAAACATCAATGTAGACAGAGAATAGATTTCCGGCCGGATTCCCTTTTTCTGCTCCGTATAGATCATGGTAGACAAGGTGTCGATCCCTACCCCTTTGGTGAAATGAGTAATGACAAAATCATCTACCGACATGGTAAATGACAGCAAAAATCCTGTAAGGATATTGGGCATGATATCCGGAAAGATCACTTTCCAGAATGCATAGGCTTTTGACGCTCCCAGATCCTGTGCCGCTTCAAAAGCACTGGTATTCATACTGCCAAGTCTCGGTGCCACACTGAGGATCACAAATGGCAGGTTAAAGGTAATATGTGCTATCAGTACGCTGGAAAATCCCATAGTGTAATTCACTGCGATAAATAACAGCATCAACGAGATTCCTGTCACAATATCCGCATTCAGCATAGGAATATTGGTCAGAGACATAAGAGTGGTCTTTTTCCACTTCTTCATGTGGTTCATGACAAAGGCCACAATAGTACCAAATACCGTAGCTGCCAGTGCTGAAATCAAAGCAATGAGAAGGGTAGTAAACAGCGCATGCAGAATGCTCTGATCCTGGAACAGGCTCCGGTACCAGCGCAGACTAAAGCCGGCAAACCGGCCCCTTGTTTTGGTAGCATTAAAGGAAAGAACTACCAGGGTTAAAATCGGCATATACAAAAACAGACAGATCAATGCCAGATAAATTTTTCCTGCCACGCCCGATACTTTTTTTCCTACCATATGCCAGCCCCCTCTCCACTTTTATCATAATGAGACATGATGGCCATACTGCCGATCACCAGCACCATCAGTACCAGAGACAGCCCTGCCCCCAGGTTCCAGTTGCTTGCCGTAGTAAATTCCTGCTCGATGATATTTCCGATCAGCTGGACTTTGGCGCCGCCTAACAGGTCTGACAGTACAAAGGTCGTCAGTGCCGGTACAAAGACCATGGTACTGCCGCTGACGATCCCCGGCAGGATCAAAGGCAGTGTAATGCGCCGGAAAATCTGCACTTTCCCAGCCCCCAGATCTCTGGCCGCATTGAATGTATCATCATGGATCTTCATGTACGCATTGTACACCGGCAGCACCATAAACGGCAGATAATTGTATACCATGCCAAGGACTACTGCCCCCTCGGTGTTGATCATATTCTGGACCGGCAGTCCGAACCACTGGATGATCTGGTTGATCACACCGGTTTTTTCCAATAGTGACTGCCATGCGATGGTCCTTAACAAAAAATTCATCCACATAGGCAGAATAAAGATAAAGATCACAAAACCACTGCTTTTTATGTGCAGGCTGCGGATCACCGCCGCCAGAGGCAGTGCCAGCAAAATACAGATCAAGGTACAGACCACCGACAGCCGGACGGAAGTCCACAGTGCCTTTCTGTGAATCGGCTCTGCCATGCTGAGGATATTACTCCATGTAAAATTTCCGTTTTGATCCGTAAATCCATAGTACGCCATGATCAGAAGGGGCACCACTACAAACAGGATCATCCACACCACATACGGAAAGGAAAAAAAGCCTGTCCTGCTTTTACTCGTCTTCATGTAACACCTCCTCTGCCGCATTCTCCGGTTTTTTCATGATCTGGATGTTAAAAGGATCTACAAAAAGCCCAACTTCTTCTCCTACCGGTGCCATCTGAGTGCTGTGTACCAGCCAGTTTCTTCCCAGTGCCTCTACCTCCATCTCGTAGTGTACGCCCTTAAAGATCAGCGACACTACTTTTCCGCGGATGGTTCCCTGCTCCGGTTCTACCAGGATCATATCTTCCGGCCGGATCACTACATCCACCGGGTTATTCTGTCCAAATCCCACATCCACACAGGCAAACTTCTGCCCCTGGATCTCCACTTCTTTGTCCCGGATCATCGTTGCCGACAGAAGGTTGCTGTCTCCGATAAAATCTGCCACAAAGGCATTCTGTGGTTCATTATAAATATCTTCCGGCGTTCCCACCTGCTGGATATAACCCTTGTTCATGACGACGATACGGTCAGACATTGTCAGCGCCTCTTCCTGATCGTGGGTCACATAGACAAATGTGATTCCTAATTTTTCTTTCAGATGGATCAGTCCATACTGCATCTCCTGGCGCAGTTTCAGATCCAGTGCCCCCAAAGGCTCGTCCAGCAAAAGGATCTTTGGCTCATTGACAATGGCTCTGGCTATGGCGATACGCTGCTGCTGGCCACCACTTAAAGACTCCGGCATACGCTTTTCAAAGCCCTCTAAGTTTACCAGTTTCAGTGCCCATTTGACCTTTTCATCAATCTGGCTCTTTGACATTTTTTTGATCCGCAGACCAAAAGCAATGTTTTCTTCAATATTCATGTGTGTAAACAAAGCATATCGCTGAAACACCGTATTGATAGGCCGTTTGTTGGCAGGTACTCTGGCAATGTCTTTTCCCTGCAAAAGTACCTGTCCTTCATCCGGCGTTACAAACCCCGCCATGATCCTCAGCGTGGTGGTCTTGCCGCAGCCACTGGGTCCCAAAAGAGTCACAAACTCATTCTCCCTTATATCCAGATTCAATGAATCCAGAATTTTCTCGCCATCAAAAGACTTGGATATATGTCTTAATTCAATACATTTTTCTGCCATGGTTCATCACTCTTTCCTTTAAATTCCGCATTCTGCGTAGTTAATAGGTATTTTACCATATTCATGATAACAGTTCTATCTTTTTTTTCGCATCATGCTCTTCATCATTTCCACCTTCGCTTTTTCCTGAGGTGTCATATCTTTTGTCAAAATCTCCAGAAGCAGTGCCGTCTCTTCCGGCGTAAAGGATTTGCCCTGCTGTTTTAGTTTGTTACTGGCCGCCATAATGACCGGTGCCGCATCTTTCAAAGCCTTTCCTTCCATCTGCTCTGCCAGTTCTTTCATGACCTGGATCTTCACCGGATCCATCTTCTTAAAAATTTCATATTGCTCAAATACAGAATTATTCATAGTTCTCCTGTTCCATCTCGCTCTGGGCCATCTGCTGCATCATCTGGACCATCTGCAGCATATCTTTCCACTGGACGATCTGCAGTACCATATCGGCGAATTTGGCATCCTGGTTATCCAGAAAAGGACGGACGGCATTTAAAAGACCTGCCATATCAATGTCCTGCCCTACCTCAACGTCCAAAAATGGGATAGCCGCTTTCAAAACCTTTACACTGTGGTTATTCTGCATACGGCTATCCCATTCTATCATTTCTGCAAACCTCCTGCCCCTTACCAGATGTCTTTGTTTTTTAACAATCTATGCAAAAGACAAGGTTCTTATGAATATTTTAATCGATCCTGTGTGATCCCGGTCAGTACCTGATCCAGGTATTTATCTGCCAGATATTTTGCCATCGGAAGGTTCAGATCCAGATAATTGCCACAGCACTCCGGTGCGGCACCCGGTACTTCTCCTTCATAGTTTCGTATAAACTCGAACATCTCTCTCATCAGCGGCAGAATATCCTCTGAATCGTAGTCTCCGGCCACAATAAGATAAAATCCGGTACGGCAGCCCATAGGGCCAAAGTACACGATCCGGTCTCCCCATTCTTCGTGATTTCTCAAAAAAGTAGCACCCAGATGTTCTATGGTGTGTATCTCTGCCGTATTCATAACAGGCTCAAAATTGGGTCTGGTCATACGGATGTCATATGTAGTCACCACATCCTGTCCGGTACTGTCTTTTCTGCTGACATAAATCCCCGGCAAAAGTCTCATATGATTTACTGTAAAACTTGCGATCTGCTCCATCTTAGTCCCTCCATCTATTCATTTTCATAATATACATTCGGACACGGTGCCGGAATCAGAAGATCCATCAGTGTCGCCACCTGTCCGGAAGCACTTCCATCATCTACGCCGTTGTAGCGGCGGCAGAAATTCTCATATTTCTCTTCATACAAAGAGCCATCGTACTCTCTGATATCCCGGATCAGTTCCTCCGTAGTAGAAGAGATCGGCCCCGGCATTTCTTTCCGGTAACTGAAATAAAATCCTCTCAGTTCATTTTTATACTTGTAAAAATCATAAGCAAAAAAGAACATAGGCCGCTTCAGGATGCTGTAATCAAACATAACCGACGAATAATCTGTAACCAAAAGATCTGCCACCAAAAACAGTTCCGCAATATCGCGGCTCTGGTCAAAGTGGTACACAAATCCCTCGTAAGGCGTCCAGTCCACCGCATCCATAATGAGATAGTGGTACTTAACGATCATAATGTATTCGTCCCCCAGTTCCTCCTGCAGTTTTTCAAAAGAAATCTTCGGCCGGAACTCATACTTATCGTCTTCCGAGAACTCATCATCACGCCAGGTCGGCGCATACAGAATGATCTTCTTATCTGTCGGCAGTCCCAGCATCTTTTTGTGCCGTTTAATGGCCTCTTCGTTGTTATCCCGGAACAAAATATCATTTCTCGGATAACCGATCTCCAGCATCTTTTTGTGGAAATCAAAGGCCCTGGCAAAGGTCTCGCTGGAAAACGCATTCTGGGATATAAGGTAATCCCAGGTCTGGACATTTTTGGCAAAATGTTTCTTGTATTCGTTGATATCTGTTTCTCCTACCATAAATACATCTTCCATGTCCAGCGCCAGTTTTTTTAACGGCGTGCCATGCCAGGTCTGGATATAATAAGTATCTTTGCGGCGGATCAGAAACTCCGGCTGCCTGTTGTCAAACACCCAGATCTTGGCTGTAGCCATATAATACAGGTACCTCATTCTTCCGTACTGGACCTGACGGCTCATGCCGGGTATATTGTATTTGTCTTTTTCATAAAACCAGATACAGTCCCACTTGATATCATAGCCATTGGCCACCAGATATTCGTAGATGTACTTTGGATTGCCGGCGTAACTCTTTCCAAGGCTTGAGTCAAACACAACTCTTTTTTGATTAACCGGCAGAACAAGGCACAAAAAACGATAGTATAAAATGGCCAGTTTTTTTACCAGCTTGTACAGTTTTCTCTCCAAGATCACTACTCCTTCTTAAACATGGTGTTTACCGTGCGCTGGCAGGCATGGCCGTCATCTACACAACAGAAACGGTCGTAAAATTCTGCATAACGCTGTTTATATTGTTCTTCTATTTCATCCATATGATGCAGGGCGTGAACTAATTCCTCATTGGTGCGAAGAATCGGACCCGGCAGTTCTTTTTCCATGTCGATATACAGTCCGCGGATCTCATCGGCATATGCATCGTAATCATAGGCAAAGAATAAAAGAGGTCTCTTTAAGTTTGCATAGTCAAAAAATACGGAAGAATAATCCGTGATGCAAAGATCTGATGCAAGATACAGCCTTGACACATCTTCATACTGGCTGGCATTAAACACAAATCCCTCATACTGGGAAAAATCCAGCATATCCGCAATGTAATAATGGGTCCGCAGAAGGATCACGCTGTCTGCTCCAAATTCCTTCTGCATCCGGTCCAGATCCATGGCCAGGGTAAATTTGTACTCGCCCCGGCGGTACATCTGATTGTCACGCCAGGTCGGCGCATACAGGATCACTCTTTTTCCCTCCGGGATCCCCAGTTCTTTCTTCACCTGTACTGCGATCTCATCCTTGTTCTCTGCATATAAAATATCGTTTCTCGGATAACCGTATTCCAGGATTTTTTCTTTTTCCACTCCAAAGCACCGGGAAAATGTCTCGGTAGAAAACGGGTTTGCGGAAGTCAGATAATCCCATTCTTTTCCCTGTTCATAAAAGACCTGTTTCAGACGCTGGTTGGTGGAAAAAAGATCATCCAGGTCAAAGGCCAGTTTTTTCAACGGGGTTCCGTGCCAGGTTTCCAAAAATACAACTCCCGGTCTTTTTTTACACCAGCCTGCCTGCCGCACATTAAAGATCCGGTAGCCGCAGCGGGCTGTATAATACATATAACGGAGGCTGTTCATTTTACATACCGTATGCTTTCCTGTTTTTTCCAGGCTCTCCGACTTGCCGTTAAGAATCCAGATATAACGGTACTCATCTCCGTAAGTATTCTGAAGGTATTCATACAGATACTTGGGACTGTCTGAATAACTTTTGCCAAAAAAACTCTCAAACAAAATCCAGTTTTTCTTAACCGGCAGTTTCTTGAATATAAAATGTTCCGGGATCCGGTACCACTGCACCTTGCTTCCAAAACGCCCCTGCTTTTTTACCATCAATGTGTTCATCTGGTCAAAGTGGAGTGCCAGTCCTGCCTTGTTTTTGCGGATGGCTTTTAATGTCTTTTTCTTCCAAAACGAATAGGTATCTATTTTTTCGGAAAAGTCCGGTATTTCCTGCAAAAGAGGTGCGAAGTTCTTTACTTCCTCCAGAGTGAGGATATGGTGGAAATGCTCCGACACATAGTGGATCAGGGTGTGATGCAGGATTTCCTGTAAGACCGGGATATTACCTGCTACCTTTTTTCCGGCCTCATACTGCACCTTGTAGTCCTGCACACTTTCTTTGTTCTCCTGCTGTGTCAGAGACGGAAAATGTACCGGGTCATTGCGGTATCTGGACACATATAAAGCCTGTGGCACCATATAACTTTTTTCATAAGCCCCGGACAGCACTTCCATCATAAAACCAACATCAGTGTGCCATATCTCATCCTCTGAAAAACAAATCTGGTTTTCCAGCAAAAAAGACCGTTTTATCATCATATGTCTGGCACTGATCAGGGTAGCAAACCGTTTTTCCCAGTCTTTTTCCGTCATAGGATAAGCTTCTTTTTCCTCCTGAACCAGTTCTTCATTTTCCCACTGGATCCTATCAGGGGTATAATTGATGGGGCTGTACCAGCTGTATGCCACCGGTCCGGTAAGAAGAAGTCTTTCCTCTCCTGCCGCCTCCATCAAAGCTGACAGCGCCGGTTCTGCTACATAATCATCCGCATCCAGAAAGTACACATACTCTCCCCGGGCTTTTTGGATTCCCAGATTCCGGCAGGCTGCCACGCCCCCTTTTCCTTCTTCTGGGAGAATCACGGAAATCCTCTGGTCCTCAAAAACCCACTGAGGTACAGTCTCTTCCCCGCCATCTGCCACCAAAAGGATCTCTATTTCTGCACTTTCCGGTATGGTACTCACGCAGTCCTTTATATATTTTGCCTCATCCTTGTAGGGAATGATCACGCTTATTTTTTTCACTTCTTTTCCTCCTGCTGCCAGATGTTTTTTTCACCTAACACTTACATAATAGAAAAATGTTTCATTAACTGAAACATTTTCCCATTCACTCCTTATTTACCAAATACAGCTTTTACTACTTTTTCTGTGGATGTACCGTCTTCCCATGCACAATATTTGTCATAGAACGCATCGTACTTCTCTTTGTAATCTACTTCAATCTGATCCAGATGGCGGATAGCATCTACCATCTCATCGTTGGTCTGCAGGATCGGTCCCGGCAGTTCTGCCTCTGCATCAAAATAGAATCCACGCAGTGTACCTCTGTATTTTTCCAGATCGTACATAAAGAAGATCATTGGTCTTCTCAAGTTCGCATAATCAAAGAATACAGAAGAGTAATCTGTGATCAGAACATCGGAGATCAGATACAGTCGGGCAATGTCGTTGTAGACACTTCCGTTGTACACAAATCCTTTGTACGGTGTGAGATCCAGGGCATCTACTACATAGTAGTGGGTTCGGAGTACGATCACATACTCATCTCCAAACTCTTTCTTCAGACGGTCCAGATCCAGTTCCAGTGTGAACTTATACTGGCCGCTTCCATAGAACTCATCATCACGCCAGGTCGGTGCATACAAGATCACCTTTTTATCCTTTGGCAGGCCTAACTCATCCTTGATCTCATGGACCAGTCTGTCCTTTTCTTCTCCCTTGGAATACAGAATATCGTTTCTTGGATATCCGGTCTCAAGCATGGTCTTGTCAAACATAAAACACTGTTTGAAAATGTCGGAACTAAACTTGTTTGGTGCAATCAGATAATCCCAGTTGCGGCTTCCAATGTATGTATTTTTCTTATACATTGGGGACGCTGAGGTTACTTCCTCCTGATCAAAGGCCAGCTTTTTCAGCGGAGTGCCGTGCCAGGTTTCCAAAAACTTCACGCCATCTCTCTTAATAAACCAGTTTGGCTGGCGTACATTGAATACAAAATATCCGGCTTTCGCCATGTAATAAAAGTAACGCAGGGAAAAACGCTTCACGGTCTTTGCCTTGTACGGGATCTTGGTGCGTTTTGCCACAACCCATACAAACTGGTACTCGTCCGGATAGTTTTTCGCCAGATACTCATATATATACTTCGGGCTGTCTGAATAGTTTCTGCCAAAGAAACACTCAAACATAACCATGTTTTTCTCTAATTTGTTCTTAACAAACACCTTGCGGTACAACAGTTTTTCCATGCCACGGCGGCTCTTGATATTGCGGAAAAGAGTCTGTCTGGCGCTATGTCTGCGAACCTTCACAGCAATCTCATCCACACTGTGGGAGGCAGAATATTTCAAAAGACGCTGGGAATAATGCATGGCTCTTTTGGCAGCTGCCTTTGTAACATGAGGCAGACACTGAGATGCCATCTGATACACTTCTTCTCTGTCTTTCTTGTCTTCGCACTGCACATAAAAGCGGGCAACACGGCGGACATAATATCGGATAAATTTACCGTCCACGGAAATATCCGCACGCTCATCTCTGCCTTTTACATCCTCTTTCATCGAAAGATAAGCCCTCATTACCTCCATCAGCTTGGTCTTCTGATCCTGGATCTGGTTCAGTGCCGGCTGGTTGATCGGATCATTGTGTCTTCTCTTGCGGTAAAAGATGGTACGCACTTCAATCACCTGGTCTGTGTAACGCATCATCTTGGTAAAGAATGGAAGATCCGCATTATAAATATAACTTTCATCAAAGTAAATATCATGTTCTTCCAGATAAGAACGACGGATCAAAATGCCAAGCGCCGATACACCCGTGATCATAAAGTTGCTTCGCACTACATGATCAAATGCCTTGATCCACTCTTCATCACTTTCCCGGATCTCAGGAATAATGCGCTCGTCCTTGTCGGCTCCACTGGCTGCACCATCCTCTTCTTCCTCAGAATTTTCCTGCTCCAGCAGTTCCTGTTTTTCCTGACGGGCTTTCTCTCTCTTGTCTAAAAATGTTTTTCTTCCAAACCAGGTTGTCTTTTTTCTTCCCAGGACCACATCATGGTCTGCAGCACGCTCTAAAAGCCACTCAAACGCAATGTCTTCCAGGTAATCATCACAGTCCAGGAAAAATACAAATTCGCCCTGACTGTTACGGATTCCTTCGTTTCTTGCCATGGCCACATTCACATCGCCTTCCATGACAACCACTTTCACAGGAAAACTTACTTTCCTGCTTTTGACTGCTTCTACATCTTCTGCCTTGCTGCCTGCACAGACAATAATGGCTTCAAAGTCCTTGCAGGTCTGGTCCTCTAAACTGTCCAGACAATCCTGCAGGAATTTCACTTCGTTCTTTAATGGAATGATCACACTGATCTTCACGGTTCTCTCCTCCAAATCACTCATCACTTTACAACTATATTGATAATCCGGCCCGGTACATAAATCTCTTTTACGATATTTTTGCCTTCCAGTTTATCCGCAATGGCCTCTTTTCCTGCTGCCAACGCGTCTTCTTTGGATGCATCAATTGCCAGCGCCACGGTTGCGCGGACTTTACCGTTAACCTGAACACCAATTTCCTGTACTTTATCTACGGTCTTTTCTTCCTCAAATTCCGGCCAGCTTGTCTCAAACAATCTGCCCTCAAATCCCATCAGGCTCCACAGTTCCTCTGTAATGTGAGGTGCTACCGGGTTCAAAAGTACAATCAGGGTCTTAAACTCGTCTCTTGTAACAGTTCCTTTTTTGTAAAAATCATTGATGAGTGCCATCATTGCTGCAATGGCTGTATTGTATTTCAGATTTTCAAAATCATTGCTGACTTTCTTAATGGTCTGATGCATTTTGGTTTCCATATCTTTGGAATAACCTGTCTCGTCTGTTACCATGTCTTTTAACTTCCAGACACGCTCTAAGAAACGGCGGCATCCTTTCACACCGTCATCGGACCAGGAAGCAGCAGCATCAAATGCACCGATGAACATTTCGTAAGTACGGAGTGTATCTGCACCATAGTCATTTACAATATCATCCGGATTGATTACATTTCCTCTGGACTTACTCATTTTCTCGCCATTTTCTCCCAGGATCATGCCGTGGGATGTTCTCTTCTGATATGGCTCTTTGGTTGGCACAACACCCTGGTCATACAGGAATTTATGCCAGAAACGAGAGTACAGCAGATGCAGGGTTGTATGCTCCATACCACCGTTATACCAGTCTACCGGCAGCCAGTATTTCATAGCCTCTTTGCTTGCCAGTGCTTCTGTATTTTTCGGATCGATATAACGCAGGAAATACCAGGATGATCCCGCCCACTGTGGCATGGTATCGGTCTCTCTCTCAGCTTTTCCGCCACAGCATGGACAGGTTGTCTCTACCCAGGAACGCATCTTGGCGATCGGAGATTCTCCGTTGTCTGTCGGCTCATAGTTGTCTACTTCCGGCAGGCGCAGTGGAAGTTCTTCTTCCGGTACCGGCACATAACCACATTTCTCGCATTTTACGATCGGGATTGGCTCGCCCCAGTAACGCTGTCTGGAAAATACCCAGTCACGGAGTTTGAAGTTTTTCTTTGCCTCTCCTACGCCCTGCTCATCAAGCCATTTGATGATGGCTTCTTTTGCTTCTGCCACGGATTTGCCTGTTAAAAATCCGGAATTGACCAGTGTACCGGTTGCTACATCCGTAAATGCTTCTTCCTCTACATTGCCGCCTTCAATCACTTCTATGATCGGCAGACCGAACTTCTTGGCAAATTCCCAGTCGCGGGTATCATGAGCCGGAACGGCCATGATTGCACCGGTTCCATAACTCATCAATACATAATCAGATACCCAGATCGGAATCTCTTTTCCATTTACCGGGTTGATCGCTGTCAATCCGTCAATGGCAACACCGGTTTTATCTTTAGCAAGTTCGGTTCTCTCAAAATCTGATTTTCTGGCTGCCATTTCACGATACTCTACAATGGCATCCCAGTTTTTGATCTCATCTTTATATTTGTCCAGATATGGATGTTCCGGTGAAACAACCATATAGGTAACACCGAACAGAGTATCTGGTCTGGTGGTATAGATTCTCAATTTTTCTTCTTTATCTTTTAACTGGAAGTCTACTTCTGCTCCATAAGAACGGCCGATCCAGTTTTTCTGTGAAACTTTGACACGTTCAATGTAATCCAGTCCGTCCAGATCATCGATGAGTTTGTCTGCGTACTTTGTGATCTTTAACATCCACTGGCTCTTGATCTTGCGGACAACAGGACTTCCGCAGCGCTCACATACGCCGTTTACTACTTCCTCATTTGCCAGTCCGCATTTACAGGATGTACACCAGTTAATAGGCATCTCGGATTTGTATGCCAGGCCTGCCTTAAACAGTTTCAAAAAGATCCACTGTGTCCATTTATAATATTCCGGATCGGTGGTGTTGATCTCGCGATCCCAGTCAAAGGAATATCCAAGAGACTGCAGCTGTTTTTTAAAGCGGGCTACATTCTTTTTGGTTACTTCTTTCGGATGAACCTTATTTTTAATCGCATAGTTTTCAGTTGGAAGACCAAAGGCATCCCAGCCCATTGGATACAATACATTGTATCCCTGCATTCTCCTCTTTCTGGCAACGATATCCAGTGCTGTATATGGTCTTGGATGACCTACATGCAGTCCCTGTCCGGATGGATATGGGAACTCAACCAGCGCATAGTATTTTGGCTTTGTAAAATCATTGGTTGCCTGAAATGCTTTTTCCTCCTCCCAGATTTTCTGCCATTTTTTTTCTATCTCTTTTGGATTATAACTCTGACTCATATTAACCTCGATTCTTGCTTCTGTTTCAATCAATTATTTGTTTCCTGTTACGGCGCCTCCGGAAATAACCGGAGCTGCCTGTACAGTAATGTTCACAGTAAATGTGGCCGGTTTGCCCGTCCATCCGGATGGAAGAGTAACAATACCGGTAGCCTTGTAAGTGCCTGCCGTTGTAGCTTTATAAGATGCACATGTCCATTTTACGGTTGCCTGTGCTGTCTTGTTATAATGGTCTGCTACGGTTACTTTGGCCGGAAGAACTTTCAGCACATCGTTCCATGATGTTCCGTAAGTTACTGTCTTTGCCCCTACCATAGTAGTAGTTTTATTGTACTGATAGGAAACAGTAATGCGGATGGATCCTACTACACCGCTGCCATCCTTAGCTTTTGCCTGAATGGTAACCGTTCCCGGTTTCAAACCTCTTACGCTGCCGGATGCATTGACACTGGCAACGGAAGCATCACTACTTGTATAAATAACTTCCTTGTTGCTTGTATCGGCCGGCACGGCGGTAGCACGAATCTGCATTGCATTTCCTACAGCCAGCGTCGTAGCCGGTGCACTCATCTGGATGGATGTCATGTACTGGATTACAGTCACACGGCATACAGCGATAGTTCCGGATCCGTCTGTAGCCTTAGCATAGATATTGGCACTTCCTGCCTTCAACGCCGTTACCACACCCTTCTTGCTTACCTTGGCAACTGCCTTGTTGGAGCTGCTGAATGTTACCGTCTTGTGGGTAGCGGTCGACGGTTTGATCTTCTTAACTTTCAGAGTAAACTTGTTCTTCGCATTCTGTCCGCCCAGGTACAAGGTTGCACTCTTCTTGTTCAATGTGATGGATCCCACACTTACCTTTGTCAATACTTTAAATACAACAGTTTTCTTTGCTGTATGTTTGATCTCATCTTTCACCTTATAAGTAACTTTGTACTTTCCCGGTTTCTTTGTATTTACTTTCTTTACTTTTTTGTACTTGGTCTTTGAATCCATTTTGTACAAAATAGATGTCTTCAACAAAGATTTTGCATTAAATCCGGTGGAATTAGTTACTTTTACACCTTTTTTGACATTAAACTTACTTCCGTAGGACACATTGGTATCTTTATTAACAGTAATGGTAGGTTTTTTCTTTTTATATGGGTTGGATGAACTTGGATCCGTTGGATCCCAGCCGGTGTAGCCGCGGACTTTGATGGCTTTTGGTTTGCCAAGAGGGCCGGGTTTTTTGGAACGGTAGATCACTACCTTGCTGCCGCTTGGCACATTGTCGTAGATCCACTTACAGTCTGCTGTAGTCAGGCGCACACAGCCATGGGACGCTGTCGTTCCCAGACGGTTGTACTGGACATAAGACTGAGTTGCCTGGTTTGGCTGGTAATACCATACAGAATGGAACAAAATCCCGTTTACGATACGGGAGCAGTACTGTCCGTAACTTGGGCCATCCAGTGTATGCCATCGCATCTTTTCTCCCAGGCGGAATGTTCCCGTAGGAGTGGCATACCCTGCTGAACATACAAAGGCTTTGTACGCTTTGTATTTGCCACCTTTCATCTTATAAACTGTAACAACATTCTGTTGTTTGTTGATCTTGATCATATACTTGCTGGCTGCCTCTGCTTTTCCACCGGAAAAAGCAGCTCCTAATACTAACATCAGTACCAGCAGCATGACCGTTCTCACATATCGGATTCCTTTGTTCATAGTTACCTCCATTATTTTCGTTTTTTGCTGCATCAATAAATATGCATACGGCTCTATGATAGCAACTTAAAAAACCTTTGTCAAGAAGGCAATTTGGGGCTACTGGCAAATCCGCATCAATCCCAATATAACTAAAAAGAGTCCTCCTGCCGGATATATCTTCTTTATCTTTCCTCCGATCCGCCCCCCCAAAGTGAGGAAAAGGAGTGAACTGGCCGCCGCCAGCACAGGAAAAAAATAGATCATTTTTCCCTGTCCTATCAGTCCAAGCACCGCCATTCCCGCATCCGCCGAAATAGCGATCCCCATCGCTGCGCTTTCTTTCCACTCCAGGATCCTGGACGCATTTTTGTCAAACCCCAGCCCCTCCCGGCCTTTTATATTCCACAACATTCGTATCCCCAGGATCACAAGAGTTCCTCCTGCAATCCGGTTGATCCATTGTACCGGGATCCACCGTCCCAGCCATTGTCCCATAAAAACTGCCATTAGAGTCATGCATAAATTGATACAGCCGATCACCACTTTGGATGATACAGGTATTTTTATGCCGGAAACTGCATAGGATACACCAATCCCCCAGGTATCCAGACTGACTCCTGCCGCCAGCAGTATCATCAGTTTCATAGATTTGTTCCTTCCGGTCCTTTTTATCATTCTATGAAAGTTCCTGGGTAAATGGTATAAAAAACGACACGATCCAACAAAATCCAGGGAGGTTTCTATGTGGCATACACAAACCGGCAGCCAGGTGCTGTCTCATTTTCGCACAAGCAGGGACACAGGTCTTACCAACAGCCAGGTAGCAGACTATCAAAATAAGTATGGAACAAATACGCTGGCACCGGCTCCGTCCCGCAGTTTATTTTCCCTGTTTATTGACCAGTTCAAGGATTTTATGATCATTACCCTGCTGTTAGCCGCTGCCATCTCTTTTGCCGCAGCTTTTTTCACGAAACAGGGAGATTATATTGATCCTTTCATCATTCTGGCTATCCTTATTATGAATGCCTGCTTTGGTGTGTATCAGGAACTCAGGGCGCACCAGGCTCTGAAATCTCTGGACACCCTCCAGACACCTCACTGTCTGGTTCTGCGGGAGGGAAAAAAGCAGTCCGTTCTCTCTTCCCTTCTGGTTCCCGGCGACCTGGTCTGCCTGTCTCTGGGAGATCTGATTCCCGCAGACGGCCGGATCCTTCAGTGTGAAAAACTTGCTGCCAACGAATCCGCCCTGACCGGCGAGTCCGATCCCGTCATCAAGCAGACCCATGTACTTTCCCGGGAAAATCTCCCTCTGGGAGACCGGACCAATATGGTATACGCCGGAACACTTATTACCGCCGGGCATGGTCTGTTCTGTGTCACTGAAACGGGAATGAACACCCAGGTAGGCAAGATCGCCCATGTCCTCTCTCAGGAATCAGCACCTGACACTCCCCTGACCCGTCATCTAAACCGTATGGGTGTCACTCTGGGTCTGATCGCCCTTGGAATCTGTGTTCTTTTATTCTTTCTGGGTCTACACAAAGGCTACGGTGTTCTCAGCATGTTCCTCACCGCCGTAAGCCTTGGTGTAGCCGCTATTCCGGAGAGCCTTCCGGCCTTAGTCACCATTATGCTTTCTCTGGGCGTGGAAAAGATGGCAAAACGAAATGCCATTATCCGCCACCTGCCGGCGGTAGAAACATTAGGCAGTGCCACCTTGATCTGTTCGGATAAAACCGGAACTCTCACTCAGAACCAAATGAGCGTGGAAGAATATCAAACCAGCCTTTCTCCCGGAGATTTTTCCTCTCTTTTATGCCTGTGCAGCCACGACAGCGGTGCCACAGAGACGGCTCTGCGGCATTTTTCCACAGAGCAGAAAATCTCTCCCGAGAAACTGCGCCGGGATTATCCCATCCTGCAGGAAATGCCCTTTGACTCCCTTCGCCGCCAAATGACCACGGTCCATCCTTGTCGCAATGGATATCTGGTCATTTCAAAAGGCGCACCGGAAAAAATTCTTGCTTCCTGCCATTCTATTTATATGGAAGGAAGCAAAGTTCCTCTCTCTTTATCTCTGGAAAAAGAACTCCGGCGCACCGTCCATGATTATGCCGGCAAAGCTTACCGGGTCCTGGCCGTTGCTTATGGCGTCTTTTCATCCCAGCCTGCCACACCAGAGAAAAATCTCGTCTTTGCCGGCCTTGTAGGTCTGATGGATCCACCCAGAAACGAAGCGGCTGCCGCCGTTGCCAGCTGCCGTCAGGCAGGGATCCGGGCTGTTATGATTACCGGTGACCACCCGGACACCGCCCTTGCCATCGCCTCCAAAGTAGGGATCTGTCACCAGGCATCCCAACTGCTGCGGGGTGATGAACTGGAAGAAATGACTGACGAAGAACTGCTTTCCAGACTGGACCTCACCCATGTTTTTGCCAGAGTGACGCCCTTTCACAAAGTACGACTGGTACGGCTATTCCAGAGCAAGGGGCATATCGTGGCCATGACCGGGGACGGTGTCAACGACGCCCCGGCATTAAAAGCCGCTGACATTGGCTGTGCCATGGGGCGTTCCGGCACCGATGTAGCCAGAGAAGCTTCCGACCTGATCCTGATGGATGACAATTTTTCTACCATTGTTTCTGCCATTGAACTGGGCCGGGGCATTTTTGACAATATAAAAAAAGCGGTTCACTTTCTCCTTTCCTGCAACATTGGCGAGATCATGACTCTCTTTTTCGCCATGCTGCTTGGATACAAAGTGCCGCTTTTACCGGTACAATTATTATTTGTGAATCTGGTTACGGATTCCTTTCCTGCCCTCTGTCTGGGCATGGAGCCACCGGAGCCGGATGTCATGAGTTCTCCCGGCAAAAGCCGTCATCACGCCATCTTCTCTTTCAGTTCCCTGTTCGAGATCATCACCCAGGGCATGTTTCTTGGTTCTCTGGCACTAACAGCGTACCTTATCGGCGGCTCCACCATGTGTTTTGCCGTTTTATCTCTGTCCCAGTTAGTCCACTCTTTCAATCTGCGGAGCCATCACTCGCTGCTTGAGACCGGACTCTTTGGCAACAAAAAACTGGTGCTTAGTTTTCTTCTCTGTGCCACCCTGCAATGCCTGGTGGTGGCATTGGCACCACTGCAGTCCATCTTCCATACCCAATCCCTTTCCGGGATTCAGTGGGCGATCGTGTGGCTTTTGTCCCTGCTTCCTGTGGTTTTGGTGGAACTGCAGAAATACTTTAACAAAGATTTAATTTAATCCGTCGATCCAGGTGGCAATATCGTCTGTTACCTGGCCGGATACACAGGATGCCGCATCATACTGTGTGGCATCCGAAACTTTGCCGGAAGCCGGCATCATATAATGATTCAGTTCTTTGTATTCATGATAAAGAATATGAGAACGGCCTTTCCACAATTTTTTCAGTGCTTCTGCATCTTTCTCATCTGTCTCAAAATCTCTGCCTCCCTGTAGTACAAGCAGAGGGATGGTGGAATTTTCCTTCATAAAATAAGCCATATCTGACACACATACTTTCCCTGTTCCGTAGTCTTTCTCTGCTTCATAGGTAGCGGCAGGTGCCACCAGGATCACTCCCTTCAAGCGTTTTTGCTTTGCCTTGACAAGGGCCGCGGCCTCCTTGGTACTTTCTCCCATGGTCAGCACAAAAATCTGTTTTTTATCGATCTTTGATTCCGTATACAACTGGTTTACCGCCTGAGACGCATCCATCAGCACCCGCTGCCACATGCCGTCCTTTGACCGGATCTTATCACTGTAAGCATAACTGCGCTGGTCATACCGCAACGATGCAATTCCCTGAGCTGCCAGTCCTCTGGCCAGATCCTGCAGCGGCTTATTCTCCTGCTGCCCCATAGAGCCATCCCGGTCACAGTCTTCGTTGCACAAAAGCAGCACTACCGGTGGCTTGTCTGTTCCCTGAGGGAGGGTCAGTATCCCGGAAAGAGTCCCGGCTTCGCTGTTCACAGAGTAGTCTTTCTCCTTGTACTGGGAACTCTCTTCTTCCGATACCACTTCAGTACTTTTAGCCGTATTAAACCAGATACCGGCTATCTTATCACCGGAATCATATACAAACTGCACACTTCTTGCCTGGCTGTTTTCATAATTTACAATGACAGTATCAATATAATAACTGCCTTTTTTCACTTCCTTTACTTCTCCCAGCCCCAGATAGCCTTCCAGTCCGTCTGCCGTTTCTTTCCAGGTAGCTGCCAGCTGCTCTTTGGACAATTCTTTGGATAATTTTGCATTAAAATTCTGCCACACCTCTGCTTCATTACCATCTACAAGAAAGCCTGCGTACATACGGCTTTTCTCCCGTCGGCTCTTTAACACTTCAGCCTGCACCGCCGTCCGGCTGGCGGTATCCACTTCTGACACCGACGCCTGAGGTGCATTTTTCTCTTCCCCTTGGGTGACAGATGGAGTTACAATCGTTCTCTTTTTCGTTCCATCTCCCTTTTTGGACTGGCACGCTGCCAAAAAGACAGATGCAAAGATCAGACATAACATAATATATCGCATTTTTGTTTTCATCACTTGTGTTACCTCATATGCTCTCTCATATAATCCTGCATGCGCCGGTTCAGTATATCCGCAATATCCATTTTACCATAATGGCTCTGGATCAATTTTTTCATAATCATCCCTCCGGCCTTATTGGCGTGTCCGCCACCGGTTCCTATATCTTTTGTCAGGGCATCTGCAAGTCTGCTTGCCCCTACCTGCTTGGCACACCGCACCGATAATTTATAGCCAGTGGCCGTTTCATTATATACAACGCAGGCATCAATGGTTGCCACCTGGTTCACCAGATCGCAGATCACTCCCAACAGATTGGGGTCACAAGGCTCTGTGGATACCAGGGCATAGCGGTATTCTCCATTATAGATATGGTCTCTCAGCGCCTCTCCTGCGATACACAATTCTCTCCTGGACAGATTGGATGTTACCATTTCATCCATCACTTCTCTGTCAATCTTTAATTCATCCCGCATAGTCTTATCCTGCGCAGAATAAATCTCGGAAAACTGCCCGGTGTCACTGTACAATCCATAGTACAAAGCTGTGGCAACATGTTTGTTGGCATTGGCATCATATCCTTTTTCTTTTAAAAGTTCCCACACCACCGTGCAACAGCTTCCGTAGTCACTGCGGATGTAGCAAAAATCCGGCTCAGGGATACATCTCGGATGATGATCCACCACCCCGATCTTCTCAGCCGGAAATACGGTCACATTACCTCCTCTGTACTGGCAGTCCACCGTCAGAAGCAGCTCACACTCCGGTGCCTCACTTACATAGACAAGAGGAATCTCCAGCTCGTTTACCATAATCTGCAGACTTGGTTTGGTAATTTTATGCATTCCACTGTAAATCAATGAAACTCTTTTTCCCTTTTTTTCAAAATAATCATACAGCGCAAAACCGGCACCAATGGTATCGGCATCCGGTCCATCATGACACTGAATACAGATTGATTCCATTTCTTCAAATTGATCCAAAAACATGTGCAATGATCCCCCAGTATTTTCTATTTTATGCCAAATCTTTTTCTTGTGTGCGGACTGCTTTTGGCATATAATATTCTTATAATCATTTTATTTAAGAAAGAAGGACGATACTATGACATCCAGAGAATTATTTATCAAAGAATTATCACTCTACGACCGGGCCAGCGATGGCCATGACGAGTTCTACGCCCATCTTCCTTATGTAAAAGACTACGACCTGTGCAACTGGCGGCCACTTCGTATGCACAGTGGCAATATTATCAAAGCCCGCCAGTGCAAGGTAAATCCTCCGGTCATTATTGATTCAGACCCGCGTTAGATTTTTTTAATCGGAAATATTCTTTCGTTTCTTTTGCGATCACACCGCTGAGTGCAAACAATGCGATCACGTTTGGTATCGCCATCAATCCGTTAAAGATATCTGCAATAGTCCATACAGCAGCTACTGTCATGTATGGTCCGATAAACACAGCCAGAATATACAGCCAGCGGTATACTTTGACAGCCGTCTGGTTCCGGTTGCACAAATACTCTAAGCATCTTTCACCGTAATAATCCCATCCGAGGATCGTTGTAAAAGCGAAAAATACAAGACATATCATCAAGATACAGGATGCCACCTGGGATGGCAGAAAATACAGTCCTCTCTGGAATGCATCCGTAGTCACCTGCACGCCTTCCAGTGCTTTGTCAGACCAACTTCCCATCATTACGATACACAAACCTGTCATGGTACATACTACGATGGTATCGATAAAAGTTCCTGTCATGGTAACCAGTCCCTGGCGGACCGGCTCTTTTGTCTTTGCTGCAGCCGCTGCGATCGGTGCCGATCCAAGACCTGCCTCATTAGAAAAAATTCCTCTGGCTACACCTTTCTGCATTGCCACAAGAATGGCTGACAATGCACCACCGGCCATGGCACGCATACCAAAGGCACCTTCAAAAATCTCCACAAAGGCTCCCGGCAGTTTGTTCAGATTAGCAAAGATCAATACCAGGGCTGCCAGAATATAAGTAACTGCCATAAACGGCACAATTACCTGGGATACTTTGGAAATACGCTGGATACCACCAATAACTACCAGTCCGACACACAGAGCCAGCACAATAGCCGTGATCACAATAGCGATGGAGTATTCGTTTCCAAAGATAGAAATTGTATTTTCTTTATTGGGATCAAAAAATCCCTGTACAGCAGAAGCAATACCATTTACCTGGGTAAAGGTACCGATTCCGAACAAACCTACACAAGCGCCAAAGAAGGCAAACAATTTCGCCAGCCATTTCCACTTAGGACCCATACCGTTTTCGATATAGTAAAACGGTCCGCCTAACACATGGCCTTCTTTATCAATCGTACGGTATTTTACAGCCAGAAATCCTTCTGCATACTTAGTTGCCATACCAAACAGGGCTGCCAGCCACATCCAGAACAAGGCTCCCGGTCCACCTGCCAGTACACCGATGGCGGTTGCCACACCTACGATATTACCGGTACCGATGGTGGCCGATAATGCCGTACACAAAGCGCCAAAACTGCTTACTTCACCATGTCCCTCTTCCTCATTCTGGAACATAAACTTAAGGGCCTTCGGCAAGTGGCGGATCTGCAGAAATCCCAACCGGATGCTGAGATAAATTCCTACTGCCAGGATCAGCACGATCAATGGCACACCCCAGACGAATGAATCAATTTTGTCTAATATGTTTCCTAATACTTCCATTGTTTACCTCTTTCTTACTTGTTTTCACTTTTGTTGTCTACAACTGCCGTATGTCTTCCTGGGTCATCAGATGAACCCCATGCTCTGCAAGTACTGCCGACGCATGCTGATTATCCGTGACGCGGAAGATCATATAAGCTTTTCCCGGTGTATGATTGGTAAATGCATACATATACTCTACATTTACACTCTCGCTGCCAAGAACTGCCAGCACTTTGGCCAGGCTTCCCGCTTCATCCGGAATTTCCACGGCCAATACATCTTTTACAGAAGCCACATAGTCTGCTTCCTTTAAGCTGGTGGTGGCTTTGTACACATCATCTACGATCATGCGGACAATACCAAACTCTCCTGCCTCTGCCATGGATAATGCCCTCAGATTAATATCGTTTTCTGAAAGCAGTCTGGAAAACTCTGCCAGATTTCCTTCTTTATTTTCCAAAAATACGGATATCTGTTTTACCATAGAACTCCTCCTTTCTATTTTTTATATAGATTTCTCTTATCAATAATGCGCACCGCCTTGCCCTCACTCCGCTCAATGGCTTTTGGATTCACAAGTTTTACGGTGGCATAAATACCAAGCATTGCTTTTAAGGCACTAACCAGCTCTTTCTCACGACGGGCGATCTCGCCTACATTATCCGAGAACATTTCTGCCGTCATCTCAACCCGTATCTCAATGGTATCGCTGTTTTTCACCCGGTCTACTACGATCTGATAGTTTGCCGGATAGCCTTTGTTCATCAGCACCGTCTCGATCTGGGATGGGAATACATTGACGCCCTTTACGATCAGCATATCGTCGCTTCGTCCCAGCGGTTTGGTCATGCGGATATGGGTCCGTCCGCACTTACATTTCTCTGCATTAAGAATACATATATCCCTTGTCCGGTAGCGAAGCAGTGGAAAGGCTTCTTTGGTGATGCAGGTAAAGACTAACTCACCCTTTTCCCCATAAGGAAGCACTTCTCCCGTCTCCGGGTTGATAACCTCGGCAATAAAGTGGTCCTCATTGATGTGCATTCCTGCCTGCTCTGAACATTCAAAAGATACACCCGGTCCGGAAATCTCAGTCAGGCCATAAATGTCATAGGCTTTGATTCCCAATTTTTCCTGGATATCCTGACGCATTTCTTCTGTCCACGCCTCTGCACCAAAAATTCCTGCTTTCAGCTTGATGCGGTCCCTGACGCCACGCTCATTGATGGACTCTCCTAAGTATGCCGCATAAGATGGGGTACAACAGAGGATGGTAGATCCAAGATCCATCATAAACTGGATCTGCCTGTCCGTGTTACCGGATGACATAGGAAGGGTCAGCGCTCCGATCTTGTGGGATCCTCCATTCAGACCGGCTCCTCCGGTAAACAGACCATATCCATAACTTATCTGGCATACATCTTCATTGGTGGCACCGGCTGCCGTCAACGCTCTGGCACAGCACTCTTCCCACAGGTCAATGTCGTGCTGGGTATAAAAAGCCACCACTCTTTTGCCTGTGGTTCCACTGGTGGACTGGATCCTTACACATTCTCCCAGTGGTTTTGCCAAAAGGCCGTACGGATAGCAGTTTTTCAAATCGTCTTTCGTGAGAAACGGCAGTTTGTGAAGATCATCCGCTGACTGGATATCCTCCGGTGTTACCCCCGCTTCTTCCATTCTCTTTCTGTAAAAAGGTACATGCTGCCATACATGCTTTACCTGTTTTACAAGTCGTTCGCTTTGCCACTGATGAATCTGCTCTCTGGAAGCAGTCTCAATCTCCGGCTGGTAATAGTTTTGCATTTGTCCCTCTCCAATCTTTGAAAGTCATATTGGATTATTATACCATCTTTGGGAGTGTGTGGCAAGGGCAGGCGGTCAGGAGCAGGGGCTTTTAGGTTCCGCAACTCATAAAAAAACTTGCATTCCGTGAGCGCTTTCGCTACAACAAAGGCGCAGAAGTATCGACATGCACAGAACGCATGCCTGATACTTGCGTCTTTGTACTCACTTCATGCAAGTTTTTTATGAGTTGCTGGGATATTAAAAGGCGGCCTGCACTGGCCGCCTTTCTTTCTTTGTTTGTCTGATGCCATCATTATCCCCACACTTCTTCGGCGATTTCTTTTACCAGTTTTAATTTTGCCCACTGCTCGTCTTCCGTCAGTTTGTTTCCGATCTCGCAGGAAGCAAATCCGCACTGTGGACTCAGACACAGTCTGTCAAGCGGTACATACTTTGCTGCCTCATGGATTCTTGCGATCACTGTTTCCTTATCTTCCAGAACCGGTGATTTGGTTGTGATCAGCCCAAGGACTACTTTTTTGTCTGCGGACACTTTGGCAAGTGGTGCAAATCCGCCGGATCTCTCATCATCATACTCAAGGAACAGGGCATCTACCTTTTCTTTTGCAAATACATAATCTGCCACGGAATCATATGGTCCGCTTGTGAAGAAAGTAGAGTGGTAGTTTCCTCTACAGATATGGGATGTGATCACCATATCTTCCGGTTTTCCTTCCAGTGCCAGGTTATTTACCTCCAGAAGCTGTGCCTTTACTTTCTCCAGATCGATACCAAGAGATTTGTATCTCTGCTTGGCAGCCTCTCCTACGATGGCGCCCCAGGTACAGTCATCCAGCTGAAGGTTGCGGCATCCTGCCTCGTAAAACTGCCTGATCACTTCCTGATATCCTTTTCCGATATCCCGGATCAGTTCTTCATTGGTGGGATAAAACTTTCTGGTGCTTTCAAAGTTAGCCGGAACGATTAGCTGCTGAAGCATCTGGGCCGGTGCCGGAATGGTATATTTTGCTACTGTATTTTCATCTTCAAACTGTTTTAAGAACTTAAAATACTCTACAAATGGATGTGGCTTTGCCTTGATCTTGCCAACCAGATAGGTGTCGTCCAGCACAGCCAGTTCTGCGTCAAAGCGAACGCCGTTTCCGGTATTTTCATGCTCCACGCCTTCAAATCCCCACATAAAATCCAGATGCCAGAAGGTTCTGCGGAACTCTCCATCGGTGATCACATGGAATCCAAGTTCTTTCTGTTTTGCTACTACTTTGGTGATTTCTTCATTCACAACCTTGTCAAAGGCTTCTTTTGTGATCTCCCCATCCTGGTATGCCGCCTTGGCGTCTTTCAGTGCCTGGGGTCTCAAAAAACTTCCCACAAAATCATATCGAAAAGGTGTCTTTAATGTACTCATTTTTATATCCTCCGTTTTTCTCTTAACTTGAGGATATTGTATCATCTATTATTTTTTTTATAAAATACATAAAACTACATCTTATCCATAGTTTCAATCTATGGACAGATAGTTTTTCAATGCTTCCATATAGGTTCTGGCATACTGGCTGAAAATAATATTTTCCTTTCGCACCACACCGATGCGCATTGTCTTGTCCACTAAAAGAGGCTTTGCAATAATACCACTGCCGTTTAATTTATGATCGATGACACCGCTGCTTACGGTAAATCCATTGAGACCGATCACCAGATTAAACAAGGTTGCCCGGTCCCGCACCTGGATGATCTTGGGAAAATCCAGCATGCTGATAAATTCCTCTGAAAAATAAAAGGAATTCCGGTTTCCCTGTTCATATACTAGATAGGGATATGGTTCCAGATCTTCCATAGTGATCACATCCCGATCTGCCAGCGGATGCCCTTTGCATATAAAAACATGGGGTTTTGCCACATACAACTGTTCAAAAACAAGCTGGTTATTCTTGATCAGTTTTGTGAGAACCTCTTCATTGTGCTCCGATAAATAAATGACGCCTATCTCGCTTTTCCCATTTGCCACATCTTCAATGATCTCCCCGGTCTGGGTCTCCCGGATAATAAAGTTGTACCGGTCTGCATCATATTTTTTTATAAGATCCACAAAGGCATTGACGGCAAAGGAATAGTGCTGACAGGACACAGAAAACTTGGGGCTTCGTTTCTCTCCCTTGATAAAATATTCCTTCATATGATCTGCCTGTTCCAGAAGCATCCTGGCAAAAGAAAGCAGTTCCTCTCCCTCTCTTGTTGCTGCCACGCCCTTATTGGACCGGACAAATGCCTTGATCCCCATTTCTTTTTCAAGATTGGAAATTGCCGTGCTCAAGGATGGCTGTGATACAAACAGTTTTTCTGCCGCCTCTGTAATATTTCCACAGTCTGCCACCGTTACCAGATAAGTAAGCTGCTGTAATGTCATGGTGTTCCTCCGTTCCATCTATGTTTTTCTGATATTATAACATAAAAAATCCCTCCATCCGACTATCTTTTTTTCAAAAGAATAGCCAGACAAAGGGAGTGTCTGTATCACTTTACAGTCGTTTCTTTTTCTTTTCTTTTCCTTCAAAGCTGTTTTCCAACTGCTCCAAAAGTTTCTTCTGCTCTCTTGTAAGACTGGTTGGCACATCTACTACCAAATCTACATAGTGATTTCCGCGCATCTTCTTGTTACGAAGAGACGGAACTCCTTTACCGCGAAGTCTTACACGGGTTCCGGTCTGGGTGCCGGCTTTTACATTGTATGCCACATCACCGTCAATGGTGTGGATGATCACATCGCCGCCAAGGGCTGCCTTTGGATAGGATATTTTCACTGTGGAATAAATATCGTAATTGCTGCGCTGGAATTCTTTGTGGTTTTCCACATATACTTCCACCAGCAGATCCCCTCTGGCACCGCCGTTTTGTCCCGGCTCACCTTTGCCTCTCAGGCGCACACTCTGTCCCTGGTCAATACCGGCTGGAATGGATACCTGCAATTTTTCTTTGGTGCTGGTATAACCATTTCCATGGCAGTCCGGACATTTTTCTTTCACAATGGTTCCTTTACCGCCACATTCCGGACAGGTCGTTACATTCTGTACCATACCAAACAGAGACTGCTGGGAGTGGACGATCTGTCCCCGTCCATTACATTTAGGACAGGTTTCACGCTTGGTACCGGCTTTTGCACCGGAACCGCCGCATGTTTTACACTCTACTTTTGTTGGAATCTCGATCTCTTTTTCCGTTCCAAAACAAGCCTCTTCAAAGGTGATACGAACCTGTGTCCGCAGATTGGCACCTCTTTGTGGTGCATTCGGATCCGCTCTCCGGCTGCGGCCTCCAAAACCGCCGCCAAAGAGATCTCCAAATATATCTCCAAAGCTTCCGAATATATCGTCCATGTCCATGCCGCCGGAGAAACCGCCACCGCCGGCTCCTCCATCAAAGGCCGCATGACCAAACTGGTCGTATTGTCTTCTCTTATCCGGATCACTGAGTACGGCATAAGCCTCGGAAGCCTCCTTGAATTTTGCCTCTGCCTCTTTGTCCCCCGGATTGGTGTCTGGGTGGTACTTTTTCGCAAGAACACGGTATGCCTTCTTCAATGCTGCGGCATCCGCATTTTTGTCCACACCCAGGACTTCATAATAATCTCTTTTTTCAGCCATTTTTATCTCCTCCGCCCCGGAGCGAATCTATTACAGTTCGCGGAAGTCTCCGTCTACTACATCATCGCCGCCGTTGTCCGTTGCTGCGCCCTGGTCTGCGGCTCCGGACATATCCGGGCCGGCACCTGCTGCGCCACCGTTTGCTGCCTGTGCCTGCTCATACACTTTGGCAAATACCTGCTGTGCATTGTTCATCAAAGACTCTTTGGCAGCTTTCAGTTCATCTACATCTGCATCGCTCATGTTTTCCGGTGTTGTACGCTCCAGAATTGCTTTGATCTTATCGATATCAGCCTGAACTGTCTCTTTCTGAGAAGCATCTACGGCTTCTCCTACATCTGTCAGTGCTTTCTCAGTCTGGCTTACAAGACCTTCTGCCTCGATGCGGGCATCAATACCCTCTTTACGCTTCTTATCCTGTGCTTCAAACTCAGCCGCTTCTTTTACTGCCTTTTCTATCTCTTCATCATTCATGTTAGAACCAGCTGTGATCGTAATGTGTTGTTCTTTTCCTGTTCCCAAGTCCTTAGCTGATACATTTACAATACCGTTGGCATCAATATCGAAAGTAACTTCGATCTGAGGTACTCCTCTCATTGCCGGAGGAATTCCATCCAGACGGAACTGTCCCAGAGATTTGTTATCTCTTGCGAACTGACGCTCACCCTGTACTACATTGATATCTACGGCAGTCTGGTTATCTGCTGCGGTAGAGAAGATCTGGCTCTTCTTAGTAGGGATGGTTGTGTTTCTCTCGATCAATTTGGTTGCAATACCACCCATTGTCTCAATTGCCAGTGACAATGGTGTTACATCCAGCAGAAGGATATCGCCTGCACCGGAATCTCCTGCCAGTTTTCCACCCTGAATGGAAGCACCAAGTGCTACACACTCATCTGGGTTCAAAGATTTATTTGGCTCATGTCCTGTCAGCTGTTTTACTTTGTCCTGTACAGCCGGGATACGGGTAGAACCACCAACCAACAATACTTTGCTAAGTTCAGAAGCTGTGATACCTGCATCTTTCAAAGCGTTCTGTACCGGTGTTGCTGTACGCTCTACCAGATCTCTTGTCAGATCATCAAACTGTGCACGGGTCAGGTTCATGTCAAAGTGCTTTGGACCTTCTGCCGTTGCTGTGATAAATGGCAGGTTGATGTTGGTTGTATTGGCGGAAGAAAGTTCTTTCTTCGCTTTCTCTGCTGCTTCTTTCAGACGCTGCATAGCCATCTTATCAGTAGAAAGGTCTACGCCTTCTGCCTTTTTGAACTCTTCAACCATGTAATTTGTGATCTTGTTATCAAAGTCATCACCACCAAGACGGTTGTCTCCGGATGTGGACAATACTTCGATGACGCCGTCACCGATCTCGATAATAGATACATCAAATGTACCACCACCTAAATCGTATACCATGATCTTCTGCTCACCTTCGTTGTCCAGTCCATATGCCAGAGCGGCTGCTGTTGGCTCGTTGATGATTCGTTTTACATCCAAACCGGCGATCTTTCCGGCATCTTTTGTTGCCTGACGCTGTGCATCGTTGAAGTAAGCCGGTACCGTGATAACTGCTTCTGTTACTTTTTCGCCGCCCAGGTAGTTCTCAGCATCACCTTTCAATTTCTGAAGGATCATAGCGGAGATCTCCTGTGGTGTATAATTTTTACCATCGATAGATGCTTTATAATCTGTACCCATATGTCTCTTAATAGAAGAGATTGTCTTATCTGCATTGGTAACAGCCTGACGCTTAGCCGGCTCACCAACCAGTCTCTCACCATTCTTTGTAAAAGCTACAACAGATGGTGTTGTTCTGGCACCTTCTGCATTTGCGATAACAACCGGTTTTCCACCTTCCATGACTGCTACACAGCTATTTGTAGTACCTAAGTCAATACCAATAATCTTGCTCATAATAATCCTCACTTTCTGTCGCTTAACGACTCTTTCCTTTTCTATTATTAATTTAGAACTTTAACCATACTATGTCTTACAACGCTGTCTTTGTAAGTGTATCCTTTCTGGAATTCTTCTACAACCACATTGACGGCTTCGCTGTCATCTTCGTCATGCATTACTGCATTGTGGAGATTCGGATCAAATTCCTTTCCTACTGCCTCAATTGGCTGAACACCTAATTCCTCGAATACAGTCATCAGCTGTTTGTACACAGCTTCGATCCCTTTTACAAACGGGGTCTCTTTTTCTTCGTCGGATAATCCATCAAATCCTCGCTCCAGATTGTCTACCACCGGAAGGATCTTTTCGATCACCGATTTGGAACCAACTTCAAACATAGAAGCTTTTTCTTTTTCAGACCGGTTACGGAAATTTTCAAACTCTGCCAGATTTCTCATGAGGCGGTCATTCAATTCCTCGATCTTTTCATCTTTTTTATCCTTCTTCGGCTTCTTTTTAGAAGTTTTTTTCTTTTCTTTTTCCTCTGTCTCCGGCGTTTCTTTGGTTTCTTCCGGAGTCTCTACCGTTTCTTCCTTTGTCTCAACGGCTTCTTCCTGAGTCTCATTCTTTATTTCTTCCACTTCACAGCCACCTTTCTATTCTATCTTCTTTTTAAATATGTCATCCAGCTGCTGCATGCAGCCCTCCAGGGTACCTACTACTTTCTCATAGTCCATTCTCTTTGGCCCCACGATGCCGATCTTGCCATACACGCCTTCCTTGATCTGGTATGTTGCCGTGACCACCGAACAATCCTTCATGGACTCTACCGGTGATTCCTCGCCGATGTATACCTGAATGGCATGTTCTTTGTCTTCTCCGGTCTCGTCGTTGGCCCAGGCCTCCAGCATCTGTTTTTCCTCAAATGTAGAAAGCAGTTCCGTCACCTTTTCCTTATCCGTAAGTTCCGGATATTTCAAAATATTGGTGGCACCGGAAGTATAAATCTCGGCGTTGTCTTCCTCCGCCATAACCTCGGCAACACAATCTAACACACTGCCTGCCAGATCTCCGTACGCACCTGCCTGCTCTTTGATCTTCTGCATCATGGCCATGTTGATCTCTGTAAAATCCAGGCCGTTCAAAGCTGTGTTAATAAGGAAATTCATCTGAGAGACAATATCCTCTGCCAACGGTTCTTCCAGATTGATAAACTTATTGTTTACATGATTGTTGTCCAACACTACCAACACCAGAAGCTGTCCGTCTACGATCTGGTTTAACTGGATAAACTTGATCTTTTTGTGCTGATACTTCGGTTTGGTCACCATGGTGGTATAGTTGGTATTGTCTGCCAGAAGTTTAGCAACCTGTTTCAGCAAAAGGTCGATCTTGTCGGCCTTTTCTACCAGAAGTCCTTTCATCTCTTCCACTTCGGCATTTTTGTTCTTCAGCATGGTGTCTACATAGAGGCGGTATGCCTTATCAGAAGGAATCCTTCCTGCTGATGTATGGGGCTGCAAAATGTAGCCCATCTCCTCCAGATCCGACATCTCATTCCGAATCGTTGCGGAGCTCAAATTCATATCTGCATACTTGGATACGGTTCTGGAACCTACCGGCTCCCCTGTCTCCATATAGTTCTGGATGATCGCTTCCAAAATCTTTTGCTTACGCTCATTTAATTCCACAGAATCACTTCCTTTGTCACTCCGACTTTTTTGTTATTGTTAGCACTCATCAACTTCGAGTGCTAATCTTTAACTACCATTAAAATACCACCACCAAGTACAGTTGTCAACCAGTTTTTTGAAAAAAATAAAAGTTTTTTTATTCTTCACATTCCCGGCAATTATCCGATATACAACATAGAATTGACTATTTTTACAGGAGGTGTGCGATGCCAATCGTTAGTAACGGGATTCAAAACAGTACGGACAGTCCTTCTTCCTCTGTGGCCTCTTCCCAGCCAAAAGCCTACCGCACAGGCAATACAACGGTAATGCTCAGAGAGGGACAGACCTTAAAGGGTGTTGTCAGTGATGTCCACAGTGATCAGATCACGCTGGTCATGGAAGACGGTACTGCCTTTACCGGCCGTCTCCCGGATGCGGGACAGTATTCCATCGGCCAGAAAGCAGCCTTTAAGATCGTCAGTCTGGATCAGAATACTATTTATATGAAAGCAGTCAGCACTTCCTATTTATTAGATATGGAAGATACCATCGACCAGGCGCTGGAAGAAGCCGGTCTGCCAAAGTCTGCCCGCAACAGTGATGTGGTCCGCAGTCTTTTGATGAACCAGCAGTCCATCAGCCGTGAAAACCTTTTATCTTCCATCCGTCTGTGCGCCACCTATCCGGATGCGGATGTAAACTCAGTCATTACACTGCGCCGCCTGGGCCTGCCTCTTACGCCGGAAAATCTGGCACAGTTTGAGCAATATGAGAACAATGACCATTCTCTGTTAGATCATTTTGCCCAGATCACTGACAGTATCGGAGATCTTATGAATGCCATCGGCACCCAGGTTCCAAGGCTTTCCGGACAAACCGCCGGACAACTTTTGAACCTGGCCCTTTCTTCCTCTCTTACACCGGAGGAACAGGCGTTAAAGGAAGCACAGGCAGCCGCCTCCGAGGCACAGACTGAAGCTGCGGCCCAAGAAGGGGAGGGATCCGATGCCCCAGAAAACGCCGAAAAAGCACCGGCAAATGCGGCAGATGCCGCTCTGTCAGGAGAAACAGAAGTCTCTTCTTCTCCTTTCAGCCGCATGAAACAGATTTTTTCTTCTCTTACGGACGGTGCCTCCGCTGCCAAAGCCGCCCTTTCCGAAACCGGACTGGCAAAGGATTACAAAGTTCCTTTTATCCATGAGCAGGTAGGATTTTCCCTTTCTCCGGAAGAACGGGAAGCCTTTCATTCCCTCCTGTCGGATCTTCCTCTTCCGGAAGAGCTGACCACTTCTCTGCAGGAAGGCACTCTCACCACCCGGGATTTTCTGACGGCTGTCCGCCAGGCCCTTCCCCGGATGAGCAGCGAGCAGGCCGCCGGTCTCCTGTCTTCCCCTGCCTTTCAGCGCCTTGTAAAAGACCAGTTTTTGTCCAACTGGACTCTCTCTCCCGAGAAACTCAAGCAGAAAGGAGCTGTGGAAGAGCTGTATCAGCAGATTTCCAGCCAGGTAGATAAATTGTCCCATTTCAGCCAGGATGTATTTGGCAAAAACCTGTTTGAGAACCTGCAGCAGCAGACCACCCAGACCAACCAGAATCTGAATTTCATGAAACTGTTAAACGACACTTATCAGTATGTGCAGTTACCTGTGAAATTACAACAGCAAAATGCCCATGGTGATCTGTATGTTATGACACGCAAAGAGTCTCTGCGCCGACACCCGGACAGCTTGAAAGCGCTTTTACATCTTGACATGGACCACCTTGGTTCACTGGATATCCATATAATAAGAGAGAACACATCCATCACCACCAAGTTTTTTGTAGACGAAAAAGACACCCTGCAGCTTCTTGAAAAAAATATCAATCTGCTGCAAGATGCCTTAAACGAACAAGGTTTTTCTTTCTCTTCCGAATTTTCCATGAAGGAAAAGGACTTTAACCTTGTGAATGACTTTATGAATGCCGAGGCTCCGGTAGGTACCATTGCCCGGTACAACTTTGATCTGCGGGCGTGATCATGCGCCCCTTTTTTCTTGTCTTTTTTTGTAGAAAAATCCCAGAACTGCCGCAATGACTGCCAGGGCTACCAGGGCAAGTCCCAGCCATTTTACCCAGTCTGCCGCCCGTTTTCCTTTTACTACGGCCACATAACGGATAGAATCGCTGTCTGCTGTCACAGTCCGGTCCTGTGTCGATGACTCCAAATACTTCACCCCCTCCGGTGTATAACAATACACAGAAACCTGTGACGGATCCATACCACTACCTATCGGCAGGTACATTTTGTAACCATCCTTTGGTTCCGATGTATCGGACATGGAATACACCACAATATCCTCATCCGAAGAAACGCCGGATGCCTTTTTGAGTTTCTGATATACTTCATTGGACGGATCCAGTTTTTCCGCCGTTAATGACGGTGGACGGCTGTCGTTCCCGTGATTGGAATAATCTCCTATCAGGTAAATACCGGTAGCGGCGTCCGCAATGGCCAGGGTTCCGGTGCCGGTATTCCTGCTCTGCACAGCATTGCCAAGACTTTCCAGATTACATCCATAACCACTGACCGTAGCCTGCAGTCCATCTACCTGGCTGATGACGCCGGCTGACCGCAGTGCCAGGATCTTTGTAATATTCGGAAATGCAATCTTTACATCCCGCGGCTGCTCTGTGTAGTTAAGATATTCTACATTGGATGCCAGCGGCTCTGCTGCCGCCTTGAACAACTTGTCTTTTAACTTCTGTGCACTGGCGTAAAACCGTCCTGCTTCAAACACCTGACCGTCCGTCACCGTACCTCCTGTCAGAACAATCTTGGAACAATCTTTCATATACTGATGGTATTTTTTCATCAGTTCCTTGTTCTGATAGATCACCTGAAACAAAGGATAATCTGCATAAGTAAATTTCTTCATTGTCTCTTCGCCGAATTCGCCGCCCATATCCTCTTTATACATCTGGTCAATATTCAGATTTGCCGTGGCTTCTGCGGTACTTGGATAATAGCAGCCAAAACTCAGATCATAGTCCCATGGAAGGAGCATGGATTTTCCGTCTTTATCCACATACAGTCCGAAATTCTGCTGGGTTACGAACATGTTATCATTCTGCACCAGGAAACTGTGGGTGGCAAAATACTTAACCACTTCCTCTACGTCCATGACCTGCTCTAACTCTTTGATATATTCGTCACTGTTGACATCGATCTTGTTCCCCTTGCTGTCCTTTCCCTGGCTTAGCAGAGTCAGCTTCTTCTGCCAGGTAAATACCCGGGGCAGTTCATTCTTTACTTTAGTCAGTGTGTCTTCGTTGTTTTCCCACAGGCCACTCTGCTCTGCCAGAACTCCTTTTGCCTGGCTCAGGCCATTTTTGTCTGTGGTAATATCTTTGCCCAGATCATATGTGCCTGCTTTGGTCAGATAGGAATCCATGTTTTCATCGTACTGCATATTGGTGTGGGTTGGCTTTACAAGATAGTCAGACAGAGCCTTCCCTCCCACACTCAGATACCGTTTCAAAATGGATTTCTGCATATTCTCGATCATGGAATACACACCGTAAAACTTACCGTTGATGTACACTTTTGCCAGTCCGTACTGGGGTGCCGGCAGTCCCATTTCATTCAGCAGTTTCAGGGCAAAATACTCCTTGAGCATACTTTTGTCAAAATAGAAATTGTTGAAACTGATTTTGTCGCAGCCATGGAAATTCTGGTCTTCTCCATACTTTTCTTTCGTGATATACTTGCCAAAATTGATGGAAAATGAAAAACGGTCATTGGCTACATTGTCGTTATAAGTGTGGTCCAAAGTATAATTTCCTTTGGTTTTTAATCCTACATAGCCATAAGTCTCATCCCCAATCTTGACAGAATCTGCCATCACAGTAGGTTTTTCGGAACCATTCTGGAACAAATAATCCAAATTGTTTTTATCCACTGTCAGAGATACCGTCTGTATGTCTTCCTTCAGGAAATAGTTCACATACTCAGCGTCTTTTGCCTTTCCCTGATATTGTTTCTGTATCTTGTAATTTTTATCCGGCTGTGTTTTGAGCATTTTTTCCGTAACCTGTCTGGCTTTTACTCCATGGGCACTGGCGGTTGCCGGAGAGATCCCTCCGGCAATGCCTGCTGCCATGGCTGCCAGCACACAAACGGTTACTACTCTGTGAACCCTTCTGTCTTTCATGCTAACAACTCCATTATTTCTTGATTTTTACTGTCTTTTTCTGTCCCTTGTTCTTAAAGAGTTTCTTATACTTTTTCAGTTTGGAAGAAGGCACTTTGATCACCGCTTTCTTCTGAATGCCTTTCAGCGCATTTTTGCCCACTTTGGTAAGTTTTTTGGATTTTACTACCAGGGATTTCAGTTTTTTAGCCTGATAAAACGCCTTCGCACCGATGGTCTTAACGGAGGCACCGATCACCGCTTTCTTCAACTTCTTATTTTTTGCAAAGGCATTGGCCGCAATGGCTGTAATCTGGAAAGACTGCCCTTTGATGGTAACGGTTTTTCCAATGGTAATGCTCTTTTTGTTTTTGGATGTTGGTTTTACAAGGGTTACGGTTCTCTTTGTTCCGTTAGCAGTTACTTTGTATTTCACACCTTTTACTGTATATGTTTTTCCTTTTACTGCCTGGTCTTTCTTTACGGTTGTGTTGGTATTGGTCTTGTTTTCCACCTTGGATGTGGTTGCCAGCACCAGAGTTCCCAGTTCGGAAACTTCTCCGTAATATACATTGTCGTCTTTTTTCGTGCTGACTTTCTCTGTAGAGCCATCCTTTTTATAATTGTACAGCACCAGATTTGTGTTTTTATACTTGGATGCCGTTGGCACATATACAGTGTATTTGTCTATCGGACTTCCCACGGCTGACAGTGAATACATCTCTACCGCGTTACAGCCGGCGTCCAGCTGAACATTTGACTGTATGGTCTTATACTGTTCGCTGTCCTGTGGCAGTTTGGTCGCAGTCAGGGACGCCGCGAATCCTCCAAGGTATGTATTTACTGCAAAAATACCCGTTTTCTCGTCTACAATAGCCATCTTTCCCCTCATGGAAATAAACCGCTCCGGCTGGCCATTTCCTACGGCTGACAGATCGCATCCGGAACCGCATACTGTTGCATTGATACCGTCAACCTGGGATACTACGCCTACCGAACGCATAGCATAAATCTTTTTGATACTTGGCAATGCCTTTTTCATATCTGCCGGCTGGCTGGCATTGATATATCTTCCGCCGGATGTAAGTGGCATGGTTGCTGCCGCCTGCAGTTTATCCTGGATCTTTTCAATACAGGAATTGATGTATCCCGGTTCTATGGTTTCCCCGGTGGAAAGTGTTCCACCCAGTGCTGCGATCTTGGAACAGTCTTTCATATATTTCTTAAACTTATTCATCAGTGACTTATTCTGATAGATCACATAGAACAATGGGTACTGGGAATATCCCTCTTCTTCATTGTATCCAAAATCATTTCGCTCCGGATCATACATCTGGGTAATTTTAAAGTTGGCTGTCGCCGACGCTGTGGTTGGATAGAAGCATCCCATACTCAGATCGTAATCCCATGGAAGCATCATGGATTTGCCGTTTTTATCTACATAGACAGCGAAGTTTTTCTCACCGGTAAACATATCGTCAGTCTGTACCAGGAAACTGTGGGCGGCATAATAACGTACTACCTCATCCACATCAATGACCTGATCCAACAGCTTCACATATTCGTCGCTGTTAACATCAATTTTCTTGCCGCTAAAGTCCGTTCCGTTATAAAGCTGGTTTAACTTCTTCTGCCATTTCAAAACGGTAGGTATCATTTTGGCTACATCCTGCAGCGTGTCATTGTCGTATTCCCACAAACCACCAATGGCATTATGCAAAGCCTCACTGGCCTCATAATCACCATTTTCATTCTTTTTCAAATGCTCAGACAAGTCAAAATCACCCTCCGCATTGATAAACTGATCCATGGCTGTGTTATACTCCATGCGGTAATACTCCGGTTTTACCAGATAGTCACTGATCTCGCTTTTGTCCACTTTTTTGTACTGCTCCAGGATGCTGGAATCCATATTCTCCACCATGAAGTACACACCGTAATACTTGTCATTGATATAAATCTTGGCAAGTCCTACCTGTGGTGTGGGGATTCCCATCTTGGACAAAACTTTCCATGCACAGAATTCCTTCAGCATACTCTTGTCAAAATAGAAGTTATTAAAACTTACTTTGCTCAGTCCGTGGAAATTCTGGGTTGCTCCGTACTTTTTCTTTTTGATATACTTACCAAAATTCAAAGTCAGTGAAAACCGGCTATTGCCATATGGCATATTCTCCAATGTATAACTTCCCTTAGTCTTCAATCCTGCATAACCAATGGTCTCATCCCCGATGGTTACCTGATTGGTCATAACCTGCGGCTTATCCGAGGCGTTCTGGAACATATACATAAGGTTATTTTCATCTATGTTGATCTTTACGGTCTGTACATCATCATCCAGGAAATATTTATTATAATCTCCATCTTTCGCATCCCCCTGCATGGACATATCCACCTTGTAGTCCTTGTCCGGTGTCGTATTCAACATATCCTCTGTGATAATCTGGGTTCCAAACTCCGGTGTTTCCGTCTCCGCTGACGCATTTTTTATCTCACCGCCTGCGGAAAGCACACCTCCCAGCATGGAAAAGCTCAGCATCACAGCCAAAATACTCTTTCCTCTCATTCTTCGCATAAATACCTTCTCCTTTCTGCGAAACCATTATTTATAATTCTAATTCATTCTATCATAAATTCTCTCTTTCGTAAAGGAAAAACGCCTATTTCCGCTATATCTGTCCTCCGTATTTTCCTCCAACGAAAAGATCTGTGTATTGCAAGCACCTTTTGCACTTGCGCCACACAGATCTTCGTGTCAGATTATTGATATGTTAATATTATGACTTTTATTACTGTACTTTTATGTTGTCGATCTGGGTCACACCGGATCCACGGCCGGACAATACATAAAATCCTTTTGGTGTACCATTTCCGGTAAAGGCTACATTGTCCACTGTACCAAGTACTGTGTCTCCGTTGGTTGCCACTACTTTCAAAGTCTTGGCTGTCACATTTACCTCAACCTGCAGATGTACCCAGGTTCCGGATGGTATGGTAAGTTTGTTCTGTGTACCATTGATATACCAGTCTGTCTGTAACTGACCGGTGGTATTCTTCGTGGTATCCAGTTTCAGAATATAAGCATCTGCATCCGCCATTCCACCATTATTATTAGCCTTATCTGTGGTACTGTCGGTGGATGTCAATACCAGCTGTGACTGGGAACGGTTTGCAACATTTCCGGAAGTCAGCGCCACATCCATCTCCACAATATAGGAAGACTGTCCTGCCGTAATGCCAAAGTCTGCGGCCTTGCCTCCACGGTTACCGGAACTGGAGTCCTGAGCAAATTTCAGAAAATGATTGTCATTTTCTGTTCCCAGGGAAATTCCACCTGCCATATTGGCAGAGGCAAACAAAGTAGTAATATCCGTTACACTTTCATAGTCCTGTGTGTACAGATACTGAATGTCTCCCTTGGTAAGGACTTTTACGGAAAACCCTTTGGTTTCTGTTTCCCCGTTTCCGGTAACGGTAGCTGTCAGGGTAACATCCTTGCTTTCTGCAGCCGGTCTTGTTACCGCACCGGTAGCCGGGTTGATCACGGATGTATCCGATGATGTCCAGGAAATCGCGTAACCGCCATTCAGTGTTTTCGGTAAGGTTATGCTGTCCGATTTCACCACTGTCTCGATCTGGATATCATTCAAGAGTCCCGGTACAGTCACTTTATATGTCTTTGTAGCAGAAGATGTGCCTTTTGTGATGGTGGCAGTCAGTGTGGCACTGCCATCTTTTAAGTGTCTCTTTACAACTGCTTTGGATCCCTGAACCGCAACGGCGTTGTCTGCTGCTGTCACCTTCCAGGAAACCGTGGAACCATAAGCCCCTCCCAGTGGCAGATCAAAATCCGCTGTCGCACTGGATGGAACGGTGATGGCATTGCTGTCTGCTGTCACCGATCCGCTTTCTGTCTTTGGATCTTTCAACGTCTTGGATCCCCAGATACATACATTATTAGCACCTACTGCTGTAAATGTCATGACACGGTTTCTGGCTGCTGATTCATCGTAACCATAGCTGAATACACCCTGGTATTTTACACCTTTGATGGTGAAGTCTACATATGGCTTGCCACTCTTCATAGACCATGTGCCGCCGGCATCCACACCGCCAACTGTACCATTCTCATACAGTGTGATGTAAGTGCTGTTTACTACCGAACCACCTGCTGTAGATGGTTCATGGTAAATGTACTCGTAAGTACCTGCTACTTCTTTTTTATCATATCCGGATGCGGATATCTTCTCTCCGTTGTAGGTATATGGAGCCACACAAAGCCATCCATCCTCGCTCATAAACATCTGATGGGTACGAACCTGATGGGTTTCACCACTGTTTGTGAAACGAGTGTGGTATACCAAAAACATTCTTCCGTCATCATCTACCAGCGCAGAGTTATGTCCCTGTGCCAGATATCCTTTAGAATTGCAGGACCACTTGTAGCCTGCCATCAGACGGATACCAATATTACCTGTAACAGAAGTAGTATTTTTAGAGGTTCTCAGTGCATTTCTGCCCTGTTTATCTACATATGGTCCGGTAATGTTCTTAGAACGGAATACTCTCATGTTATAGTTTCCAGTGGCTGTCAATCCGCCATAGGACTCGAACATATAGTAGTAACCATCCTTCTGGATGATGTAAGAAGCCTCTCCTGTCGCACGGCTGCCTCCTGCTACACGGATTCCCATGTATGGATCGGAAGTAGTGCCGTCGGTATCATCCGTATCGTATTTGTAAGTATAACTGTAATCTCTCAGACCTGTTTTGGCATCCAGTTTGATGAAGTAAATACCGCCAAACCAGGATCCATAAGACATCCAGAGATTTCCTTCTGCGTCATATTTTACACAAGGATCAATGGCGTTGGTCTGATAAGCCGGGTTGTAACTGTTTCCTGTCAGATATCGGGAGGCCAGTGTACTCTCTCCGGTAGCCTTTTCATAATCTGTGTATTTGAAGTTATGTCCTTCTACACCGTCTTTGGTCGTCAGACCTGAATAAATAACCGGTCCCTGCACAGTCCAGTCTCCATCCAGTTTATCGGCAGTCAGAAGCACGATCACAGAGTTCAGATCCGGTCCGTTGACAGACATGTACATACACCATTTCTTCATGGCCTTATTGTAGATTACATCCGGTGCCCACTGGTTATCTTTCAACAGGCAGTCGTTTCCGCTGTTATCTTTGTTGGCCACTCCATTTTTGTTGTACTTGGCCCAATTTTCCCAATAAGAGGCAAACACACTTCCTGTCTCAGAAGTATCTTTTGTTACATTGTTGGTTACCTGTGTCCATCCGATCAGGTTGTCTGTTCTTGCAAACGCAAGATGGGAACCAAAGATATAATAATATCCATCATCTCCCTTTACAACCGATGGGTCATGGCTGGAAGTCTGGTATGGTTCCTGAATATCACAAACAAAGTTCTTTGTCTTGCCATTGGCAATGCTGGCAGTGACAGTTACTTTACCGATACCGTTTGCCTTAAAATTATAATTTGAATCAACTGTCGCCAGTTCCGGATTGTCCACGGTAAATTTCACTTTTTCCGTGGCATTTGACGGAGAAACACTTACATTCAAAGGCCATACATTGTCCCCTGTGATCTCCATCGCTGTCGGATAATCATCTAGTGTAAAGTCTGTAGCCGCTACATATGGTGTTGGAGACGGTGTCGCCTTGACGGTATTTGTGTTATTAGCCGGTGCCTTTGTTACCGTAGGCTTCTTGGTCGTGGTAGTCTTGGTGGTCTTTTTCTTATTCTTTACTGTCACCTTGCAGACATACTTTTTCTTGCCGACTTTCGCTGTGATACGGGCGGTTCCGGCCTTTTTAGCTTTTACCTTACCTGTCTTTGAAACAGTGGCTACTTTCTTTTTAGAGGAAGACCATTTGATCTTCTTCTTGTTGTTTTTCAATTTCAGTTTGTAGGTCTTTCCTACCCGCAAAGTCAATTTCGTCTTATTTAATTTGACCTTTGCCTTCTTTTTCGATGCTGCTGCCGCCTCCGGAGCGACAAACAGCATACTGCCGGCCAGGGCAAGAGACAGTGTAACTGCCGCTGCCTTTCTGGCCTTCTGTATGCTCTTTTTCATAGATTATGCCTCCTGTATATGAATCTTAGTATACAGCTATATTGTCTAATAAGAATGTTGACTGGTATCTTCCGGCCAGTACATAAATACCACCCAGAGAACCGGCTCCGTTTACAGTGACATTTCCTTGATAATATACTTTATCATCATCTGAAATAATCACGGATGCTGTTTTTGCAGTCGGGTTCACGGAGATATTAAAGTGTACCCAGGATGCCGGAATCTCTGCTATATCGCCTCCGTTGATGGTCCATGTAGTGCTGTTGGTCGTGTTCAGTTTCAAAATATATCCACTGGCTGCACCATAGTTTACATTCTTGCTTGTGTTAGCAAAATCAGATCCGGTTACTACGAACTCAGATCCCTGATTGTTACCGGCTTTGATGAGCGCATCAAATTCCATGCTGTAACTGGAGGTAGTCTGATCCGCAACTCCAAAGTTAGCGATCATACCACGGGAGTTTGTCTTTGTATCTCCTGTAAAGTCATAGGACATATAGTTTCCGTGAGTTGTATCATTTTTCACTTTTACAAAATCAGCTGCATTGGCAGATACAAACAGTGCACGCATTGCCTTATCATTGGCTATATCTGTGAAGTCCTGCTTGTAAATGTAAGAGCCGATCACACCACTTGTTACTTTAATGTCAAATGTCTTTGTAACAGAACCATATTTAGCAGTCAAAGTGACTGTTTCTGATCCGGTGGCCGGTACAGTTACTTTACCATCCTTTGTGATCACATCTGTGTTGGATGAAGTCCATGTAATGGCTGTTCCCTGTGCTGTTGTGGCTGGCAGAACCAGGTTTGTATTTTTCTTGATCAATACCGGAAGTGATACGGCAAAGGCATCTACCGATACAGTGAAGGTCTTGGTGGTTGTCTCACTGCCTTTCTTTACAGTCGCTGTCAGGGTAACTTTTGTTTTTGCATCCGGTTTTGTCACCGTCGCTTTTCCGTTTGTTACTTTGACAACTTTATCATTGCTGGATGTCCATGTCACTTTAGAAGCAAACAATCCTTCTGTTGTCAGATTAAAGTCTTCGTTAGCAGATGTTGGCACCGTAATCTGTGAAGCATCATATTCTACCGCTTCTTTGTCTGTCTTGTGCATCTTGCTGCCCCAGATCGTACGGTTGTCAGATCCGATGGCTGTAAATACCATGACACGGTCACGGGCGGATGTCTGCTCGTTCTGCTCCAGAACAACACCTTTGTATGTCTGGTTATTAATCTTGATGGTAATGTAATGTCCATTCAGAGTCCATGTTCCGTTCTGGGCACCTGATACGGTACCATCCTCATTCAGTTCCAGTCTCTGAGATGCTACATAATCATAATTTGGCTTGTCGGTTCTCATATAACTGGTGCGGTGGTAAATAAATTCATAATCACCTACAACCTGTGATTTATCATAACTATTCTTAATGGTTTCACCATTGAACTCAAATGGTGCTGTTACAAGCCAGCCATCTTCATTTTCAAATGTCTGATGGGTACGGATCGTAAAGTCCTCTGTGCTGTTTGCATATTTCTGATGGAAGTGGATAAAGGTTCTTCCGCTCTCATCTTCTACTGCTGAATTACCTCCACAAGATGTATAAGCATTCTTCATGAAGGAGAATTTGTAGTTGTCCATAACACGCAGACCAAGTTCCGATCTTCCTTTTGTACCGGTAGCTGCGTTACCCTGTGGGTCAGAGTACGGTCCCTCAATCTTTTCTGCACGAACCATTCTCATGTTATATCCACCATAAGACTGAAGACCTCCTACGGATGTCCACAGATAGTAATAATATCCGGTGGATGATTTAGAAGATTTAACTTCCTGGATGTAAGGTCCCTCGCCATTGTTATTGGCAATGCGGAGTCCATAATATGGATCTGCTTCACTTAATGTAGTAGCTGTACCTTCACCGCTGTCTGCATAGTTTGCTCCGCGAAGCCCGGTCTTTGGATCCAGTTTCAAAAGGCGGATACCACCAGCTGTTGTAAAGGAACCATATACCATCCAGAGGTTTCCATCGTGGTCATACAGTACTGTCGGGTCGATACAGTCAGGGCTGTTGGTACCCAGTTTGGCATATTTGCTTTCTTTTGCCTGTGCATCTGTAATTCCCAGTGCTTTTGCTACATTTGTCTTGCCAATATCTGTGGATGTACCGGTTGTGATACCGGAGCATACGATCATGCCGGCATATTTATAATCTTTGTCCGGATAATCAGATGTAGCCATGGCGATACAGCATTTTTTACTTCCATCTACGATAGAAATGTACATGCAGTATTTCTTCATTGCCTTGTTGTAAATAATGTCCGGTGCCCATGCATTTTCTTTTGCTCCGTTTGGCATTGTATAAGCATATGCCTCTGCGAACTCTTCTTTGTAATCCTTGGAGAACCATGCTTTTCCGTATCCGGTTCCGTCTGCTGTCCATCCTACCAGGTTATTGGACTTTCCTCCTACCAGGTGAGAACCAAAACTATAGTAGTTGCCGGAAATAGGATCTCTGTAAACAGACGGATCATGGATTCCCAGTTCCGTTGCCTTTGTGATCTTGCACTCAAAAGTCTGTTTCTGTCCATTAGAGATAGAAGCTGTTACTTTTACCTTACCAACTCCGGTAGGGATGAAATTGTAGTTAGCATCTACCTTGGCAAGATCATCATCACTAAAAGTGAACTTAACCTTCTCTGTGGCATTGGATGGAGATACTTTTACATCCAGACCGTAGATTTCATAGTCGTTATCTCCTACCAGCTCAATCTCCGACGGATAGCCGGAAAGAGTAAAACTCTGCGCTGCTACATATGGTGTTGGAGATGGTGTTGCCTTGGTCGTGGTAGTGTTATTAGCCGGTGCCTTTGTTACCGCAGGCTTCTTGGTCGTGGTAGTCTTGGTAGTCTTGGTGGTCTTTTTCTTATTCTTTACTGTCACCTTGCAGACATACTTTTTCTTGCCGACTTTCGCTGTGATACGGGCGGTTCCGGCCCTCTTGGCTTTTACCTTACCTGTCTTTGAAACAGTGGCTACTTTCTTTTTAGAGGAAAACCATTTGATCTTCTTCTTGTTGTTTTTCAACTTCAGCTTATATGACTTTCCCACCGTCAATGTAAGCTTCGTCTTGTTTAAAGCTACTTTCTTCTTTTTCTTTGCATCTGCCTGATTCGGTGCGATCAACATACCGAGGATCAATGCAAATATCAATGAAAAAGATACAATTTTTCTTTGTTTCAATTTTCATTCCTCCTTATATTAAGCTGTGACGCCCCCTCGCTTTGCTCGGCGGCAAGTCGTCGGAATCATGTTAAATATGACTTCGTCATATAGATTCCTCCTTATAAACGATGTGTCCTCATTGTAACAAATTGCTAAAATAATTACAAGTAATTTGTAGTTTTATGAGCATTTTTCATATAAAAGGTTTATTTGTTTTTCCCCATAAAATCAGTTATAATAATGTACGAAAACAGTTTTTGGGGGAATATCATGATTACACTAAATGATTATTTATACAATGGCGACACAGTACTGAAGATCATCCATTCTTATGAAAATGATCTCCGCCAGTCTGCCGAAGATGCACACAATGAAATCGATCTGCTTCACTGTGAGTTTTTGCAGCAGCTGATCGATCTGCTGGAACATAATGACTTTCTGACCTCACAGTCCCAGCGGATCCGGGAATTCTACAAATATATGGCTGCTGAATATCCTTCTCTGGCCTTTACTTTCAAGGGGCGGATCAAATCCCTGATCCGGGCAGAGTCTAAATTCAACGGAAATATCGTGGAATTTATCACCCAGTATTATGAAGAAAAGAAAACTTTTCCTTCACTGGATGAAGTAAAAAAACGCCTGAACTGCTTCCGGGATCTGATTGCTTACCGAATCGTGATCTCTCTGCCAAAGTGCCATCTGGCACCGGGCATGGATCTGGAAACAGAAGAACTGAACTACCTGTATGAAATCGCCGGGAAACTGCCGGATTTTCTGAAAGACCGGGGCTTCTATCCGGAACCGTCCGGCCTTGCACATCCACTTAAAAATTCCCGTCTGACGGACAATGTGTCGGCCTTTTACCGGGATTATGTAACCAATCCCAACCCCTTTGGCTACCGCTCCCTTCATATCACTTTTTATGATACGATCTCCCGTAGTTATGTAGAACTTCAGCTTCGCACCAAGCAGATGGATGACCACGCAGAGATCGGCCCTGCCAACCACCTTGGTTATGAAAAAAGACAGCACAGCCAGCGTTCCCAGACTGATACGGTACCTTCCGGTGAATGCCTGATCTTTGACCAGGCCCGGACCCGGGTGCAGGAACTGGCTCAGATCGATCTGGCAAAACTGGATGTGAATATGTTTGCAGCCCGGGATAATTCCCTGATCAACGACGGCTGTGGCCTGTTCCGAGGCAGACAGATCCTTCCGTTTGAACATCTGTCCCGCTTCCAGAATGATCTGATCGACTGATCTTCCATATTTTGTCAGGATCTACCCTCTTGACAGACAAGAATAAGGATGTTATGATTCCATTATCGAACATTTGTTCTTGTTTGTAAGGGGGTTTTTTATGATTTTTCAAGAACAGGCTTCTCTCCGGGAAAAACTGGCTATCCTGGCGGACGCCGCCAAGTATGATGTAGCCTGCACTTCCAGCGGGGTAGACCGCCGTTCCAGGCCCGGTCAGCTGGGCAACACCGCCGCCTGTGGCATCTGCCACACCTTTGCCTCTGACGGACGGTGTATCTCCCTTTTAAAGATTTTATTTACCAACGAATGTATTCATGACTGCAAATATTGCCTGAACCGGTGCAGCAATGACATTCCCCGGGCCACCTTTACACCGGAGGAGGTCTGCACCCTTACGGTGGAGTTCTACCGGCGCAACTATATTGAAGGACTGTTTCTGAGTTCCGGCATTGTACAGTCTGCCGACTATACCATGGAGCAGATCTGCCTTACTTTGAAAATGCTCCGGGAAGAGTATCATTTTAACGGCTACATACATTGCAAATCCATCCCAGGTGCTTCTCCTGAATGGGTAGAAGAGGCCGGCTGGTACGCTGACCGCATGAGTGTGAATCTGGAACTGCCTACCGCTGAGGGACTGCGTCAGCTGGCTCCCGGCAAGACACGGAAGACAATCCTTACCCCTATGCGCCAGATCCAGTCCGGTGTAGCCGAAAGCCGGGACCTCCTTGGCATGAAAGGCGGCAATCAGAGTGCTTACTGGTATACCCAGAAGAGACTGGGCCGCCGGTTGCCTTCTTCTGATCTGACTGCTGCCTTAAAGGGTTCTTCCAAGAAAGAATCCATCTCCGCCCTTTCCCGCTCTGCAGGAGAGACCAGCCTGGCCACCTGGCGCCGGCGTGATACCAGCCGTGGCTTTGTTCCCAGCGGCCAGAGCACCCAGATGATCATCGGTGCCACCGGCGAATCAGACTACGAGATCATGGCCGTGACGGAAGCCCTTTACCAGAACTTTGACTTAAAACGAGTATTTTACTCTGCCTTTATCAATGTGAATCAAGATCCCGCCATGACCCAGGCCAGCCTGACTCCACCTCTGCGGAGGGAACACCGTCTGTACCAAGCTGACTTTCTTCTCCGTTTTTATGGTTTCCAGGCAAAGGAACTTCTCACGGAAAAGCGTCCTTTTTTCAATACCTACCTGGATCCTAAGTGCGACTGGGCACTGGGACATCTGGAGCAGTTTCCGGTAGAGATCACCCGGGCGGACTACCAGACACTGCTGCGAGTTCCAGGCATCGGCACCAAGTCTGCCAGAAGGATCCTTCAGGCCCGCCGCACCGGCTCTATCAGTTTCTCTTCTTTGAAAACCATGGGCGTGGTGTTGAAACGCGCTATCTATTTTATTACCTGCCATGGGAAAAGTGCCTATCCTTTTATGAAAATAGATGAGGACTACATTACGAGAAATCTTCTGGCGGATGAGCCGGATGTGATGAAAGGGTATGGCAGTCATGTTACCTACAAACAATTGACTTTTGAGGACTTTTTAACCAAACAATGAAAGGAGTTTATATGGAATCTGGTACAAAACCTACCCGGTACTATCTTTGTTCCGATACGGATACCGGTATACTAAGCGCCATCTACGATGCCGGCCTTTCCTGTTATGGGCACCGTTTTATCCGTATCCTGCCACTGGCTCCCCATGCCTGTTATGAGCAGACTCTTTTCTCTGAATATGTGACCGTGGAGGAAACGCCGGACAAGGCAGATTCGGTACTCCGCTCGATCCAAGAGCAGCTTTCGCCACAGATTTATCAGTATGTTATGTGTACTCTGGCCTCCACCTTCCCGGATCGTGGTGATGTCCTATATCAGTTCATCACTTACGCCTTCCACATGGGTGACCGCATCTGTCATGCTTTACAGGTTCCCTTTGTAAAGAGGATCTTTGAAATCCAGCGCAGAGTGCAGAATGAGGCTCACTACCTGCGGGAGTTTATCCGTTTTCGGCAGATCCAGCAGGAGCCACCCGTTCTTGCCGCCAATATTGAACCGGACCACCATATCCTGCCTATGATCACGGAACACTTTGCGGACCGCTATCATATGGAATGGTTTGTGATTCTGGATATCACTCACCAGGAAGCAGCCTTCCATGCCCCGGACAAGGACTGGTATCTGCAGCAGTTATCCCCGGAGGATACCGAAAAACTTGCCCGAATGGAGGAAAACGGATCGGACTATGCAGATCTGTGGAAGACTTTCTTTGAACATATAGGCATAAAAGAAAGGAAGAATCCTGCTTTACAACGCAGTCTTCTTCCTCTTCATTACCGGAAACATCTAACGGAATTTCAGGATTAATTTCTATCAGCAGATCAGCGGCTGATAGTCATCGTCTATCCCCTGTTTTGCCAGGATCAGAATTGCTTTCCGTTTGGAATATGTTGTTTGTTTTCCTGTCTTTATGTCATACACAAAGTATTGGTTAAAGCCATCTCCAGCCATAAATTCTCCAATCCAGACGCCCTCGGATGTAAATGTCAGCATACTTCCTGTGTGGTTGACCCAGTTCTGTATCATATCGTAGTCCGAGTCCTTGTATACGCCACATGGTTTTGCCAAAAACTGAGATACCCCTTTCTCGTACCGTATCTTTTTGCCATCCTTTTTATTGACGCTGATAATCATATTTTTCTGGTCATAATTGCAGGTACCTTCCTCATCATTTTGAGCCTTGTAATTGTACTTGACGCGGATTTCCATGTACATTTTCTTTTTATAGAACCACATTCCCATAACATCCCAGGTTTTTATGTTGTTGACACCTGCGTTGGCTGTTATGCATGCGTTCAGACTTTTTCCCGTCCCTGCGGAACTGCTGTCCTGATTTTTAACAATCTTTTTGGCTTTTCCGGTTTTGGTATTGTACCGGACCAGACTGTCATTAGTGGAAAGATACACATTTTTGCCATTTACTCCTATGATCGGATTGCTTTTACCATAATCCTGTCCCGAACGAAGACGCCACGGCGTGTTGACACTGGATGCAATTTTTTTCTTTTTGCCGGTCTTCAGGTTTAACTGATACAGGCCATCGTTGGTTCCTCTGAAAATATTTCTCACAGTGTAATAGACACAGTTACCCGCCTTGGCCGTCCGTCCAGAAGCAGTTTTTGCCATCAGAATCCGCTTTTCATTATCCTTGACCTTAACCAGTTTCTTTTTCTTTTTGGTCCTTTTATCGTAAACCATAATGGTTCTGTCGCACTGGTAGATGATCTTGTTGTCATCTGCCTTCACAAACTCCTGCCACTTAGGTACTTTAAAAAGGCGTCTCTGTCTTTTGACATTGAGTTTCTCTGTTTTTTTCTTCACCGGCACCTGCCAGATATACCCCGTATCCGAAAAGCCGACATTGGTATCACAATAGTACAGATAACTCTCGGTCTTATACACAGCCCCCATACCACCTGCTCTGTTGGAGGAAGATGGGATAAATGTATACGCATCCTGGATCCTGCCCTTTTTATCGTAGGTAGAAATCCCGTCCTCATAGTCGGTCACATAAACATACTTCTTCCCTTCATAAGGATGAATGGATGTCGTATTCTTTGCCGCTGCCGGCGTGACCACCGATGTGGCCGATACTGCCAGCAGTGTTACAAATCCTCCCAGTCTTTTTATACTTTTTCCTATCTTGCTGTGCATAACAAACTCTTCCTTTCCCTTTTTTTATCAGCAGATCAGCGGTGTCGCATCGTCCTGGATCCCTCGCTTGATCAGTTCCAGTTTTGCTTTCTTTTTGGAATAAACCCCATGCTTTTTCGTCTTCATGTTATAGGTAAAATAACTGCGGTTGCCTTTCTCGTTCACAAACTCAGCCAGCCACACACCCTTGGACGTAACACTCATCATACTTCCGGTGTGGTTGGTCCAGTTATTAATGCCATCATAATCTGAATCTTTGTTTTCTCCATCATGGCTGGCAAGGAATTTGGACAGATCCGCTTCATAAACCAGATTGCTGCCGTCCTTTTTGTTCATACTGAGCATGATATTTTTTACTTCGTATTTATTTCCATACTCCTGATATGAATCTGAAGACGGTGTTGAAAAATTGTATTTAATCCGGACTTCCAAGTACAGTTTTTTGCCACAACAGCGAATTCCCAGAATGTCCCACTCTTTTATATTGTCCACACCTGCGTTGGCTGTGACGCAGTTATCGATGCTCATAGAAGAATCCAGCGGACTGCTGTTTTTATTTTTCATGAGCGTGGTTGTTTTTTTCGTCTTTGTATTATATTTTATCAGTTTGCTGGTCGTCTGTATATACAGATCACTGCCCGATACGCCAAGAATCGGATTTCTCTCACTGTACTCATGTCCATAGCGAAGTCTCCACGGCATAGCAACACTTGTAGTAACCTGTCGTTCGTTGCCGGTTTTAAGATTCAACTCAAACAGCCCCACACTGCCATCGGCACTGAAACCGTAACTCACTACGGTATAATACACACAGTTGCCCACTTTGACCGTCCGGCCGGATGAATCTTTAGCCATATATATTATGTTATCCCGATTGGCAAGCCCTGTCAAATCCTTTTTTTTCTTTGTTTTTTTATTGTAAGAATAAAGGCCGCCCTGCCTGTTAAATACGATTTTCGTATCGGTGGCATATACGAAACTGTCCCAGTCTTTTACATGAAAAAGTTTCTTTTTCTTTTTGACATTCAGTTTCTCCGTCTTTTTGTTGATCGGAATCTGCCAGACATTGCCATCCTGGGAGTATCCCTCGTTGGTGTCGCAAAAATACAGATAACTTTTTGTCTTGTATACAGCACCCATGGAATATTCTTTATCTATGCCTTTTACCACTGTATAGTTTTTGACCAGTTTGCCTTTCTTATTGTAGGCATAAATCCCGTTATTGTAGTTGGTGGCAAATACATATTTCTTTCCTACATAAGGGCTCACATAGTTTTTGCTCTTGGTAGCTGCCTGTGCCCCCGGCGCCCCCAGAGACGTCACTGTCATAGCAAGCACCAGCATGCCTCCCGCCGCTTTTTTTGCTATTTCTCTGAATGTTTTTCTCATACTTCATCATCCTCTCTTTTTCATTTTCATACCGGCTTTTATCTGCCTTTAGTAATAGAGACGATGGAAACGGGGAAAACCTTGCAAAAAAATACCCATCTCAGTTTTTTTATTTTTTTCTGAAACGGGTATTTTAAAGGCTATTAAAAATGCATAAAACTCTACGGTCATTTTAGCATTTGTAGGGTAAAAGTTGGATATAACGGCGTAACTAACGGTGCTATAGGCGTACTTTACTGGTATATTGTGCTATATTCCCTCATTTGAGCATAAAAAAAGAACCATATTCTGTGTTGAATATAGTTCCTTATATCGTTCCCCTTATATAAATAACATGCCTTCACACCAGCATGGAATAATACTCCCACGGCCAAACCACACTGTCAAAGCAGTTCTCCATATATTCCCAGATGTCCTCATCTGCATACCCCATCATGCGGAATATCACGCATACGCTTTCCTTCATTTTTTCGTATGTGATCTCTCCCTGAAGCTGCTGCAAAAACAATACCTGCCACAACACAGCGTATTCCATTGCCATCCATTCCAGCTTGACGATCATATCCAATACCTGCTCTGTCCCGGTTGTTACAAGCGCAGAGGATATTTCTTCTGCAAAAAGGATCCGAAGATGCTTCTGCCATGTTTCCATCTCCTGCCGGAACACACTCCACCGTTCTGTTTTCCCACAGTCAAGCCCCTCTGCTTCTTTTGCAAGGGGTTTAAGGAATTTACCGTAAATATTTTGTCTGCGGTATATGGCCGAAATGTCCAGAAAAAGCAGATTATACTCTTCCAACCGCTCCTCTGTCATATCCAGATTTGCCCCAATGGCCTTTTGAATTTTTTCAATGTCTGTCTCTCTTTGATAGCGTGAAAACTCTTCTTCCAGCACACCTTTCTGCTCCAGTTCATCCAGATCCAGTGCGATCAGAAAACAGATTTCCAATGCTGTATTTAACGCTAGTTCCTGCGTATTCACGATCTCCAGAAACCAGTCTCTGATTTCAAAAAGCACCGGATTTATCTCACAGATTTCATCCGCAATCCCTTGGCTGTTTTCTTCTCTCTCCTGAAGCCGGAACTGATCTTGTCCCCACATCAAATCCACCACCGCCGGACAACCGGGCGTCAATCCCCGCTCTATTCGTCCGGTGTAGTGATGCTCTTCTCTTGGGAATGTGTGGCAGGTGTGAGAGATGGCTCCCTCTCCGTCTTTCAATACGATCTCACACAATTTCTGCTCATTGAGAAAAGGACACATCCCATCTTGTTTCAGTTCAATGATGTGCCCTTCTTCCACTTCTTTTACTTGTTTTTTTCGTTCGTCATCCCACTGATCAAGTGTCTCGTCATCCACCGCGATACGCCACTGCATGCAGCAGGTCATGGGACACTGGGATGAGATGCATTGAAATTTGTCATAATAATCCGGCTGGTATTGTTTCATAAGCTGTGTTCCTTTTTTATTCTGTGCAAAAGTTTTTCAAACATTTCAATTTCTTCGTCCGAATAACCTTCTCTATCTGTCCATTTATAATCTGGCAATTCGCACCTTGCGGAATCAAATCCCGCTCCCTTTTAATTCTAAAAGCAATACTTTGTATTAGCCGTTTACCCTCTTTCTACAAACTCTCCGAATGCTCTGAACTCCATTCACTAACATAAAATGCTTTCTCCCGTCTTATTTTTCAACAATAGAATTTTATCTCACCAAAAAAAGTCTGTTCATTCTCATTTGCCCAAAAGTAAACCCAATGCCAATGCGAACCTATCTTAAAAACCTAAGGCATTGTCAATAATTATCCCAACAGTACGATTTGATACCAGAACTGTTGCTAACCAACAAATCCCATCGTTACCCTTTCAGATTTTGCATAATCGTGTGATGGAATATCTTCCTCTTCAATTGTAGGACTATGACGGCGTCGAGGACGATCCTCCACAGAGGAAAAACATCTGACCAAAGTACGCAATTTATCTTTCTTATCTACTCACCCGATGGCACTAATGGCATCACCGTTGTAGATAATGTCCACATCACGGTTCACTCGTCACTGTTATCGTTTTTTCCATTTCGCGTAGAATATTTTTTTTCCGGTGGAACCTTTTTTGATCCTTTTTACAGCATGTTTGCATTTTTTATCACGGTACCAGCCAACGAATTTATACCCTTTTCTTTTGGCTGCTTTTAATTTAATTGTTTTACTTGTCACCGTGTATTTCTTAGGGTTTTTCTTATTATTCTTTCCTTTATTCAGCTTGTATGTAATCTTATATGTAATCTTTTTCCATTTTGCATACAATGTTACATTTTCTGTGGAGCCCTTTTGAATCGTATTCACTGGCTGATTAAAAGTTTTGTCACGGTACCAGCCAACGAATTTATACCCTTTTCGGGTTGCCGATTTCAAAACAATCGTATTGGTAGCTGTCGTGTACGACGAAGGATTCTTTTTGTTGTTTACCCCTTTGTTTAACACATATGTTATAGTATATGCGTTCTTATTCAATCCTTTGTTATGGGTTACACTGTTATTGCTATCCGCTTTGGCTTTCTCCTCTGCCTGTACCGCTACAATTATGTCATCTGCCCGGCATTGATCTGTCTGCTGCATCGAAATCCGGATATTGACCGTACCCTTTTTATACGCTGTCATATTGCCTTTCTCGTCTACGCTGATGATGCTCGAATCCGAGCTGATATAAATCAATTTACCTGGCGCAGCTCCATTGGTATCCGTTACTTTGGCATTTAACAGCACCGAACCTCCTTGTACAATCACAGGAGATTTTGGCGCCGGACAACTAATCTTAACAAGCCGTTTTCTAACATCAAGGTTAATTGAAAAATCTTTTGATAAATATTGATCATTGCCTTCCACATGTCCGCAAACACAGTCCGTTCCCTCTTTTCCTGTCAATTGTATCTTGCCATCGGATGTAACGGTAGCAATGCCATTATCCTGTATTTTATATGTGATTTTGGCGTCTTTGTTTCCTGTCTGAATCGTGACGCCAAGATCAAACGGTGTAAGTTCTGTACAATCCTTGACAATATTCTCAGAATAAGAGAGTACCGTCTGCTTCTTTTCATTTTTATCCTGATCCAGGAACTTAAAATACAATGTCATATCCGAAGTAACATTGGATAATTCCGTAATCTCCTGTGTGCAAGCTTCATCCGTAAACCAACCGCCAAAATAAGCTTCCGGCGTGTATAAATCCTGTAATTGATACGTTTCTCCCGCTTTCACCGTAGTTGGATTAAATTCATATCCAAAATATCCCTCTGCATTAACATAGGTAATATGATATTCACCATCCGTTCTGTTGACAGGCAGCACCGTAACATTTTTGTCCAAAGAAATCCGGTTCGAAGATGCCACATCTTTTTCTGTCACTTTATCGCCATTTATCCTACTCTCCATAAAGGCCAATGTTCCACCATTCATTTCGAATGGGCATTCTACATCCGATGTAAATTCACCTGATTTTATCTTAATATCGCAGTTTTTTCCATATAGTGCATCTCGTTGCTTACCAGTAATTTTCCCTCCGGCAATGGCAATATCGCTATTACTAGCCCATATCGTACACCATTCATCGCTGACAATCTCCGTCTGTGCATTGCCAACAACAAGCGAAGAATCGTACATCAGTATACCTTCCGCATTCAGCCCTTCCAATTTGCAAGGTCCGGATATATAGGCCCTTGCCGAGCTCAAATACATCGCTGAATATCCACTGTAGGATCCCCCGTAAAGATAAATGTACCCATATACCGGCTCCAGCTGTCCATCATAGTCGGAGGCTACTCCTGTAACCGCCGCAGAATAATACTTAGGATCCATATCTGTCGCTTTGTATACTCCATCATAAATACAAAGACGGTTGTCCGATGTCGTTGAACCATTCTCAACAGCAGATCGTTTTGCCGTGATTGTAGCATACTGAATATCCAGATTTCCACCACGGAATATAATTCCAATACCATCGGTGCTTGTAATATAAGCATTTTCGATATCTACATCACTTTTTTGCGTTTTCTCACCATCACTATAATTACTGATCTGCAATGTATTACAACATCCGTCCGAATAACTATCAATAAAAGAAGGAACTCCCGGTGTTTTCCCCTCTTCTCCCTTTGCTGGCGAGTCACTCTTTTTAATCTTCAATGTGGAGCCGGACACAAATACCATACTGGTTGTACCACCAGATGTCCTAATACCGCCTGAATTAACAAAGGTCACATGTGCATCATCACTCAGGCTAATACCGTTGTTATTTACTAAATCCACATAATATCCGTTAAAATCCATTATGACGCTCATCTCATCCAGCGGAATCCAATCCTTTGACAAACTACTGAAATCATCTGCTCCATCAATGCTGATATTATCCGATACCGTTACATTGTTCAATAATTTGATTGTCAGCTCTTTCTTTGTCTTATCTTCTGTGCATACATAATTGCCCGTTCCAAAATTTTTCAGCATTTGGTTAATGCAATAATATGTGTTTCCGTACTCTGCTGCCTTCACCTTTGCTGGCTGCACATAAAACAGACACGCAAATAGAATGGCTGTTGTCCATATTCCTACTCGCAGGCCATGACTTTTTGTTTTTTTCAATATTGCTTCCTCCTCATTGTAGATTATAAACACATTTTCTATGTAAATTTCCATTTTAGAATATCTGTTAACAATCCTATTTTCAACACTTTTTATAAAAAAACCCCATCCCCGACTAAATATAGTCCGGAATGGGGAGTAATTATTGTAATATCTTCACCTTGTCACAAAGACGCGCCAGAATTACTTCTGTGCGATTGCTGCCTGTGCTGCTGTTCGTCTTCGGAGTAAATGTTTGCCAACATCGCTTTATTGCCATTACTGTATATTCCCAAGCTACTTCTATCAGTTTGAGAAACTGTATAATTGTTAACTCTCCCTGATACTTTCATTATAGCATCATCGGGAGATATATTCAACCTCCAGACAAAATAATCTTGATGTACCTCTATCTCATCCACAAAATCATCTATAATTTCATCCGGAAGATGTGCTGTATCGAACTTAAAATCCCGTTCTATTCCAGCCTTTAATAACTGTATTTTCTTTTCGTACAGATCTTCTTCTAGGTCTTCCTGTTCATCATATTGGGCAAATTCCTCCTGCAATTTCCGTTGCTCTTTAAGCAATTGTTCTCTTTTCTCGTCATACCTTTCCTTTTCAATCTCTCCATTCATTCGCATATTAAGAAGATTGTCATAACGGTTATTCCACTTTTCCATTTTTCTTTGTAATGCCTGATAATCAGCAAGTCGTGTATTTTCAACTTGTTCCTCACAACAAGTATCAATCATGTCATTACAAATTTTTATAATTGCTTTCTTATCACCCCAAAACTTTTTGAAGATAACATCTGCCATAGCCTCCAGTTTCCAGCGAGGCACAATTTTAATATCGCAGCATCCTTCTATGCTAAGTCCTTTCTTGAGGCGTGTTTTGATACTGCCGCCTTTAACCTGTCCATAGCACTGGTACGCCCATTGCTTTGGCTTATCTTTGCCTGTGTGCCATACAACTCGATTAAATGTATTTCCACATTGGCATTTTAACTTACGGCACCAAACATCAGGGGATCGTTTTACTCCTCTTCTTCGTTCTCCGCTTTCTCGCGTTTTCAGATGCACTGAATTTGCATCTATAATTTTTTGTGCTTGTTCAAATTGTTCCTTAGATATGATCGGCGTATGTGTTCCTTCGACCACTATCTGATCCACATCTCCGAAATTGTTTATTTTCTTTTGTTCCAAAAAATCCGGAACATACTGTTTTCTATATACAATAACTCCACAGTAAAATGGATTTTTTAAAATCCTTGTAATGTTACTTGGATGCCAGCGTTTTAAACCAGTCGCTGTCAAATGATTCTCCGCCTCTAACTGATAGCAAATCTTTGTGGCTCCATTTCCCTCAACATATAAATCAAAGATTCTTCTAACAGTTGCCGCTTGTTCTTCATTTATGACCAGTTCCTTCCCAATACGATCATAACCCAATATATTTCCATTTCCATACAGGACACCGTTTTCAAAAGATACCTTTTGCCCTGCTTTTACTCGTTGGGAAATCTTTTTACTTTCATTTTGAGCCATTGTAGCCATAATCGTTAGACGAAACTCTCCATCCTCATCTTTAATTGTCCAGATATTGTCCTCCGTAAAATACACTTCAACCCCTTGTCGTTTCAGTATTCTTGTTTGTTGCAATGTATCTACAGTATTTCTAGCAAATCTAGACACTTCTCTGGTTATTATCAGATCAAATCTGCCTGCCGCAGCATCTTCCATCATCCGAATAAAGCTACGTCTCTTCTTTACAGATGTTCCGGTAACTCCCTCGTCTATATATTTATCGTACAATTCCCACTCTGGATGTCTTTCCAATATGTCATCATAATATTGAATTTGATTTTCCAAAGCAGAAATCTGTGCTTCATGCTCTGTAGAAACACGCGCATATATAGCTACCGTCCTTTTTTTCTCCAAAGCAAATATCTCCTTCTATTTTTTACTCTTTTTTATATCACATATAATAACATCATCTGTTATTTTTTTCAAGTATTTTATTCTCATATTTTCTTGTCATTTTTTCATAAGCCGCTCGAGAGATTTTCCCATCTTCACAGCATTTCTTCATTATATATAACGCTATGGTATGATTTATCTGATCTGTTGTATATTCCGTCAATTGCTTATTGACATTTTTTATCTGCACTTCAAATACCTCCTTCTCAATTTCCGCTTGCAACAACTTACAATTCAAATATTATATGTTCTCGCAAACAGAAATTTTAATTATCTCCAGTTGAAATCACCGGTCACTGTGGTTAGCAGCACACTCTGGACTCGCAC
>OGCN01000044.1_pt1 | contig 177475 bp, 164 predicted proteins | sample 1570181 | NCBI WGS metagenome assembly OGCN01 (sample SAMEA4370584, study PRJEB24528) | human gut metagenome | reverse complement strand
GGATTGTTTCCTTTAAAATCAGCGATCATAATGATAATCCATTAGTTATGGACACGTTTGATGAGGCTGTTCGTCAGGAGCCAGATGCACACCCATTAGTTCATTCTGATCGAGGCTTTCAATATACAAGCGCACAGTTTTATACTAGATTAAAAAAACATCATATGAAGCAGAGTATGCCTAGAGTTGCCCACTGTATTGACAATGGACCAATGAAATATCATGAGCAATCTACAAAAGCAGCATAAAATATCGCCAGCCATAGCATGGCTGACGATACAAAAATTTATTATTTTTTATTGTCCTCTTGACGGGGAGCATACCAGAAATGATCTGAAAAGTATGGTTCCTTTTTGAAAAAGCGAGGGAGAAAGAAGAGACTTTCCCTGTGAAGTTTCTGATAAATATCAGGAAATCTTACACCGGCAAAGATACCACTTCTCGATCAGTCCGATCAGAGCATAGAGCAGCATGGCGATCACGCAGAGGATGCAGATGCTCATCAGCAGCCAGTCGAGCTTGAAGACCTGACTGCCGTAGATGATCATATAGCCAAGTCCTTCCCTGCCGCCGATAAATTCTCCGATGATCACGCCCACCAGACAGAGCCCGATATTGACCTTCATGGTGCTGATGATCGCCGGAATGCAGCTTGGGATCACTACCTTGGAGAGGGCATGGAGCCGGTTTCCGTGAAGAGTGTAGATGAGCATGATTTTATCTGGGTCTACTTCGGAAAATTCGGAATAGAGGTTCAGTATGCTCCCGAAGATTGCAACAGACATTCCGGCAATGATAATTGTTGTGCGGTTTGCGCCGAGCCAGACAATGAGAAGCGGAGCAAGCGCAGATTTTGGCAGACTGTTCAGGACGACCAGATAAGGCTCCAGGATTTCCGAAAGCTTCCGAAAGAGCCAGAGAAGGACGGTGACAAAAAGGCTGAAGAAGATTACCAGGATAAAACTGACCAGGGTTTCGTAAAGAGTCACTCCGATATGACGGAAAATACTGCCGTCACCGGTCATTTCCAGAAAACACAGGGCAATCCGGGAGGGGCTGCTGAAGATGAAGGAGTCGATGAGTCCTGTATTTGCCGAAAATTCCCAGAGGAAGAGAAAGGCAAGCAGGATGGAGACTCTGGAAACGGCAACGATCCGTTTATGTCTGCGGTGCATATTCAGGTAATGCAGCTGGTTTTTTGAAAGTTCATTCATCCGGGTTCAGCTCCTTCCAGATCAGATTGAAATAAGTCTTAAATTCCGGGGCATTGCGGCGGGCAAGCGGGGAAAGTCCCGGATCAGAAAAGGAAACATTGACCGTCTGCCCAATGGTTGCCGGACGGCTTGTGAGAACAAGGATCCGGTCAGCAAGACTGACCGCTTCGGCAAGGTCATGGGTGACAAGGATCGCTGTTTTTTTCTCTTTTTTGATAATCTGCCCGATATCATCACTGACATTTAACCGGGTCTGATAATCCAAGGCAGAAAAGGGTTCATCCAAAAGCATGATATCCGGCTTCAGGACCAGCGTGCGGATCAGCGCGGCTCTCTGGCGCATTCCCCCGGAAAGTTCGGATGGTTTTGCATTTGCAAAGGCATTCAGGCCGTATTGTGTAAGAAGGGCTCTTGCCAGTGCGCGGGAACGGGCAGTCAGTGCATGCTGAATCTCGAGACCGAGAAGAACGTTCTGATAGATGGTACGCCACTCAAGAAGTTCATCCTTTTGCAGCATATATCCGATGCCGGAAGTATTGTCCGGATGATAGCTGCCGTTTATTTTGATGAGACCTTTTTCCGGGGTGAGAAGACCCGCAATCAGGTGGAGCAGTGTAGATTTTCCGCACCCGGAGGGACCGACCAGAGCAATAAATTCCCCTTCGCGGACCGAAAAGGTGATGTCTTTCAGGGCGTAGGTTTCTCCTTCCAGTGTATGGTAAGCATAATGAACGTTTTTCAGTTCCAGTGCATATTGCATGATAATCCTCCAGATACAGAAACGATCATAAGTCTTTTACTTACAGTTTATGAGAAATAAAAAAAAGCGTGTGTGCATCTGGCTGGAATGGAGCGGAAAAAGAAAAACAGAGCAGAAAAGATATTGTGCGAAGAGAACAGCTGCACTATAATAAGAAACAAATCTGCAATATGAGGAGAGATGAACAGATGCAGAAAAAGAATTACCAGAAAGAACTGGATAAAAAGATAGAACAGATCGTATCGGAAAAGAAGGTTCCACGTCTGTTCCTTCACAGCTGTTGTGCACCATGCAGCAGTTATGTGCTGGAATATCTGTCGGAATATTTTGAGATTACGGTCTTTTATTACAATCCGAATATTTTTCCGGAATCCGAATTTGAAAAACGGATCCACGAACAGAAGAAGCTGATCCGTGAGCTTCCGGCGAAACATACGATCCATTTTCAGGCGGGAAATTATGACAGTGAAAAATTTTACGAGATGGCGAAGGGACTGGAGATGATTCCGGAAGGTGGAGAGCGGTGCTTCAGGTGTTATGAGCTCAGACTCCGGGAAGCTGCGAGATTTGCAAAAGAAGGCAGATATGATTATTTCACCACAACCCTTTCCATCAGTCCGCTGAAAAATGCACAGAAGCTGAATGAGATTGGTGAGCGGCTTGCCGGGGAATATGGAGTGGCTTATCTGGTTTCAGATTTTAAAAAGAGAAATGGATATAAGCGTTCAACCGAGCTGTCAAAGATTTACGGACTTTACCGCCAGGACTATTGTGGCTGTATTTATTCCAAAAATCAGAGAGAACGGGAAAAGAAACTTCGGGAGGAAGAGGAAAGTTCTGTGAAAAGTTAAGAGGGGAACTTTACAGAATCCGACATTCTATGGTACACTAAAGCACAGAATTACGTTGAAGAAAAGAGGGAAAGCTATGGCACAGTTATGGGGAGGACGTTTTACGAAAGAAACCGACAAACTGGTTTATAATTTCAATGCGTCCATTTCATTTGATAAACGATTTTATGAGCAGGATATCCAGGGCAGCAAGGCGCATGTTATGATGCTTGCAAAGCAGGGGATCCTGACAGACGATGAGAAGCAGCAGATTCTGGACGGACTGGAAAGCATCCGCAGGGATGTAGAGAGCGGAAAGCTTGAGATTACAGAGGAATACGAAGATATCCACAGTTTTGTAGAGGCAAATCTGATCGACCGGATCGGGGATGCAGGAAAGAAGCTGCATACCGGAAGAAGCCGTAATGACCAGGTTGCACTGGATATGAAGCTTTATACAAGAAGTGAGATCACCGCACTGCAGGGACTGGTTGTGGATATGCTCCGCGAACTTCTTGCGATCATGAAGGACAACACCGAGACGATCATGCCTGGATTTACCCATCTGCAGAAAGCGCAGCCGATCACACTGGCACACCATATGGGTGCTTATTTTGAAATGTTCAAAAGAGACCATATGCGTCTGAAAGATATTTACAAAAGAATGAATACCTGTCCGCTTGGATCCGGAGCACTTGCAGGAACTACTTATGATCTGGACAGAGCATACACCGCAGAGCTTCTCGGATTTGACGGACCGACACTGAACAGTATGGATTCGGTATCGGACCGTGATTATCTGATCGAGCTGATGAGTGCTCTATCTACGATTATGATGCATTTAAGCCGCTTCTCAGAAGAAGTGATCATCTGGAATTCCAATGAATACCAGTTTGTCGATATCGATGACAGCTACAGCACCGGAAGCAGTATCATGCCACAGAAGAAGAATCCGGATATTGCGGAACTTGTTCGTGGAAAGACAGGACGTGTATACGGTGCACTGACTTCGATCCTGACTACAATGAAAGGAATTCCGCTTGCTTACAATAAAGATATGCAGGAGGACAAAGAGCTGGTATTTGATGCCATCGATACCGTGAAAGGATGCCTGGCTTTATTTACCGGAATGCTCGCAACCATGAAGTTCAACAAAGAACGTATGCTGGAAAGCTGCAGACACGGATTTACCAATGCAACAGATGCAGCTGACTATCTGGTAAATCACGGGGTACCGTTCCGTGATGCACATGGAATCGTAGGAAAGCTGGTACTTTATTGCATCGATAAGAAGATTGCGTTAGATGATATGTCACTGGAAGAATATAAGGAGATCTCTCCGGTATTTGAAGAAGATATTTATGATGCGATCAGCATGGAGACCTGTGTCAATAAGAGAAATACGATCGGTGCACCTGGACCGGAAGCTATGAAAAAGGTGATCGCGCTTCACGAAGCGTATCTGGAAGAGTGCTAATCGTTATAAGGAAAATGAGCATTGCTGGTCACAGGTACTGGGAACAGTAACATGAGCGTTAATAAGTAGACATAGTTTTTCAATTGTCAGGGTTGAAAAATGTCGGAAAATGCGCTATGATATACAAATCACGCGTACAAATGTACGCATTAAAAAGACAAAACAGGAAATGAGGACATAAAAATGGATCAGAAATTAAGAGTAGGTATTCTTGGTGCAACAGGAATGGTAGGACAGAGATTTATCTCTCTGTTGGAAAATCATCCGTGGTTTGAGGTAGTAACACTTGCTGCAAGCCCGCGTTCCGCAGGAAAGACATATGAAGAAGCAGTCGGAGACCGCTGGAAAATGGACACTCCGATGCCGGAAGCAGTCAAGAAGATCGTTGTACATAATGTCAACGAAGTAGAAGAAGTTGCAAAGACAGTTGACTTTGTATTCAGTGCAGTTGATATGTCAAAAGATGAGATTCGTGCGATCGAGGAAGCATACGCAAAGACAGAGACACCGGTTGTATCTAATAACAGTGCCCACAGATGGACACCGGATGTACCGATGGTAATCCCGGAAGTAAACCCGGAACATTTTGCAGTCATCGAAGACCAGAAAAAGCGTCTTGGAACTACAAGAGGATTTATCGCAGTAAAACCAAACTGTTCGATCCAGAGCTATGCGCCTTGCCTTGCAGCATGGAAAGAATTCGGACCGAAAGAACTGGTTGTTACAACCTACCAGGCAATTTCAGGTGCAGGAAAGACCTTTAAAGACTGGCCGGAAATGGTAGAAAATATCATTCCATTCATTGGTGGAGAAGAAGAAAAGAGCGAGCAGGAACCGCTTCGTGTTCTCGGCAGAGTTGAAAATGGACAGATCGTAAAAGCAGATTCTCCGAAGATCACATGCCAGTGTGTACGTGTACCGGTTCTTAACGGACATACCGCTGCCGTATTTATCAATTTTGAAAAGAAACCAACCAAAGAGCAGCTGATCGAAAAACTGGAAAGTTTCAAAGGCTTCCCGCAGGAAGCAGAGCTTCCGAGTGCACCGAAGCAGTTCATCCGCTATATGACAGAAGACAACCGTCCGCAGGTGAAACTGGATGTAGATTATGAGAACGGAATGGGAATTTCTATCGGACGACTCAGAGAAGATTCCCTTTACGATTATAAATTTATCGGACTTTCTCACAATACAGTCCGCGGTGCGGCAGGAGGAGCTGTTCTCTGTGCTGAGACACTGACTGCAAAAGGTTTTATCACAAAGAAATAGCTTTTGCAGGAAAGTTTAAAAGAAGTTAACTTTTCTTTCTTCTGATTCAGTGGTAGAATGAAATTATACCAGTGTAAAGGAAGAGTGAAGGTGGGCTAATATGAAAAAAGAAATGCAGAACTATACACAGAACAGAGAACTGTCCTGGCTGAAGTTCAATCAGAGGGTACTGGAGGAAGCAAAGGATTCTTCAGTACCCCTTCTTGAAAGAATGAAGTTTGTATCCATTTTTACAAGCAACCTGGATGAATTTTTTATGATCCGCGTAGGAAGCCTGTATGATATGTCGCTTACGGATAACAGCACGATCGACAGCCGTTCGGGGATGAATCCGAAAGAGCAGCTGGATGCAATCTTTGCGGCTGTAGCACCATTGTATAAAGAGCGGGACAAGACTTACTCGGAAATCAAGAAGCTGCTGAATCCATACGGTGTCTGTGGACTATCGATAAAAGAGCTGGAGCAGCAGGAAAAGAAGTATGTGAAAAAGTACTTCAAAGACCAGATCCTACCGATCCTGTCTCCACAGATCGTGGATGCCAATCATCCATTCCCACATCTGCTCAATAAGGAACTGTATGTGATCGCAAGTCTGAAGCAGAATGGAACTTCCATGATTGGAATCGTACCGGTTCCACAGTTTGTGTCAGATATTTTATATCTTCCGGGCCATGATATCCGTTATATCCGTATGGAAAAGGTGATCATGGAATATCTGGATGTGGTGTTCGACAAATACGAGGTATCGAACAAGAATTATATCTGCGTGACAAGGAATGCAGATGTGTCGCCGGACGATGAGGCACTGGAGATCAATGATGATTTCCGCCTGCTGATGCAGGAAACCCTTCACAAGCGTCGCAGAATGGCAGTAGTCCGCATGGAGACAGCGGAGCCGCTGGATAAGGAACTGGAAAAGTATTTCTGTGACAAATTTAAGATCACACCGGCACAGATCTACCGGACCAAGATGCCGATGAAGCTGGATTATATTTTTTCGATTATGGATAAGGTTCCGGCATCGCTGAAACGTTCTCTGATCGACGAACCGTTTACTCCGCAGCCGTCCCGCTATCTGACGGATGGAAAAGTGATTCCGCAGGTAAAGAAAAAAGATATACTTCTTTCTTATCCGTATGAGAGTATGGATCCGTTTCTGCGTATGATCAAGGAAGCGGCTTATGATCCGACCGTTCTTACGATCAGGATCACAATCTACCGTCTGGCAAAGAAGGCACGGCTGGTAGAGTACTTATGTGCAGCGGCCGAGAACGGCAAAGAGGTTACGGTTTTGATCGAGCTGAGAGCCAGATTCGATGAACAGAACAATATTGACTGGTCCGAACGTCTGGAAGAAGCAGGATGCCGTGTGATTTATGGATTTGAAGGTTATAAGGTGCATTCCAAGATCTGTCTGATCACTTACCGGAACCGCAACAATATCGAGTACATTACGCAGGTGGGAACCGGAAACTACAATGAAAAGACAGCGACGATGTATACGGATGTGTCGCTGATCACAGCGGATAAGGGAATCGGAGAGGATGCAGCCGTCTTCTTCAAGAATATGTCCATTGGCAATCTCAATGGAAGCTATCAGCACATTATTGTTTCACCGACCAGTCTGAAACCAAAGGTGCTTTCACTGATGGACGAGGAGATCAAAAAGGGAACGAACGGACGGATCATCATGAAGATGAATTCTGTGACAGATGTAGATTTTATCCAGAAGGTTTCCGAGGCATCGAATGCAGGGGTGAAGGTGGATCTGATCGTCCGTGGGATCTGCTGTATTCTTCCGGGAGTCAAAGGGTACACAGAGAATCTCCGTGTGACCAGTATTGTCGGACGTTATCTTGAGCATCCGCGTATTTTCCTTTTTGGAACCGGAGCGGATCAGAAAATCTATATCGGTTCCGCAGATATGATGACGCGTAATACGGAAAAACGCGTGGAAGTGGCATGTCCGGTTTACGATGAAACTATCAGGAAACAGCTGACACATATGCTGAAGATCATGCTTGCGGACAATGTAAAAGCGCGGGAATTAAAGAGTGACGGCAAATACTACATGAAAGAAAAAGGAACTTCAAAAGTCAATTCCCAGGAATATTTTATGCGTGAAGCAATCACCGTCAGACATCCGGAAGGACGGACAAAACAAAGCTTCGTTGATAAAATCCGGAAGATTTTTCGAAGAAAATAATTTGTTTTATGTTCTGAATATGATATGATAAAAAAGTGGAGCTGGTATCAGCTTCACTTTTTAAACGCTGTGAGAGTTGCTATAGCGTGAAAATACAGGAGTACAAAATTATTATATGGGTAAATCGGTATATATTGCAGAAAAGCCGAGTGTGGCACAGGAATTTGCCAAGGCACTGCATTTGAATTTGAAAAGAAAAGACGGATATCTGGAATCAGATGAGGCGATCGTAACCTGGTGTGTTGGTCATCTTGTCACGATGAGTTATCCGGAAGTATATGATGAAAAGTATAAGAGATGGTCTTTGCAGACACTGCCATTCATTCCGCAGGAATTTCTCTATGAGGTGATACCGGGAGTAAAGAAGCAGTTTGAGATCGTAAAAGGAATACTGACCAGGAAGGACGTAGACCGGATTTATGTCTGTACCGACTCGGGAAGAGAAGGGGAATACATTTACCGTCTGGTGGAACAGATGGCAGGCGTAAAAGGGAAAGAACGCCGGCGTGTGTGGATCGATTCCCAGACGGAGGAAGAGATCCTCAGAGGAATCCGTGAGGCGAAGGATCTGTCAGAATACGATAATCTGTCAGCTTCGGCTTATCTCCGTGCGAAGGAAGATTATCTGATGGGAATCAATTTTTCCAGACTTCTGACACTCAAATATGGAAACAGCATTTCAAATTATCTTGGGAATAAATACACGGTTGTATCTGTCGGACGTGTGATGACCTGTGTCCTTGGAATGGTCGTAAGGCGGGAACGGGAGATCCGTGAATTTGTTAAAACGCCGTTCTATCGTGTGATCGAATCGGTAAATGTAGACGGACATACTTTTACCGGTGAGTGGCGTGCAGTGAAAGGTTCGGCTTATTTTGAGTCTCCAAAGCTCTACAAAGAGAATGGATTTAAAGAGAAAGAGGAGGCCAAAAAGCTGATAGCTGTTTTGAAAGAGGGAACATCCCCTCTTACCTGCCGGATTGTATCCATCGAAAAGAAAAAAGAGAAAAAGAATCCGCCACTTCTGTTTAACCTTGCAGAACTTCAGAACGAATGCTCCAAACGGTTCAAGATCAGTCCGGATGAAACGCTCCGCATTGTGCAGGAACTTTACGAGAAGAAGCTTGTCACCTATCCGAGAACAGACGCCAGAGTGCTTTCGACGGCAGTATCAAAGGAGATCACAAAGAACCTGAACGGGCTGAGTAAATACCAGATGGCTGCACCATATATGCAGGATATTCTGCATTACGGAGCATATAAAAATCTGGCAAAGACGCGTTATGTCAATGACAAGCAGATCACGGATCATTATGCGATCATCCCGACAGGACAGGGACTTTCAGCATTGAATTCGGTATCTGCAACAGCTCATCATGTGTATGATGTGATCGTCCGGAGGTTTCTGAGTATCTTCTATCCTCCGGCAGTTTATCAGAAAGTGGCGTTGGTAACACAGATCGGAAAAGAACAGTTTTTCTCCAACTTCCGTGTACTTGCGGAAGAAGGATATCTGAAGGTGGCAGGGGTCCCTGCACCAAAGAAAAATGCAAATGGAAATGACGCGGAAGGAGATGGAAGTGATAACAATGTGGATCTGGATGTCGCATTTTTTGCATCCATCCAGAAGTTAAAAAAAGGTGATATCCTGGATGTGAAATCACTGGATATCAAAGAGGGAGAAACTTCACCGCCGAAGAGATACAATTCCGGTTCCATGATCCTTGCGATGGAAAATGCAGGTCAGCTGATCGAGGATGAGGAACTTCGTGCGCAGATCAAAGGAAGCGGGATCGGAACCAGTGCGACCAGGGCGGAGATCCTGAAAAAGCTCTTCAATATCAAATATCTGGCATTGAATAAAAAGACGCAGGTGATCACACCGACGCTTCTTGGAGAAATGATCTATGATGTGGTGTTGAATTCTATCCGTTCACTTCTGAATCCGGAGCTGACGGCAAGCTGGGAAAAGGGGCTTAACTATGTGGCAGAGGGAGAAATTACATCGGATGAATATATGACAAAACTGGATCATTTTATTGTCAGCAGAACCAACGGAGTACTGGGACTGAATAACCAGTATCAGTTAAGAAGCTGCTATGACAGGGCAGCAGCATTTTATAAAAAAGAAACCAAAGGCAGAGCATCGAAAGGAAAGAAAGAATGAAAGAAATGACGGTTAAAGAAATGTATACGCTGGAAGAGACGATCGCAAAGGATTTGTTTGAAGGAGTGACCTACCCGTGGGAAGTACTTCCGAAAATCAGCAGTTTTATCCTGGAACTGGGTGCGTCTCTTCCGGAAGAAGAGTATGAAAAACGTGGAGAAAATGTGTGGGTTGCCAGATCCGCAAAGGTTGCACCGACTGCATTTATCGGCGGTCCGGCGATCATCGGAAAGGACGCAGAGGTAAGACACTGTGCGTTTATCCGTGGAAATGCGATCGTAGGAGAAGGGGCAGTTGTCGGAAATTCTACCGAGCTGAAAAATGTGGTCCTCTTCAATAAAGTACAGGTTCCACATTATAATTATGTGGGGGATTCAATCCTTGGATACAAGTCACATATGGGAGCAGGTTCTATCACATCTAATGTGAAATCCGATAAAAAACTGGTGGTTGTAAAGACGCCGGAAGGAAATATCGAGACCGGTATGAAAAAGTTCGGCGCGATGCTGGGTGACCATGTAGAAGTTGGATGTGGAACCATTCTGAACCCGGGAAGTGTAGTAGGACCGCATACCAATATTTATCCACTTTCTTCGGTGAGAGGATTTGTGCCGGGAGGAAGTATTTACAAATGTGCAGGTGAAGTAGTTGAAATGAGACAGGAGTAATGTCGGATGAAGCTTACAATACTTGGAACGGGAAATGCAACAGTAACGGAATGCTATAATACATGTTTTGCCCTCTCGGATGGAAACAGGCATTTTCTGGTGGATACCGGCGGCGGAAACCGTATTTTAAAGGTGTTAAAAGACACCGGGATCCAGCTGGAAGACATTCACGATATTTTTATTACCCATGAACATATCGATCATCTTCTGGGCGTGATCTGGCTGATACGGATGATCGGGCAGAAGAAGATCGGCCAGGGAAAATATGAGGGGAATCTGCGGATCTACTGCCATGAAGAGCTGGCAAGATCAATCCGCATGATCGCAGAGCTTACAATCCAGAAAAAGGTGACGAAATATTTTGATGACCGGATTCTTTTTGTGCCGGTGCATCACGGAGAGACAAAGGAAATCCTTGGCTGTCCGGTCACTTTTTTCGATATTTTTTCCACGAAGGCAAAGCAGTTCGGGTTTACGATGCTGCTTCCGAACGGAGTGAAGTTTACCTGCTGCGGTGACGAACCGTACAATGAGAAAGATTATGAATTTGTGAAAGGCAGCGACTGGCTGACCCATGAGGCGTTCTGCCTGTATGGAGAAGCAGATAAGTTCAAGCCTTATGAAAAACACCACAGTACTGTGAAAGAAGCATGTCAGCTTGCCGAGGAGCTTCAGATTCCGCATCTGATCTTGTATCATACGGAAGAGATGCATCTTAAGGAGAGGAAAGAGCTTTATACGCGGGAAGGACGGGAGTACTATCACGGGAAGTTGTTTGTACCGGATGATCTTGAGGTGTTTGAGCTTTAGATTGCAGGACGGGCGGTCTGCGGGAAAATAGAAGACGGACGCGCTTTTAATAAAATAAACCGGACAGATTTAGTTGTGCAGGGCATTCCGATGAGTCTCCGAATGCGAAAATTATGTCAGCAATGGCTTCCGAGAAGAAGTGTTCTGGTTGTGGGGGAAGGGGGAGATGTGGTATGATGGGGGAGTCAGAAGCTTTGAGGATCTGGGCGAGAAAGGTTTTCGGGAGGGGTTCGGTTTCTTCTCCGGGGAAGGTGAGACGTGTGGATCTGATTTAAAAATGTAGTTGACAAACCAGAACATATGTACTAATATAGAACCAGAACAAACATTCGTTCGATGGAGAGCGTGGGCGAAGAATCTGGGATAAGGAGATTAATGATGGCGAATAATACAATGAATGATGAGAATAAAAAGAAAGCATTAGACGCAGCAATTGCAAAGCTTGAGAAAGATTTTGGTAAGGGAGCAGTTATGAAGCTGGGTGATCCGGCGGCACAGGTGCATGTTGAGACGGTTCCGACCGGTTCTTTGAGTCTGGATCTGGCACTTGGTGTTGGCGGCGTTCCGAAAGGACGTATTATTGAAATTTATGGACCTGAATCAAGTGGTAAGACGACAGTTGCATTACATATGATCGCAGAAGTACAGAAAAGAGGCGGCATTGCGGGATTTATCGATGCAGAGCATGCACTGGATCCGGTATATGCGAAGAATATCGGTGTAGATATTGATGAACTTTATATTTCACAGCCAGACAGCGGAGATCAGGCATTGGAGATTACTGAGACAATGGTACGTTCCGGTGCGATTGACATTATCGTAGTCGATTCTGTTGCAGCACTTGTTCCGAAGCAGGAGATTGAGGGTGATATGGGTGATACACATGTAGGTCTGCAGGCAAGACTGATGTCACAGGCACTCAGAAAGCTGACACCGGTTATCAGTAAATCAAACTGTGTTGTAATCTTTATCAACCAGCTGCGTGAGAAGGTTGGCGTTATGTTCGGTAATCCGGAGACAACAACGGGTGGACGGGCACTGAAGTTCTATTCATCTGTCCGTATGGATGTCCGCAGAACTGAGACTCTGAAGCAGGGCGGAGAGATGGTTGGTAACCATGTCCGCGTGAAGATCGTGAAGAATAAAATTGCACCTCCGTTCAAGGAAGCAGAATTTGATATCATGTTCGGAAAAGGAATTTCCAGAGAAGGAGATATCCTGGATCTTGCGACGAAGATTGATCTGGTCAATAAGAGTGGTGCATGGTATGCATACAACGGAGAAAAGATCGGTCAGGGACGTGAGAATGCAAAGTCTTATCTGACAACACATCCGGAGATTATGGAAGAGATTGAAGAAAAAGTCCGTGCGCATTACGGAATCGGTGCAGAAGGGCAGGAAGCAGAAGAACCGGCACAGGCTGCTCCGGCAGATGCTGAAGAAGTGATGGATGAGGAAGAATAAAACATATGATGAGAATTACCCGAATCGAGCCAGTTACAAAGACAAAGTATCGGGTATCTGTTGATGAGCAGTTCGCCTTTGTGGTTTACAAAGGCGAACTGTCCCGTTTTCACCTGAAAGAAGAGTGTGAATTGACAGAGGATACTTATGCAAAGATCAAAGAAGTCCTTTTGAAGCGGGCAAAGCTTCGTGCGATGCACCTGCTGAATGACATGGCAAGAACTGAATCCCAACTCAGAGATAAATTAAAGCTGGGCGGCTATCCATCGGAGATCACCGAAGCGGCGATTGCCTATGTGAAATCATTTGGATATATCAATGATGACGCCTACATTCGGAACTTTATAGACAGCAGGAAAGATAAAAAGAGCAGACGGGAGATTTATGCCCTTCTGAGACAGAAGGGCGTGGATATGAACCGGGCAGAAGAGATCATGGAAGAGATGTATGAAGAGCATTCCGATCAGGAAGCAATCCGGGAGCTTCTTCGCAAAAAACACTGGGACTTTGCCTGTACAGATCCGAAAGAAAAGCAGAAAATATATGGATATTTGGTGCGGAAAGGATTTCGTTACGAAGATATCCGTCAAGTAATACAAGTTTGCGATTGGAATGCTTGACATATTTGTGAAAACAGTATAGAATTTAAGTGTTGTATTTGTACAATGAAAACTAAATAAGGAGGTGCTCCTGTGCTGATACCTATAATTATTGCTGTAGTTGTTACGCTTATAGTAGTAATGCCGGTTACTTATTTTGTTACTGTTTCCAAGTTGAAGAACGATGCAAATTCTAAAATTGGGAACGCTGATGTAAAAGCAAGAGAAATTATTGATGATGCTTTGAAGACAGCAGAGACAAAGAAGAAGGAAGCACTTTTGGAAGTAAAGGAAGAGTCCATCAAGACAAAGAATGAACTTGAAAAAGAGACTAAGGAACGCAGAGCTGAACTTCAGCGTTATGAAAAGCGTGTACTTTCAAAAGAAGAATCTCTGGATAAGAGATCTGCGGCAATTGAGCAGAGAGAGACTGCATTTACTGCAAAAGAGACAGCGATGAAGCAGCGGGAGGCTGAAGTTGAAGAACTCAGCCAGAAAAGAGTACAGGAACTAGAAAGAATCTCAGGACTTACCTCCGAACAGGCAAAGGATTATCTATTAAAAACTGTTGAAGAAGATGTGAAACATGACACTGCCAAGATGGTGAAAGAGCTTGAAACACGTGCAAAGGAAGAGGCTGACAAGAAGGCGAAAGAGTATGTTGTCACCGCAATCCAGAGATGTGCGGCAGATCATGTGGCTGAAACTACGATCTCGGTAGTTCAGCTTCCAAGTGACGAGATGAAGGGTAGAATTATCGGACGAGAGGGACGGAATATCCGTACTCTTGAGACACTGACAGGAGTAGAGCTTATTATTGATGATACTCCGGAGGCAGTTGTTCTTTCCGGATTTGATCCAATCCGAAGAGAAGTGGCAAGAATTGCACTGGAGCGTTTGATCGTAGATGGACGAATCCATCCTGCAAGAATTGAAGAGATGGTTGAAAAAGCGCAGAAAGAAGTAGAGACTATGATGCGCGAAGAAGGAGAGGCAGCAGCACTTGAAGTTGGTGTACACGGCATCCATCCAGAACTGATTCGTCTTCTTGGACGTATGAAGTTCAGAACGAGCTACGGTCAGAATGCACTGAAGCATTCAATCGAGGTTGCTCAGCTATCCGGATTGCTTGCGGGCGAGATCGGGCTGGATGTCCGTATCGCAAAGCGTGCAGGTCTTTTACATGACATCGGTAAATCGATCGATCACGATGTAGAAGGTTCACATGTTCAGATTGGTGTAGACCTTTGTAGAAAATACAAAGAGTCGCCGCTTATTATCAACGCGGTAGAAGCACATCATGGTGATGTAGAACCACAGTCTCTGATTGCAGGCGTTGTTCAGGCAGCAGATGCGATTTCGGCTGCAAGACCAGGTGCAAGAAGAGAAACCTTGGAGACATACACAAACAGATTAAAACAGTTAGAAGATATTACCAACCAGTTTAAAGGGGTTGAGAAGTCATTTGCTATTCAGGCGGGTAGAGAGATTCGCGTAATGGTAGTTCCAGAACAAGTATCTGATGATGATATGGTATTGCTGGCAAGAGATATTTCAAAACAGATTGAATATGAATTGGAATATCCAGGTCAGATTAAAGTAAATGTAATCCGGGAATCCCGTGTTACAGATTATGCTAAATAACACGATAATCAGAAAACGACAGCCGTCCAAAAGATTCGGTCTTTTGGATGGCTGTATTTAATTTACGCGAGCAACGAGCCAAAGTCCGCGCTTGCACGAGACTTGGCGACTGCCGCGATAACTTGAGAAACTCACGGAGCGTGTTTCTCATAGTTGTGTGAAAAGGAAGAGGAAAACGGATGAAAAAAGAAATCAAACGTGTAAAAAGAGAAAGGGTATATCAGGGAACAATTGTTGATGTATACAAAGATTATATGGAGTTTTCCAATGGAAATCATGAGGTGTGGGACTATATCCACCACAAAGGGGCTGCTGCTGTGATACCTGTGATGGATGACGGCAGACTCCTGATGGTAAGACAGTACCGGAATGCACTGGACCGCTTTACACTGGAGCTTCCGGCAGGAGGGCTGGACCAAGCGGATGAACCGGGACGAGACTGTTCAGCAAGAGAATTGGAAGAAGAGACCGGATATCACAGTGATGATCTGGAATGGCTGATCACGCTTCGAACAACTGTAGCACTTTGCAACGAAAAAATCGAAGTTTATGTTGCACGAAACCTGATCCGTACCCATCAGCATCTGGATGAGAATGAATTTGTGAATGTAGAGGCACATACGGTTGAAGAATTAAAGCAGATGATCTTTGAAGGAAAGATTGAAGATTCCAAGACTGTAGCTGCTATCCTTGCCTATGATGCAAAGTATAACAGATAAAGTGAACGCATAATTGACAACTCCGGTCATATAATGAACTATGTGAAATTATTGGAGGCCGGAATGTGGAATTTTATCGGAAGAAATATCAGCTGCCCATGCTATATCTGATCGGTTTTGGAATGGGTATCTTATATGCTAATTTTATTGCGAAAAATTATGTTACGATGACTGGAATTTTCCATGAATATTTTCTAAATCAGTATACACAGGTGAAAATCATAAATGAAGATTACCTGTGGTACCTGCTCAGATGGAGAGTGATGCCTCTGGCGTTAGCGGTCTGTGTGGCAAATCTGGGGTTTCGCAGACTGACAGCAGCCGGAATCCTCCTTTGGACAGGCTTTGCAGCCGGGATACTGTCTGTGGCGGCAGTTTTAAGGATGGGCCTTTGCGGAATGCTGTTGTGTATTGCCGGTATTTTCCCGCAATATATTTTTTATGTACCGGCATATCTTCTATTGATCCGGTATTATTATCGTTATCCGCAAAGTGAATGGAATGGAACAAAAACAGGATTTACTGTTATGATGATCGTGGCGGGAATTTTGTCTGAGGTATATTTAAACCCCGAGATTGTCCGCTGGTTTGTGAAGGTTCTTACATAGCAAGAATGTGTTCGCCACATTTTAGCGTCAGGTGATAGAAAATGGCAGAAATCCCTCTTACTGAACAATTCGGTAAAGAGGACTTTCTGCCGTTTTTTATCGCCCTTGTTTTATCAGGAGAAACATGCAGCAGCCAAATGTAAGAAGCTGGCTTGCAAGCAGTGCCCACAGATAGCCAAGAATCCCGAACTGCGGAATCAGAAACAGAACACCACAGATTCGTACTGCCAGGGTAAACAGATTGATCAGAAAAGTTTTTCCGGCAAGATCCAGACCATTTAACACACTGATCAGTGCGGTGTTACTATAAAGAAAAGGACAGATAAATGCTAGTGTTAAGATATAATTTCCGGCTTCTGGTGTATGAAAGATCCGTCTGCTGATAAAGCCGGATGCGATAAAGAAAAATAGCAGGCAGGCAAAACCAAGAAACAGGCAGAAAAAAATAACTTTCCGTAAAAGCTGCGGAAGAGCATGCTTTTTCTGAGCATCCGGCATACTGGCAACTTCGGGGAGGAGCATTGTGGAGATGGAATTGGTGAGGGCAGATGGAAATAAAATGCAGGGAAGGGCAATTCCGGTCAGAATTCCGTAGGTGCTAAGAGAAGCGGAGATACTCATTCCATACTTTTGCAGGGCAAGAGGAATAGAAATTGCTTCCAGACTCTGAAAAAGATTCAAAAGGACTCTGCTTGCGGTCAGTGGAAGGGCAGAAAAAAGCAGGGGAGGAACAGCAGAAAGAGCCGGCTCCCGGTGTGGGGAGAAAGGTTGCCCGGCAGTTCTGAGCTTATGGATGCAAAGAAAAGTGGCTGCAATTTCACCACCGACAATTCCGAGGACAGCAATTGCGACAGATGGTGTAAAAGCGGTATGAGCATCGGCTGTATAGAGGAAGATAACAAAAAAGATCCGGACCAGCTGTTCAAATAATTGGGAGAGGGCAGGAAGCCGGATCTGCTTGAGCCCCAGAAAGTAACCACAGCTGCAACTGTGCAGAGCTGCAAATGGAAGTGCATATGCTATCAGGAAGATGAGAGAGGCGCATCGGGGATCACCAAGTATGACTGTGGTGAGGAAAACAGCATTTTTCTGCAACAGAAAAAGACAGCAGATGGAAAGAAAAAGAGAACAAAGCAGTGCTGCTTTCAGGTAAGAATAAGCTTTTGCAGACTGCTTTTTTGCAGAAGAGGCGGCAACCAGGCGCGCCAGAGCCGTCTCGATCCCTGCTGAAGTTGCAGCATAAGCAAGTGTGTAGACAGGGAAAATCAGCTGATACAGACCGATTTCTTCTGCAGGGAAAGATCTGCTGAGAAAAATACGGTAAAAAAATCCCATTACACGGGTGAGAATGCCGACTACAGTAAGGATAAAAGTTCCTTTCAGGAGAAAATGTTTTTGTGACATAGCAGCTCCAAAGGCATTTTTGTTTTAAAATATATGCAAGAAAGAGCCTTGACAGAACATAACAGAGGTGATATCCTCAATTTGCAAGAAATCCTAGTAAAACAGTGGGATATAAAAAATAAAGAGAAGGTGATGGATTGAAGATCTCAACGAAGGGTCGTTATGGTTTGCGCGCCTTTATCGATCTTGCGTGTTATGGCGCAGAAGAACCGGTTTCCATCAGCAGTATATCAGCCAGGCAGGAGATATCGGAACGATATCTGGAACAGCTCATGGCGAAGCTGAAAAAGGCAGGTCTCGTCAAGAGTATCCGTGGAGCGGGAGGAGGATATCGGCTGGCAAAGGATGCGGCGGAAGTTTCTGTTGGTGATGTACTCAGAGCACTTGAAGGAGACCTGGAACCTGCGACTTGTGCAGCACTTCATTCGGAAGACAGCTGCGAGATCCAGGGCAGCTGTATCACGAAATATGTCTGGAAGAAAGTCAATGAAAGCATGGCACAGACGGTAGACAGTATTATGATAAATACCCTTGTGGAAATGAATAAAGAAATAAAGAAAGAAGGACAAAAAGATGAGTAAATTAATTTATTTGGATAACGCAGCAACAACAAAAACTGCACCAGAAGTTCTGGAAGCAATGCTGCCATATTTTACAGAGCAGTATGGCAATCCTTCTGCGATCTACAGCTTCGCATCCCATAACAAAGATGTTGTGGCAGAACAGAGAGAAAGAATCGCAAACGCACTCGGTGCAAAGAGCAACGAAATTTATTTTACAGCCGGCGGATCAGAGTCTGACAACTGGGCACTCAAAGCAACCGCTGAGGCTTATCAGAATAAAGGAAGACATATTATCACAACCAAGATCGAACATCATGCGATCCTGCATACAGCAGCTTATTTGGAAGAACGTGGGTTTGAAGTGACTTATCTTGATGTGGATGAATACGGAAAAGTAAATCCGGCAGATGTGGAAGCAGCAATCCGCCCGGATACCATCCTGATCTCTGTAATGTATGCAAACAACGAGATCGGAACAATTGAACCGATCAAAGAGATCGGTGAGATCGCCCACAAACATGGTATCCTGTTCCACACAGACGCCGTACAGGCTTTCGGACAGGTTCCGATCAATGTAGATGAATGTCATATTGATATGTTAAGTGCCAGCGGACACAAGCTGAACGGACCAAAAGGAATCGGATTCCTCTATATCAGAAAAGGCGTGAAGATCCGTTCCTTTGTTCATGGTGGGGCACAGGAAAGAAAACGTCGTGCAGGTACAGAAAATGTTCCGGGTATTGTTGGAATCGGTACAGCAACAAAACGTGCTATCGCTACGATGGAAGAACGTACAGCAAAAGAGCGCGAGATGAGAGATTATCTGATCAAACGTGTGATGGAAGAAATCCCGTACACCAAGCTGAACGGACATCCGACAGACCGTCTGCCAAATAACGCAAACTTCTGCTTCCGTTTCATTGAGGGCGAATCTATGCTGATCCGTCTTGATATGGCAGGAATTTGTGGATCCAGTGGATCTGCATGTACATCCGGATCTCTTGATCCATCCCATGTACTTCTTGCAATCGGACTGCCGCACGAGATTGCGCATGGATCTCTGCGCCTGACTCTGAATGAAGAGATCACAAAAGAAGACATTGATTATGTAGTAGATCAGCTTAAGACAATCGTAAGCGATTTACGCGGAATGTCACCGCTTTATGAAGATTTTGCAAAAAAACAGAATAAATAATACGATAGAAAATACAGCTTTAGGAGGAATTTACAATGTATACAGAGAAAGTAATGGATCATTTTCAGCATCCACGTAATATGGGAGAAATCGAGAACGCAAGCGGAGTGGGTACTGTTGGTAACGCCAAATGTGGTGATATCATGAGAATCTACCTTGATATTGATGATAACGGAATTATTAATGATGTAAAATTTAAGACATTCGGATGTGGCGCGGCTGTTGCAACAAGCAGTATGGCGACAGAACTTGTAAAGGGAAAACATATTTCAGAAGCAATGCAGGTAACAAACAAAGCCGTTATGGAAGCACTTGACGGACTGCCGCCGGTTAAGGTACACTGTTCTTTACTGGCAGAGGAGGCAATCCATGCAGCACTGTGGGATTATGCAGAGAAGCACGGGATCAAGATCGAAGGACTCCAGAAGCCGAAGAACGATATCAGTGAAGGTGAAGAAGCAGAAGAGGAAGAGTATTAGAATTTTCTGCAGGAGAAAAGAGAATGGCAAAAAAGAAAGTGGTAGTCGGAATGTCAGGTGGTGTCGACTCATCGGTAGCGGCATATCTTCTAAAAGAACAGGGATATGATGTGATCGGTGTGACGATGCAGATCTGGCAGGACGAAGAATCGAAAATACAGGAAGAAAACGGCGGATGCTGTGGACTCAGCGCGGTAGATGATGCCAGAAAAGTTGCGGCACAGATCGGCATTCCGTATTATGTGATGAATTTCAAGAAGGATTTTCAGGAGAAGGTAATCGATTATTTTGTGGATGAATATTTGCATGGCCGGACACCAAATCCGTGCATTGCGTGTAACCGTTATGTAAAATGGGAATCTCTTCTTACACGGAGCATGGAGATCGGAGCAGACTATATTGCAACAGGTCACTATGCGAGAGTAGAACAGTTGCCGAACGGACGCTATGCGATCCGGCATTCGGCAACCTGGGCAAAAGACCAGACCTATGCGCTTTATAATCTTACCCAGGATCAGCTGAGAAGAACGCTGATGCCTGTCGGTGAATACGAAAAAGACCAGATCCGCGAGATCGCAAAAGAGATCGGATTGCAGATTGCGAACAAACCGGACAGTCAGGATATCTGTTTTGTATCCGATGACGATTATGCATCTTTTATTGAAGAAGAAAGTGACCAGAAAATCCCGGAAGGTAATTTTGTAACACCGGACGGAAAGATCCTGGGACGGCATAAAGGAATCATCCACTATACGATCGGACAGAGAAAAGGACTTGGACTTTCTCTTGGGTATCAGGCATTCGTGCTTGAGATCCGTCCGGATACGAATGAAGTTGTGATAGGGACGAATGAAGATCTGATGACGACGCGGGTCCGTGCAAATAAGCTGAACTTTATGACAGTAGAGGATCTGGAAGGTGAGATGCGCGTATTTGCTAAAATCAGATACAACCATAAAGGGGACTGGTGCACAGTCCGCAAAACGGGAGAAGATGAGATAGAGTGCATCTTTGAGACACCGCAGAGAGCGGTTACACCGGGGCAGGCACTGGTACTGTATGATGGAGATTATGTACTTGGAGGCGGAACAATTCTGGGATAGCTCAGAATTGTTCTGTTTTTTGGTATATTGGGACCGTACTGCAATCCAACAAATGATTTGCGGGAAAGCCGGGTGGATTTACACATGAAGAATGACAAGGAGGGCAAAATATGAGAGCGGACTGCCATATGCACACTTATTTTTCCGGAGATTCAGAGGCAAAACCGGAAGAGATGGTCCTTGCAGCAATCGATAAAGGACTGGAAGCAATCTGTTTTACGGATCATGAAGATATTGATTATTTTTGTGATGATATTGAATTTGTGTTTGATCCGGAAACCTATTTTAAAGAGCTTGGAGCACTGAAGGAAAAGTATAAAGAGAAGCTGGATATCCGGATCGGTGTGGAGTTTGGACTTCAGCCACACCTTGCGAAGAAAGCAAAAGCGTTTACCGCGGCAAATCCGTATGATTTTGTGATCGGATCCATGCATGTGGTTGGTGGGAAGGATCCTTATTATCCTGAGTTCTTTGAGGGGATTTCGGATGAAGAGGCCTACCGGATGGCACTTCGGGAGACAATAGCCGATATCAGGGCTGTAGCGGATTTTGATGTGCTCGGACATCTGGATTATGTGGTACGTTATGGAAAACATCGGGAACAGGAATATTCTTACGGCAGATTTGCGGATGAAATAGATGAAATCCTGCGGTATCTTATCGAACACGGAAAAGGACTGGAAGTCAATACGGCAGGACTGAAGTATGGCCTTCCTTTTGCACACCCGCATCCGGATGTGTTAAAAAGATACAAAAAGCTAGGGGGAGAGATCATCACCGTCGGTGCAGATGCACATAAACCAGAGCATGTAGGGTATGATTTTAACATAGTTGACAATATTCTCGAAGCATGTGGTTTTAAATATTATGCAGAATTCATAAAAAGGGCCCCGGTTTTCAGAAAAATAAAGTGAAAAAAGGGGATTGAATTTTTGTTCTGAATTTAGTACAATAAATTACAGTTGATAAATCTTAAACAATGATAAGATTTATCAAGAAAAATGTAACTGTTATATACAGTAATACAATTTATCTTTAGGAGGACTAAATCATGGCAGTAAAAGTAGCAATCAATGGATTTGGACGTATTGGACGTCTTGCATTCAGACAGATGTTTGGAGCAGAGGGATTTGAGATCGTAGCAATCAACGACCTTACATCTCCTAAGATGCTGGCTCACTTATTAAAATATGATTCAACACAGGGAAAATATGAATTAGCTGATAAAGTATCTGCTGGAGAAGACTCCATCACAGTAGACGGAAAAGAAATCAAAATCTACGCTAAAGCTAATGCAGCTGAACTTCCATGGGGAGAAATCGGAGTAGATGTAGTTCTTGAATGTACAGGATTCTACACATCTAAAGCAAAAGCTCAGGCACATATCGATGCAGGTGCTAAACACGTTATCATTTCTGCACCGGCAGGAAATGACCTTCCTACAATCGTTTACAATGTAAACCATACACAGCTTACAAAAGATGACGCAATCATTTCTGCAGCTTCTTGTACAACAAACTGTCTTGCACCAATGGCTAAGGCTCTTAATGATCTTGTACCGATCAAATCTGGTATCATGTGCACAATCCATGCTTACACAGGTGATCAGATGACTCTTGACGGACCACAGAGAAAAGGTGATCTGAGAAGATCTCGTGCAGCAGCAGTAAACATCGTTCCTAACAGCACAGGAGCAGCTAAAGCAATCGGACTTGTTATTCCGGAACTTAACGGAAAACTTATCGGATCTGCACAGCGTGTACCAACCCCTACAGGATCTACAACAATCCTTACAGCAGTAGTTGAAGGTGAAGTTACTGTAGAACAGATCAACGCAGCTATGAAAGCAGCTTCTAACGAATCATTCGGATACAACGAAGATCAGATCGTTTCTAGCGATATCGTAGGAATGAGATTTGGTTCTCTCTTCGATTCTACTCAGACAATGGTACTTCCGCTTGACAACGGAACAACAGAAGTACAGGTTGTTTCTTGGTATGACAATGAAAACTCTTACACAAGCCAGATGGTAAGAACAATCAAACACTTCGGAACATTACTTTAATCCGTAACGTTTGTTTGGACAGGCTGAATTGATTCTTACTGGAATATTCCAGAGTTAGACTCAAGCAAGGGTCCGGTCTACATGGACCGGGCTCTTTTATTTAACAGGAAATTCTGATGGAGCTTCCTGCTAAATAAAAGGCACTATGTGCCCAAGATGTGTATTCGTGTGAAAACGCAGATTGTCGCAAGCAACTGCGCTCAGCACGGAAATGTGCCCGGCACATTCCATTTAAACGAAATGTAAACAGGAGGCAGGATTATGCTTAACAAAAAATCTGTAGATGATATCAATGTAAAAGGGAAAAAAGTCCTTGTAAGATGCGATTTTAACGTACCGCTGATCGATGGAAAGATCACAGACGAGAACCGTCTTGTTGCAGCACTTCCTACAATCAAGAAACTGATCGCTGACGGAGGAAAAGTAATCCTCTGCTCACATCTTGGTAAACCGAAGGGAGAACCGAAACCGGAGCTTTCTCTTGCACCGGTTGCAGTAAGACTTTCAGAACTTCTCGGACAGGAAGTAAAATTCGCAGCAGATCCTGAAGTAGTAGGACCAAATGCAAAAGCAGCAGTTGAAGCTATGAAAGATGGAGAGGTAATCCTTCTTGAAAATACACGTTACAGAGCAGAAGAAACAAAGAACGGAGATGAATTCTCTAAGGAACTCGCTTCTCTTTGTGATGTATTCGTAAACGATGCATTCGGAACAGCTCATCGTGCACACTGCTCTAACGTTGGTGTTACCAAATATGTTGATACAGCAGTTGTAGGATATCTTATGCAGAAAGAAATCGATTTCCTTGGAAATGCAGTAAACAATCCGGAAAGACCGTTCGTTGCAATCCTTGGTGGAGCTAAAGTTTCAAGCAAGATTTCTGTAATCGAAAACCTGATCGATAAAGTAGACACTCTGATCATTGGTGGAGGTATGTCTTATACATTCAGCAAAGCACAGGGCGGAACCGTTGGAAAATCTCTTCTTGAAGAAGATTACTGTGAATATGCACTGAACATGATTCAGAAAGCTAAAGACAAAGGCGTAAAACTCCTTCTTCCGGTAGACAACGTAATTGCAGATGATTTTTCAAATGATGCAAATATCAAAGTTGTTAAAGCTGGCGAAATTCCGGAAGGATGGGAAGGACTTGACATCGGACCAGAGACAATCAAGATCTATGCTGACGCTGTAAAAGATGCAAAGACAGTTGTATGGAACGGACCTATGGGTGCATTCGAGATGCCGAACTTTGCAAAAGGAACAGAAGAAGTCGCAAAAGCACTTGCTGAGACAGATGCAGTAACAATCATCGGTGGTGGTGATTCGGCAGCAGCAGTTAACCAGCTCGGATACGGCGACAAGATGACTCACATCTCTACGGGTGGCGGAGCTTCCCTTGAATTCCTTGAAGGTAAGGAACTGCCAGGTGTAGCAGCTGCTAACGATAAATAAGCAGCGTCTGTAATTAAGATAAAATAAGGGAGATTATTGCAATGGCAAGAAAGAAAATTATTGCAGGTAACTGGAAAATGAATATGACACCTTCAGAGGCAGTAGAGCTTGTGAATACACTCAAATCTCTGGTTGTGACAGAAGAGGCTGACGTGGTATTCTGCGTACCGGCAATCGATATCATTCCGGTTGTAGAAGCTGCAAAAGGAAGCAACATCCAGGTTGGAGCAGAGAATATGTACTTTGAAGAAAAAGGTGCATACACAGGAGAAATCTCTCCGAACATGCTTACAGATGCTGGTGTTAAATATGTTGTTCTCGGACACTCTGAAAGAAGAGAATACTTCGCAGAGACAAACGAGACTGTGAACAAAAAGATGCTGAAAGCATTTGAACACGGACTTACACCGATCATGTGCTGTGGAGAAACTCTTGAACAGCGTGAACAGGGTGTGACAATGGACTTCATCCGTCAGCAGGTTAAAGTTGGATTCCAGAATGTAACAGCAGATCAGGCTAAGACAGCAGTTATCGCTTATGAGCCAATCTGGGCAATCGGAACCGGTAAGACAGCTACAACAGAGCAGGCTCAGGAGGTTTGCAAAGCTATCCGTGAATGTATCGCTGAAGTTTATGATGAAGCTACAGCAGAAGCAATCCGTATTCAGTACGGCGGATCTGTAAATGCAGCTACAGCACCGGAATTATTCGCTCAGCCGGATATCGATGGTGGACTTGTAGGTGGTGCTTCTTTAAAACCGGATTTTGGTAAGATTGTAAACTGGAAATAGTCAATTATACCAAGGCGCAGGCAGAAATGCCTGCGCTTTTCAGCTGTCAAAGTTTTAACAAGTGCTTGCAAGCATATATAAAATCATGTACAATATTTAACTGAAAGAGGAATCAAACGCTTTAAGACAAAATGAAGGAGTGTAAGACGATGAGTAAAAAACCAACAGTTTTGATGATCTTAGACGGTTACGGTCTGAGAGATGAAAAGAAAGGCAACGGTATTGCAGAGGCAAACACACCGGTTATGGATAAATTAATGGCTGAATATCCGTTTGTAAAAGGAAATGCAAGCGGACTTGCTGTAGGACTTCCGGACGGTCAGATGGGTAACTCGGAAGTAGGTCATATGAATATGGGTGCAGGACGTATCATTTACCAGGAACTCACCAAGATCACAAAAGCAATCGCTGATGGCGATTTCTTTGAAAATAAGGCACTTCTTGCAGCCTGTGAAAATGCGAAGAAGAACGGTACAGCTCTTCATCTGATGGGACTGGTATCTGATGGTGGTGTACACAGTCATATTACACATATTTATGGAATTTTGGAACTTGCAAAGAGACAGGGGCTGGACAAAGTATATGTTCACTGCTTCCTTGACGGACGTGATACACCTCCGGCATCTGGAAAAGAATATGTTGAACAGTTAGAAGCAAAGATGAAAGAAATCGGTGTAGGTGAAGTCGCAAGTGTTTCCGGACGTTACTATGCAATGGACCGTGACAACCGTTGGGACCGTGTAGAAAAAGCATACGCAGCACTTACACGCGGCGAAGGTGACACAGCAGCATCAGCAACAGAAGGAATCCAGGCTTCTTACGACAAAGAAGTAACTGACGAATTCGTAGTACCATTTGTAGTGACAAAAAACGGTACACCGGTTGCAACTGTAAAAGACGGAGATTCTGTGATCTTCTTCAATTTCCGCCCGGACCGTGCAAGAGAGATCACCAGAACCTTCTGTGCAGATGAATTTGACGGATTTGACAGAGGAGAACGGATCAAGACGACTTATGTATGCTTTACAGAGTATGATGAGACAATTCCGAACAAGACCGTTGCATTTGTAAAAGAAGGTATTACCAATACCTTTGGCGAATTCCTTGCAGCAAACAACATGATACAGGCAAGAATCGCTGAGACAGAAAAATATGCACATGTTACGTTTTTCTTCAACGGCGGAGTAGAAGAACCGAACAAGGGCGAGGACAGAATCCTTGTCAAATCTCCAAAGGTTGCAACTTACGACTTGAAGCCGGAAATGAGCGCATATGAAGTATGTGACAAGCTTGTAGATGCAATCAAGGCTGATAAGTACGATGTGATCGTAATCAACTTTGCTAACCCGGATATGGTTGGTCATACCGGTGTAGAAGCAGCAGTGATCAAAGCAATTGAAGCTGTTGATGAATGTGTAGGAAAAGCAGTTGATGCAGTGAAAGAAGTTGGTGGACAGATGTTTATCTGCGCTGACCACGGAAATGCAGAACAGCTGATCGATGAAGAGACAGGAGAACCATTTACCGCTCATACAACGAACCCGGTTCCGTTCATTCTTGTAAATGCAGATCCTGCATATAAGCTTCGTGAAGGCGGATGCCTTGCAGACATCGCTCCGACGCTGATCGAGCTGATGGGAATGCAGCAGCCAGCAGATATGACTGGAAAATCATTATTAGTAAAATAGTAAATATATTTGCCCGGAATCATGAAAATGGTTCCGGGTGTTTTGTTGTCAGAAGAGCAAAACATACTGCATATAAATCTGATCTACTCTTTTTGAAAAGCATCGAAATGGAAAAATGCATGAAATGAAAAACAAAAATTCAAAAAAACACATTTAAATCAACAAAAATCACGATATGTCATATTTATATGCAAGAATTAGTTGACGAAAAATCATTTTTCCTATATACTTACTACTTGTAGTGAGTTTTGATGTTGTCAAAACAGCTGAAAGAAACTGCAGATGGCAGATTTCGGAAGTATAAAGTACGGCAGGAAACACACAATGATTAGTTGATGATTATGGGAGGTTTTCAAGATGACTGCATATAAAGATATGAGTAGAGAAGAACTGCTTGAATTAAAGAGCAGACTGGAAAAAGAATTTGAAGATGTTAAAGGAAAAGGTCTGAAACTGGATATGTCCAGAGGTAAACCGTCCAAAGCACAGCTTGATCTTTCTATGGGGATGATGGATGTACTTAAGAGCACATCAGATCTTGTCTGCGAAGAAGGAGTAGATTGCCGTAACTATGGAGTGATCGACGGAATCAAAGAAGCAAAACAGCTTCTTTCTGATATGATGGAAGTACCGAAGGACAATATTATCATCTTTGGTAACTCCAGCCTGAACGTAATGTATGATACTGTTGCAAGAGCGATGACACATGGTATCATGGGAAGCACCCCTTGGGCAAAGCTTGACAAGGTAAAATTCCTTTGCCCGGTACCTGGATATGACAGACATTTTGCAATCACCGAACATTTTGGAATTGAGATGATCAATATTCCAATGACGTCGGATGGACCGGATATGGATCTGGTAGAGCAGTATGTGGAGAATGATCCGGCTGTAAAAGGTATCTGGTGTGTACCGAAATATTCTAACCCACAGGGAATCACTTATTCTGATGAAACCGTACACCGTTTTGCGAAATTAAATCCAGCGGCAGAAGATTTCCGTATTTTCTGGGATAATGCATATGGAATCCATCATTTGTATGAGGATAAACAGGATTATCTGATCGAGATTTTGATGGAATGTAAAAAAGAAGGACATCCGAACATGGTTTACAAATTCGGTTCTACTTCCAAGATCAGCTTCCCGGGTTCTGGTATTGCAGCAATTGCAGCATCCGATGAAAACCTTGCGGAAATCCGCAAGATGATGTCCGTACAGACCATCGGTCATGATAAATTAAACCAGCTCAGACATGCGCGTTTCTTCGGTGATATCCATGGAATGGTTCAGCATATGAAGAAACATGCAGATATCTTAAGACCGAAATTTGACACCGTATTAAGTGTACTGGAAAGTGAGCTTGGCGGACTTGAGATTGGTTCCTGGATGGCACCGCGAGGAGGATACTTCATTTCCTTCGATGCGTTGGATGGATGTGCAAAAGCAATCGTAGCAAAAGCAAAAGAAGCCGGACTGATCTTGACAAAAGCGGGAGCAACCTTCCCATACGGAAAGGATCCAAAAGACAGCAATATCCGAATTGCACCGTCCTTCCCGACACCAGAAGAACTGGAAGTTGCAGCACAGGTATTCGTACTCAGCGTAAAACTGGTAAGTATTGATAAAATTCTTGGCGAAAAAGTAGAAGTCGAAGAAGCTTAATATATGTGAGAAACAGTGGATTTTCCCGAAAAGGAGTCCGCTGTTTTTTTAAATAAAGGTTGTGTGGTCGATTTTACAAAAGAAAGTCCTCCAATTCCATTGTGCAAACCATTCCGATGAGCCTCTTAGAGCGGAAATCATGTTCAGCAAAGGCTTCCATGATTTCTGAGTCTCATCTCCATTGCACAAAAGTGAATTGCAGGACTTTCTTTTGTAAAATCGACCGTTTAACTGTACTGGTAAAAATGACGGTGCCGAATTCGGAGAGAAAAAACTGTAAAGAAAGATATTACACTAATCTTCCCTTCCGACTGCAATTCCCTAAACCCTAGTTCTCACCATCCAAAAAACTTTTGCATATGTAAAAAAAGTTACCAATATACAGACCAGAGGAATCCAAAATACTCCCCACACATGAATTTGCACTATGGAGTTCAAGACTCAGGAATCGTGGAAGCCTTTGCTGAACACGATTCCCGCCCTAAGAGGCTTGAACGGAATGGTTAGTGCAACTGAATGCGTGGGGAGTATTTTGGATTCCTCTGGTCGTCCCATTAGAACCTATTATTTTTACATATCCAAAAGTCTTACATCTTCTTCTGCGCAGTCGAAAGCATCAGTTTGATGCGGTTTAGCTGGTTTACTTCGCTTGCTCCCGGATCATAATCGATTGCAACGATGTTGGATTCCGGATGACGGCGGCGCAGTTCTTTAATAACACCTTTTCCAACTACGTGGTTTGGCAGACAGGCGAAAGGCTGTGTGCAGACAATGTTTGGTGCACCGCTGTGGATCAGCTCCAGCATTTCTCCGGTAAGGAACCATCCTTCACCGGTCTGGTTTCCAAGAGAAACAATTTCTTTTGCCATCGAAGCCAGGTGTTCAATATGCGATGGTGGATCGAAGCGTTTACTTGATTTTAATGCATCAACGGCAGGCTTGCGGAACCATTCCAGAGCTTTGATTCCGAGATTACCCATGCGGGCGGTTGATTTCTTCATGCCGAGATGTTCTGCTTTAAAGTTTGTATTGTAGAAGCAGTAGAGCAGGAAGTCGGTCAGATCCGGAACCACGGCTTCGGCACCTTCCTGTTCAAGAAGATCTACCAGGTAGTTATTGGCAGCTGGAAGGAATTTAACAAGGATTTCTCCGACAACTCCGACACGTGGCTTTTTGACATCTTTTAATGGAAGAGAATCAAAATCTTCTACAATCTGGCGGCAGAGACGCTTAAACTCGTGTCTGCTTGGATAGCCTTTCTTGATAAATTCGATAACTGTCTTTTCCCATTTCTTATGCATGGTATTGGCAGAGCCTGGAACAGCTTCATATGGGCGGACACGGTACAGGCAGCGCATGAAGAGATCACCAAATATCAGACCATACACACCTTTCAGTACAAGTGGAAGGGTGATCTTGAATCCAGGATTGCTTTCAAGCCCGCTTAAGTTGATTGAAATAACAGGGATATGTCCGTAACCGGCTTTTTTAAGAGCACGCCGGATAAATCCGATATAGTTGGAAGCACGGCATCCGCCACCGGTCTGCGAAATAATGACAGCCAGGTGGTCGGTGTCATATTTGCCGGAAAGGATAGCCTCCATGATCTGTCCGACTACCATCAGAGACGGGTAGCAGGCATCATTGTTTACATATTTAAGGCCCATGTCAACTGCATGCTTGTTATCATTTTTCAGTACTTCCAGTTTGTAGCCTGCTTCCTGGAAGGCTGGCTCAATCAGTGAAAAGTGGATCGGTGACATCTGTGGACACAAAATGGTATAGGTTTCCTTCATTTCCTTTGTAAAAGGAATTTTTTCGATATTTGCCGGACGAATGGTGCGCTCCATATGCTTCTGCTCGCGGACGCGGATGGCGGCGAGAAGAGAACGGATACGGATACGTGCAGCACCCAGGTTATTAACCTCATCAATCTTAAGAGAGGTATAAATCTTGTCGGAACCGGTCAGAATATCTGCAACAGCATCGGTTGTTACGGCATCAAGACCGCATCCGAAAGAGTTCAGCTGGATCAGATCCAGATCATCTCTTGTCTTTACAAAATTGGCTGCTGCGTACAGTCGGGAATGATACATCCACTGATCCATAACAATCAGCGGACGTTCTACCGGATTCAGATGGGAGATAGAATCTTCCGTCAGAACGGCAAGTCCGTAGGAGGTGATCATCTCCGGGATACCGTGGTTGACCTCCGGATCGTAATGGTATGGACGACCGGCAAGTACAATGCCGCGGGTTCCTGTCTTTTCCATGTAAGCGAGTGTTTCTTCACCTTTTTTGCGGATGTCCTGACGGCATGCAGCAAGTTCTTCCCATGCAGCATGAGCGGCATTTTTGATTTCTTCTGCTGGAAGATTCTTTGCAGAAGTAAATTCACGGACCAGTCCGTCTGTGATTGTCTTTTCGCTTGTGAGGGCGAGGAATGGATTCATGAAATCTACTTCACCGTGTACGATCGGATCCATATTGTTCTTGATGTTCTCCGCGTATGAGGTGACGATCGGGCAGTTATAATGATTGTCGGCATCGGCAAATTCACCACGTTCGTATGGTATACAAGGGTAGAAGATAAAGTCTGCACCCTGGTTGATCAGCCACTGTACATGTCCGTGCGCCAGCTTTGCCGGATAACACTCGGATTCGCTCGGAATAGATTCAATACCAAGTTCATAAATCTTATGTGTAGAAGCAGGAGAGAGTAACACATGATATCCCAGTTTTGTGAAGAAAGTAAACCAGAACGGATAGTTCTCATACATGTTGAGAACTCTTGGAATACCAACCGTTCCACGTTTTGCTTCGGATGGATCTAATGGCGTGTAACCAAAATAACGTTCATTTTTATAAGCGAAAAGGTTTGGCACATCACTCTTTGCTTTCTCTTTTCCAAGACCGCGCTCACAACGGTTTCCGGAAATAAAACGACGTCCGCCACTGAATTTGTTGATGGTCAGACGACAGTTGTTGGTACAGCCGTTACATTTTGCCATTGAGGTTGTATAGGTAAGTTCATTGATTTCATCAATGGAAAGCATGGTTGTATTTTTACATTCTTTGAAACCATAGCGTTCTCTTGCAATCAGTGCAGCCCCAAAAGCACCCATGATTCCTGCAATATCCGGACGGATTGCCTGACATCCGGCGATGGTCTCAAAGCTTCTGAGTACGGCATCATTGTAGAATGTACCACCCTGTACAACAATTTTTTTACCAAGCTCAGATGCATCGGATACCTTGATAACTTTGAAAAGAGCATTTTTGATAACCGAATAAGCAAGTCCGGCTGAAATATCGGATACTTCAGCACCTTCTTTTTGCGCCTGTTTTACCTTTGAGTTCATAAATACGGTACAACGGGTACCGAGGTCAATCGGATGTTTCGCAAAAAGTGCTTCATGTGCAAAATCCTCTACGGTGTAGTTCAGGGATTTGGCAAAAGTCTCGATAAAGGAACCGCATCCGGAAGAACATGCTTCGTTGAGCTGTACGCTGTCTACAGTCTGATTCTTGATCTTGATACACTTCATATCCTGACCACCGATATCGAGGATACAGTCTACATCCGGTTCGAAGAAAGAAGCGGCGTAATAGTGAGATACGGTTTCAACTTCGCCTTCATCCAGAAGAAGTGCGGCTTTAATGAGCGCTTCTCCGTAACCGGTTGAGCAGGAGTGAACGATCTGTACGCCTTCCGGAAGCTGGCTGTAAATATCCTTGATCGCACCGATGGTCGTACCAAGAGGATCACCGTCATTGCCATGGTAGAAGGAGTACAAAAGAGTACCGTCTTCTCCGACCAGAGCGGCTTTCGTGGTGGTAGAACCGGCATCGATTCCAAGGTAGGCATTACCGCGGTAGCTGGCAAGATCACCAACCGGCACCTGATGCTTTGCATGGCGGTTCTTAAATTCATTGTAATCTGCTTCGCTGGAAAAGAGCGGCTGCATACGCTCAACTTCAAAGTCCATTTCAATATGGGCATCCAGCTTTTTCTGCATCTCACCAAGAGAGGTGACTACATCCTTTTTAGAGTTCAGCGCAGAGCCGACGGCTGCAAAAAGATGGGAATACTTTGGTGCGATAATGTGTTCGTCATCCAGCTTGAGAGTACGGATAAACGCTTCTCTCAATTCAGAGAGGAAATGAAGCGGTCCACCGAGGAAAGCAACATGTCCGCGGATTGGTTTTCCGCAGGCAAGACCACTGATGGTCTGGTTGACGACTGCCTGGAAAATAGAAGCAGACAGGTCTTCTTTGGTAGCACCGTCATTGATCAGCGGCTGGATATCTGTCTTGGCAAATACGCCACAGCGGGCTGCAATCGTATAAAGTGCTTTGTAATTTTTGGCATATTCGTTCAGACCGGTTGCATCTGTCTGGAGAAGGGACGCCATCTGGTCGATGAAAGATCCGGTACCTCCGGCGCAGATTCCGTTCATACGCTGCTCAATATTTCCATTTTCAAAATAGATGATCTTGGCATCTTCGCCGCCCAGCTCGATCGCTACATCGGTCTGTGGTGCATAATCCTGAAGAGCGGTGGAAACGGCAACAACCTCCTGGACAAAAGGTACGCCAAGATGCTTTGCCAGAGTAAGACCACCTGATCCGGTAATCATTGGAGATACCTTGATCTGACCGAGCTTGTAGATAGCACGACCAAGCAGATCAGAAAGGGTTTCCTGAATATTGGCGAAGTGACGCTCGTAATCAGAAAACAGAACATCATTATTACTGTCCAGAACTGCGATTTTAACAGTTGTAGAACCGATGTCAATCCCCAGGGTATGTAATTCTGTCTGATTCATGATTTAACTACTCCTTATTACAATTAAAAAATTTGTCTGTGTTATTACCTATTAAATGTAGTTCGCAGAGAACTACAGTATCTTACATTATACGACAGAACCAACGAAAATACAAACAGAAGTTATGTATGGCATTGTAGAAAAAAGTGCCTGGAAGTGAACAAAAGATGTAAATTATGTGAAAAGAGAGTAAAGAGGTGGAATGGAATTGACAAAGTAAAAAGCAGACGATAAAATAACATACGTGGAAGGAGGTTTTGAATGAAGAACTGGTTAGATAAAATGGAGCGCAGGTTCGGGCGCTATGCAATTAGAAATCTTACGATGTATCTGCTTGCAGGTTATGCAATCGGATATCTTTTGAGTTTTACGATGCCACAGCTTCTTACCTATTTTACACTGGAACCGGCACTGATTTTGAAAGGGCAGGTGTGGCGACTTCTAAGCTGGGTGATCATCCCACCGAATGACAATATTATTTTTGTTATCTTTATGATGCTGTTATACTATTCCCTTGGTAATACGCTGGAAAGCTACTGGGGGGCATTTCGTTACAATGTTTACATTTTCTCAGGAATATTATTTACAGTTATTGGAGCTTTTATTGTGAATGGACTGATCGGAGGCATTACCGGATTTGGAAGCCTTTACAGTACTTACTATATCAATATGTCCATTTTCCTTGCATGTGCATCCATCATGCCGGATTATCAGCTTTTGCTTTACGGCATTATCCCAATCAAGATGAAGTGGCTTGCAGTTCTGGATGTGGTTCTGCTTGCGGTAGACGCAGTGCAGGGCGGTCTGATCATACGGATCGTGATCATCGCATCGCTTTTGAACTTTATTATTTTCTTTTTCTGCAACCGGAATCTGCGTGGACACAGTCCGAAACAGGCTGCCCGCAGAAAGAAATTCCAGAAGCAGATAAGCCGTCCGCAGAATCAGTATGTAGGCGGTGCAAAGCACAGATGTGCAGTGTGCGGTCGTACGGAACTTGACAATCCGACACTGGAGTTCCGTTATTGTTCAAAGTGTAACGGGAATTATGAATATTGCCAGGACCATCTTTTCACACACGAACATGTGAAGTAGAGTTCTAACATAGAATCAAATTGAATAATAAGAGGAGGAAACAATGAAAAAAACCAAGATTGTTTGTACAATGGGACCAAACACCAACGACAGAGAAATGATGAGAAAGCTGATCCAGAATGGAATGAATGTGGCACGTTTCAATTTCTCACATGGTGATCATGAAGAACAGAAGTTCAGAATGGATATGCTCAAAGAGCTTCGTGAAGAGGAACATACAAACACTGCAATCCTTCTGGATACAAAGGGACCGGAAATTCGTACAGGAATCCTGAAAGACGGAAAGAAGATTACTTTAAAAGAAGGAGAAACCTTCACTCTGACAACAGAAGATATCGTAGGAGATAATAAGAGAGTATCTATCACATATAAGGGACTGGTACAGGATATTTATAAAGGCTGTACCATTCTGATCGACGATGGCCTGATCGGACTTCGTGTAGAGAGCAAGACAGAGACGGAGATTGTCTGTTCTGTAGTAAATGGTGGAGAACTTGGCGAAAAAAAAGGTGTTAACGTACCGAACGTAGCCATTCGTCTTCCGGCTATTACAGAAAAAGATAAGGATGATATCCGTTTCGGTGTAGAGCAGGATATTGACTTTATCGCAGCATCATTTGTAAGAAATGCAGAGTGTGTACTTGAGATCAAGGCATACTTAAAAGAACTCGGCGCTCCGTATATTCCAATCATTGCAAAGGTAGAGAACGCAGAAGGCATTGAGAATATTGATGAGATCATCCGTGCGGCTGATGGTATCATGGTGGCACGTGGAGATCTTGGTGTAGAGATCCCGGCAGAGGAAGTGCCACATCTCCAGAAAATGATCATCCAGAAATGTAATGACAACTTTAAGACTGTTATTACTGCAACACAGATGCTGGATTCTATGATGCGTAATCCGCGTCCGACAAGAGCAGAAGTGACGGACGTTGCCAATGCGGTATACGACGGAACAGATGCAGTTATGCTTTCCGGAGAGACAGCACAGGGGAAATACCCTCTGGAAGCACTCCAGATGATGGTTCATATTGTAGAGACGACAGAGGAACATCTGGACTATGATTCCATTCTTGCTAAAGCCGGAGATCATCTGAAGTCAGGTGTGTCCAGTGCAATCGGATATGCTTCTGTACTTGCGGCAGCGAACCTGAATGCAAGATGCATCATCACTCCATCTGTATCCGGTGCAACAACAAGGGTTGTATCCAACCTTCGTCCGAAGCAGGAAATCCTTGGAATTACACCGAACGAACGTACCCTTCGCCGGATGTCGATCTACTGGGGCGTAAGAGGATTGAAGTCTCTGGAATTCCATACAACAGATGATATCTGCAGTGGGGCAATTGATCTTGCACAGGCAAAGAAATGCGTGGACAGTGGAGATATTGTTGTCCTGACAGCTGGTATTCCTTCACCGAGCGTACAGCGTGAAAAGGGTTCTGTAAGTAATATGATGCGTATTGCAACCATCGACTAGACGAAAGAGAGATGAACAGAATGAAAAAAGAACCATTCGTAACAAAGACACAGTTAGATGAAATCGTAAAAGAATATCCGACTCCGTTTCATCTTTATGATGAAAAAGGGATTCGTGAAAATGTAAAAGCACTCAAAGAAGCATTTGCATGGAACAAAGGATATAAAGAATATTTTGCAGTAAAGGCAACTCCAAACCCATATATCCTCAATATTTTAAAAGAATATGGATGCGGATGTGACTGCTCTTCCTATACAGAGCTTTTAATGTCTGAGTCTGTCGGACAGGTTGGAGAAAATATTATGTTTTCTTCCAATGATACACCTGCAGAGGAATTTGCACTTGCTGATAAGCTCGGCGCAATCATCAACCTGGACGATATCACACACATTGATTTTCTGGAAAAGACGATCGGAAAGATTCCAGAGACAATCAGCTGCCGTTATAATCCGGGTGGACTTTTCAAAATTTCCAACAGCATTATGGATAATCCGGGAGATGCCAAATACGGTATGACAACTGAACAGATTTTTGAGGCATTCAAGATCCTGAAGTCCAAAGGCGCAAAAGAGTTCGGTATCCATGCATTCCTTGCAAGTAATACTGTAACTAATGAATATTATCCGACACTTGCACGTACTTTGTTTGAAGTAGCAGTTAAGCTTCAGAAAGAGACCGGTGTACATATCAAGTTCATCAACCTTTCCGGTGGTGTGGGAATTCCTTACAAACCGGATCAGGAACCGAACGATATCAAGGTGATCGGTGAAGGTGTAAGAAAAGTGTACGAAGAGGTTCTTGTTCCGGCTGGAATGGGCGATGTGGCGATTTACACAGAACTTGGCCGTTTTATGCTTGGACCTTATGGATGCCTTGTGACAAAAGCAATCCATGAAAAGCATACGCACAAAGAGTACATCGGTGTAGATGCATGTGCCGCAAACCTGATGCGTCCGGCTATGTATGGTGCCTACCATCACATCACTGTCATGGGAAAAGAAAATGAACCATGCGATCATACTTACGATGTGACTGGTTCTCTGTGCGAGAATAATGATAAATTTGCAATCGACCGTCAGCTTCCGAAGATTGACATGGGAGATCTGCTTGTGATCCATGATACCGGAGCACATGGATTCTCTATGGGATATAATTACAATGGACGTCTTCGTTCCGCAGAAGTTCTTCTGAAAGAGGACGGAGGTACACAGCTGATCCGCAGAGCAGAGACGCCGATGGATTACTTTGCAACTTTCGACTGCTTCCCGGTTTATGAGGAACTTAAGAAGAATACGGAAGAAGCGGATAAGCTTGGAAAATAATTTCAAATAGTTTATTTTGAAAAAATACTTGCGAACCGAAGATAAGTATGATATGATTATTTTCGGTTCGTGATTAAAAAACATGAATTTTATGCCGGCATGTCGGAATGGCAGACGAGGCAGACTCAAAATCTGTTGCGGGTGACCGCGTGCGGGTTCAAGTCCCGCTGCCGGCAGTTGATAATTAACTGGAATTGAATAAAAGATATGAGAAGTACATTGCGATGATTCGTGATGTATTTTTTCGTATATACACAATTGTTGTGGCACATTTCGTGTATCTGTAATTTTGATGAGGATCTTTTTTACCCCTTCATGTATTGAAAATATCAAAAAAAAATGTCATAATGAGATGTTGTATATTTGAACGAATAGATAGAAAAGATAGAAGTAAGTGATGAGACTTACAGAGAGGCAGTTGATTATGAGCAAAATCGTATTGATAGACGGACACAGTATTCTGAACAGGGCGTTTTTCGGACTTCCGGATCTGACAAATGCGGAAGGACTCCATACGAATGCAATATATGGATTCTTAAATATTATGTTCAAGATCCTGGAGGAGGAAAAGCCGGAGTATCTGACCGTTGCATTTGATGTGCATGCGCCGACTTTCCGCCATAAGATGTTTGAGGCGTATAAGGGGACGAGAAAGCCGATGGCAGAAGAACTCAGACAGCAGGTACCGTTGATGAAGGAAGTTCTGCATGCTATGGGAATCCGGACGATCGAGCAGGAAGGGCTGGAGGCAGATGACCTTCTTGGAACGCTGTCCAAAAGATGCGAGCGAATGGGGATGGAAGTGGTCATTATTTCCGGAGACAGAGATCTTCTCCAGCTTGCTACAGACCATGTTGAGATCCGGATTCCGAAGACAAAACGGACCGGAACTGAGATCGAGAATTATTATGCAGTGGACGTAAAAGAAAAATACCAGGTGACACCGACAGAATTTATCGATGTGAAAGCATTGATGGGAGATACTTCAGATAATATCCCAGGGGTGCCGGGAGTCGGAGAAAAGACGGCGACCAAGATTATTGTAGAATACGGATCTATTGAAAATGCCTACAAGCATGCATCCGAACTGAAGCCGCCGAGAGCATCGAAAAATCTGGTGGAATACTGGGATCAGGCACAAATGAGTAAGGTGCTGGCGACAATCGATGTAGACGCGGATTTTGCGTATGAACTGGAAGAGGCGAAGCTTGGAAATCTTTATACAGAGGAAGCTTATGTCTATTTCCAGAGACTGCAGTTCAAGAATCTGCTGAATCGTTTTGATGTGCAGAGTGAGAATTCGATTGAAGATGCATTTGTGATCGCTGTGGGAAAAGAAGAAATTAAGAAAATCTTTGCGGAGGCAGAAAAAGCGCAGACAGTGGGAGCCGTTCTTTACAAAGACACCAGAAATGTACTTCCGCTCTTTGCAGGAAATGCTGAGATAGGTGGAATTGGAATTTCGTTTGGGAAAGAGAAGATATACTGTATTCCGGCAGGAAATGGATACAGCATGGAGGAACTTCTGGAGGCACTTGTACATGTGGCAAAGCATGCCGGACGGTTTGTGGTGTTTGATCTGAAGTCATCCCTGTCTTATCTGAAAGGATTAGAAGGAGCAGCAGAGGAGAAGTGCTTTGACAGTATTGTAGCAGCTTACCTCCTGAATCCGTTGAAAAATGATTATGGATTTGAAGATGTGGCACAGGAGCATCTTGGATTGATGATCGATCCGAAGACAGAACTGGAAAAAATGGTCTGTTATGAAGCCTATGCTGCATTTGCGTCATCGGAAGTTTTGGAAGAAAAGCTGAAAAAAGAGGAAATGTGGAAGCTTTTTACAGAAATAGAGATGCCGCTTGTATTTACTCTGTTCCACATGGAGCAGAATGGGGTGCGTGTAGAAGCAGAAGAACTGAAAAGCTATGGAGAACAGCTTGGCGGAAAAATCGTACAGCTGGAAAAGGAAATTTATGAGCTTGCCGGGGAAGAATTTAATATCAATTCACCAAAGCAGCTGGGCGTGGTCCTTTTTGAACATCTGTCCCTTCCAAATGGAAAGAAGACGAAAACAGGATATTCGACGGCAGCAGACGTACTGGATAAGCTGGCACCGGATTATCCGATCGTGGCAAAAATCCTGGAATATCGTCAGCTTGCCAAGCTGAAATCGACTTATGCAGATGGGCTTGCCGTGTTTATTCATGAAGATGATCACCGGATCCATGGAAAATTCAACCAGACAGTCACAGCGACCGGACGTATCAGCAGTACAGAGCCAAACCTGCAGAATATCCCGGCGAGGGTAGAACTTGGACGGCTGATCCGTAAAGTATTTGTGCCGGAAGAGGGATATGTGTTTGTAGATGCTGATTATTCGCAGATAGAACTGCGTGTGCTGGCACATTGCTCCGGAGATGCAGCACTGATCGAAGCATACCGGGAGGCAAAGGACATTCACCGGATCACAGCTTCTCAGGTGTTCCATACTCCGTTTGATGAAGTGACCGATCTGCAGAGGCGAAATGCAAAAGCAGTCAACTTTGGTATTGTCTATGGGATCAGTTCTTTTGGACTGAGCCAGGATTTGAGTATTACGAGAAAAGAAGCGGCCGAATATATTGACCGTTATTTTGAAACCTATCCGGGCATCAAGAAATTTCTGGATGATGCAGTTGCTCATGCAAAAGAACAGGGATATGTTGTGACCTTATTTGGCAGAAGAAGACCGGTTCCGGAGCTGTCTTCCAGCAATTTTATGCAGAGACAATTCGGGGAACGTGTGGCAATGAATTCTCCGATCCAGGGAACGGCTGCAGATATCATGAAAATCGCAATGATCGCTGTGGACAAAGAGCTTCGCATGAGAAACATGAAATCCAGGCTGGTTCTGCAGGTACACGACGAACTTCTGATCGAGACATGGAAGGAAGAGGAAGAGGAAGTGCGGGAGATCCTGAAAGAAGGCATGATGCATGCGGCAGATCTTTCCGTTCCGCTTGAAATTGACATGCATAGTGGAAAAAATTGGTATGAGGCAAAATAGAAGGAAACAGATATGAGAAAAATAGGAATAACAGGAGGTATTGGTTCCGGGAAGAGCAAAGTACTCGACTTTTTAAGTGTAGTGTGCGGTGCGGTGATCTGCCAGTCAGATCTGGTGGCACATCAGGTACAGCTTCCGGGAGAAAAATGTTATCAGAAGGTCGTGGAGACGTTTGGAAAAGAAATTTTAAATCCTGACGGAACGATTGATCGGAAAATTCTTGGCAGAATTGTGTTTGATCAGCCAGAGAAACTGCAAAAGCTTAATGCGATCGTGCATCCGGCGGTCAATGAAAAGATCCGGGAGGAAATGCAGAAGGCGCAGGAAGAGGGAAAAGAGCTTTTTATTCTGGAAGCCGCACTCCTTACGGAACCGGTATATCGTGAGATGTTGGATGAGATCTGGTATATTCATGTGCCACAGGAGATCCGGATGGAGCGACTGAGAAGTTCACGCGGATATTCAGATGAAAAAATGTATGCGGTGTTTGCAAATCAGCCGTCGGAAGAGACATTTACAGCGGTTTCGGATCTTGTGATCGAAAACGGCGGAACCTTTGAAGAAACGGAAAAACAGATAGACTTGGCACTGGGAAGAGGCTAAGAACAGGGAGAAGAAACAAGATGAGATTATGCAGCATTGCCAGTGGCAGCAGCGGAAACTGTATTTATGTGGGGAGCGATCGAACGCATCTGCTTGTAGATACAGGAATCAGCAAAAAACGAATTGAGGAAGGCTTAAAGGAACTTGAAATAAAAGGGAAAGAGCTGGATGGAATCCTGATTACCCATGAACATGCAGATCATATTCAGGGACTTGGTGTATTCAGCAGAAAATATGAGGTCCCGATCTATGGAACACCGGGAACGATTCGGGGAATCCGTGATTATAAAAATCTCGGGAAAATGCCGGAAGGACTTTACCATGAAATTCAGGTAGACAAAGAATTTAAGCTGGGTGATATTGACGTGCATCCATTTGCTATTTCCCATGATGCAAATGAACCGAGCGGCTACCGCTTTGAGCAGGATGGAAAGAAGATCGCGGTAGCAACGGATCTTGGAAAATACGATGAATATACGGTAGAGAACCTGAAGGATTTAAATGCGGTCCTTCTGGAATCTAACCATGATATACATATGCTGGAAGTCGGTCCTTATCCGTATTACCTGAAGCAGAGAGTTCTTGGGGACAGAGGACATTTATCAAATGAATTGTCAGGACGGCTTCTTTGTGATATACTACACAATAACTTGCGGAGTGTATTGCTGGGGCATTTGAGCAAGGAGAATAATTACGAAGAACTTGCATATGAGACTGTCAAGCTGGAGGTCACTTTGGGGCAGAACCCGTATAAGGGGGATGATATACCGATCGCAGTTGCAAAAAGGGATCAGGTGTCTGCAGTGATCGAGGTTTAGAAAAAGAAAGTATGCAGAATTAGATTCAGGAGGACAGGCAGAATGAAGAAATGCATTATTACAGTAGTCGGTAAAGATTCGGTCGGAATTATTGCGAAAGTATGTACATACCTGGCAGAGACCAATATCAATATTTTAAATATTTCCCAGACGATCGTGGATGGGTATTTTAATATGATGGCGGTTGCAGATGTGGAAAATTCAAAAAAAGAACTGGATATCGTAGCGGTAGAACTTCGTGATATCGGCTTACAGATCGGTGTCAATATTCATTGTCAGAGAGAAGAGATTTTTGAAAAAATGCACAGAGTGTAAGGAGAACCGCTATGATTAATTTTTACGAAGTAGTAGAAACAAACCAGATGATCGAAGAAGAAAATCTGGATGTAAGAACAATCACATTGGGTATCAGTCTGATGGACTGTATTGACTCAGATCTGGACAGACTGAATGAAAAGATATATAAAAAAATCACAACACTTGCAAAGGATCTTGTATCGACAGGAGAGAAGATCGAAAGTGAATTTGGAATTCCGATCGTTAATAAGCGGATTTCTATTACACCGGTTGCACTTGTTGGCGGTTCAGCCTGCAAACAACCAGAGGATTTTGTGACGATCGCAGAGACACTGGATAAAGCAGCAAAGGAAGTCGGTGTAAACTTTATCGGAGGATATTCTGCAATCGTATCCAAGGGAATGACAAAGAGCGATGAACTCCTGATCCGTTCCATTCCGATGGCAATGGCAAAGACAGAGCGTGTGTGCAGTTCGGTCAATGTAGGTTCGACAAAGACTGGTATTGATATGGATGCAGTCCGTCTTTGCGGCGAGATTGTAAAAGAGACAGCAGAGGCGACAAAGGACAAGGATTCGATTGGCTGTGCAAAATTTGTAGTTTTATGTAATGCACCGGATGATAACCCGTTTATGGCAGGGGCCTTTTTAGGTGTTACCGAAGGAGATGCCGTGATCAATGTCGGTGTCAGCGGACCTGGTGTTGTAAAAAGAGCGATTGAAAAATGTCGTGGCGAGGGCTTTCAGGAACTTTGTGATACGATCAAGAAGACCGCATTTAAGGTGACAAGGGTTGGTCAGCTTGTAGCCGGAGAAGCTTCCAAAAGGCTTGGTATTCCGTTCGGAATCATTGACCTGTCACTTGCACCGACACCGGCTGTTGGCGATTCAGTAGCGGAGATTCTGGAAGAAATCGGACTTGAGAGAGTTGGCGCACCAGGAACAACAGCAGCACTTGCTATGCTGAACGATCAGGTGAAAAAAGGTGGCGTTATGGCGTCTTCCTATGTAGGAGGTTTAAGCGGAGCTTTTATTCCGGTCAGTGAGGATAAAGGAATGATCGATGCAGTCAATGCCGGATCTCTTTGTATAGAAAAGCTGGAGGCGATGACTTGTGTCTGCTCGGTAGGACTTGATATGATCGCTATTCCGGGTAAGACGAAAGCTACTACGATTTCCGGGATCATTGCGGATGAGATGGCGATCGGAATGGTCAATCAGAAGACAACGGCGGTTCGTGTGATACCTGTAGTTGGAAAGGATGTTGGAGATATGGCAGAGTTTGGTGGTCTTTTGGGATATGCGCCGATCATGCCGGTCAATGAATTTGACTGCAGTGCATTTGTGAATCGAAAGGGAAGAATTCCTGCACCGATACATAGTTTTAAAAATTAGAAAGAGGTAAAGAGAGCATGGGGAAAGTTGCGATTGTAACAGATAGTAACAGTGGAATTACACAGGCAGAAGGAAAGAAAATGGGAATTTACGTACTTCCGATGCCATTCTATATCAATGAGGAGTTGTTTTACGAGGATATCACACTCACGCAGGAGGAGTTTTATGAAAAACTGGCAGGAGATGCAGATATTAAGACTTCCCAACCGGCTCCCGGAGATGTAATGGATATGTGGGACAAGGCGCTGGAGGAATATGATGAGGTTGTACATATTCCGATGTCAGCCGGTCTTAGCAGTTCATGTGAGACTGCAATCATGCTTTCCCAGGACTATGATGGAAAAGTACAGGTCGTAAATAATCACCGGATTTCTGTTACGCAGCGAAGATCGGTGGAAGAGGCGAAAAAGCTTGCAGATGGTGGAAAGAGCGCGGCAGAAATTAAAGAACTGTTAGAAGCGATCCAGTGGGACAGTGATATCTATATTATAGTAGATACTTTAAAATACCTGAAGAAAGGCGGCAGACTTACACCGACAGCTGCAGCGATTGGAACGGTTCTGAACCTGAAGCCAGTTCTCCGTCTTAAAGGAGAAAAGCTGGATGCGTTTGCGAAGTCAAGAGGATGGAAGAGTGCAAAGAAGACGATGATCAAGACAATTAATGAGATTCGTACTTCAGAATTCGGAGATTGTGATGGGAAAAAAGATCTGTATCTGGATGCAGCTTACACAGGAGACCGCAAGGAGGCACAGGAATGGCTGGATGAGCTTCATGAAGCATTTCCGGAGTTTGAAATCCGGATGGATCCACTGTCGTTGAGTGTGGCATGCCATATCGGACCTGGAGCCAGGGCGGTGACTCTTACCAAAATTCTTCATGTGAACTAAATGAGAAAGAGACTTTTTGCACAAACATGCGTAGTAGTGGTGTGCAAAAAGTCTCTTTTTTGACAAAGGGGAAGGGTTAAATAATTTGCAACTGCTTCTGGTATTCATTTGTAAAAGGTGTGCCAAATTTCTCGGTAATTATGGATTCATACAGGTCTGATGCGAAAATGTCCAGGTTCAGGAGGACCTGGGTGGCGGAGGTGAGATTTCTGGCATCTGCAAGCTTTGTGATCAGAGGGATGGCGGCATACTCTTTGATCTCTTTAAGGATTTGAGTATCTTTTTTTTGAAAACCGAGTACGCGGGCATAAAGGGCGGATGTGGATGACCGCTCTTTTTTTGCTTTGCCGGAAATGTTGCCGGAATCTTCTGCAAAACAGAAAGGAGGCTCATGTCGGAAGGTGTCCTTTTCTATGCCGAGCAGGATGTGCAGCAGGGTACGGCTGATCCGGGTGTAGGTAAGCTCTCTGGTTTTCAGAAGATCGCAGAAGGAACTCCAGGTAGCAAAATCATTTCTCTGATTGATGATCCGGTTGGCGAGGTCTTTGCTGACATCAAGGTAATCGGTCAGAGAAGAAGCACTCTCACAGAGCAGTCGATACTTTAGCAGGAGCGAAAAATCATCCTGGGTAACCGGAAGTGAGGACTGGTAATTCTTTCGCAGCAGATCTGAAGAAGCGGGCGGAAGTTGTTCTGCGACGGATGAAAAAACATCTTCTGGTAAAGATGGATTCAGAATTCGGTTGCGGATCGCAGTTGCGGAACTGAAGGTTTCGCAGAGGGCAGTATCGTGGTAGCCGGATCCCTCGCGGGGAATCGCGAAAGGCTGGATCGGACTTTTGAAATACCGGAGCGCTTTTAAGTATTCAATCCCAAGGGTATTGTTTGGTGAGGACAGGATTTCGGCAAGGGACGGATCCTTTGTATAGACACTTAGGGCAGTCTGGCGTGCCTGCGGAAACGGTCGGCCTTTTCGCAACTCATCCTGCAGGAGCTGCCGGTAGACTTCTGGCTCTTCGGAAAGAATCCGGGCAAGCCGATTGAGTTTTTTGATATCGCCACACTCACTGCCAAAACAGAGATAGGAAATACAGCCAAGACTGTTAAAAATAGAAACGGCACCTCTTGCAAACAACTCTGCACTGCCACAGGAAAAAAGGACCGGGAGCTCCAGAATGAGTGATGCACCGCCAAGAAGGGCAGCTTTTGCCCGCAAATGCTTTGGTGCGATAGCAGGGGCGCCACGCTGGACGAAGTCACCACTCATAAGGATAACTGCCGCATCTGCCCTTGTTTTTTGAAGTGCCTGGTCTATATGATACTGATGCCCGTTGTGGAACGGATTATATTCTGCGATGATACCGACGATTTTCATACTTTTAACTAAAATCTCCTTTGTGTTGTTTGTGAAAAGATTATACTATAAAAAGAGTTTTTGTGCAAAAAACATTGTACTGGAAAATATTACGTGAAAAAAATAACATTACTTGTATACAATGTGTACAAGGAGTATAATTAAGAATAGAGTGTGAGTTCTAATAAAGAAAATTCTAGTACCAGAAGGGAGAAACATCAATGAATGTATTAGTAATCAACTGCGGAAGTTCATCACTGAAGTTCCAGCTCATCAACTCAGAATCGGAGGCGGTTCTCGCAAAAGGTCTTTGCGAAAGAATCGGTATTGACGGAAGACTTACCTATCAGCCGGCAGGTGGAGAGAAGAATGTATCTGAAAAGGCTATGCCTACACATACAGAAGCAATCCAGTTCGTAATCGACGCGCTAACAGATGCAGATACAGGTGTTGTTAAGAGCCTTGACGAAATCGGAGCAGTCGGACATCGTGTTGTTCACGGCGGAGAAAAGTTTGCAAAATCTGTAGTTGTAACACCGGAAGTAAAAGCTGCGATCGCAGAGTGCAATGACCTTGCACCACTTCATAACCCGGCAAACTTAATCGGAATCGAAGCTTGTGAAAGCCTGATGCCGGGCACACCACAGGTTGTTGTATTTGATACTGCTTTTCATCAGACAATGCCTGAGAAAGCTTATATGTATGGACTTCCATATGAATATTATGAAAAATACAAAGTAAGACGTTACGGATTCCACGGAACAAGCCACAGCTTCGTATCTAAGAGAGTAGCTGAGATTGTTGGAAAACCATACAACGCAACAAAGACGATCGTATGCCATCTTGGTAATGGAGCATCTGTTTCAGCAGTGCTTAACGGAGAATCAGTAGATACCTCTATGGGACTTACTCCGTTGGAAGGTCTTGTAATGGGAACACGTTCCGGAGATATTGATCCGGCGATCATGGAATTCATTGCTAAGAAAGAAAACCTTGACATTGCAGGAATTATGAATGTCCTGAACAAGAAATCAGGTGTGGAAGGTGTATCCGGTGTATCCAGCGACTTCCGTGATCTTGAGGCAGCAGCAAAAGCAGGCAACAAGCGTGCAGAACTTGCAATCGACGTATTTGCATACAGAGTAGCAAAATATGTTGGTGCTTACACAGCAGCAATGAACGGTGTTGATAATATCGTATTTACAGCAGGTATCGGTGAGAACTGTGCACTTGTAAGAACAAAAGTCTGCAGCTATCTTGGATATCTTGGAATTACAATCGATGAAGAAGCAAATGGAAAACGTGGAGAAGAGATCATAATCTCTACACCAGATTCCAAAGTGAAAGTTCTTGTAGTTCCGACAAACGAAGAACTTGCAATTGCAAGAGAGACAGTTGCACTTGTATAACAGAAGAAATTAGAAAAAACCTTAAAATCTGTAAATCATCCTTGACAAAAAGAATTTACATGGTATAATAGTTTAGGTGTGAACAGGAGAAAGAATTATGTTAATTGACCTGTCCGAAGTCTTATCTGAACCGCATAAGTCCATTGACGAAGTGGTCGGCACTGAGATGAAAGAAGTGAAGGTGAACGGAAGCAGATTTCCGGTAAGCCGGACACAGCCTGTGCATATTCATGTCGAGTATGCCGGCGAAAAAAAACTTCATATCAGTTGTGAGACAAGTCTTACGGTAATCATTCCGTGTGACAGATGTCTTACAGATGTACCGACAGATTTCACGCTTTCCTTTGAAAAGCAGGTGAATACAGCTCTGGCAGACGGAGAAGATGATGGCGAATCCGATGAAGCGAATTACATTGACGGATATCATCTTGATGTGGAGCAGCTGCTCTATAACGAGATTTTAGTAGGGTGGCCGATGAAAGTTCTATGTAGCGAAGACTGTAAAGGGATTTGCAGTGTATGTGGTCAGAACTTGAATGAGGGAAGCTGCGACTGCGAAGACACCAGTCTTGACCCTAGAATGTCAGTTATCCGCGATCTTTACAAGAATTTTAAGGAGGTGTAACCTATGTCAATTTGTCCAAAGAATAAATCTTCTAAAGCAAGAAGAGACAAGAGAAGAGCAAACTGGAAAATGAGCGCACCGAATCTGGTGAAATGCAGCAAATGTGGAGAACTTATGATGCCACACAGAGTTTGCAAAGCTTGTGGATCTTACAACAAGAGAGAAATCGTTACTGTAGAAAACTAATTAAAAAAGGCTATAGTACAGGAGTTAGGCGTATTGCTTAACTCCTTTTCTTTTTTCTAATTTTCCTAAATCTGCTAAATATTATTGATTTTTACGGTCATGTCTAGTAGAATTGGTTTAGTAATGCTGGGAGGTAACAGTATGAAAGAAATAACAAAAGTTGTTGTCGATGCAATGGGCGGAGACAACGCACCGCATGAGATCATCAAAGGTGCGGTCGAGGCGGTCGGGAAGTCAGATGCGATCCATGTGATTCTGGTCGGAAAAGAAGATGTCATCAATCAGGAACTTTCCGGGTACACATATAATAAAGAACAGATTTCGGTTGTTCATACATCGGAAGTAATTGAGACAGCAGAACCGCCGGTTATGGCGATCCGCAGAAAGAAAGACTCATCCATTGTGGTAGGTCTTAAGATGGTGAAGGATAAAGAAGCTGACGCTTTTGTTTCAGCAGGAAGTTCCGGTGCGGTTCTTGCCGGGGGACAGCTTCTGGTTGGACGTATCAAAGGGGTGGAAAGGCCACCACTTGCACCGCTGATTCCGACAGAAAAAGGATTTTCCATTTTGATCGACTGTGGGGCGAATGTAGATGCAAGACCTTCACATCTGGTGCAGTTTGCCAAGATGGGTTCGATCTATATGGAACATATTATGGGAGTCAAGAATCCGAAGGTTGCGATCGTCAATATCGGAGCTGAGGAAGAAAAGGGTAATGCCCTGGTCAAGGAGACTTTTCCTATGCTGAAAGAATGTAAGGATATTAACTTTATCGGAAGCATTGAAGCGAGAGAAATCCCTCACGGACAGGCAGATGTTATCGTCTGTGAAGCATTTACCGGCAACGTGATCCTGAAACTCTATGAAGGAGTAGCATCGGTTCTTGTAAGCAAGATTAAAGGTGGTATGAAGCAGAATCTCCGCGGCATGATCGGTGGACTTCTGGTTAAGCCGGTGCTGAAAAAGACTATGAAGGATTTTGACGCAAGTGAGTACGGTGGAGCACCACTGCTTGGACTCACCGGTCTGGTAGTAAAGACACACGGCAGTTCCAAGGCAAAAGAAGTCTGCAATTCAATTTTGCAGTGCGTAACCTTCAAAGAAGAAGGAATCAATGAAAAGATCAAAGAATGTATTCAGGCGGAAGAAAAATCCGCACAGGAATAAGCTCAGAAAGGATTAAGAATTATGGAATTTGAAAAACTGAAAGACATTATTGTTGATGTGATGGGATGTAACCCGGATGAAATTACGATGGACACTACATTTGTAGATGATCTGGGAGCTGATTCGCTTGATATTTTCCAGATTATTATGGGAATTGAAGATGCATTTGATATCGAAATTGAAAATGAAGATGCAGAAAAGATCGCAACAGTAGGTGATGCTGTAGAACAGATCAAGAACGCTGTTAACTAGGGAAAATGATTACAGGGGACATCCCCATTTTTGGGGAGTGTCCTTTTTTAAAATTGGAGGAGCAATCATGAGCAGAAATGTAAAGGAACTGGAAGAAAAAATCGGCTACAATTTCAAGGACAGCCATTTGCTCAGACATGCTGTGACGCACAGCTCTTATGTGAATGAAAAGCATATGAAGAAGGCAGACTGTAATGAACGTCTGGAATTCCTTGGAGATGCTGTTCTGGAACTGATTTCAAGCGAATATCTTTTTTTCGAGAACCAGACAATGCCGGAAGGAGAACTGACTAAGTTAAGAGCAAGCATGGTATGCGAGAAGGCACTTGCATTTTGTGCGCGGGATCTGGAACTTGGAAGTTATCTGTTGCTTGGGAAAGGTGAGGACGCGACCGGTGGAAGATTCAGAGAGTCTATTACCTCGGATGCATTGGAAGCACTGATTGGTGCGATTTATCTGGATGGTGGTTTTGCTAATGCGAAAGAGTTTATTTTAAAATATATTTTAAACGACCTGGAAGGGAAACGGCTCTTTTATGATAGCAAGACTATCCTGCAGGAAATGGTACAGGGCGGTCAGGAAAAAGGAATTGTCTACCAGCTGGTAGGAGAAGAGGGACCGGACCACAATAAATCCTTCCGTGTAGAGGTTGTGATCGGCGGAGAAGCCTTTGGATGTGGTATCGGAAGAACCAAAAAGGCTGCCGAACAGGAAGCGGCTTATCAGGCAATCCTGAAGCTGAAAGAAGGAAAGGTACAGTAGGTGAGACATGTATTTAAAAAGTATTGAAGTACAGGGATTCAAGTCTTTTGCAAATAAGATTGTCTTTGAATTTCATAACGGGATCACCGGAATCGTCGGACCGAACGGAAGTGGGAAAAGTAACGTGGCGGATGCCGTCCGCTGGGTACTCGGAGAGCAGAAGGTGAAGCAGCTCCGTGGAGGTACGATGCAGGATGTTATTTTTTCCGGTACGGAAAACCGGAAACCCCTCAGCTACGCATCGGTTGCGATCACACTGGATAATTCAGATCACAAACTCCCGGTGGAGTTTGAAGAGGTTAAAGTCACAAGAAAGTTGTACCGTTCGGGGGAAAGTGAATATCTGATCAACGGCAGTGTCTGCAGGCTCAAAGATATCAATGAGATGTTTTATGATACAGGTATCGGAAAAGAAGGATATTCGATCATCGGACAGGGACAGATTGACAAGATCCTGAGCGGTAAGCCGGAAGAGAGACGAGAGCTTTTTGATGAGGCGGCCGGGATTGTCAAATTTAAGCGCCGCAAGGCGTTATCTCTTCGCAAACTGGAAGAAGAGCAGAGCAATCTGGTCCGTGTCAATGATATTTTGGGAGAGTTGGAAAAGCAGTTTGGTCCGCTTCAGAAACAGTCGGAGACAGCGAAGGAATATCTGAAAAAGAGAGAAGAACTGAAGCATTATGACATCAATATGTTCCTGGTGGAGATGAAACGTCTGAAGGGGCAGATCCGGGAAAACGATGAGAAGCTGAAGATTGCGCAGGATGAACTCATTGAAGCCGGCAAAAAGCATGAAGATATGAAGGCACAGTATGAGAAGATCGAGCAGGAAGTAGATGAGATCGACGCCGGAATTGAGCATGCAAAAAGCCAGAGAAATGAGACAACACTTCTGAAGCAGCAGTTGGAAAACCAGATCGAGCTTTTAAAAGAGCAGATCAACAGTGTCCGTATGAATGATGAACACTATGAAAAACGCGCAAACGATATTCAGGCAGAGCTTGCAAACCGTGAAAGGCAGAAATCCGAACTGGAAGAAGAAAAAGCAGAGATCGACAGACATCTTGCAGCTGCATCTGAGAGACAAAAGCAGGCAGGAGAGGAGCTGACTGCCCTGCAGAGCCGGATTGCAGAGATGACAGTGGAGATTGAAAAGAATCAGAACGATATCCGTGAGCTTCTGAATAACCGTGCATCCACGAAGGCAAAGCTGCAGCATTATGAAACGACGCTTGAACAGATCAAGGTACGCCGGGCACTGCTTTACAAACGTCTGGTAGAAGCGGAGAGTGATGTACAGAGGCAACAGGAACTTGCCGCGCAGTATACGGAAGAACTGAAGGCAGTATCAGGGAAGATCACGGATTCTGTAGAACAGATCAAAAACTATGAAACAGAGATTGCCGGACTGCAAAAAGAGATCGGACAGGCAAATGAAAACCTGCGAAACAGGCAGAATGCTTATCACAGGGAGTACTCTCGTCTGGAGTCTCTGAGGAACCTTACGGAGCGTTACGATGGTTATGGGAACAGTATCCGTCGTGTGATGGAGCAGAAAAGCCGTGAGCCGAAAATCCTGGGGGTTGTGGCTGATCTGATCAAAGTAGATAAAAAATATGAGACTGCGGTGGAGATCGCACTTGGAGGCAGTATCCAGAATATCGTTACTGCAGACGAAGAGACTGCAAAAAAAATGATTGGTTATCTGAAGCAGAACAGGTATGGACGTGCAACTTTCCTTCCATTGACAGCGATTCATGGGGGACAGGGATTTGCCAGGGCAGAAGCCCTTCGCGAGCCGGGCGTGATCGGCACGGCGGACAAGCTGGTAACGGTAGAAGATAAATTTACATCTCTTGCAGAGCATCTTCTTGGAAGAACTCTTGTGGCAGACAACATTGATACCGGGATCCGTCTGGCAAGAAAGTACCGTCAGTCCCTGCGTATCGTTACGCTGGAAGGAGATCTGATCAATCCTGGCGGAGCAATGAGTGGTGGAGCATTTAAGAATTCCAGTAATCTGCTCAGCAGAAGACGTGAGATTGAAGAACTGGAAAAGACGGTTGCGCGTCTGAAAACAGAACTCCAGAAATCGGAAGCAGAAGTTGCGGCCGCAAAGGAGAAGCGGACGGCGCTGTATGCAAAGGTGGAAGAGATCCAGCAGGAATTGCAGAATGACTATGTGGTTCAAAATACTGCGAAGATGAATCTGGACCAGGTAAAAAGCCGTCAAAATGCGACCAGAGAAAATTCAGAAGGAATTTATGCGGAGCGCAAGAAACTGGAAGAACAGGTTCATGAGATCGAGGAAAACGAAGAATCGATCAAAATGGAACTGGAGACCAGCCAGCAACTGGAGGACGAGCTGACACGCCAGATGGAAAGCTCACAGAAGTGGCTGGAAAAAGAGCGTGAGGCAGAAGCGGCAGAAGTGCGCAAAAATGAAAATATTCACCTCAGTTTTGCTGCATTGGAGCAGAAAAAAGATTTTATCGAGGAGAATTTTGTCCGTATCCGGGAAGAGATGGGAAAATTCCAGGAAGAGCTTGCCACTTTAAATGCAAGCAAAGGAGAGAATCACGGTGAAATAGAGCAAAAGGAAGCACAGATTACCGAGATCCGGCAGACGATAGAGAATTCAAAGGAATTATTTGAGGAAATCAACAAAGAGATCGAAGAATCGCAGAAAAAGCGGGAAGAACTGAATCAGAAGCATAAGGCATTCCTGAAAAAGCGAGAAGATCTGGCAGCCCATCTGGCAGAACTTGATAAAGAATCCTTCCGGCTTACCAGCAAGAAAGAAGGCTACGAGGAAGCTTTGGAAAAGCAGATCAATTATATGTGGGAAGAGTACGAACTGACGTATAATCATGCACTGGAAATCCGGGATGAGAGTCTGACAGATCCTGCCGAGATGCGAAGGCGGATCCAGGAATTAAAGACGGAGATCCGGAAACTCGGATCGGTGAACGTCAATGCGATCGAAGATTTTAAAAATCTTTCCGAGCGGTATGAATTTATGAAAACGCAGCATGATGATCTGGTAGAGGCAGAAGCAACGCTCAAGAAGATCATTGAAGAGCTGGACGAGGCGATGCGCAAGCAGTTTACTGAGCAGTTTGCAAAGATCAGCCAGGAGTTTAATCAGGTGTTCAAACAACTGTTCGGTGGTGGAAAAGGAACTCTGGAACTGATGGATGATGAGGATGTGCTGGAAGCCGGAATCCGGATCATTGCGCAGCCGCCGGGTAAAAAACTTCAGAATATGATGCAGCTTTCCGGTGGAGAAAAGGCGTTGACGGCGATTTCGCTGCTGTTTGCAATCCAGAATCTGAAACCTTCCCCGTTTTGTCTGCTGGATGAAATCGAGGCGGCACTGGATGATTCTAATGTCACGAGATTTGCACAGTATTTGCACAAGCTGACGAAAAATACACAGTTTATCGTCATTACACACCGTCGCGGTACGATGACAGCGGCAGACCGGCTGTATGGGATCACTATGCAGGAAAAAGGGGTATCAACGCTGGTATCTGTGGATCTTCTGGAAGATGAGCTTACAAAGTAGTGGATAGGAGGATATGATGGCAGAAGAAAAAATGGGATTTTTTAAGCGTCTGGTAGCAGGACTTAACAAGACGCGCGATAATATCGTGTCTGGAATGGACAGTATTTTTCATGGATTTTCAAAGATAGATGAGGACTTTTATGAGGAACTGGAAGAGGTTCTGATCATGGGAGATCTGGGGGTAAAAGCAACTTACGCGATTCTTGATGATCTTCGTAAAAAAGTAAAAGAACAGCATATCAAAGAGCCGATTGAGTGCAGACAGCTCCTGATCGACAGTATCAAAGAGCAGATGGATGTAGGCGAGACAGCTTATGAATTTGAAAACCAGACTTCTGTTGTTCTGGTGATCGGAGTAAATGGAGTCGGAAAGACGACTACTATCGGAAAACTTGCCGGTAAGATGAGAGGTCAGGGCAAGAAGGTTGTGCTTGCTGCAGCAGATACTTTCCGTGCCGCTGCGGGCGATCAATTAAAGGAATGGGCACATCGTTCGGATGCAGATCTGATCGGCGGACAGGAAGGTGCAGATCCGGCAGCCATCGTTTATGATGCGGTAGCGGCTGCAAAAGCGAGAAAGGCAGATATCCTTCTGGTGGATACAGCCGGAAGACTTCACAATAAAAAGAACCTGATGGAGGAACTGAAGAAGATTAACCGTGTGCTGGAAAGAGAATATCCGGAAGCATACAGGGAAACTTTGGTCGTTCTGGATGCAACGACCGGACAGAATGCACTTTCACAGGCAAAGGAATTCAGTGATGTTGCGGATATTACAGGAATTATCCTGACTAAGATGGATGGAACGGCCAAAGGTGGAATTGCAGTTGCAATTCAGGCAGAGCTTGGAATTCCTGTTAAATATATAGGTGTCGGTGAGACAATCGATGATCTGCAGAAATTCGATTCCGACGAATTTGTACAGGCATTATTTACAACAGAAGAAAAGAAGGAAGAAGGAGAAGAATAATAATATGCTGACATTGGAAAAATTTGAAGAAGCAAGCGAGATCGTAAAACGTGTGACACGTCCGACAAAGCTTATCTACAGTGAGTATCTCAGTAGTCAGACCGGGGGAAAGGTCTATTTGAAACCGGAAAATATGCAGTACACAGGTGCATACAAATTAAGAGGAGCTTATTACAAGATCAGCACACTTTCTGAGGAAGATCGTGCAAAAGGTCTGATCACAGCTTCAGCAGGAAACCATGCGCAGGGTGTGGCATATGCGGCAAAAGCGTTTGGATGTAAGGCGACGATTGTTATGCCAACTGTCACTCCGCTGATTAAGGTAAACCGTACCAAGAGCTATGGCGCCGAGGTTGTTTTACACGGAGATGTCTATGACGATGCCTGCGCAAAGGCCTATGAGCTTGCAGAAGAGTACGGATATACTTTTGTACATCCGTTTGATGATCTGGATGTAGCTACCGGACAGGGAACGATTGCAATGGAAATTGTCCAGGAACTCCCGACCGTTGATTATATCCTTGCACCGATCGGGGGCGGCGGACTGATCACAGGTGTATCTACACTTGCGAAAATGCTGAATCCAAAGATCAAAGTGATTGGTGTGGAACCGGCAGAAGCAGCAAGTATGACTGCTGCAATCGAAGCAGGACATACCGTAACACTTCCAAGTGCCAACACGATCGCAGATGGTACAGCAGTAAAAAAAGTCGGGGAACAGAATCTCCCATACGTCATGGAAAATGTAGACCAGATCGTAACTGTAGAAGACGATGAACTGGTCGGAGCATTCCTTGATATGGTGGAAAACCATAAAATGGTAGTAGAAAACTCCGGTCTTCTTTCTGTTGCAGCTTTAAAACAGCTGGATCTGAAAGGTAAGAAAGTAGTATCTATCTTAAGCGGCGGGAACATGGATGTTATTACCATGTCTTCAGTTGTACAGCACGGACTGATCCAGAGAGACCGTATCTTCTCTGTATCGGTACTTCTTCCGGATAAACCGGGTGAACTGGTAAAAGTGGCACAGACGATTGCAGAAGAGCAGGGAAATGTGATCAAACTGGAACATAATCAGTTTGTAAGTATTAACCGAAATGCGGCTGTGGAGCTTCGTGTGACACTGGAAGCATTTGGAACCGATCATAAGAACCGGATCATTGCGGCATTGGAGGCAGCCGGGTTCAGACCGAAGCTGATCAGTGCGAAGTTATATTAGAATGTTTAAGAGGACAGTCTTATCCCCTGGTGAGGGATGAGGCTGTCTTTTTTTGAAAATAAGGTTGTTAGGTCGGGCGAGAAAAAGAATCTCTTCCAATCCAGGTTGTGCAAACCATTCCGATGAACCTCTGAAGGCGAAAATTATGTCAGCAGAGGCTTCCATAATTTTTGAGTTTCATCTCCATTGCACAAAATAGGATTGGAAGAGATTCTTTTTCTCGCCCGGCCAATGAACGGTATTGGTTAAAAGGGCAGGACTGCTTCATAGTGAGGGAGAGGGGATAGAGACTGCAAATGTGATTGGGTGCTTGTTAAAGACGGGAGATATAGATGGAAAAATATGGAAATTTAACCAATTAGCACTTTAATTGAATGAAATACTGGGTTAAAGTCACGAAATGAGGAAAATGGGGTTGACATCGAAGGTATAGTTGTATACAATAATACAAAAATACAGGTCAGGGAGTGACGGTTATGGAAAATAGAAAGGTTTATCTGGATAAGCATACAAATTTATTGCAACTTGAGGAGCATATGTACCCGCTGGTAGACGTGGACACACCGAATGTGTTCCGGAACCTGTTTCATTATGATGAGATTCCGAAGATTGCGTTTAATGATCGTATTGTACCGCACAGTATGCCGGATGAGATTTGGATCACGGATACGACATTCAGGGATGGACAGCAGTCGAGAGTACCCTATTCAACGGATCAGATTGTAACCATTTTCGATTATATGCACAGGCTTGGAGGTTCGCAGGGGAAGATTCGTCAGAGTGAATTTTTCTTATACAGCAAGAAAGACCGTGATGCCGTATATAAATGTATGGAAAGAGGTTATAAGTTCCCGGAGGTCACAAGCTGGATCCGTGCAAATAAAAAGGATTTTGAGCTGGTAAAAGATCTGGGAATGAAGGAAACCGGAATTCTGGTAAGCTGTTCGGATTATCATATTTTTTATAAACTGAAGATGACAAGACGAGAGGCGATGGAACATTATCTGTCAGTTATACGTGAATGTCTGGAGACCGGTGTCAGTCCAAGATGTCATCTGGAAGATATTACCAGATCGGATATTTATGGATTTGTCATTCCATTCTGTCTGGAACTGATGCATCTGATGGAAGAATATCAGATTCCGGTGAAGATCCGTGTCTGTGATACAATGGGATACGGAGTCAACTATCCGGGGGCTGTGATTCCTCGTTCCATTCCGGGTATCATTTACGGACTCAGAGTACATGCAGGTGTACCGAGTGAACTGATCGAATTCCACGGACATAATGATTTTTACAAGGCAGTCAACAATTCAACAACGGCCTGGCTTTATGGAGCATGTGGTGTGAACTGTTCCTTGTTTGGAATCGGTGAACGTACCGGCAATACGCCGCTGGAAGCGATGATTTTTGAATATGCGCAGCTTCGTGGAACGCTGGATGGTATGGATACAACGGTGATTACTGAACTGGCAGAATATTATGAAAAAGAGATTGGATATCAGATTCCGCCGCGTACCCCGTTTGTCGGAAAGAATTTCAATGTAACCCGTGCGGGGATCCATGCAGACGGACTGTTAAAGAACGAAGAAATCTACAATGTGTTTGATACCGGCAAGTTTCTGAACCGTCCACCGCTGGTTGCTGTGTCAAATACTTCCGGTCTTGCAGGTATTGCACACTGGATAAATACATATTATCACCTGAAAAATGAGAAACAGGTAGACAAGAATTCCATTTTAGTTGTAGAATTGAAGAAGTGGGTTGACGCGGAATATGAATCCGGCCGTGTGACCGTACTCACAGATCAGGAACTAATCCGGGAGATTGAGAGAATCTGTGACGAAAAGGGGATTACAATCTAACGAAATTCAGGAGAGAGATAAAATGGAAGAGTATTCATTGAGAAGTCAGGTTTTTCAGACCATCAGAGATGACATTCTGAAAGGTAAGTATGAAGAAAATGACGAACTCAGGGAAGCAACATTGGGGAAGGAACTTGGAGTTAGCCGTACACCGGTAAGAGAGGCACTTAGACAGCTGGAACTGGAGGGACTGGTGAACATCATCCCAAATAAAGGAGCTTATGTTACCGGTATTTCCGATAAGGATGTACATGATATTTATATGATTCGTTCCATGCTGGAAGGATTATGCGTCCGTTGGGCAACAGAACATATTACACAGGAGCAGCTGGAAGAACTGGATGAGATCATTCTTTTATCCGAGTATCATATGGATAAAGGACATTCCGATCAGCTGACAGAGCTGGATGGAAGATTCCATCAGATTCTGTATGAGGCATCACAGAGCAGGATTCTGGATCATGTGCTTTCAGATTTTCACAAATATGTACAGCTTGCAAGAAGGACTTCCGTTAAGACAGAAGAGCGTGCGATCAAGTCGATTGGTGAGCATAACGAGATCCTGAATGCCATCAAGGCGAAGGATGCGGAAAAAGCCGGCAATCTGGCAACGATCCATATTATGCATGTTATGGAGAACCTGCATATCGAAGAAAAATAGCCAAAAAGGAGACGAAGTTATGAGTAAAATTCAGATGACGACACCGATTGTTGAGATGGACGGAGATGAGATGACCAGAATTCTCTGGAGGATGATAAAAGATGATCTTCTTCTGCCGTATATCGATCTTAAGACAGATTATTATGATCTTGGATTGGAACACCGCAATGAGACAGATGACCAAGTTACAGTTGATTCGGCTAATGCGACAAAGAAGTACAAAGTAGCAGTCAAATGTGCGACCATTACACCGAATGCGGCAAGAGTAAAAGAATATGAACTCAAAGAGATGTGGAAGAGTCCGAACGGAACAATCCGTGCGATTCTGGATGGAACGGTATTTCGTGCTCCAATCGTGGTAAAAGGAATTGAACCATGTGTAAAGAACTGGAAGAAGCCGATCACGATTGCCCGTCATGCTTATGGGGATGTATATAAAGGAACCGAGATGAAGATTCCGGGACCTGGAAAGGCAGAGCTGGTCTACACGGCACCTGACGGAACAGAGACAAGAGAGCTGATCCATAATTTCGATGGAGCAGGTATTATCCAGGGAATGCACAATATCAATGCATCGATTGAAAGTTTTGCAAGAAGCTGTTTTAGTTATGCACTGGATACAAAGCAGGATCTTTGGTTTGCAACAAAAGATACCATTTCCAAAAAATATGACCATACTTTCAAAGATATCTTCCAGGAGATCTTTGATGCGGAGTATAAGAACCTTTTTGATGAAGCGGGAATTGAATATTTCTACACGCTGATCGATGATGCGGTAGCCCGTGTAATGAAGTCAGAGGGTGGTTATATCTGGGCATGTAAGAATTATGACGGGGATGTGATGAGTGATATGGTTTCCTCAGCATTTGGTTCACTTGCCATGATGACATCTGTACTGGTATCACCGGAAGGCTTTTATGAATATGAAGCTGCACATGGAACAGTACAGCGTCATTATTATAAACACCTGAAAGGGGAAGAGACTTCAACAAACTCTGTTGCAACAATTTTTGCATGGACAGGAGCTTTGCGCAAGAGAGGAGAACTGGATGGGAACCAGGAACTGATGGATTTTGCAGACCGTTTGGAAAAAGCAACGATTGATACGATTGAAGAGGGTTATATGACAAAGGATCTGGCAATGATCACAACTCTTCCGGAGGTACATGTACTGAACAGTGAAGGGTTTATTAAAGCGATTGCAGAAAGATTATAAAAAGAGCAGGGAATGCATGAAGGGCGTATCTCTGACAGGAAAATGGGAAGAACTGGCTTATTCAGCCAGTTCTTCCCATTTTTCATAGAGTTCTTCGAGTTCTGCTTCGTTTGCTGCTTTTTCTTTTGCCAGTTCCTGGCATTTAACAGAATTTGTATAGACTTCTTCCTGCATCATCAGTTCATCGATTTTGCCATTACGTGTTTCCAGAACACCGATACGTTCTTCTGTTTTCTTCAGGTCGTTCTGCCTTTTACGGAGACGTGCCTGTTCTTCTTTCTGCTCCTGCCAGCTTAGTTTGGATTCGGAAACCTGCGCCGGTGCGTCTTCGGAAGCAGCTGTGGAAACAGCCGGGGTCAGAAGATCTTTTTTCTCCAGATAATAATCATAGTTGCCGATATAATTTACAAAGGTATTGCCGGTCAGTTCCAGAATACGGGTGGCAGTCTGGTTGATGAAATAACGGTCGTGGGATACATAAAGTATCGTACCGGTATAATCGTTCAGAGCCCGCTCAAGAATTTCCTTGGAAGTGATGTCCAGATGATTGGTTGGCTCATCGAGGATCAGAAAATTTGCATTGGAGAGCATCAGCTTTGCCAGAGATACTCGTCCCCTTTCACCACCACTTAAATCACCGATCAGCTTGAAAACATCATCTCCGGTAAAAAGAAAAGCCGCAAGCATGTTCCGGATCTGTGTGTTGGTAAGTGTCGGATAATCATCGGAAATTTCTTCAAAGATCGTCTTATCCATATGAAGGACGTGGTGTTCCTGATCGTAGTAACCAATCTCCACATTGGCACCCAGTGTAAAGGAACCGCTGTCTGCCTGGATCACATTGTTCAGAATCTTGAGAAGCGTAGTTTTTCCGGTTCCGTTGTCGCCAATGATGGCTATATGTTCCCCACGCTTGATCTCGAAACTGATATCGGTGAAAAGTGTCTGTGGCGGAAAGGCTTTGCTTAATCCTTTGACAGAAAGGACATCATTGCCACTGACACGGGAAGGCTCCAGCTTCAGATGGATGTCAGTGTTGATCTCCATCGGTTTGTCTACAAGCGTCATCTTGTCCAACATTTTTTCCCGACTTTCGGCACGCTTGATGGATTTCTCACGGTTAAATGAACGGAGCTTTTCAATCACGGCTTCTTGATGTTTGATCTCACGCTGCTGATTCAAGTATTCTTTTAATCTGGCTTCTCTGAGCTGTTCTTTTTTGACAGCAAAATCAGAATAATTGCCCATATAAGTATGAAGCTGTCCCTGCTCGACTTCAATCACCTTTGTAACCACACGGTTCAGGAAATAGCGGTCGTGGGATACGATAAGAACAGCACCCGGATAATTCAGAAGATAGGTTTCCAGCCATGCGATGGAGTTCATATCCAGGTGGTTTGTTGGTTCATCCAGAAGCAGGACGTCAGGCTTGGTAAGAAGGAGTTTGCCAAGAGATACACGGGTCTTCTGACCACCGGATAAAGAATCTACGGGTTTAGTAAATTGTTCTTCTGTAAATCCGAGACCTTTTAGAACGCCGGTAAGCTCACTTTTATAAGCGTAACCGTCTGCGTGCTCAAATGCAGAAGTCAGTCTCTGATAAGTGGCAAGACGTGCTTCAAGAGCATCTCCGGAAAGAGACGGAAGCTCTATCTCGATTGTACGGATCTGCTTTTCCATCTCAATGACTTCGGCTTTTGCCGTGCGGACTTCTTCATAAATGGTATTGCCGCTTTCCATCTCCTGATGCTGTGCAAGGTAGCCGAGAGTTTTGCCTTTGGTAAGAACAACCGTCCCTGCATCGGGAGAAAGCTGTCCTACGATCATCTTGAGGATCGTGGATTTGCCGGCTCCGTTAAGACCTACAAGAGCAGCTTTTTCATGGTTCTCTATATGAAAGGATCCGTCTTTTACGATGACCTGATCCCCAAAACTTTTTGACAGATTATGACATGCCAGTATCATTTTTATATCCTCCTGTTAAAGTGGCAATTATGTTACTGCTCACAGTAACATAATTATAGCTGAAATACGACAAAAAACAACTATAAAATTTGACTTTTTCACTAGATTCTTATATAATTAAAAATAATGAGTCAAAAAATAGGAAGGTGGAAGTGAAAGTGGCATCAAGAGAAATATCTCAGGCAGTAATAAGGAGACTTCCGCGGTATTATCGTTATTTAGGGGAACTACTGGAGAGCGGAGTCGAACGGATATCATCCAATGAATTAAGTAAAAGAATGAAAGTAACTGCTTCACAGATCCGTCAGGATCTGAATAATTTTGGTGGATTTGGACAGCAGGGATATGGCTATAATGTAAAGTATCTTTATACAGAGATAGGTAAGATCCTTGGACTGAACGAGAAACATAAATTCGTTATCATTGGAGCAGGAAATCTTGGACAGGCACTGGCGAACTATGCAGCATTTGAAAATCGGGGATTTGTTTTAAAAGGGCTGTTTGACGTAAACCCAAGGCTTGCCGGATTGACGATCCGTGGAGTTGAGATCCGTATGATGGATGAATTGAAGGATTTTGTGAAAGAAAACGATATTGAGATCGGGGTTCTTACGATTCCGAAGACAAAAGCAGTAGAGGTTGCCAATCTCCTGGTAGATAATGGAGTTAAGGCTATCTGGAATTTTGCGCATACAGATCTGAATCTGCCGGATAATATTATTGTTGAGAATGTTCATTTGTCTGAAAGTCTGATGAGATTATCTTATAATATCACCAGATACAATGAAGAACATGAAGGAAAGTAGGCAAAGCAGACCAGAAGGCAGAGGTGCAGGAAAATTTTTTCCTGCACCTTTTTGAAAATTAAATGTATGGGAGACCGGATATGAAAGAAATACTGACAGCAGATCAGATGAGAAGATCGGATCAGAGAATGATACAGAAGATGCAGGTCCCGTCCCTTGTCCTGATGGAACGGGCGGCACTTCAGTGTGTGGCTGCGATGAAAGCAGAAGACATAGATTTGTCGAAAGCATTGGTCGTGTGTGGAAGTGGCAATAACGGTGGTGACGGATTCGCAATTGCAAGGATGCTCGTAGAAGAAGGAAATCATCCAGATGTAGTATTGGTCGGAAATTATGACCATCGTAGTGAAGAAACAAAAATCCAGATGAAAATTCTGGAAAATCTGGGAATATCTGTAGGAAACAGTTTGCCACAGAAAGAATATAGTGTTATTATAGATGCCGTATTCGGTATTGGCCTATCCCGTGAAATAAAAGGCAGATACGCAGAGGTGATTGATCAGATGAATCGGATGACTGCCTGTAAGGTGGCAGTCGACACTCCTTCAGGGATACGTTCGGATGATGGAAAAGTGCTTGGAACGGCATTTAAAGCAGATCTTACAGTGACCTTTGCGTTTCAGAAGATGGGACAGATCCTATATCCGGGATGTGAGTATACAGGAAAGCTTGTTACAGCACCGATCGGAATTACCAGACCGGAGTTTTTTGCGGAAGAAGAAATCTGCATGGCACTTGAAAAATCCGATGTGCCGGCAATGCTGCCGCAAAGGAAACCGGATTCTAATAAAGGAACTTATGGAAAGGTTCTGATGATTACCGGAAGCAAAGGAATGTCCGGCGCAGCATATTTAAGTGCCAGGGCAGCATATCTTTCGGGAGCAGGTCTTGTCCGGATTTATACGGAGGAAAGTAACCGGGCAATCTTACAGGAACTTTTACCGGAGGCGGTAATGACGACCTATTCTCTGGATGAGACAGAATCATTTGAAGAACTTCCGGATTTGCTGGAATGGGCGGATGTGCTCTGTATTGGATGCGGACTCGGTATGGGACCGCATTCGGAGGAATTACTGAAAAAGGTGCTTGAGAATAATAAAACCCCGGCTGTTATTGATGCGGACGGACTGAACCTTCTGGCAAAGACCGATGAGTGGGGGATCGAACAGATTCGGATGAATCCTTCCGGATATGTACTTACTCCACATATGAAAGAAATGTCCAGACTGACCGGATACAGCGTACAGGAATTAAAAGACAACAGAAGAGAGCTATTAAGGAAATATACAGAAAAAGTCCATGCTGTCTGTGTACTGAAAGACAGCAGGACACTTGTGAAAGCGCCAGAGGGAAGGCTTATGATCAATACCACCGGTAATGCGGCAATGGCAAAGGCCGGATCGGGAGATGTGCTTGCAGGAATGATCACCGGACTTATGGCACAGCATATGAGACCGGATGATGCCGCTGTGCTTGGCGTTTATCTGCATGGCCTGTGCGGAGATCATGCCAGAAAAGAACTTGGCTCTTACAGTGTGCTTGCGGGTGATCTCTTGAAAATGCTCGGCAGAACACTTAAGGAATTGGAGGATATGACAGAATGAAGAAATACAGCAGACTGCGTGCGGTGATCGATCTGGATGCGGTGATGTATAACATGGAAATGATGCATGCAAATATAGAAAAAGGAACCAAGATGGTCGTGGTCATCAAGACAGATGGTTATGGTCATGGAGCGGTGCCGATTTCAAGAATGCTGGAAGATGTGGACTATGTCTGGGGCTATGCGGTCGCAACTCTGGATGAAGGTGTTGTACTCAGAAAAGCCGGCATTCAGAAGCCGATTCTTTGCCTGGGATGTATTTTCCCGGACCAGATGGAAGAGATGATCCGTCATGAGATCCGCATGACAACCTACAGCTATGAGCTTGCGAAGCTTGCGGATGAGACCGCATACCGTATGGGGAAGAAGGCATATCTGCACATTAAGATCGATACAGGAATGTCAAGACTTGGCTTTCCGGTAGCGAAAGAAAGTGTAGAGGAGATCCTTAAGATCGGCAGACTTGTTTATACGGATTGCGAAGGAATGTTTACCCATTTTTCAAAGGCAGATGAGACGGATAAGACCACGACACTGGAACAGATCCGTGCTTTTCTGTGGATGAAAGAACATCTTGCAGCAGAAGGTATGGAATTTACTTATTATCACTGTGCAAACAGTGCAAGTATCATTGATATGCCAAAGCTTGGAATGAATCTGGAGAGAGCCGGGATTTCTACCTATGGACTGTATCCGTCAGATGAAGTTAATAAGGAGGCAGTTCCGCTCCGGCCGGCAATGGAGCTGATCGCGCATGTGACTTATGTGAAATGGATTGAAAAGGGTACGGAAGTCAGCTACGGAGGCACCTTTGTTGCCCCGAAAAGGATGCAGATCGCCACGATCCCGACGGGATATGGAGACGGATACCCAAGAAGTCTTTCCAACAAAGGATATGTTCTGATCCATGGTCAGAAGGCGCCGATCCTTGGCAGAGTCTGTATGGATCAGTTTATGGTAGATGTGACCGGAATTCCGGATGTGAAATTTGGTGACAGGGCAACACTGGTCGGCCACGATGGGGATGCTTATCTTTCAATAGATGAACTTGCCAACCTGAGCGGTAGATTTAACTATGAATTTATCTGTGATATCAATAAACGTGTTCCGAGGGAATATCTGCGTGACGGAAAAGTTGTAGAGCAGGTCGATTATTTCTAAAATGCGGGGATGCACTTCGAAAGAGATATGAATACAGCAGGAGAAAGCTGGCAATAATGAAAGTATCTTGATAAGCGGAGTGTGAAAGAAGTGCAGATCAGGCGTGGAGATATTTATTATGCGGATTTAAGTCCGGTAGTCGGTTCGGAGCAGGGCGGTGTGCGTCCGGTTCTTGTCATCCAGAATGATGTCGGGAACCGGCACAGTCCGACCGTTATCTGTGCCGCGATCACTTCAAGGATGAATAAAGCGAAGCTGCCGACACATGTGGAAATCGATGCAAAAAGGTACAGAATCGTCAAGGATTCTGTTGTCCTTCTGGAGCAGATTCGGACGATCGATAAACAGAGACTGAAGGATTACGTGTGCCGGGTAGACAAAGAGCTTATGAGAAAAGTCGATGAAGCGCTGTGCGTCAGCCTGATGCTTCATACATAAAAGAGGAGAAGTATGGAAAGCAATGGAAACGGAAGGTAATTTACTTCAGAAAATGAAAAATGTATTTTCTGACAATGAAGATAAAGAGAAAATTGCAGAAGAAATCATTGAAAAAGTACTGGAAGGCTATGAAAAAGGTGTTCTGACAAGACGTGAGATGAAGATGATCACCAACATTTTTGAATATATGGATTCGGATGCAAAAGATATCATGACGCACCGGAAAAATATCGTAGCACTGGATGGAGAGGAATCTCTGGAAAAAGCACTTACCTTTATGCTGGAGGAGAACAAATCCAGATTCCCGGTTTATGAAGAAGATATTGACAACATTGTGGGGATTCTTCATATCCGGGATGCGATGCAGAGCTACCTGGACGGTCCGGCAAGGAAAAAACCGGTGCATGATCTGAAGGATGCCATCCGTCCGGCAGGATTTATCCCGGAAACAAAGGCGATTGACAAACTGTTTCAACAGATGCAGCAGGACAAGAGCCATATGGTGATCGTGCTGGATGAGTATGGACAGACATCAGGGATCGTTACGATGGAAGATATTGTAGAAGAAATCGTTGGAAATATCCAGGATGAGTATGATGAGGAAGAAGAGCTGATCATCAAACAGGCAGATGGTACATATATCGTGGATGGTATGACACAGCTGGAGGATCTGGAAGAGCTTCTGGGAATCAGTTTCAACGAAGAAGATTACGATACGATCAATGGTTATCTGATCGACTGCCTGGACAGAATTCCTTCGGAAGATGAAGAATGTCAGGTGGAATTCGGAGGCTATCTGTTCCATGTATTGTCAGTTGATAATAATACAATACGCAAAGTCCTTGTCAGTAGGACAAAAAAGTGATAAAATAGTACAATTGAGAATAGTAAAAATACTGAAGAGAGGTAAAAAGTAATGTCAGGACATTCAAAATTTGCGAATATCAAGCATAAAAAAGAAAAAAACGACGCAGCAAAAGGAAAAGTATTCACGAAGATCGGTCGTGAAATCGCTGTAGCAGTCAAAGAAGGAGGCGGAGCTGATCCGGCTAACAACAGCAGACTCCGTGATGCGATTGCAAAGGCAAAAGCAAATAATATGCCAAATGACAATATTGACAGAAGTATCAAAAAAGCAGCCGGAGACGGAGATGCTAACAACTACGAACACATCGTATACGAAGGATACGGACCGAACGGAACTGCAATCATCGTTGATGCACTTACTGATAACCGTAACCGTACTGCTTCTAATGTAAGAAGCGCTTTCACAAAGGGAAAAGGAAATATCGGAACCAGTGGATGTGTTTCTTTCATGTTTGATCAGAAAGGACAGATCATTGTCGATAAAGAAGAATGTGAACTGGATGCAGATGATCTGATGATGCAGGCACTGGATGCAGGAGCAGAAGATTTTTCGGAAGAAGAGGACAGCTTTGAAATTCTTACAGATCCGAATGATTTCAGTGAGGTTCGTCTTGCTCTGGAAGAAGCGGGTATTCCGATGGCAAGCGCAGAAGTTACAATGATTCCACAGACATGGGTAACTTTGGACAACGAAGAAGATATCAAGAACATTCAGAAGACACTTGATCTTCTTGAAGATGATGATGATGTACAGGAAGTATATCATAACTGGGAAGAAGCATAGGATCGATTCCGGGAGGAACCTGAATGAATCAGAGTATACAGAATGGACTGAATGACCTGTTTGACCAGATTATTCCGATTTCCGGAGATTTCAATAAAAAGACTTATGCGGATTCGTTTAAAAATGCATACGAGAAGTATAAGTCGCTTTTTACTGAGATTGCACAGGAATGCGAGAATTCGGAAGACAGACAGGAAGAGATTGAAGAGATTGCTGCTGTTCTGCCGGATAGAATGCGGGAAGTACTGGATCAGGAAAGTTCAAAAAGAAAAAAAGAAAATGTACTTATGAAATATAATCTGGGCATGGTTACGTATGTGATCCCGATGTTCCGTTATGGCAGAATGGATGCTTGTGAAGAGATTGTAGACTGCATGATCGAACGCTGGAATGATCATGATCTGGAACTAAAGATCAGTAAATCGGAATTCGAGCAGATCCAGGGAGGCTTCAAATCACGTCTCTGCTATATTACTACAGCCGTATGTGCAAGTCTTGGCAAACCTGATGACTGTTACGAACTGAATCTGATGAGAAGATACAGAGATGAATATCTGGTGAATCAGAAAGGCGGCGAAGAAATTGTTGCCGAGTATTACGATATTGCTCCGACAATCGTAAACCGGATCAACCGGATGGAAAATTCAGAAGATGTATATGCAGATATCTGGAGCCGTTATCTTCACCCATGTGTTTCCATGATCGAATCCGATAATCTGGAGGCATGCCGCAAGATTTATACGGATATGGTATATAGCCTGCGCAGGAAATATTTATTTTCATAATGTTTAAATCAAAGAGAATGTGCCGAGTCGCATTCTCTTTTGCATATACAGTGAATCAGGTACAGATTTGTGTCGGTACAAGAATCTGCGATTCATTTCTGTGGCGAAAATCCTGCATATTTTCATAAGCATTGTCCATACTAAGCTAAAAAGAACGGAGGAATGCGGCAATGAAGATACAGGAAGAAACGGATGTAAAAGAATACCAGATACGCAAGAAAAAGAGCAGGGAACAGACTGTAGAAAATATGGAAAATAAAGAAAAGGCAGTCAGAGAGACAGAGCCGGAAACCACAAAGGAAGAAGATGAACATGTTAAAGAAATGGGAATGCTTTCGCTTGACCGACGTCGGAATCATCAGATCGAGCTACTCACGATCATCGGCGAAGTAGAAGGGCATGAGACGGTTTCCGGCAGTACAAAGGCAACCAAGTATGAGCACCTGCTTCCAAAGCTGGCACAGATTGAGAACAGTGTTCAGACTGATGGTGTGCTGATTCTCTTAAATACACTGGGCGGAGATGTGGAGGCGGGACTTGCGATTGCGGAAATGATCGCGTCCTTAAGCAAACCGACAGTATCTCTGGTACTTGGAGGGTGTCATTCTATCGGTGGCCCTCTTGCTGTGTCGGCAGATTATTCTTTTATTGTTCCAAGTGGGACGATGATCATTCACCCGGTGCGGACAAGCGGAATGTTCATCGGTGTGGCACAAAGCCTGCGGAATATTGAAAAGACGCAGGACCGGATCACCGGATTCCTTGCAGAGCATTCCGGAATGTCACAGGAGCGGATTGAAGAACTGATGCTGGATTCCACACAGCTTGTCAAAGATGTGGGGACAATGCTGGAAGGGAAACGTGCAGTGGAGGAAGGACTCATTGATGAAGTTGGCGGAATAAGAGATGCATTAAATAAATTGCATGAAATGATTGATGAAAAAATGGAAAATACTGATAAAAATTATGAGATGACATAAGGCGAAGAGGATGCTATAATAAAATAGTATGTACAAGTATACACTTTTGATGACTGATTCCGGATACTATATCTGGGGAGAGGAGAAGGAATCGGTCATTTGATTACAAGATAAAGAGTATAAATACAAGGGGGAAGTTTGATGGCTTCAAAGACAACCGGAACAAAGAAAAATGCAAAGCAGAGCACGGCGAAAAAGCGGCAGCCTACGAAGAAGACAAGTGCAAAGTCTGCAAAATCTGCGAAGACAACCAGAAAGAATACCACATCAAAAGCTGTGCCGCAGGAAGAATCATTTCTTGCAACGGAGATTCTGATCTGGGTGACACTTGCGGTAGGGATTCTGCTCACAATCAGCAATTTCGGACTTGCAGGTGCATTTGGAAGAAAGATTGCAGCACTGCAGCAGGGAATGATGGGTTGGATGGCGTATGTATTTCCACTGCTTTTATTTTGTGGAGTCGCGTTTGTGGTTTCCAATAAAGGAAACAGGATCGCATATATTAAGACTGTTGCAGGCGTTGTATTACTGGTTCAGTGCTGTGTGCTCTTTGAACTGATTGATGAAAAAGGCGGATCTGTTGGAAAGGCAATTGCGGTCAGACTGGTGCCGGCAATCGGTAAAGTTGGTACATATGTTGTCGTGATCATTTTAATGGTGATCTGTGTAGTCCTTATCACAGAAAAGTCTATTCTAAAAGGAATGAAGATCGGCGGGGAAAAAGCGTATGACCGTGCCAGAGAGGACATGCAGAAGCGTAAAGAAGAGGCTGAGGAACGCAGGGCAAGACGGGAAGCTATGCGTGTTGATTATCAGGTAAGCGGCGTTTCCTTTAATTCGACAGTTGGAGGAAAAGAGAACGAGGCAGAAAAAGCAGAAGAAAAAGCCGGAAAAGAAGCAAAGGAAAGCACAGAAAAGAAAGCTACCAGACGCAGCCGGAAAGATATGAGCAGCGTGCTTGCCGGTGCAGAAGAAGCGGCTGCAAAGCACATTATGGAACAGACTGGGAAAATTGCACTGGATGATGTAGTGATCAATCGTGCGATGCCCCTTTCCGCTACAGAGCTGATCCCGGATCCGGAACCGGTTCCCCTTGAGCCGGTGAAAGAAAAACTCCCGAAGTTCTTAAAAGGAGCGATGCAGGAAGCAGAAAAAAAGACGGAGTCCGGTAAAGATATACAGACAGATGTGGCTGAAGAAAATTTATCAGCGGTGCAGACAGAAGACGGAATAAAAAGACAGGTCTCCGGAAATTCAAAAGTTAAGGCAGATATCCCAAAAGAGGTGGCTGCTGTTGCAGATACGATTGCAAAAAGTGAGAAACCGGTCAGGGAATACCGCTTTCCACCTCTTAGTCTGTTGAAGCATGGAAGTAAAACCTCCGGAGATTCGGATGCGCATCTGCGGGAGACAGCAGCAAAGCTCCAGAAGACACTTCAAACCTTCGGTGTGAATGTTACAATCACTAATATCAGTTGCGGACCTTCTGTCACACGCTATGAGTTACAGCCTGAGATGGGGGTGAAAGTCAGCAAGATCGTAGGACTTGCGGATGACATCAAGTTGAACCTGGCGGCGGCTGATATCCGTATTGAGGCACCGATCCCGGGAAAAGCAGCGGTCGGCATTGAAGTTCCGAATAAGGAAAATACTGCAGTTATGCTGCGTGATCTTCTGGAATCAGATGAATTTAAGAAAAGTAGATCACGGATCGCATTTGCGACAGGTCGTGACATTTCAGGTAAAGTGGTGGTATCAGATATCGCAAAGATGCCGCATCTGCTTGTCGCAGGAGCTACCGGATCCGGTAAATCTGTCTGTATCAATACGATCATTATGAGTATTATCTACAAAGCAAAACCGGAGGATGTGAAGCTGATCATGGTAGATCCAAAGGTGGTGGAATTAAGTGTATATAATGGAATTCCACATCTGATGATCCCGGTTGTAACGGATCCGAAGAAGGCAGCAGGAGCTTTGAACTGGGCGGTTGCGGAAATGAACAGACGTTATCAGCTTTTTGCCGAGTATAATGTCCGTGATCTGAAAGGTTACAATGATAAAGTCGAGAACATTAAAGATATTGATGATCCGAATAAAGCACAGAAACTTCCACAGATTGTAATCATCGTAGACGAACTTGCAGACCTGATGATGGTTGCACCTGGAGAAGTAGAAGAGGCAATCTGCCGTCTGGCACAGCTTGCGCGTGCGGCAGGACTTCATCTGGTTCTTGCAACGCAGAGACCATCGGTTAATGTCATTACTGGTCTGATTAAGGCGAATATGCCATCAAGAATAGCATTTTCTGTATCATCCGGTGTGGATTCCCGTACCATCATTGATATGAATGGCGCGGAGAAGCTGCTTGGAAAAGGCGATATGTTGTTCTATCCGGCTGGCTATCAGAAGCCGGTACGTGTTCAGGGGGCTTTTGTTTCTGATAAAGAAGTCCAGGCAGTGGTTGATTTCCTAAAAGAGAACAGCGGAGGCGCAGCCTACAGTGAAGAGATCCAGAAGCAGGTGAATAGTAATCAGAATGTATCTGCGGGAGGAGCATCTTCCGAGGACGACAAAGATGTCTACTTTGTAGATGCAGGAAAGTTTATCATTGAAAAAGACAAAGCATCGATCGGAATGCTCCAACGGGTGTTTAAAATCGGGTTTAACCGTGCGGCGCGGATTATGGATCAGCTTGCCGAGGCGGGAGTCGTAGGAGAAGAAGAAGGTACCAAACCAAGAAAAGTACTGATGTCTATGGAACAGTTTGAGCAATACATAGAAGAATCAGTTTAAGAAACGCAGAAGAAAAAAGGGAGGATATAATTATGAAGACAGACATTCAGATCGCACAGGAGGCAGAGATGCTCCATATTCGCGAGGTTGCAGCAAAGGTTGGAATTGAAGAGGAAGACCTTGAGTTTTACGGCAAGTATAAGGCAAAATTATCGGATGAACTGATGGAAAGAGTAAAAGACAGACCAGATGGAAAGCTGGTACTTGTTACTGCAATCAATCCGACTCCGGCGGGAGAGGGGAAGACGACGATTACCGTTGGACTTGGAGAGGCAATGGCAAAGCTCGGTAAAAAAGCTCTGATCGCTCTGCGCGAGCCATCGCTCGGACCTTGCTTTGGAATTAAAGGCGGTGCTGCCGGTGGCGGTTATGCACAGGTTGTACCGATGGAAGATCTGAATCTTCATTTTACCGGAGATTTTCATGCGATCACATCGGCAAATAACCTGCTTGCAGCTCTTCTTGACAACCATATCCAGCAGGGAAATGCTCTTGGAATCGATCCGAGACAGGTTGTGTGGAAACGGTGTGTAGATATGAATGACCGTGTACTGCGTAATGTAGTAGTTGGTCTTGGAAATAAAATGGACGGAATGGTAAGAGAGGATCATTTTGTGATCACGGTTGCGTCCGAAATTATGGCAATTTTATGTCTGGCAGACGATCTGGAAGATCTGAAAAAACGTCTTGGCAGAATCATTGTTGCCTATACATTTTCCGGAGAACCGGTTACAGCTGACCAGCTTCATGCAACCGGTGCAATGACAGCACTGTTAAAGGATGCGATCAAGCCGAATATTATCCAGACTCTGGAACATACACCGGCACTGGTACACGGTGGTCCGTTCGCAAATATTGCACATGGCTGCAACAGTGTACGTGCAACCAAGATGGCGCTTAAGCTGAGTGATATCACGATCACAGAAGCGGGATTCGGTGCGGATCTGGGTGCAGAGAAGTTTATGGATATCAAGTGCCGTATGGCGGGACTGAAACCGGACGCAGTAATTCTGGTTGCAACGGTACGTGCATTAAAATACAATGGTGGCGTGCCAAAAGACGAACTGAACAAAGAAAATCTGGATGCTCTTGCAAAAGGAATTGTAAATCTTGAAAAGCATATTGAGAACCTGCAGAAATTCGGCGTTCCAGTTGTGGTTACCTTGAATTCATTTGTCAGTGATACTGAAGCAGAATACGAATTTATCCGTAAGTTCTGCGAAGACAGAGGCTGCGAATTTGCCCTTGCAGAAGTATGGGGTAAAGGCGGAGACGGCGGAAAAGAGCTGGCAGAGAAAGTATTACAGACTCTGGAGACAAAAGAAAGCCATTATCATCCGATTTACAGTGATGAGTTATCAATTGCAGAGAAGATCGAGACAATCTGCAAAGAGATTTACGGAGCAAAGAGTGTTGTATATGAACCTGCTGCAAAGAAACAGCTTGCGCGAATTGAATCAATGGGCTTTGGCAAGTTCCCGGTATGTATGGCAAAGAACCAGTATTCTCTGTCCGATGATGCGAAGCTTCTTGGACGTCCGGAGAACTTTGATATCCATATCCGTGAAGTCTATGTAAATGCAGGAGCAGGATTTGTTGTTGCTCTTACCGGAGCAATCATGACCATGCCGGGTCTTCCGAAAGTACCTGCAGCAAATGGAATTGATGTAGAAGACGGTAAAATTACCGGATTGTTCTAAAAGAAGTATGATACCAGAAGGAGACGAAAGACAATGAAATGTATGCACTGTGGAGCAGATTTGCCTGAAGATCAGTTGATCTGTCCTAGCTGCGGCAGGGAAATACAGATCGTGCCTGATTATAACCCACTTGATGATATGCTGACTGCTCAGTTAAAAGGAGGCATTACACAGACAATGTCGGTTCATCTGGGTGAGCAGGAAAAGCAAGATGTCAGCTATTCTGGTGCGGCAAATCCGGTATATGAAAGACGGGAAAGTGTTGGAGGAGAGACCAGGTGCGTGGGAAATTCGGGAAGTGTTGGTCGCCGCCAGCAGGAAACTGTGACCAGGCGTGGAAGAGATGCGGTGGTCAGACGCAGTGATGTCAGACCGGCTACCGGACGTGTGGGTCAAAGAGAAGATGCGCGGGAACAGACGAGAAGAGCGTATGAAGAAGAACGCAGATTGCGGCGTATGCGGGCAGAAAAGAGAAAAGAGCGCGCCAGAAAAAAACGCCGGAAAATGCTGCTTATGCTACTGGCGGGGTGTATTGTTCTGGCAGGACTCATTTTCTTGTTTTATCAAAATTCATATACCGGAAAAGTAAAGAAAGGATACCGGCTTCTGGCAGCTTCCGAATATGAGAACGCACTCACTGTATTTGAAAAAGCAGCTTCTGGAAGTCCGAAGAAAGCAGAAGCTTATACAGGGATTTCAAAGGTTTATATTGCCAAGGATGATCTGGATCAGGCAGAAGAAGTTTTTACAGATGAGATTGCAAAGCAGTCCGGAAATGCAGAAATTTATCGTGCAGCGGTAGAATTTTATATTGATACCAAACAGGAAGAAAAGGTATCACCGCTTCTGAATGCATGTACCAGTGATACGGTTCTTGAAGCACTGAAGGATTATGTGTCAGATGAACCGGAGTTTAGTCTGGATGAGGCAGAGACATATGATGAAGTGCAGGCACTGGAACTGACCGGAAAAGGAAAAGCAATCTACTATACGACAGACGGTTCAGAGCCGACAACTTCAAGTACGAAATATACGGAACCGATCAAGATCGGTGAAGGTGAGACGACGGTGAAAGCAATTTCTGTTAATAAGAAAGGAATTCCAAGCCTGACAGAAAGTAAAACTTATAAAGTTGAGTTCCCGATTGCAGATGCGCCGGCGGTGACTCCATCGACCGGGCAGTATAACCATGTCCAATCAATCAGTGTAGTTGTACCGGATAAGTATACGGCATATTACACGACGGATGGATCAGATCCGGATCCGGAGAATAATTCTGCGACGCAGGAGTATACCGGGCCGATCGTAATGCCGGCGGGAAGTACGATTTTCAGCTTTGTTCTGCAGGACCAAAAAGGCAGATTAAGTGATGTCACAAGAAGAAATTATGAACTGAATATAGAGTAAAACCCGATTTTAAGAAGAGAGTATGCCGAGCCGTCTGCTTGTCAGAGCATGACTGGTAAAGCGTACTCTTTTTCGATTACTTTCATTTGTGGATAACTTGCGTAAATATGTGAAATATATCACAAATCAAATATTTTATGAATAGAGTGTGGATAATATGGTTTATTAAAAATGTATAATTGTATGGAAATAAATACAATCTATTTGTGGTAAAATATTGCAAAAAGGATAGAATTGAGATACAATGTGATTGTCAAAAAGATAACATACTTTAAGGGCGAAGGAGTGTTTGAAATGAGCAGATTTACATTACCAAGAGATATTTACCATGGAAAAGGATGTCTTGAAGAACTGAAGAACCTGAAAGGAAAAAAAGCAATCCTGGTTGTCGGAGGAGGTTCCATGAAGCGTCAGGGATTCCTCGACAGAGCTGAGAACTATCTGAAGGAAGCAGGAATGGAAGTAAAGCTTTTTGAAGGTGTTGAGCCAGATCCATCTGTTGAGACCGTTATGAAAGGTGCAGCAGTTATGCAGGAGTTCCAGCCGGACTGGATCGTAGCTATGGGTGGCGGATCGCCGATTGATGCCGCAAAAGCAATGTGGGCATTCTACGAATATCCGGATGTTACATTTGAAGATCTCTGTATTCCGTTCAACTTCCCGGAATTAAGAACAAAAGCAAAATTTGCTGCAATTCCGTCAACATCAGGAACAGCAACAGAAGTAACAGCGTTCTCCGTTATTACCAACTATCAGACCGGAGTAAAATACCCACTTGCCGATTTTAATATTACACCGGACGTTGCAATTGTAGACCCGGATCTTGTCATGGGTCTCCCGGTAAAGCAGGTTGCTTACACAGGTATGGATGCACTGACACATGCGATCGAAGCTTATGTATCTACATTGAACTGTCCATTTACAGATCCGCTTGCACTGCAGGCGATCGAGATGGTTCTGGATTACCTTCCGGCATCTTACAAATGTGATATGGTAGCAAGAGAACAGATGCATTATGCACAGTGTCTTGCAGGAATGGCATTTTCTAATGCACTTCTTGGAATCGTACATTCTATGGCACATAAGACAGGTGCGGCATTCTCAACCGGACATATTCCGCACGGATGCGCAAATGCAATTTACCTTCCATATGTAATTAAATACAATGCAAAAGATCCGGTCGCTGCAAAACGTTATGCAGAAATCGCACGCAGAATGGGACTTCCGGGTACATCTGAGAAAGCGCTGATCAACAGCCTGTGTGCAAAGATCGATGCATTTAATGTAGAACTGAATATTCCGAAGACACTGAAAGATTTCGGTATTGACGAAGCAGAATTCAAAGAAAAAATTGCAAAGATTTCAGAACTTGCAGTTGGTGATGCATGTACAGGATCCAACCCACGTCCGATCGATCCGGCAGCTATGGAAAAACTTTTCAACTGTACATATTATGGAACAGAAGTAGATTTTTAAAAAAGAGAATACAGTTCTTACAGAGACAGACGGACTCAATATTGACCGTCTGCCTCATTTTTATATCCGGTCAGCAGGTACAAATTCGTGCCGGCACAAGATTTAATACGGTTGAAAAATTTGGTAATCGGAAGAATTTTGGCAGATTTATAGAAGAAATATTAGTACTTATAGATAAAAAAGATAGTTATATTTATGACATAAATAATTTTTTAACAAATTAAAAAGAAATACTTGCTATTTACTTTGCAATAATTTATCATAAAGAGAGTAAATATTTTAGGAGGCAATGCAATGTACAAGATAAGAAAAGCTGAAAAACTGGCTGATAAGATTTATCTTATGGATGTAGAAGCACCACGTGTGGCAAAGCACTGTGAGCCAGGACAGTTCGTAATTGTCAAGATGGATGACAAGGGGGAAAGAATTCCGCTGACAATCTGCGATTATGACAGAGAAGAAGGAACAATTACCATCGTATTCCAGACAGTAGGAGCATCTACTGAGAAGATGGCACAATTAAAAGCAGGAGACTCTTTCAGAGATTTCACAGGACCGCTCGGATGCCCATCTGAATTGATTTCAGAAGATATTGAGAGTCTGAAGAATAAAAAGATCTTATTTGTAGCCGGTGGTGTTGGTGCAGCCCCTGTATACCCGCAGGTTAAATGGATGCACGCACATGGGATCGATGTAGATGTTATCGTTGGTTCTAAGACAAAAGATATGCTGATTCTCGAAAAAGAGATGGAAGCAGTTGCAGGAAATTATTACCCATGTACAGATGACGGTACATACGGACATGCAGGTATGGTAACAACAAAGATCGAAGCACTTGTTGCAGAAGGTAACAAGTATGATGTCTGTGTTGCAATCGGACCGATGATCATGATGAAATTTGTTTGTCTGCTCACAAAGAAACTCGAAATCCCGACTATCGTCAGCATGAACCCGATCATGGTAGACGGAACAGGTATGTGTGGCGCATGCCGTCTCCATGTAGGTGATGAAATCAAATTTGCATGTGTAGACGGACCGGAATTTGACGGACATCTCGTTAACTTTGATGAAGCAATGAAGAGACAGCAGATGTATAAGACTCAGGAAGGCAGAGCTATGCTGAAATTACAGGAAGGTGACACACATCACGGTGGATGCGGTCATTGCGGAGGTGACGAATAATGGCAGACGTATTAAAGAAAGTACCTGTAAGAGAACAGGATCCGAAGGTACGTGCAACAAATTTTGAAGAAGTATGTTATGGATATAATCAGGAAGAGGCAATGGAAGAAGCAAGCCGTTGCATCAACTGTAAGAATGCTAAATGTATTCAGGGATGCCCGGTAGGAATCAATATTCCTGCATTCGTTCATGAAGTAAAAGAAGGCAATATCGAAGAAGCATATAAGATTATCGGACAGTCTTCTGCACTTCCTGCTGTTTGTGGACGTGTATGTCCTCAGGAATCACAGTGCGAAGGAAAATGTATCCGTGGTATCAAAGGAGAATCTATTTCTATCGGTAAGCTGGAAAGATTCGTTGCTGATTACGCTCTGGAGCATGACATCAAACCGGTTGGAGCTGACAAGAAGAACGGACACAAAGTTGCCGTTATCGGTTCAGGCCCTGCAGGACTTACCTGTGCAGGCGACCTTGCAAAGCTTGGCTATGATGTAACTGTATTTGAAGCACTTCATGAACTCGGTGGAGTACTTGTATATGGTATTCCGGAATTCCGTCTTCCAAAACAGAAAGTCGTTGCAAAAGAGATCGCAAAAGTAAAAGAGCTTGGTGTTCACTTTGAGACAAACGTTGTAATCGGTAAATCTACTACAATTGATATGCTGATTGAAGACGAAGGATTCGAAGCAGTATTTATCGGATCAGGAGCAGGACTTCCAAAATTCATGGGAATCCCGGGAGAAAATGCCAACGGTGTATTTTCTGCAAATGAATACCTGACAAGAAGTAACCTTATGAAAGCGTTTGATGATTCTTATGATACACCGATCGCAGCTGGTAAGAAAGTTGCAGTTGTTGGTGGTGGTAACGTAGCAATGGATGCTGCAAGAACAGCACTTCGTCTTGGAGCAGAAGTTCATATCGTATATCGTCGTAGCGAAGAAGAGCTTCCGGCCCGTGTAGAAGAAGTTCATCACGCAAAAGAAGAAGGTGTACAGTTCGACCTACTGACAAACCCGGTAGAAGTCCTTGAAGAAGATGGATGGGTAAAAGGAATCAAATGTGTTCGTATGGAACTTGGTGAACCGGACGCATCAGGAAGAAGACGTCCTGTACCGGTTGAAGGTTCTGAATTCGTGATCGATGTTGATACAGTTATCATGTCACTCGGAACATCACCGAACCCGCTGATTTCTTCTACAACAGAAGGACTGGAAGTTAACAAGTGGAAATGTATCGTTGCAGACGAAGAACACGGAAAGACTTCTAAAGAAGGCGTATACGCAGGTGGAGATGCCGTAACAGGTGCAGCTACAGTAATCCTTGCTATGGGAGCCGGAAAAGCTGGTGCAAGAGGTATCGACGAGTATCTTTCAAATAAATAAGGGTTATGACCGCAGTTTCTTTTGATAGGGACTGCGGTTTTTGTATAGGTTGTGTAGACCACTTTGAAAAAATAATCGTTCCAATTCAAGTTGTGCAAAGGGGAGAAAACTGGCGATTATAAAGGGCGGAGAAACGGACGCTGGTTTGTATGTTTTGGCTGATTTTAAAGGAGGTTTGGAGATTAGGGTTTCTGGACAAGAAGAGTCAAAAATGGTACAATAAAAAGAGTATTATTTTGTGAAAGAGGGTTATTATGAAGTATAAATATATCTTATTTGACTTGGATGGGACGATTACGGAATCGGGACCGGGGATCATGAATTCGGTGGAGTATGCGCTGAATAAAATGAACCGGGAGGTTGGTGAGCGGGATACTTTAAAGAAATTTATCGGACCGCCGTTGACGGAATCAATGGAGAAATATTATGGGATGTCTGAGGAAGAGGCACTGCTTGGAGTAAAGTATTACCGGGAATATTATGCGGTGAAAGGCATTTTTGAGAATTCGGTGTATGAAGGGCTTGCGGAGACGCTGGAATCCTTGAAAAATGAAGGATATATACTTGCAGTGGCGACTTCCAAACCGGAAGAGTATGCAAAAAGGATTGCGGACAAATTTGACTTTGCAAAATATTTTGCAGGGATTTACGGGGCTACGATGGATGGCTCTCTGATCCGGAAGGCGGATGTGATCCGGTATGCGTTGGATAACCTGGGCGTGGAAAGGGAGAATTACGATCAGGTCGTTATGGTCGGTGACAGAAATAATGATATCTATGGTGCAAAGGAGAATGGGATCCAGGTGATCGGTGTCCTGTATGGATACGGAGATCTTGCGGAGCTTCAAAGTGCCGGTGCAGATTACATTGCAAAGATGCCGGAAGAGATTGCACAAATCATCGGAAGATGTAATCATGAGAGGGTTTGAATATGAGTAATAACGACGCAATGAACAGTGAGATTCGGTTTCTGGAAGAGGTTGAAGAGAAACTGAAGACACGCATTACCGAGATCAACGCATTGTTTCTTGAAGGAGAAAAACAGATTGAGAGCATGCATGATTATTATTGGGAAAACTATACGGAGATGGATGAGTATGGTTATGAAAATTATGATAATCAGCAGGCACTTCTCGGAGAAGTTAATGCGAACAATGAACGTCTGATGAAAAAACAGCGCCTTAAGAAAATGATCGACTCCCCATATTTCGGAAGAGTGGATTTTCTCTTTGAGGGGGAAGAAGAAAGCGAAAGTTTTTACATCGGAATCGGCAATTTTGCGCCTAAGGCAGGAATGACGCCACTGATCTACGACTGGAGGGCGCCAGTGAGCGGTCTTTTTTATGATTATGACAGAGGACAGGCTTCTTATGAAGCACCGGGAGGAACCATTGAAGGGGAGATTACTTCCAAATGGCAGTATAAGATCAAGAAAGGGAAGATGGTTTATGCATTTGAAAGTGACACCAAGATTGATGATGAGATCCTGAAACAGGAGCTTGGAAGTAACGGGGATGTACAACTGAAGAATATTGTCCGTACTATCCAGAAAGAACAGAATGAGATCATTCGGAATGTAAAGGACAAAGTTCTGGTCATTCAGGGAGCCGCAGGAAGTGGGAAAACCTCCGTTGCACTGCACCGGATTGCATATCTTTTGTATCACGACAGGAAAAATTTAAAAGCATCGGATATCCTGATCCTTTCACCGAACAGCGTATTTGCGGATTATATTTCCCACATTTTGCCAGAGCTTGGAGAAGAAAATATCCAGGAGATGAGTTTTGATCTGTTTGCGTACAGAGAATTGAAAGGAATCGTATCGGACTGTGAGGACCGTTATGATTATCTGGAGAAGCTGATCCATTTTCCGGAGATGGGAATCCGGGAGAGCTATTTGAAGAAGCAGTCTGCCGGATTTGTCGGAGAGATGGAAGGCTTTCTGGCAGTTCTGGAAGATCAGCTGATGGATTTTAAGCCGGTTAAGATCCGTACTCTGGAAAAAACCGAAGAGGAGCTGATCCATTTGTTCTATTTCAAATTTCAGGATATTCCGATCCTTGCAAGAATGGATGCGGTGATGGAATATCTGGTGGATGAATACGAGACATTGTATAACCGGAATCTTCCGGAAGATGAGGTAGAAGAGATCCGGGAGAAATTCAACCGGATGTATGTCACCCGTGATATTTACAAAATATATAACTGGTTTTTGGAGGACAGTGGGTATGAGACACTGGCAAAAATTCCGTATGAGAACAGAAAACTCCAGTATGAAGACGTATTTCCGGTACTTTATCTCAAATACCGGATGCTTGGAGGAACCAGACATAAGCATATCAAGCATCTGGTGATCGACGAGATGCAGGATTATTCATATTTGCAGTACGTGGTACTGTCCCAGCTGTTTTCCTGCCGGATGACGATCCTTGGCGACCGGGCGCAGACACTGGACAGTCAGATGCAGGATGTACTGACATTCCTGCCAAAGATTTTCGGACGTACGATCCGCAAGATCATCATGAATAAAAGTTACCGGAATACCATTGAAATCGCAGAGTATGCAGCGAAATTTACCGGGGAAAAGGATCTGGAATATCTGGAGCGTCATGGCAAACCAGTGACCGAAAAGACATTTGATTCGGATGAGGAACTGTTAAATGAACTTATCCGGGAGGCAGATGCCGGAATGGATAAATATGAGACCGCCGCAGTTCTGACGGAGACGATGGACGAGGCGTATACAATGACCAGGATGCTTTCAAACCGTGGACTTCCGGTAAACTGTATTGACCGGGACAGCAGTACCTTTGAAAAAGGCGTGACAGTAACGACTTTCTATATGGCAAAGGGACTGGAATTTGATCAGGTATTCGGTGTGTTCCCGAAGAAAAAAAATCCGATGACCGGGCAGGCAAAATACATTTGTGCAACAAGAGCACTGCATGAGCTTTATATGTATGAAAGGGCATAACTGTACAGACTGATACAGCGAAAGAGAGGAAAGAACAGGATGAAGATAACCGTACTGACGGTTGGAAAAATAAAAGAAAAGTATCTGCGGGATGCGATCGCGGAATATACGAAGAGACTGAGCCGCTACTGCAAGCTGGAGATCATTGAGGTGGCGGATGAAAAGACACCGGACAATGCCAGCGAAAATGCAGAGGAAATGATCCGGCAAAAAGAGGCCGAACGTCTTTTGAAATATATCCGTGAGGATGCATATCTTATTACACTGGAGATAGGCGGAAAGCAGCTGACCTCCGAAGAATTTTCAGAGAAAATTGAAAAACTTGGCATTCAGGGAACCAGTCACATTATTTTTGTGATTGGCGGATCCATAGGGATCGGGAAGGCAGTTCTGGAAAAATCGGATTATGCACTTAGTTTTTCAAAAATGACATTTCCGCACCAGCTGATGCGTGTAATCCTGCTAGAGCAAATTTACCGTGGATACCGGATCATGTCGGGAGAACCCTATCACAAATAGAAAAGAGGCTGATTCATATGAAGATGGTAGTATTAGTAGAAAACAGTTCCAGATGCAGACTTTGTGCAGAACATGGACTGTCGGTTTATATCGAATATGAGGGAAAGACGTACCTTCTGGATACTGGCGCAACAGCGCTCTTTGCAGAAAATGCAAAGGAGCTGGGGATTGATCTTTCGAAAGTAGATACGGCGTTTTTATCCCATGCACATTATGACCACAGTGGCGGTTTCGAGGAGTTTTTTAAGGAGAATGACAAAGCAGCGGTCTATATGCAGGAGACGTCTGCTGAGAACTGTTTTTACCGGACAGAAGGAAAAGATAAATATATTGGAATTCCGCAGCATCTTCTGGAAAATTATAAAGAGCGGTTCCGTCCGTTAAATGCAGTCTGTGAAGTTGAAAAAGGCGTCTGGGTCGTACCGCATTTTACCGGCGGTCTGGATGAGATGGGACGCAGGGCGCACATGTACCGGAAAATCGGTGAAGAGTTTATTGCAGATGATTTTGCACATGAGCAGAGTGTGGTTTTTGAGACGGGAAAAGGACTGGTGATATTTAATAGCTGTTCCCATGGGGGAATTGTCAATATTGTGCGAGAAGTGCAGATGGCACTCGGCGGGCAAAAGGTCTATGCGGTTGTCGGTGGATTTCATATGATGAAGCTTTCGGGCATGGATACACTTGCCATACCGGAGGAAGAGGTTGTGGAAACTGCGCAGGAATTGAAAGGGCTTGGCGTAGAGGAAATCTATACCGGTCACTGTACCGGAAATATTGCATTCGGGATTCTGAAAAAAGAACTTGGCGAAATGGTACATGCACTTGGAACAGGGGAAACGGTGATATTTTAAATGAAGGAAGTCCCAGGATTTATCACGGGTAATGAGTTGATAGATCCTGGGGTTTTTGTCTTGTTACATTGCTTCTTTTATGAGTATGACTTCAGGTTCGGTCATTGCATAAGCATCCAGAACTTCATCCAGCTCGTCTGCCTTGATCAGATTTTCTTCCAGAACCAGCTTATAGTGAGGGTGATAAAACAGAAGTTGAATTCTGAAAATAATTGTTAAATATGGCTATTGAATGGAATTGTGTATATAATAACTAAAAAACATTGCCGTTGACTAACCAATATGAAAACGAGTATACTGTAGTAAAGTCAAAGGAGAAAAAAGAAGGTGTAAAAATGCAGGCATTATCAACAGCTGTTCCGGGAAAATGGTACACGATCAAATGGATGTTCGGAGTACCGGAGGTGCTGGAAAAATTAAAGGAATTCAAAATCAAAGAGGGCAGCGAAATCCATGTGATCCAGAATGATGCCAGTGGTATGATGATTATAGCATCTGACCAGAAGCGGTTCGCTATCAGCCAGGATGCCGCTGCGAGAATTCAAGTATAACAAAGAAATGAAAAATCGATCTTACAATCACAGGAAAAGTAGGATCGATTTTTTTGTATATCCGGATCATGGAGGAGCCAGTCTGTTCGATTTTATAAAGTTTTCACAGAATAACGGATTGTTTTCAGCTGCGATTGAAGATATAATACTTTTATGTAACAAAATAGAAGCGCGAAAGAGGGAAAACAAATGTTAGAAATTATTTGTCTTATATGGCTTTGGCGTGTGAATGGAAAGCACGCGATAGAAAGAGGACAGAATCCAAAAAAATATCGTGCATTGACACTGGGATTGTGGTTTGGCCTTGAATTTACCGGTACTTTTGTCGGAGCCTGGCTGATGCAGCTTTTGAATGCAGGTGATAATGCATTTTACGGGGCATATTTTTTTGGAATTATCGGAGCTGCAATTGGCGGTTTCACTTCTTACTGGGTTGCAAAAAAAGCACCGATGGGAAATTACAGACCAGAAGACCAGCCAAATGGATGGAATAATCAGTCAGGTGGATGGAATCAGAGCCAGAACGGCTGGGATAATCAGCAAAATGGATGGAACCAGAATCAGAACAGCTGGGATAATCAGCAAAATGGATGGAACCAGAATCAGAACGGCTGGAATAATCAGCAAAATGGATGGAACCGGAATCAGAACGGCTGGGATAATCAACAGAATGTCTGGGGACAGACACAGCAGGAACCGGATTGCCTTTTTGCTCCGGCAACGATCCGTATTATCGAAGAAGAGGGCGGTTATAACGGCGGACAGGATGCATTTTTCTTAAATGGCAGACCCATCTGTTCTCTGCAGCCGGGCAGTGAATATACCTTTACAACTTACGCAAAGAAGAATGTGCTTACGATTGGCAGACCGACACCGGAACCGTCAGATGAGACAACGGTATTAAAGTTTATTGCCGGAGAAAAAGGTCAGATCGAAATTCATGCATGTGCGGGAAGACTGCTCCCGGGAAAATTCAGTAATTATACAGCATAGGAATATTATGTGGTTCTGAAGCATACACTGTCAACAAAACGGTATATGCGGCAATATGAGACAGAGATCCGAACAAGAAGACGGGACACGAAGGTATCGCATGGCAGATGCAGCAAATTTGCCGAAGGATGTGGTGCTGGGTGTCCCGATTCTGACTCTTACAGGGCATTATGAAGTGAATATAGAGAATTACCGTGGAATTCTGGAATATACCGAACAGCTGATCCGTATAAATGTACGTAGCGGGCAGATTCGCATCACAGGGAAATCACTTGAGATCAATTACTATACAACAACCGATATGAAGATTACCGGAAAGGTAGAGAAAATTGAGTATTCTTAGGAAGGGATGACGAAGATGCTGCGATATATTCTGAATAATCTTGCCGGATACCTGCGCATCAGAGTCGAAGGATATTCACCGGAACGTTTTTTAAATCTTTGCTGTTATCATGGGATTTTTCTCTGGAATCTGAGACCGGCAAAAGGGGCATATGAGATGAATATCCGCGTCCGGGATTTCCGCAGACTGCGACCAATGGTCAGGAAGAGCAGGGCAAAGGTACGGATCATCCAGAAAAGAGGAGCCCCGTTTTTTATACATAAATACCGTGGACGGAAGCTTTTTTTTACAGGATCGGTCATCGCAATCTGTCTGATCTTTCTGCTTTCTTCTTTTATATGGAGGATTCAGATTGATGGAAACCTTGCAAGGACAGATGAGGTTTTGCTTTCTTTTCTGACGGAAAAAGGAATTGCCTGTGGAATGGCAAAAAAGAATGTAGACTGTGACCGGATTGAAAAAGATATTCGTATGGAATACGACGATATTATCTGGGTTTCAGCCTATGTTCATGGGAGTTGTCTGAAGATTAAAGTCAGGGAGAATCCTGACCGGAAGGAGCTGCAGACAGAAGCTGAGGCGGAAGCGCCGATGGATATTGTGGCAGAAGCGGACGGGATCATTCAGAAGATCATTACACGAAAAGGGAATCCGCTTGTCCGGGAAGGCAGTGAGGTAAAAAAAGGAGAGATCCTTGTGAGTGGAAGTGTGGAAGTAAAGAATGATTCAGATGAGGTGACAGGATACCAGTACCGGGTATCGGATGCAGACATAATAGCACAGACAACGGTTGCGTATACAGATATTCTTGACAGGATGCATCCGGTATGGAAAGATACCGGCAAGAAGAGCTGGAGGTTCTGGATAGAAACACCGGGAAGGCTGTATCTTTTTGGAAGGCGGGAATTACCTTACCCGGAATATAATGCGCTGACCTGCAGATATATCCTGTATTTGGAGAGACATTTTCCATTTCCGGTCTCGGTAAGAGTTGAACGGAGCAAAGAGAGCAGAAAAGAGGAGATTTCTTATACAGACAGGGAAGCAAGAGAAATTCTGTCCTATAATTTTGAGAAGTTTTGCGCCCGATTAGAGAAAAAAGGGGTTCAAATTTCAGAGAATGATGTTAAAATATACAGGGAGACGAACCGGTATTCGGCAAAGGGGAAACTGGTTTTATCCGGACCGTTCGGAATTGTACAAAAAGGAACGGTACATGAACTGCCGAAGGCAGATGCAGAAAATATACAGCAGGAAGGAAACTGATTTATGGGAATTCTTGAGACCATGATAGACATACCGGCTGAACATGAAAAAAATGTGTTTGGCCAGTTCGATATATTTGCAAAAAAAATTGAGAGAGCTTTACATGTTACACTGATCGCGCGAAATGGAAAGGTGAAAGTCCTTGGAGAGGAAAAGAATGTAGAGAGGGCGCAGCAGGTATTGTCGCAGCTTACCGAGCTTTCCAGGCGCGGAAACACGATCCAGGAGCAGAATGTAGACTATGCCCTGTCCCTTACGATGGAAGACAGCGCGGAAGATATTCTGACAATTGATAAAGACCTGATCTGTCATACACTTCAGGGAAAGCCAATCAAACCAAAGACGCTCGGACAGAAGAAATATGTGGATGCGATCCGGGAAAAGATGATTACCTTTGGCCTTGGCCCTGCCGGAACCGGTAAAACTTATCTGGCGATGGCAATGGCAATCACGGCGTTCAAACGCAATGAAGTGGGGCGTATCATTCTGACACGTCCGGCAATTGAAGCAGGAGAAAAGCTTGGCTTTTTGCCGGGAGATTTGCAGAGCAAGATCGATCCATATTTAAGACCACTTTATGATGCACTCTATCAGATCATGGGAGCAGAAAGCTTTATCAAGAATTCAGAAAAAGGGCTGATCGAGGTTGCGCCTCTTGCCTATATGCGAGGCAGAACCCTTGACAACGCTTTTATTATTCTGGATGAGGCGCAGAATACCACACCGGCGCAGATGAAGATGTTCCTGACACGTATTGGTTTTGGATCCAAAGTCGTGATCACCGGAGACTCTACACAGAAAGACCTTCCGGCAGGACAGACATCCGGACTTGATGTGGCAGTGAGTGTAGTCAAGAATCTGGAAGATATTTCGATTTGCCGTCTGACCAGCCGGGATGTTGTCAGACATCCGCTGGTACAGCGAATTGTTAAAGCGTACGAGGAATACGAGCAAAAGCAGGAACAGAAAAAATCCCACACTAGAGACAGAAAGAAACGAGGAACAAGATGAGACTATTTTTAGAGGATGAGGGAGCATTGGATTTAAAGCTGCCTTATGAAGAACTGGCGACAAAAGTTGCAGATGCAGTCCTGGATTATGAGAAGTGCCCATACGAGGCGCAGGTAGAACTTCTTCTTACGATGAATGAGGAGATCCGACAGATGAACCTGGAATTTCGCGGAATCGACCGTGCAACCGATGTCCTGTCATTTCCGATGACGGAATTCCCGTCACCGGCTGATTATGCATATCTGGATACAGATGACAGTTCATTTGATCCGGAGACCGGAGAACTGATGCTCGGCAATATTGTGATTTCCAAAGAGCGCGCAAAGGAGCAGGCAGAAGAATATGGTCATTCGGTAGAACGTGAATTTGCTTTCCTTATTGCGCACAGTATGTTGCACTTGTTAGGTTATGACCATATGGAAGATGAAGAACGGCTCGTGATGGAAAAGAAACAGCGGGAAGTTCTGGAGATGCTGGGAATTACAAGATAGATAAAAGTATGAGGTTTTAACGTATGGGTAAAAAGAAAAAATCAAAAGGCGGCAGTTTTCTGATGCAGGGAAGCATCCTTGCGGCAGCCGGTATTATCACAAAGATCATCGGGGCAGTATACCGGATCCCGATGCTCAATATTATGGGGCTTAAAGGACAGGGCTATTATGATATGGCATTTCAGGTGTATTCTATTGCTCTGATCATTTCGTCTTACAGTCTGCCGGTTGCGGTATCAAAGCTGGTGTCTCTCAAAATGGCGGCAGGAGAGCGGAAAAATGCATTCAGGGTATTGAAGGCATCGCTGATCATAGCTACGCTATCTGGTGTCACGATCATGGTGATCGTATTTTTTGGAGCAGAGGCGATCGCAGAATATCTGATGGGAGCCAAAATGAGCTGCTATTCTTTGAAGGTGCTTGCTCCCGGGCTCCTGATTTGTGCGATTATGGCAGTTTTTCGTGGCTATTTTCAGGGGCTGGGAACGATGATCCCGACTGCAATTTCGCAGATCATTGAACAGCTTCTCAATGCGATTGTCAGTGTTGTAGGTGCAGCCGTTCTTCTGGAAAATGGAAAACAGATGGCTAAGGTGCAGGGGAATAACCTTTTTGGACCAGCCTATTCCGCAGCAGGAGGTACACTTGGTACAGTAGCCGGTGCTCTGATCGGTCTGCTGTTCTTACTGTTCTGCTATGTGGTATTCCGCAAGCCGATGATGCGGCAGATGAAGCGGGATACCTCGAAAGAACTGGATGATTACCGTGCGATTTTCAAGATCCTGATTCTGACGATCGCACCGATCATTTTAAGTACAACGATTTATAACAGTGCAAATGTTATTGACAGTGCTATGTTCAATAAGATCATGGGCGCACAGGGAACCAGTGAGGCGGTCTGTGCAGAGCTTCTTGGTAAATTAGGACAGTATTATACCCTGTTCAACGTACCGCTTGCCGTTGCGAGTGCATTGGGATCATCTGTGATCCCGGGGCTTGTAAGCGCGGCAGAGAATCATGACAGAAGACTGTTACATAACCGGATTTATACAGTTATCCGTTACACGATGCTGATCGCGATTCCAAGCGCATTTGGATTCTTTGCACTTGGTCAGCCGATCATGGATTTCCTGTGGCCGAATGTAGATAATGTAACACAGGGAATTATGCTGAAGATCGGAGCGATTTCTTTGGTATTTTATTCACTTTCAACCGTTACGAATACAGTGCTTCAGGGGCTGGACCGTATGATGGAACCGGTAAAAAATGCAATGGTATCCCTGATACTACATATTGTATCTCTGTTTATTATGCTTGTTATGTTCAAATGGGGCATTTATGCACTGATTGGAAGTAAGATTGTGTTCTCTTTATGCATGTGTATCATGAATGCACATGATATCCGTGAAGCATGTGGATATCTTCAGGAGAGCCGTAAGACTTTTGTCATTCCGTCTATCGCCGGAGCTGTTATGGCAATTTTGGCATGGGCAGTGCATTTCGTACTTGACACCTTCATCGGAGGAAGAATCGCAACCCTGATCGCCCTCATCGTGGCAGTAGCGGTATACGCAGTCGTTCTCCTTAAAATGGGTGGCATGTCTGAAAAAGAACTCCTCGGTCTCCCAAAAGGTCGCCAGATCGTAATAGTCTGTAAAAAATGCCATTTATTAAAAGAACGCAGATATTACTAAGCTGTGGAGGATTTGGTATCACAACCTAAAAATCCCCCCACAATGAATAAAATCCTCCAAGCAGACCAATACTTGTAGAAAAAGGAGTGTTCCTTATGGAAACAAGATATCATATTGGTCTTTTAACGGGGACTCTTCTGATTCTTGCGATCCTGTCTTATGCATATTATGCAGATTATAATTACAGGAAAGAAATTGCAAGGACAGAACAGACGGAGCAGCAGAAAACAGAACAGACAGTCAGCACTCAGGGTGGCGCACACAAAGAAGGGGTGTATTATTTGAAAAACCGCAACGGATATGTGATTGTTTATCTGGACGACCAGACAAGTATTTATGAATATACGAATATCCGTGTCGAAGAGCTTCCGGAAGAACTGCAGAATGAGATCCGGGAGGGAAAGCGGTTAGAGGGAAAAGACAAGCTTTATGGGTTCCTGGAAAATTATTCCAGCTGATTAAAAAGACAACATTATTATATAGAAAAACAAAGAAGGGACAAAAGAAAAATGGAGACAGCAAAAATTGAACGCATTAATGAATTATATAGAAAATCAAAAGCAGAAGGACTGACAGAGGAAGAGAAAAAAGAACAGCAGATTCTCAGACGGGAATATGTAGATGCATTCAAAAGAAATCTTCGTGGACAGCTTAATAACATTTCAATCAAGGAGAAGGATGGATCCATTACAAATCTGGGTGAGAAATATGGACAGAAAAAAGGAAATTAGGGCAAAAATTCTGAAAATGAGACAGGCACTTCCAAAAGAAGAGGTTCGGGAGAAGAGCCTGCGGATCATGAGGCGCATTGAAGAGACAGAGACATTTAAAAATGCAGACAACCTTCTTGCGTATATTGATTTTCGTGGAGAGGTGGCAACCGGAACACTGATCGAGAAGGCATGGGAGCTTGGAAAAAAGGTCTATGTGCCACGGGTAGCGGGAAAAGAGATGGAGTTTTATCGGATATATTCTTTTGAGGATCTGGAAAAGGGGGCTTATGGCATCCTGGAGCCGAAAAAAGAATGCCCTGTTTATGAAGCCGGAGAAGGGCAGACTACACTGGCAATCCTGCCGGGAAGTGTTTTTGATGAAAAAAAGAACCGTGTCGGTTATGGCGGTGGATTTTATGATCGTTATTTTGAAAAACGGAAAGATATCTGCCGGATCGCAGCTGCTTATGAAATGCAGATCGTAGAAGAAATTGAGACCGAAGAATTTGATCTTCCGGCAGATTATGTTACAACGGAAGAGAGGTTCTGGTAGAAATTCCGGAAGTGTATCATAGAGAGTTTTGATTGAAAACAGGAATGGGAGCAAACATACAGGAACATTTGAAGAAAATCAATGGATAGTATGTTTGGCTCCCATTTTCAGGTTCATATAGTAAGGCTTATTCAGGATAAACCAGCTGTTTTTCTGTAATATTTTCCAGAACCTCAGTCAGATATCTTTTTGCCATATAATTTGCCATCGGAAGGTTCATGTCCAGATAGTTTCCGCAGTCTTTTGCAGCAGCTCCCGGTACGTCCCCATTGAAGTCTGCGATAAAAGCAAACATTTCTTTCATCAGTGGAACGATATCTTTTGATTCATAATCACCTACAAGAAGAAGGTAGAAGCCGGTACGGCATCCCATTGGTCCAAAGTAAAGTGTTTTTGATGCGTAGTCCCTGTGGTTACGAAGGAAGGTTGCACCAAGATGTTCGATGGTGTGAACCTCTGCAGTATTCATAACCGGTTCTTCATTCGGATTGGTCATGCGGATATCAAAGGTTGTAATGACCTGTTTGCCGGCACAATCCTTACGTGAGACGTAAAGCCCAGGAACAAGCTTCAAATGGTCTATTGTGAAACTGGTAATTTTCTCCATAATCAAGTATCTCCTTTTTTGTACTACGTTTATTATAACTGTCATAAAGTTTAATAACAAGCCTTTTGGTGGAAGAAAGGTGAAAAATGTGCTATAATCGTTACTGTTAACTCCCGTGCCAATCGCTATGCTGACTGGCACGGAGGATGCGTGTGTTTTTAATGATAGCAGGAGGAAACTAAGAGATGAAAATATATATGATCCGTCATGGAGAGACGGACTGGAATAAAAAAAGAAAATTACAGGGACAGGTGGATATTCCACTGAATGAATTTGGAAAACTACTTGCAAAAGAGACGGCTCCGGCACTTGCAGATGTTCCATTTGCGGTCTGTTACACAAGCCCGCTGAAAAGAGCGGCAGAGACGGCACGGCTCGTCCTGGGGGACAGGGAGGTTCCGATTGTTCCAGATAAGCGGATTCAGGAGATGAGCTTTGGAGAATTTGAGGGACTTTGTTGCAGAGAAGAGGGATGGAATATTCCGGATCCGGGATTTCGCAACTTTTTTAATGCACCGGAAGTGTATCAGCCACCAAAAGGAGGGGAATCCTTTGAAGAAGTGCGGGCACGTCTGAATAATTTTCTGGAAGAGCTTTATCAGAAAGAAGAGCTTCAGGATAAAAATGTACTTTTATCCACACATGGTGCAGCACTTTGCGGGATTCTGAGCCTGATGAAAGGTCTGCCGATTTCCGGGTACTGGCAGCAGGGGGTACATAAGAACTGTGCGGTATCAATTGCGGAAGTAAAAGATGGGAAAATAGAAATTTTACAGGAAAATGTGACTTATTATCAAGAGTCAGTACAGGACTGGTAGAAAGTTATTTGATGTCCTAAAGGCTTTCTGATAAATTGCTTAATAAAAAAACTCCCATCCGGAGAAATGTGAGCTAATTATAACTCATTTCTTCTCCGGATGGGAGCTTTTTGATGTTAGATAAAATTCATTGGTATATTTAGACAGATAAGGAGCTATTTTTCAATCGCTTTACATGAATTCCGGACAACCAGCTTACACGGCAGTTTGATCTTAAGTGCAGGTCCCGGATGCTCCCTCAGGAGATGCTGCAGAATAGAAGCTCCGTACATTCCCATATGATAAGCTGGCGCACTGACCGTTGTCAGCGGTGGAGCAGAAAACTGTGCCATATTGATATCATCAAAGCCTACGATGGAAATATCCTCCGGAACACGGATCCCGTGTTCGGTAAAGGCTTTGATCGCACCAAAAGCGATCGGATCGCTTGCTGCAAAGATCGCCGTCGGCAGCTTGCCACCGTTGATCAGATTGCATGCCATCTCATAACCGGAAGAAATCTGGAATACACCCTCCTGGATATAAGGCTCATAAATCAAATCGTGTGCATCACAGTAATCAATAAAGACTTTTTTTCGGTAATCCGGATAGAGATGATTTTCGCCGATATATTCTTTTCCGGTAAAGAAACCAATCTCCCGGTGCCCGATCCCAGTCAGATAATCCAGAGCTTCTGTAACTGCTTCGCCGAAATCCGGAATGATCGTGGAAATCCGGTCATCGTTTACCGGCATATCTAGGAACAGGATGCACGAATTCATCTCATACAGATAAGAAATTTCCTCCTGACTGAATTTGCCGATACAGATCAGACAGTCTACATCCTTCAGAACGTCCATGTAATTGATGTCGCTTTTGTAGGTACGCACGATCTGGATATTGTGTGAGAGGCAGTAATCTTCAATTCCCTGACGGATCAGAAGATAATAATTATCCTCCAGTTCCTGCTGGGAAGAGAACCACTGAATGATCCCAAGGGTAAAAAGTGATTTGACAGAAGGACGTCCGCGCTTTACATAATGCAGCTCTCTTGCAGTATCCAGTACTTTCTGTCGGGTTTCCGGTGAGACATTGAGCGTCTCATCATTATTCAGTATACGTGAAACTGCTGCGGCAGAAACACCGGCAGCAGAAGCAATATCTTTGATTGTTGCCATAAGCGGCCCCCTTGTTAAAAAATTTCTGATTCTTCTATTATAACAGAGGAGTAAAAAAATGGAAAGTGAAAGAATTATGTAGAACTGTACAAAAATTCACTAGTAAATTTATCAAAATATTTAGTAAATATATATTGCAAATTTACTAAATATATTTTATAATGCAATTATCAAAGCAGAATCGAAAATGTATTTGGAGGAAATGAAGATGAAACAGCTTACAAAACTTATGGAAGAAATGAAACAAGGCGTGTACCGTGATACATTAAAAGATATTTATATTGATGAAAGTGTGATTGCACATCAGGAAGAACGCTATGTAAAAGCGATGGCAGAGTATCAGAAATTGTATGGGGACAGAGAAGTAGAAGTATACAGCGCACCGGGACGAAGTGAAGTTGGTGGAAATCATACAGATCATCAGCACGGAATGGTGCTTGCAACCTCTATTAATCTGGATGCGATCGCAATTGTAAATAAAAATGAAGATATGACCGTCCGTGTGGTATCTGAAGGATATGATATGATCGTTATCGATGCGAATGATGTAGAAAAGGTTGACAAAGAAGAAGGGACATCTATCGGACTGATCCGTGGCGTACTTGCAGGACTGAAAGAACGCGGATACAAGATTGGTGGATTCAATGCTTATGTGACAAGTGATGTGCTGATCGGAGCAGGACTTTCTTCGTCTGCTGCATTTGAAACAATCATTGGAACCATTGTTTCCGGACTTTACAACGATATGCAGATCAGCATGGTAGAGATTGCACAGATTGGTCAGTATTCTGAAAATGTTTACTTTGGAAAGCCAAGTGGTCTGATGGACCAGACAGCCTGCGCGGTTGGTGGACTGATCCACATTGATTTCAAAGATCCAAAGGCTCCGGTTGTAGAAAAAGTAGATGTAGATTTTGAAAATCATGCATGCAGTCTGTGCATCGTAGATACCAAAGGTTCTCATCAGGATCTGACACCGGATTATGCACAGATTCCGGCGGATATGAAAGCTATTGCAACATATTTTGGAAAAGAAGTTCTCCGTGACGTAGATGAAAAAGAATTTTTTGCAGCGATCCCGGCACTCCGCGAGAAGCTTGGAGACCGTCCGGTGCTTCGGGCTATGCATTTCTTCGGTGATAATGCGAGAGTTGCAGCACAGGTTGCATCCCTTCGCGAAGGAAGATTTGAAGATTTCCTTAATATGATCAAAGCATCCGGAGATTCCTCTTTCAAATATCTTCAGAATGTATATACTAACCGTGACGTGCAGAACCAGGCAGTATCCATTGCCCTTGCAGTCAGCGAAAATGTACTCGGAAACCATGGAGTATGCCGTGTGCATGGAGGCGGATTTGCCGGAACCATTCAGGCATTTGTGAAGAATGATTTTGTAGAAGAGTACAGAAAAGCATTGGATGCAGTATTTGGAGAAGGATCCTGCCACGTATTAAAGGTTCGTAAATATGGCGGAATGAAAGTAATCGCGTAAACGAAAATATGCTAGCTGTCAAGGTTAGACATAAATACAGATTTTAGTTTGCTATCTGAATAAATAAAGGATTCGGTGTAAAAAAATGTGCCGCATTGAAAATGGATGGATAAAGGACGAGCAAAAAGATTTGGAGGAAGAAAAATGATCGATCAGGCAATTACAGAACTGGTACAGTATGGATTAGATACGGGGCTTGTAGCACCGGAAGATAAAATATTTGTTACCAATCAGATTTTAGAGGCACTTGGGCTGGAGTCTTACGAGGAGACACCAGGAAGCAGGGGTGCAGAGGAGCTGGAACAGATTCTGAAGGAGATTACAGATTATGCAGTGGAAAAAGAACTGATTGCAGATTCAATCGTGTACCGGGATTTGTTTGATACAAAAATCATGGGAAAACTGGTCCCGCTGCCGAGCATGGTAAGCCATAAATTCTATGAACTGTATCAGGAAGGACCGAAAAAGGCGACCGATTATTTTTACAAGCTTAGTCAGGACAGCGATTATATCCGAAGATACCGGATTAAAAAGGATCAGAAATGGATCACAGAGACACCGTATGGGGAGATGGAGATCACCATCAATCTGTCCAAACCGGAAAAAGATCCGAAAGCGATCGCGGCAGCAAAAAATGCTACACAGAGTGGTTATCCGAAATGCCAGCTGTGTAAGGAAAATGAAGGCTACGCCGGTCGCGTCAATCATCCGGCAAGACAGAATCACCGGATCATTCCGGTCAGGATCGATGGAAAAGACTGGGGATTCCAGTATTCACCGTATGTATATTACAATGAACACTGCATCGTTTTCAACGGAGAGCATGTGCCGATGAAAATTGAGCGTGCAACCTTTGCAAAGCTGTTGGATTTTGTCAGCCAGTTTCCACACTATTTTGTTGGTTCCAATGCAGATCTTCCAATCGTAGGAGGATCGATCCTAAGCCATGATCATTTCCAGGGTGGAAATCATGAATTTGCAATGGCAAAAGCTCCGGTTATTAAAGAATATGTGATTCCGGGGTATGAAGATGTGCGCGCCGGAATGGTAAAATGGCCAATGTCTGTTATCCGTCTGCAGTGCAAAGACAAAGAACGTCTGATCAGCGCAGCTGACCATATTTTAATGTGTTGGAGATCTTATACAGACGAAGCAGCATTTATCTTTGCCGAGACGAACGGAGAAGCGCACAACACGATCACTCCGATCGCCAGAATCAGGGATGGGTATTTTGAGCTGGATCTTGTTCTCAGAAATAATATTACGACAGAAGAACACCCGCTTGGCGTTTACCATCCGCATGCAAAATTACATCACATCAAGAAAGAGAATATTGGTCTGATCGAGGTGATGGGACTTGCAGTGCTGCCGTCAAGACTGAAAAGTGAGATGGAACAGCTTGCAGATGCAATCCTTGAAGGAAAGGACATCCGCAGCAATGAAGTGCTTGAAAAGCATGCAGACTGGGTAGAAGAATTCCTTCCAAAATATACAGACATTACGAAAGAAAATATCATGGACATTCTCCATGAGGAAATCGGACAGGTGTTTAATCAGGTGCTGGAAGATGCCGGTGTTTATAAGCAGACAGAAGAAGGCAGGGCAGCATTTGAGCGGTTTGTTGGAAGCCTGTAATATAGAGCAAAAAAAGAATATAAAAGGATAAAAAAGGACTAAAACTCGGGTGTCGGACCGAACTTCAATTGTTCGGGGAAACTACCTGAGTTTTAGTCCTGATTTATTATACATCAGCACAAATGTACCGACAAGATAAATTTTTAGTCATCCTGTTCTTCTGTATTCAGATCCAGGATTGCCTGCCTTTTCGCGGCAGTTGCGTCAGACGCAAGGTATTCATCGTAAGTTGTGATCTTGTCGATCATCTTTCCACCCGGAAGGATTTCCATAATACGGTTTGCTGTCGTTTCAACGATCTGGTGGTCTCTTGAAGAGAACAGAAGTACGCCAGGGAACTTCTTCATTCCATTGTTGAGTGCAGTGATGGATTCCATATCCAGGTGGTCAGTAGGCTCGTCGAGGATCAGTACGTTGGCACCGGAGATCATCATCTTGGATAACAGACAGCGTACCTTTTCCCCGCCGGAAAGAACTTTAACCTTCTTTACACCGTCGTCGCCGGCGAAAAGCATTCTTCCAAGGAAACCTCGTACATAGGTAACATCCTTTTCTTCCGAATACTGAGTCAGCCATTCTACGATGGTATCGTCATTGTCAAATTCTTTTCCACTGTCTTTCGGAAAATATGCCTGTGTAGTGGTGATTCCCCATTTATAAGTACCTTCATCCGGCTCCATTTCTCCGATCAGGATCTGGAAGAGAACAGTTTTGGCAAATTCATTTCCACCGACAAATGCAACTTTGTCGTCCCGGTTCAGTGTGAAGGAAAGATTGTCCAGGATTTTTTCCCCGTTGATGGTTTTGGATAAGCCTTCGACCATCAGAACTTCATTACCGATCTCGCGGTTCGGTTTGAAATCGATGTAAGGGTATTTACGGCTGGATGGGCGGATCTCATCAAGCTGGATCTTTTCCAGAGCGCGCTTACGGGAAGTTGCCTGACGGGACTTGGACGCATTGGCACTGAACCGGGAAATAAAGTCCTGTAACTCCTTGATCTTTTCTTCTTTTTTCTTGTTGGCTTCTTTCATCTGACGGATCAGCAGCTGGCTGGATTCGTACCAGAAGTCGTAATTACCGGCGTAGAGCTGGATCTTACCGTAATCGATATCGGCAATCTGTGTGCAGACCTTATTCAGGAAATAACGGTCATGGGAAACAACAATAACGGTATTGTCAAAGTTGATCAGGAATTCTTCCAGCCATGCGATCGCATCCAGATCCAGGTGGTTGGTAGGCTCATCCAGAAGAAGAATATCCGGATTACCAAAAAGTGCCTGTGCAAGAAGGACTTTGACCTTCTGTGCACCGGTCAGCTCGCTCATCATATTGTAGTGAAGCTCTGTCTCAATTCCAAGTCCGTTCAGAAGAGATGCGGCATCAGATTCTGCTTCCCATCCGTTCAGGGTTGCAAATTCTGCTTCCAGTTCACTTGCCTTGATCCCGTCCTCGTCTGTGAAATCTTCTTTGGCATAGATCACTTCTTTTTCCTTCATGATCTCGTAAAGACGGGCATTTCCCATGATTACAGTATCAAGAACCGGATACTGGTCGTATTTGAAGTGGTCCTGCTGTAAGAAAGAAAGACGCTCACCTGGTGTGAGGATGACTTCTCCGCTGGTCGGCTCAAGCTGCCCGGAAAGGATCTTAAGAAATGTAGATTTTCCGGCCCCGTTCGCTCCGATCAGACCGTAGCAGTTGCCTTCTGTAAATTTGATATTTACATCTTCAAACAAGGCTTTCTTCCCTACGCGGAGGGTGATATTACTTGTACTAATCATAAAAATTCTCCTTATTCAAATAGAATTATCGTTTCAATTTTTGCATTACGTTCATTATGGTAACATGACTGCACAATTTTCGCAAGAGAATAAGCATTAACATAAGGAAGAATTTGTGGTATACTTATAAATCATACACGAAATATACAGCATGGTAGGACGAAAGGAGCGAGTGTTTTGACAGAAGCAGGACTGGTGTTGGAAGGCGGTGCAACAAGAGGTGTATTTACTTCCGGCGCATTGGATTATTTGATGGAAAAAGATCTGTATTTTTCATACGTGGTCGGTGTATCGGCAGGTTCCTGTAATGCAGTCGATTATGTCTCAAAGCAGATCGGCAGGACAAGGGACTGTATGATCCACAGAGGAAAGGAATACAGCTATTATTACGGACTTAAAGATTTCGTAAAAGAAAGAAGTCTTCTGGATATGGATATGATATTCAATAAATATCCGAATGAACTCTTTCCGTTTGATTTTGATGCTTATTTTTCAAATGGAATGACCTGTGAGATCGTGACAACCAATTGTCTTACGGGAAATGCCGAATATATGACCGAAGAGAACGACAGTGACCGGCTGATGAAGATCTGCCGCGCCAGCAGCAGTATGCCACTTGTATGTCCGATCGTAAATATAGACGGGATTCCGTATCTGGATGGTGGACTTGCCGATTCCATTCCGGTAAAGCATGTGCAGGAAAAGGGACTGAAAAAAATAGTTCTCATTTTGACGAGACCGGAAGGCTACCGCAAAAAACCAACTTCCAAAGCGGTCGGTAAGTTATACCGGAAGATGTACAGCAAATATCCGGCACTTGTCCGCACCTGTATCCGAAGACCGGTGATGTATAACCGGACAGAAGAATACATAGAAAAGCTGGAAAAAGAAGGAAATATCTTCGTCCTTCGCCCGGAAATGAAGCCGGTATCCAGACTGGAAAAAGATTATGATAAGCTGATGGCTTTCTACGATCATGGCTATGAAATGATGAAAAGAGAGCTTCCGAGACTTAAAGCTTATCTGGAAAAATAAGGAGGTGTGCATATGCATCTGTACGAACATCAGATTGCGACAAACGCATCGCAGCAAATGACAAAGGTAACAGAAATGGTAAGGGAAGACATCGAAAGAAGCGGTGTAAGAGAAGGGATTGCTGTGATCTTCTCACCACATACGACAGCCGGATTTACGATCAATGAGAATGCAGATCCGGATGTGGTGCATGATATGTTGTGTGGCTTTGAAAAAGTATTTCCGGCAGAACAGTTCTTCTACCAGCATGCAGAAGGAAATTCGCATGCACATATGAAGACGACGGTGGTCGGACCGTCACAGACGCTGATCATCCATGATGGAGAGATCGTCTTTGGCATCTGGCAAGATCTGTATTTCTGCGAGTTTGACGGACCAAGAAACCGTACCTTTTATGTGAAGATCATCGAAGGATAGATTAACGGAGTTGTACATCCGTCAGGGTGAATGCATGCGAAGGACAGGCAGGAGCTGCTGATTCTACACCAGCGAGAGTCAGCGTAGTTCCGTCTGCCTTTTTTTCTTTTCCAGCTGTGAGAATGGTACCGGCAAGAAGCTGCGGCATATGCCGGAGAAAACTATTTGCAGTCAGCTGAATCTGTATCAGTTGATCTTCGCGGTTAATTTTGATCGTTTCTACAGTGCGTACTGTACTTTTTCTGGTACGTCCGTTTGAAAATGCGGCAAAGTCATGCGTACCGGTAAGAAGCTGCGCTGCCTGCTGCATGGATTTCAGGTTAAGAGACTCGGCTACAACACAGGTGTACGGACGGGAAAATAATGCTGCGGCAGGATCTGTGGCAATCCGACAGGTATAGGTACAGCTTTTTACCGCGAGAGAAGCCACAAAACGTTCATCTGCGATTTCCAGCGAGGTGACTGCAATATCCGCCGGAAGAGCTGCGTTTAATTTCATTTTTAACAGTTCTGTATTGTCTGAAAAAGATTCTTTTTCTAATTGAAAACTTACAATCTGGTGTGTTGCGTGAACACCCGGTTCCGTCTTTACGGCAGCAAAAAGCTGTGTGGATTGTCCGGTTACATCCCTGATCGCCAGTGTAAGCTTTGATTCGATACTGGTACTTTTTTTCTTTGTGGAAAAGCCCGGATAGCGGCTTCCGTCGTATTCTATGGTAAGTTTGATCGTTGTCATAAGCTCCTCCTGAAGTGCATTTCTGCCGTTCATTATAGCATTGATTGTCGGGCAAGGCAATTTTTATTGCCTTCCGGATCTTGGTGGCTGTTTTCCTGCCTGTATTGTCCGGATCATCTGCACCATCTGGTCGATCTGTGCCTGCTCCTGTTTGCTTTTCCCTTCTTTGATCGCTGAAAGAATCAGCGAAATCTCATTAGGGGTAAACCGGATTCCCCGTTTATTCGCACCGGTGATCAGTGACATCATCACCGGGACCAGTGCTTTCCCGTTCTTGCCGCCGGCTTTCAACGCTGCTGTCCGGATCAGCTCCTGTTTCAGCGGATCCAGATCCGCAAGATCCGGATGCTCCATCCATTCGTTCATTTTCATCCATCCTTTCTGTCTGAAATCCACTCATCATATCCGTCATATCCTGTGCTGCCTGAAATCCATTCATCATATCTGCCATATTTGCAGGATCTCCAAAGTCCATCTCTTTCATCATTTCCATCATTTGCCATATTCCGGAAAAGGAATCGAACATTTCTCTTTTTTCAGGAGAAAGATAGGGTACAACTGCTTCAAACATGCTGCCCGGATCTTTCTCCTGCTTTCGTAGCCGCCCTCTGCGATTATGATAATAAGGAGGTTGGAAACAGTAAAAGGCATTCATAAGTTCCGTAAGTTTCACATAAATGCCAGCTATACGCTGAACGTGATCGGGCAGATAGGGAAGAATGATTTTGACAAGTTGCAGAAAATCATTCGTGAGAGACTCGTCAAATGGCGTCATGACAAGGGGCGGTTTCTTTTCCATATGTCCTCCACGGTTCAGCGTTATAAATATATATGTAAAGAAGACGGAAAATATGAGATCCACATATAATAAAGCAAAGGAAGAACTAATGGAAGGATTTTATTAAATGAGCAGCCGGATTATCATTGATGGGAATGCGATCTATGAAGTGGATGAAGAATGTTTGCGAAAGAAAAAGGAAAAGGAGCAGGAAGAGGAACACGAAAAGCAACAGGAGAAGCGCAAAAACAAAACATAAAAAAGGCGGGGATATAATTTGCCCCGCCTCTGGTCTGTCTGAACGAATAAGATCTGAGTTTCGTAACTAGCAGCCGCATCCGCCGTTGCCACAGCCGTTTCCACATCCGCATCCATTACCGCATCCGTTACCGAATCCGTTACCGAATCCACCACAGCAGCAGAGAAGAAGGATGATCCACAGGCAGCTGTCATTTCCACATCCACATCCGTCGCCATTGCGTCCCCATCCACCACAGCAGCAGAGGAGAAGAATGATCCATACGCAGGAAGACATTCCGCAGCCACATCCACAGTTATCCATAGAATTTCCACATCCGCAGTTTGTTGCACTTAATTCACTCATATTTGATAGCCTCCAGTAAGGTTTCTTTACACTTCATCATATGTAAGGAGGCATGTCAGTGTTTCAAAAAAGTTCCGAAGAAATTGGCATCTGATTTCAGAAAGAATATTCTAATAGAAAAAGGATATTTTAAATATGAAAGATTTGAAACGGAAAATCCACTACTGGTGTTCGGATACAATGCGAAACAAAATCACTGGAAAGGGCGTCGTTTGTGCCGTTCTGGATACAGGGATCACACAGCACCCGGATCTTGTCGGCCGCATCGTGGGATGGAAGGACTGTGTACAGGGGAAGAAAACCATATATGATGACAACGGACACGGAACCCATGTGGCAGGAATTCTTGCCGGAAATGGAAAAAGCGGAAGAGGCCTGTACAGCGGAATGGCACCGGAGGCGCAGATCTTTGCTGTCAAGGTGCTGAATCAGAGAGGTGGTGGAAAAATCCGGGATGTGATAAACGGGATCCGGTACGTGTTGTTAAAACAAAAGGAAATGAAGATCCGGATCGTCAATATTTCGATTGGAACTCTTCCTCATAAGAAGGATCCGGAAGATGAATTGTTCCTGTTCTGGGTAGAACGGCTCTGGGATGCCGGTCTGGTAGTCGTAACGGCGGCAGGAAACAAAGGACCAAAGGAAGGGAGCGTCACGATACCGGGAAACAGCCGGAAGGTGATCACAGTTGGGGCGGATGAAGAACTGGGAAAGAAATATTCCGGCTGTGGGCCGACCGGAGATTGTATTAAAAAACCGGATCTTGCCGTGCCGGGGAACCGGATCTATTCCTGCAATTACCTGTATCCGGTGCGGAGCCCTTATGCCTATATTCCGAAAACCGGGACTTCTATGGCAACTCCGGTAGTGTCCGGGGCAGCGGCTCTGGTTTTGCAGAAATACCCGGATATGTGTAATCTGGAACTTAAATACAGACTGTGGAATTCCTGTGAAAAGGGCAGGTATTATGACCAGAGACAGGGACATGGGAACCTGCATGTAGAAAAATTTCTTGAATGTCAAGAAAAAATACTTGACACCAATGAAAATCTGTTATATGATAGCACAGGTGATAAGTGATGGACGAGATTTTAAAGCAGACATTATTATATGATTTTTATGGTGAGCTTTTAACAAAACATCAGAAAGAGATTTATGAACAGGCAGTTCTTGAAGATTATTCGCTCAGCGAGATTGCAAGAGATGCGGGGATCAGCAGACAGGGTGTTCATGATATGATCCGGCGCTGTAACAAGAGCCTGGAGGATTATGAAGCGAAGCTGCATTTGGTGGAGAAGTTCATGTCTGTGAAAAAAAAGGTCCATGAGATCGATCTGCTTCTTGAGAATTATGAAGAGCAGGACGAAAAAGAACTGATAAAGAAAGTGAAAAAGCTTTCAGGAGAGATCATAGAGGAGTTATAACATGGCATTTGACAGTTTGACAGAAAAACTTCAGAACGTATTCAAGAATTTAAGAAGCAAGGGACGACTTACAGAAGATGATGTAAAAGCGGCTCTGCGTGAAGTTAAGATGGCTCTTCTGGAGGCAGATGTTAACTTCAAAGTTGTCAAAAATTTTGTAAAAAGTGTGCAGGAGCGTGCAGTCGGACAGGATGTGATGAGCGGACTGAATCCGGGACAGATGGTGATCAAGATCGTGAATGACGAGCTGGTGAATCTGATGGGCTCTGAGACAACGGAGATTAAATTCCAGCCGGGAAGCCAGAAGACGGTTATTATGATGATGGGTCTTCAGGGAGCAGGTAAGACAACGACCACAGCAAAGCTTGCAGGAAAGTTCAAGCTGAAAGGTAAGAAGCCTCTTCTGGTAGCATGTGATGTCTACAGACCAGCAGCTATTAAACAGTTGCAGATCAACGGAGAGAAGCAGGGTGTGGAAGTGTTCTCCATGGGAGATAACCAGAAACCGGCGAATATCGCTAAAGCAGCACTGGAGCATGCTGAAAAGAATGGCAATAACGTGATTATTCTGGATACTGCAGGACGTCTTCATATTGATGAAGAGATGATGGAAGAACTGCAGGAGATTAAGAACACGGTCGAGGTTCATCAGAGTATTCTCGTTGTCGATGCAATGACCGGTCAGGACGCCGTGAATGTTGCAGAGAACTTTAATGAGAAGATTGGTATAGATGGAGTAATCGTCACAAAACTTGACGGCGATACCAGAGGTGGTGCGGCACTTTCGATCAAGGCAGTCACCGGATGCCCGATCCTTTATGTGGGTATGGGTGAGAAGTTATCAGATCTGGAGCAGTTTTATCCGGATCGTATGGCTTCCAGAATCCTTGGTATGGGGGATGTACTCAGCCTGATCGAGAAAGCCGGCGAAGAGATCGACGAAGAACAGGCACGTAAGATGACAGAAAAACTCAAAAAGTCGCAGTTTGATTTTGAGGACTATCTGGAAAGTATGAAACAGATGCGCAAGATGGGCGGTCTTGGAAGTATCATGAATATGCTTCCCGGACTTGGCGGCATGGGTGGTCTTGGTAAAGGCAAGATGCCCGATATCGATGCGGATGATGCGGAACAGAAGATGGCAAGAGTCGAAGCAATCATTTATTCCATGACGATCAAGGAACGTCAGAATCCGGACATCATCACTCCGCAGAGAAAGCGAAGAATCGCAGCAGGAGCAGGAGTTGACATTTCGGAAGTCAATAAGATGATGAAGCAGTTCGAGCAGATGCGCAAGATGATGAAGTCTTTCCCGGGAATGATGGGCGGGAAAGGTAAAAAAGGCAAGTTTAAGATGCCTTTCTAAAGCAGATATATTCCGCAGACCATGCGTGATATATAGATAAACTATTATAAATACAAATTGTTTTATGGAGGAAAGTAAAATGGCAGTAAAAATCAGATTAAGAAGAATGGGACAGAAGAAAGCTCCTTTCTATAGAATCGTTGTTTCTGATTCTAGATCACCAAGAGACGGAAAATTCATCGAAGAAATCGGAACATACGATCCAACTCAGGATCCTAGCGTATTCAAAGTAGATGAAGAAGCAGCTAAAAAATGGTTAAACAACGGTGCTCAGCCTACAGAAGTAGTTGGAAAAATCTTTAAGGCAGCAGGTATTGAAAAATAGGTTGCTTCGCGGAGGTGCGAGTGATGAAAAATTTAGTAGAAGTAATTACGAAAGCACTTGTGGACAATCCTGAAGGCGTCGTGGTTACGGAAAAACAGGAAGGCAAGACTACCGTGATCGAAGTACATGTCGCAGATAATGATATGGGAAAGGTGATCGGTAAGCAAGGCCGAATTGCGAAAGCAATCCGTTCCGTTGTAAAGGCAGCCGCGGCCAAAGAAGACAAAAAAGTCGTGGTTGAAATTATGCAATAGCATAAAAATAAAACGCAGGTAAATTTATTTTTATCTGCGTTTTTTATCATGCCTTAGTATGCAAGTGAAGCTGCCAATGACAGATTCACTGTATCTGGGGATGGAGAAAAAGTCGCTTCAAAAGACTAAAACAGACTTTTTCGGTGTAAAGTTTATCTTATGCTAAGAAAGGACAAAGTATGCAACAAAATGATTACCTGCAAGTTGGCGTGATCACATCTACCCACGGAATCAAAGGTGAAGTCAAAGTATTTCCGACAACGGATGATCCAAACCGCTTCCGTGCTCTGAAAGATGTGGTTCTTGATACAGGAAAAGAACAGATTCCCCTTGAAATTGAAGGTGTAAAATTTTTTAAACAGTATGTGATTCTGAAGTTCAAAGGGATCGATAACATAAATGATATTGAAAAATACAGAAAGATGCCGCTTCTTGTATCTCGTGAGAATGCCGTGGAACTGGAAGAGGATGAGTATTACATGGCAGATATCATCGGCATGGATGTCTACACTGAGGACGGTGAAAAATTCGGTGTCCTGGAAGATATTATGGAAACCGGTGCGAATGATGTCTATGTGGTATCGACAGAGGCGCACACAGAGGTGCTTCTTCCGGCAATCCATGACTGTATTTTGGATGTAGATACTGAGAATAGGAAAATGACTGTTCATCTGATGGACGGACTGATTTAAGCGACAGAATAGTAGGAGAACAATATGAGATTTGATATCATGACGCTTTTTCCGGAGATGGTGATGAACGGTCTGGAAACCAGTATTATCGGAAGAGCCGTGAAGAATAAAATTCTTGAGATTGAAGCCTGGAATATCCGGGACTACGCATTTAACAAGCACAGCAGTGTGGATGATTATCCGTATGGCGGCGGCGCAGGAATGCTGATGCAGGCAGAGCCGGTTTACCAGACTTATCTTGCCATTCGGGAAAAAGCAACCCTCCCGGAAGGAAAGAGACCACGTGTGATTTATCTTTCCCCGCAGGGGAAGCCGTTTAACCAGAAGATGGCAGAAGATTTTGCGAAAGAAGACGAACTGGTGCTTTTGTGCGGACATTACGAAGGAATCGATGAACGTGTGCTGGAGGAGATCGTAACGGATTATGTGTCAGCCGGCGATTATGTACTGACAGGCGGTGAACTTCCGGCAATGATGATCGTGGATGCGGTATCCCGCCTGATCCCGGGTGTTCTGCATAATGATGTATCTGCCGAATTTGAGAGTTTTCAGGACAATCTCCTGGAATATCCGCAGTATTCCAGACCGGAGATCTGGCACGACAGGCAGGTTCCACCAATCCTTTTATCCGGTCATCATGCCAATGTAGAGAAATGGCGCAGAGAGCAGTCAGTGATCCGTACTGCAAAATGGCGTCCGGACCTTCTGGAAGACGCAGAGCTTACCATGAAAGAAAGAGAACTTGCAGAAGAGATTATAGAAAATCGAGAAAAAGACTTGAAAAATGAAGAATAATGTGTTAATATATAACACGTTGTGATGAAAACAGAGATGGTCCTCTGATACGATAGAAAAGCGTATTAAGAACGTCAAAATATGAAGGAGGTTCACACATGAACGAAATTATTAAGAACATTGAAGCAGCTCAGTTAAAAGAAAATGCTCCGGAATTCCACGTAGGAGATACTGTAAAAGTTTATGGTAAGATCAAAGAAGGAAACCGTGAGAGAATTCAGGTATTCGAAGGTACTGTATTAAAGAGACAGGGCGGCGGAGCAAGAGAAACATTTACAGTAAGAAAGAGCTCTAACGGAATCGGCGTTGAGAAGACATGGCCGCTTCACTCACCAAACGTTGAAAAAGTAGAAGTTGTTCGTAAAGGTAAAGTAAGACGTGCAAAACTGAACTACTTAAGAGATCGTGTAGGTAAGAGAGCAAAAGTTAAAGAATTAGTAAAATAGTAAATGCTTAAAGAGGGACAAATACGACAGGTACTTGTCCCTTTTGCTAATATAGGATATGATAACAGATGAGACATAGAAAAAGAAAAGAACTCAGATTTGACAGAAAGCATAGAAAACATATCAATTTGAAATGGATTCCCGAAGTATTTGGATGGGTATTCCAAATTGTGCTCGTCTGCCTGTGCGCATTTGTGTTTGTGTGGTATTTCGGGCATCAGATCAGTAATATCGGAGAGTCCATGAACCCGGTGATTCGGAATGGGGATGTGGTTTTGGTAAACCGGATCGTATATGATGCCAGTACACCGAAGCGCGGAGACATTATCGTGTTCAAACCAAAGGGGAATGAGAACCTTCATTCCTATATTAAAAGGATTATCGGACTTCCGGGCGAAAGTGTTGAGATCAGGGATGGAGAGATTTATATCAACAACAGAAAGCTGAATGAAAAGTATGAGACTACTGCAATTGCAGATACAGGTATTGCCAGTGAGAAGATCGTTCTCGGTGGAGATGAGTATTTTGTCCTTGGCGACAACCGGGAGAGCAGTGAAGACAGCCGGATGGCTGATATTGGAAATGTAAAGCGTTCCGAGATTGAAGGGAAAGTATGGTTTATCCTTTCCCCGAAAGACCGTTTCGGACTGCTTGGTAAATAGAAGGAGGAAACTGGATGAATTTTCAATGGTATCCGGGGCATATGACAAAGGCCAAAAGGATGATGCAGGAGAATATCAAACTGATCGATCTTGTGATCGAACTGGTTGATGCAAGAGTTCCGATGAGCAGCCGGAATCCGGACATCGATGAACTTGGAAAGAATAAAGCAAGACTGATCCTGCTCAATAAGGCAGATCTTGCAGATGAGAAGCAGACAGAAGAGTGGATCGGCTATTTCCGCGGAAAAGGATATTCGGCAGTTAAGGTTAATTCCCGTAAAGGCGGTGGGATTAAGTCTATTCAGGGAGTAATCCAGGAAGCATGTAAAGAAAAGACAGAGCGTGACCGTAAGAGAGGGATTCTGAACCGTCCGGTCCGTGCGATGGTAGTCGGAATCCCGAATGTCGGAAAGTCTACTTTTATCAATGCACTTGCCGGAAAAGCCTGTGCAAAGACCGGTAACAAACCGGGTGTGACCAAAGGAAAGCAATGGATCCGTCTAAACAAGAACGTAGAGCTTCTCGATACACCGGGAATTCTCTGGCCGAAGTTTGAGGACCAGCAGGTGGGACTGCGCCTTGCATTTATCGGGTCGATCAAGGATGAGATCATGAATCTGGAAGAGCTTGCGGCGGAGCTGATCAGCTTTATGCAGGATGCTTATCCGGGTGTTCTTGCTGAGAAATATACGATCAACGAAAAGCAGAACAGCTACAGCGTATTGGAAGCAATTGCTGAGAGCCGCCATTGTCTGGTGCGTGGAAATGAATTAGATACCGCAAAAGCAGCTGGTATGCTGCTGGATGATTTCCGAAATGGAAGACTTGGAAGGATCACACTTGAATTTGTAAAGGAGTATACAAATGAGTAAGGAAGACAACAAGGAAGAAGCTCCGGAGCAGGAGCAGAGTATATGGAGATCACTGGGAGGAACTCTTCTGTATCTTCTGGTCATTGTTCTGCTGACATGGGTGATCGTCACCTTTGTCGGACAGCGCACAAAAGTAGACGGTCATTCAATGGAGCCGACACTTTCAGACGGAGATAACCTGATCGTGGATAAGCTCAGCTACCGCTTCCGCGATCCGGAAAGATATGATATTATTGTATTCCCTTACCAGCATGCAGAGAATACCTATTATATCAAACGTATCATTGGACTGCCCGGTGAGACTGTGCAGGTGATCGATGGATATATGTATATTAATGGCAAAAAGCTGGATGAACATTATGGTGCAGAGGTGATGGAAGATCCGGGAATTGCAGCAGAGCCGATTAAACTGGGAGATGATGAATATTTTGTCCTGGGAGATAACCGGAATCACAGCTCGGATAGTCGTGTGGCAAGTGTGGGTGTACTTACCCGTGATATGCTGATTGGGCGTGCCTGGGTAAGAATTTATCCGTTCAATAAAATCGGAGTGATAAAGCATGAGTAAAGAAAGTATCAAAGAGATCGACAGCCGTTTAAAAATGGCAGAGGATGCCGAAAGAGAGCAGCTGATGAAGGTCTATGCGCCGGATGACAGAGCCGGTGTGCAAAAGCTTCTGGAAAAGTACAGAAAGCAGAAGGAAAAGCTGCTTGCCGAAAAAGAGCGCCTTGCGAAAATGCGTCAGTACGAAGAAAAATATGCTGACTATGCGTTTATCTGTGGAATTGACGAGGTGGGAAGAGGACCACTTGCGGGTCCGGTGGTTGCAGGAGCCGTGATCCTGCCCAAAGAGTGCGAGATCCTTTATATAAATGATTCCAAGAAGCTTTCCGCAGCAAAAAGAGATGAGCTTTATGATGAGATCATGGACAAAGCAGTTGCGGTAGGTCTCGGGATGGCTTCTCCTGTAAGGATTGACGAGATCAATATTCTGCAGGCAACTTACGAAGCCATGCGTCAGGCGATTGGCAATTTGAAAGTCAAGCCGGATCTGCTTTTAAATGATGCAGTTACCATTCCGGAGGTTGTGATTCCACAGGTTCCAATCATCAAGGGAGATGCGAAAAGCGTATCCATCGCTGCGGCAAGTATTGTGGCAAAGGTAACAAGAGATCGTCTGATGGAAGAGTATGATAAGGTACTTCCGGGATATGGATTCGCGTCCAACAAAGGTTATGGATCAGCAGAACATATCAAAGCGCTTCAGACACTTGGACCGACACCGATCCACAGAAGAAGTTTTATCGGACACTTCGTATAAAAATCCGTCAGAACAGGTAGAAGATCAGATCCAAAAGGCGATTGGAGAATGAAAAAAACCGGCGAAGGACCGGTACAAAATATGAAAAAATAGCAGGTGAATTTCTGGAAAAGCAAGGATATCGGATACTGGAGTATAATTTCCGCTGCCGTTATGCGGAGATTGACATTGTTGCAAAAGACGGAGAATATCTGGTCTTTTGTGAGGTGAAATTTCGCAAAACAGGAGGGCTTTCGGCTGCTCTGGAGGCGGTATCTGTGCCCAAACAGATGCGCCTGTCCGGAGCGGCCGTTTATTATCTGATGAAGAACGGCTGCACAGAGATACCATGCCGCTTCGATGTAATAGGAATCGCGGGGAATAAGATTTCTTTGCGGAAAAATGTATTTGAGTACTGCGGAGATTTTGGAATTGTATGATTTATGATACCGGGGAAAGGCAGATGGCTGCCTGCAGATATCACAATACGGGAGAGTACAGATGAAAATAGGATTAAAATATAAAAACGAGGAGCATATCTTTGACGAATGCATAAGTGCTGGCGTACCATTTCTCAAATATCCGATCCTTGAAAAGGAAGGGCTTGTAGAACATGGAATTTCGACCAGACTTGGAGGAGTGAGTGAAGGTTTCCTGGGAAGCATGAACCTGAGCTATACCAGAGGGGATGATCCCGCGCATGTGGACGAGAATTACAGAAGAATGGCAGCTGCAATCGGCGTGAAGCCGGAGCATATGGTCTGCACGCATCAGACCCATACGACAAACGTACGGATCGTGACAAGAGAAGATGCCGGCAAAGGTGTTACAAGAGAAAAAGATTACACAGATGTAGATGGACTGATCACAAATGTACCGGGGATCTGTCTGGTGACATTTTACGCGGACTGTGTACCGCTTCTGTTTCTGGATCCGGTGAAAAAGGTGGTAGCATCCAGCCATTCCGGCTGGAGAGGCACTGTGAACCGGATGGGACAGGTGACGGTTGAAAAGATGCAGAAAGAATTCGGTTGTGATCCAAAGAATATCCTTGCCTGTGTGGGACCGTCCATCTGTCAGGAATGCTATGAAGTCAGTGAAGATGTGATCGATATGTTCCGCGCAAATTTCAGAGAGTCTGAATATGACCGTCTGTTCTATGCCAAGGAGAATGGAAAGTTCCAGCTGGATCTCTGGAAGGCAAATGAACTGGTTCTCACAGATGCAGGGATCAGACCGGAACATATGGCGGTTACTAATGTGTGTACCTGTTGCAACCCGGAGCTTTTATTTTCCCATCGCGCATCCAAAGGAAAGAGGGGGAATCTTGCAGCATTTATTGCACTGAAGGAGGGATAAAACATGCTTTTGACACAGACAGCCGCAGGAAGTGAGGTAGAGGAGACCGTGCAGGATACGGTGGATACAATCACCGGATTTAACAAATTCATTCAGGAGAAAGGTCCGGACCTGATTGCGTTTGGAATCCGGATTCTGATGGCGCTGCTCATATTCATCATCTGCCATAAGGTGATCAACTGGATCCGCAAGATTACGCGGGCATCCATGGAACGCGCCAATTCGGATACCGGTGCAAGACAGTTTGTGGATTCTCTGTTGAAATACGGACTTCATATTCTGCTGTTTCTGGCAATTATCAATTCGCTCGGTGTAGAATCTGCATCGATTGCAGCAACGGTTGCATCGGCAGGTGTGGCAGTTGGTCTTGCCCTGCAGGGAAGTCTTTCCAACCTTGCCGGTGGGATGCTGATTTTATTTTTGAAACCTTTTGTTGTCGGGGATTATATTATAGAAGACAGCCATGGCAATGAAGGAACGGTCAAAGAGATCCAGATCTTCTACACTAAGCTTGCCACCATTGACAACAAGACGATCATTGTGCCGAATGGAACACTTGCCAACACAAGCCTTACCAATGTGACGGACAAAGATTACCGTCAGCTGGATCTGAAGGTGGATATTGCATATGAAGCGGATCTGCGCCTTGCCAAGAAACTGCTGCAGGAACTTGTAAAAAATGATCCGTCCGTCATCCAGAGTATGGAACATAATGTCTTTGTAAATGAGCTTGGGAGCAGTTCAGTGGTGCTTGGTGTCCGTGCCTGGGTAAAAAGTGAAGAGTATTGGCCGACAAGATGGCGGATGCTGGAAAATATCAAGTTGACACTGGATGAAAATCATATTGATATTCCATATCAGCAGATCACTGTCCATCAGGCACATATGGAGTCGGAAAAATAGAGCTTTGTATCTGAAAAAAGACAGATATAAAAAATGTATCTGGTAAAATACAAGCGGGGAAATTGACAAAATAATCACAAATAAGTATAATATGTTGTCAGGGTTAAAAGACAAAACACCCTATGTTTTGAAATGATGGAGTAGTTTCTGACATCATAAATCAGGAGAACGATAAGATGAGAGTCATAGCAGGGAAAGCCAGAAGAATACCACTTGTGACGGTAAAAGGAATGGAGACACGTCCGACAACCGACAGAACCAAAGAAACCTTATTCAATATGATCGCACACGGACTTTGTGACTGTACATTTCTGGATCTTTTTTCCGGAAGCGGGGCAATCGGGATTGAGGCGATCAGCCGAGGTGTAAAAAAGGCGGTTTTTGTGGAAAACAATCCGAATGCAATCCAGTGCATTATGGAGAATCTGAAAAAGACACAGCTTGCAGACCAGGCGGAAGTAATCCGGGAGGATGTATTTTCGGCACTTCGCAGGCTGGATGGAAGAGAAAAATTCGATTATGTGTTTATGGATCCACCGTACAACCATATGCTGGAAAAAGAGGTGCTTACTTATCTTGCAAAATCAGACTTGCTGGAAAAGGATGCACTGATCATCGTGGAAGCATCTTTGGCGACTGATTTTTCTTATTTGGAGGAACTTGGTTTTTTAATGATCAAACAAAAGAAATACAAGACCAATATGCATGTATTTATATCTGTGGAGGAGTAGACTCATGATAAGAGCAATTTATCCGGGAAGCTTTGACCCGGTAACTTTCGGACATCTGGATATTATTACCCGGAGCAGTAAAATTGTAGACGAACTTATAATCGGAGTATTGATGAATAAAGCAAAAACCCCGTTGTTTTCTGTAGAAGAACGTGTTAAAATGTTAAAGGAAGTGACAAAAGATCTCGGCAACGTGAAAGTAGTGCCTTTCGACGGGCTGCTTGTAGAATTTGCAAGACAGCAAAAGGCACGTCTTGTGATTCGCGGACTGCGTGCGATCACAGATTTTGAATATGAGATCCAGATGTCACAGACGAATCATAAGCTTGAACCGGAAGTAGAAACCATGTTCCTTACAACCAATCTCAAGTATTCTTACCTTAGCTCTACAATCGTAAGAGAAGTCGCAGCTTTCGGAGGGGATATTTCCCAGTTCGTGCCGGAGACTGTCGCCAAAAGTATAAAAGAAAAGATGTCACAGTAGGTCTGTGACAAGAAGGAGAGTGCAAAATTATGAGCAGCCGTATTGAGCAGATTATTGAAGAAATTGAAGAGTACATTGACAGCTGTAAGTTTCAGCCATTATCAACTACAAAGATTATCGTGAATAAAGACCAGATCGATGAACTTCTCCGTGAACTTCGTATGAAGACACCTGATGAGATCAAGCGTTATCAGAAGATCATTGCGAACAAGGATGCGATCCTTGCGGATGCACAACAGAAAGCAGAAAGCATGATTGAAGAAGCACATGCACAGACAAGTGAACTGGTAAGCGAGCATGAGATCATGCAGCAGGCATATGCACAGGCAAACGAGATCGTTATGGCAGCAACAGACCAGGCACAGCAGATTCTGGATAATGCGACTAATGATGCCAACGATATCCGTATCGGGGCAGTGCAGTATACAGATGATCTTCTTGCCAATGCTGAAAGCATCATCGGTCATACACTGAACAGTTACACAAGCAAGTATGACAGTCTGGTAACATCCCTTCAGGAATGTTATGATGTTGTCCGTAACAACCGTGCAGAACTGGAAGTTCCGGATAAGTCCTCACGCGGACTGGAAGCAGAATTCGGCGGAGAAGCCGGACAGACGGATCAGGGACAGAGGGAATAAGTTCTTTATCCGAACAATTTCATATAGCAAAAAGCGAACAGGCTGGTTACCATTGCGGTAATCAGCTTTTCTGCTATATAGCGAGGAAAAGACCAGTTCTGGGATCGGATCATGCATTTTGTCTGGAAAAGCGCGCAGACTCCTCCAAAAGAACAGTGCGCCATGACGAGAAGAAACCGCAGTTCAGAAGTAAGGTCCAGCTGGCAGAGCATGCGGATTCCCCCGGTCAGTTCCACTCCGGGAAGAAGCAACAATTTCCAGAAGAAATTTTGAAAGGAAAGTTTTGCCATAAAAGAAATGAGCACTGAAAAAACGATCATATATCCGCCGATTTTCGTGATGGAATCACATGCTGACAGAATACTTTCGTCAAGAGCCTTGGAAAAAGGAAGAAATTGTCTGGGATCAGCCTGTTCTTCTACGACCGCAAAAGGATTCCGTGGCAGATACCATCTGCGGAACAAAAAGGAGCAGCACAGTGCGGCAAGGATAGGAAAAAGCAGACAGATCTGCGCCATTTCAGGCTGCTTGAGGCTCTGTACTGCCACATACCCGGTCAGAAACGCAGGACTGACATTGTTACAGAAGGAAAGCAGGTATTCTCCTTCGGCAGAAGAAATTTTCCCTTTATCAGTCAGGTCAGAGCAGGATTTCGCCCCTACTGGAAAGCCACAGAGAAATCCACAGACCACCGAAAAAGAAGCATTTTCAGAAATGCCAAGAAAAGGCTTCAGAATTGGAGAAAGGGTATGGTTGATCAGGGAAATGCTCTCTGTGCGGATCATAAGACCGGTTATAAGAAGAAAAGGAAAGAGCACCGGAAGCACCTGCCTATACCAGAGCAGCAGTCCGTTTGCGGCACCTGTGGCAACGGTTTCCGGGGAAAAAAGCATCAGAAGGAAAAGTCCGATCAGAAAAAACACAGACAGTTTTTTTGTTTTCATCGTGTATACCTGCCGTATTCTTTTGCAATAGTTTATGAAAAAACGCAGACAGATATACCGGGGTACATGTGCATAGAAGAGATTCAGTGTGAATAGAATAAAAGAAAAATGGAGAAATCTTGAAAAAAAGACTGGAACGCAGATCGCTTCTGCTCCTTTTTTTATTACTGATTTTTTGCGTGGCAGCAAGCATACAGATCAACGAGAAAGCTAAAAAAAGCCGATTGAACCTAAAAACAGGAAGCACAGAAGAATTCAGAAAGCTTGGGATGGAGGAGACGTTTTTCCAGGTTCTTGCGAAGACAGATCATGAAAAAAGAGGAAGACTTTATGCCATTTATTTTCTGGAAAACAGCCTGTTTCCACAGGATAACGAAAAAGAGCTGTTTGAAAAATGGTCGGAAAAAGAAGAGTGGAAATCTTTTGAAAAGATCTGTACAGCTCTTTGGAATGATATCCGCTATTTTCCTGTTCCGGAATCACCGAAACATCCACAGTATCAGGTATCTTTTGTGGACAGCTGGATGGGAGAGCGCACCTACGGAGGAAAAAGGGGACATGAAGGCTGTGATCTGATGGCATCGAAAGATATCCCCGGTCTCTATCCTGTTGTGAGTATGACAGATGGGGTAGTATCGGCAAGAGGCTGGCTGGAAAAGGGAGGATACAGGATCGGGATTACCGCACCGTCCGGTGCATATTTCTATTATGCACATCTGGACTCTTATGGAAGTTATCAGGAGGGGGACGAGGTGAAGGCAGGGGATATCATTGGATTTATGGGAAATACCGGATATGGTCCGGAGGGGACGAAAGGGATGTTTGCCACGCATCTGCATCTGGGAATTTATCTCTATCCGGACGGCGAAGAAACCAGCTACAATCCCTATTGGATTTTAAGACTTGCCGGGGAGAAAAAACTTTCCTGTTCTTTCTAACTATGCTATACTTAAATGATATGGAGGACGAAAGAATGATAAATTTACCAAATGAATTTGAAGAGAAGATGAAGGCACTCCTCGGAGATGAATTTGAGGATTATATAAAATGTTATGACGAGCCGAGATATTACGGACTTCGTGTGAATACGGAGAAGATTTCTGTGGAGGATTTTGTGAAGATCTGTCCGTTTGAGATCACACCGATCCCGTGGATCGACAACGGTTTTTACTATGATGGAGAAAAGATATCTCCTGCGAAGCATCCGTATTATTTTGCAGGACTTTACTACCTGCAGGAGCCGAGTGCGATGACACCGGCGAACCGTCTTCCGGTAGAACCGGGGGACCGGGTACTGGATGTCTGTGCCGCACCCGGTGGAAAGGCAACCGAGCTTGGAGCGAAGCTTCAGAACGAAGGTGTTCTGGTCGCAAATGATATCAGCAGCTCCAGAGCAAGAGGACTCTTAAAGAATCTGGAAGTTTTCGGAATCGGCAATATGCTGGTCATGAGTGAAGAACCTGGACGACTGGAACGCTATTTCAGCGGTTATTTTGACAAGATCCTGATCGATGCGCCGTGTTCCGGGGAAGGGATGTTCCGTAAGGATAAGAAGATGGTACGAGCCTGGGAAGAACATGGACCGGAATTTTTCTCGAAGCTGCAGAGAAGCATTATCACCCAGGCAGCAAGAATGTTAAAGCCGGGTGGCATGATGCTGTATTCAACCTGTACGTTTGATCCACTGGAGAATGAGGGGACGATCGAATATCTGCTCGGTGAATATCCGGAATTCGAGATTCAGGAAATCGCAGGATATGAAGGATTTGCACCGGGCAGGCCGGAAGTAACCAAGTCAAAGGATCCGGATTTTGCTAAGACTGTCCGTATTTTTCCACATCATATGAAAGGGGAGGGACATTACCTCGCACTGCTGAAAAAGAGTGAGGATGCAATCTGCCCGTCTTCCCCGGTCGCAGAACAGAAAGTGAAGAAGATCCCGGCAGAGCTGGAGGAATTCTTCCGTGATGTAAAGTGGGATCTGAAGCCGTGGAGACTGGATATCCATGGAGAGCGCGTGTACTATATGCCGGAGAATCTTCCGGAACTGAAAGGCGCAAGATTTTTAAGAAGCGGACTTCTCCTTGGTGAACTGAAGAAAAAGCGTTTTGAACCGAGCCAGGCACTGGCGATGAACCTGAAAATGGAAGAGTACGTGCATACTTTGAACCTGTCTTCTGATGATGACCGACTGATGCGTTATCTGAAAGGTGAGACAATCGATGTGGAGGATCTGATTCCGGCTAAGGCAAAAGGCTGGCATCTGATCTGTACAGACGGTTTCCCGCTTGGATGGGGAAAAGTCACGAACGGAACTTTGAAGAACAAATATCTGCCTGGATGGAGGAATCAGTCTGCATGATGCGCATAGACAAATATCTTGCCGAGATGGGGCAGGGAACCAGAAGTGAAATCAAAAAACTGATCCGCAGCGGACGTGTTATGGTTGATGGGGAGACGGTGAAAAAACCGGAACTTAAAATCGATGAGAACACACAGAGAGTAAGTCTTGAAGGAAAACAGATTGGATACGCTAAAAAAGAGTATTATATGCTCCATAAACCGGCAGGTGTTATTTCCGCAACAAAAGATGACCGGGACAAGACAGTTCTGGATCTGATCACAGATAAAAAAAGAAATGATCTGTTCCCGGTAGGACGTCTGGATAAGGACACGGAAGGACTTCTTCTGATCACCAATGACGGAGAACTGGCACACCGCCTGCTTTCCCCAAAAAAGCATGTGGATAAGGTGTATTATGCGAAAGTACAGGGAAAGGTAGATGAATCTGATGTGAAAGCATTTGCAGATGGAGTGGATATTGGAGACGATACGCCGGCTAAAAGCGCAGATCTTCGAATCCTGAAAAGTGGGGAGGAGTCGGAAATCGAGCTTACGATCACTGAAGGACGTTTCCATCAGGTGAAGCGGATGTTTCATGCAGTCGGCAAAGAGGTAATCTATCTGAAGCGGCTTTCTATGGGAAGCCTTGCTCTGGATAAGACACTTACAAAGGGAGAATACCGGTCACTGACCGAAGAGGAGATAAAAAAATTATGTTAGAGCATACTAAAGCTGTCATTTTTGATCTGGATGGGACTCTGGTAGATTCCATGTGGGTGTGGACAGCGATAGATGAAGATTATATCAGAAAATATCATCTGAATCCGCCGGAAGATTTTCATGAGGCAATGGAAGGGATGAGCTATACCGAGACAGCGCAGTACTTTTTGAAGATTTTTCCGGAGCTTCCGCATACTGTGGAGGAGATCAAAAAAGAATGGTATGATATGTCTGTGGATAAATATACAAAAGAGGTCACACTAAAGCCAGGGGTAAAGGAATTTCTGGAGATGCTGAAAGAGAAAGGGATCCGGACAGGAATCGCAACCAGCAATGACCGGAAACTGGTGGAAGAATTTTTAAAGGCAAGGCAGATCACCCATCTTTTCGATACGATCTGTACAAGCTGCGAAGTGAATAAAGGGAAACCGGCACCGGATGTTTATCTGAAGGCGGCTGGGCAGCTGGGTGCAGAGCCTTCTGCCTGCCTGGTATTTGAAGATGTTCCGATGGGAATCCTTGCCGGGAAAAATGCAGGAATGCGTGTATGCGCGGTGGACGACTGGTTTTCACGCCCACAGGATGCGAAAAAGCGGGAACTTGCCGACTATTTTATTCACAGCTATGAAGACATTACCAATCAGACATACGAGGTATTATAATGAATCATGGATTTTTACCGATCAGCAGGAAAGAGATGGAAGAACGGGGGTGGAATCAGGTAGACTTTGTCTATGTAAGCGGAGATGCCTATGTAGACCACCCGTCTTTTGGACATGCGATCATCACCCGCCTTTTAGAGGCACATGGCTTCCGCGTGGGGATCATTGCACAGCCTGACTGGAAGGATAAAGAAAGTATTACAGAATTTGGAGAGCCGCGGCTTGGATTTATGGTGTCGGCGGGAAATATGGATTCCATGGTCAACCATTATTCTGTATCAAAGAAAAGACGGCAGCAGGATTCTTATACACCGGGCGGAGTGATGGGAAAGAGACCGGATTATGCAGCGGTTGTGTACGGCAATCTGATCCGTCAGACATATAAGAAGACACCAATCATTCTGGGTGGTATCGAGGCGAGTCTTAGAAGACTTGCACATTATGATTACTGGTCCAATCAGCTTAAGCGTTCCATTCTTCTGGATTCGGGTGCAGACCTGGTTTCTTATGGAATGGGCGAACGCTCGATCATTGAGATTGCAGAGGCACTGGATGCCGGACTGGATATCAAGGACATTACCTATATCGATGGAACAGTCTGCAAGGTCAAGAATCTGGACAGTGTGTATGATGCAGAGATTCTGGAACCGTATGAAGAGATGAAAAAAGATAAGCTTCTGTACGCCAAAAGCTTTTACAGACAGTACTGCAACACAGATCCATTTTCCGGAAAGCGGCTGGTTGAGCCCTATTCGGATCATCTGTATGTGGTACAGAACCCTCCGGCAAAACCGCTGACCCAGCAGGAGATGGATGATGTCTACGCACTTCCTTACATGCGGACCTACCATCCATCTTATGAGACGGCAGGTGGAGTTCCGGCAATCCGGGAGATCAAATTCAGTCTGATCAGCAACAGGGGATGTTTTGGAGGCTGCAGTTTTTGTGCACTGACATTCCATCAGGGAAGGATCATTCAGACACGAAGTAAGGAATCACTGATCGCTGAAGCAAAGACATTTCCGGAAGATCCGGAATTCAAAGGATATATTCATGATGTAGGCGGACCGACCGCGAACTTCCGTGCACCGGCATGTAAGAAACAGTTAAAATATGGGGCATGTACGAACAAACAGTGTCTTTTTCCAAAGCCGTGTAAAAATCTGATCGCAGATCATAAAGAATACTTAAGCATTCTCAGGGATCTCAGAAAGATACCTGGAGTCAAAAAAGTATTTATCCGTTCCGGTATCCGGTTTGACTATCTGCTGGCGGATCCGGATGACACGTTTTTCAAAGAACTGTGTCAGTATCATGTCAGCGGTCAGCTGAAAGTTGCACCGGAGCATGTAGCAGACCCGGTTCTTCAGATGATGGGCAAGCCGGAAAATGCAGTTTATGAACGTTTTACCCACAAATACGAAGAGATCAATAAAAGGCTTGGACTTAAACAGTACCTGGTTCCGTATCTGATGTCGTCCCATCCGGGTTCTACTATGAAAGAAGCGGTAAAGCTTGCCGAATACCTGCGGGATCTCGGTTATATGCCGGAGCAGGTACAGGATTTCTACCCGACACCGTCTACGATTTCCACTTGTATGTATTATACCGGTGTAGATCCGCGGACGATGAAGCCGGTGTATGTGCCGAAGAATCCGCATGAAAAAGCAATGCAGAGAGCACTGATCCAGTACCGGAATCCGAAGAATTATGATCTGGTCATGGAGGCACTGCGAATCGCAGACCGTATGGATCTGGTAGGATTCGATGAGAAATGTCTGATCCGTCCGAGAAAACTGCATTCGGAAAAAATGCAGGAGAAGAATGGATACAGCGGAAGAAACCATGGCGGCACGGAGCGAAAGAGCAAAAACCCGAATGGAAATAACAAAAATCCAGGAAAGACAAACGGAAATTATAAAAATTCAAATGCAGGGCATAAGAATACAAAGCCTGCATCTACAGGAAACGGCAGAGGTGAGTCCTCGTCAAGACTGCAGAAAAAGAAATCCATCCGTAATGTACACAAACGGAAGTAGTCACAGAAGAAAGGAGAACCGCTTATGAAGATTGCGATTGTTACCGGGGCATCCTCCGGCATGGGAAAAGAATTTGTCAGACAGATTGAACGTTTTTACAGGGAACTGGACGAAATCTGGGTGATTGCCCGCAGTGAAAAGAAGCTGGAAGAGATCAAGAAAAGCCACAAGACCTATATCCGGATCTTTGCAGGGGACATGGAAGAGGATCTGGTATACAAGCAGGTGAAAAACCGACTGGAGAATCAGAATCCTGATATCCGTATGCTGGTCAATGCAGCAGGATTCGGAAAGACCGGGACAGTAGAGGAGATTGCAAAGGAAGACAAGAAACTTCAGCTCCGCATGATCGACCTGAACTGCCGGGGACTGACCGAGATGACCTGTACCTGTCTGCCCTGGATGCATAAAGGAACCAGGATCATCAACCTGGCAAGCGCAGCAGCTTTTTGCCCGCAGGCAAAATTCGCAGTTTATGCAGCGACAAAGTCGTATGTACTGAGCTTTTCAAGGAGCCTTGCAGCTGAACTTAAGGAAAAAGGAATCTTCGTCACAGCGGTCTGCCCGGGACCTGTGGACACTCCGTTTTTTGAAGTGTCAGGGAAGTTGCCCGGTGGCATGAAAGAGGCTGTGATGGCAGATCCGGTACAGGTTGTAAAGCAGGCGCTCATTGATGCCAAATACAAAAAAGAGGTTTCTGTATATGGCACGGCAATGAAAGGGGCAGAAGCAGCAACCAAAGTGCTTCCGCATGGAATGATCTTAAAAGCCATGTCAATGATGGAGAAAATAACGAAGGAGTAAGCGAAAGACAAGATGAAGATACAAAAAGGAGATGCAGGTTATCTGCGCAGAAGAAAACGATTATTGATACTGGAAGCTGTTGTCTCTTTTGGACTGGTTGCCGCACTGGTGATCGCCGGTTATGTAACAACAAAGACAAAGCTCAATCTGCTCACTGTAGTAGCGGTACTCGGATGTCTTCCGGCAAGCCGGATCCTGGTCAATCTGATCATGGTCATGCCGCATGATTCCATCGATGAGGCAACTGAGCTTGAAATCTCGGCTGTCACCGAAGAACTTACCGTTGCATACGATCTTGTGATCACCAGTGAGAAAAAGGCAATGCCGGTAGCAGCTGTTGCAATTTACAACAATACGATCTGCGGCTATGTGCCGGTGAAAAAAGTGGATGTGGACTATGCCGCAAAGCATATCAAATCCATTATGAAGCAGAACCAGTTCGACAAGGTGGTGGTCAAGCTTTTCCATGATTACAAAGCATTTCTGACCCGCGCCGAGGGAATGAACAACATTGCTTCTGTAGAACAGCAGGATACAAGAAAACACGAAGAGATGATCAAAGGACTCCTTCTGGACATTTCACTGTAAAAAGCAGGAGGAATTAAAAGCATGCAGAAAATAACCGTTTCGTCAAATGAAGCAGGACAGCGTCTGGACAAGCTTCTTGGAAAATATTTAAGTAATGCGCCGATGAGCTTTGTTTACAAGATGCTGCGGAAAAAGAACATCAAGTTAAACGGGAAAAAAGCGCAGGGAAATGAAAAACTGACAAAAGGAGACCAGGTTGAAGTATTTCTCTCAGATGATACCTGGCAGAAATTCGCAGGGGCACCGGGAGCAGAAAAGCAGCTTCCGGCAGATCTTGCACGGGCAATGGAAAGCAGCATTCGGCTGTCGGTAATCTATGAGGATCCGGATATTCTGATCCTGAACAAACCATCAGGCATGCTTTCCCAGAAAGCAGCACCGTCTGACCTTTCCCTGAATGAATATATGATCGCTTATCTGCTGAAAAAAGGCGATCTGAAACTAGCTGAGCTTGCTACTTTCCGCCCATCTGTCTGTAACCGCCTGGACCGGAATACCAGTGGTCTTGTAACCGCAGGGAAAAGCCTTGCGGGATTACAGCAGCTCAGCGAGATTTTAAGAGACAGGACCGTGAAAAAATATTATCTCACGATCGTGGATGGGGTGATAAAAGACCGTCAGAAGATCGAAGGATATCTTCTGAAAAATGAGATGACCAATCAGGTGAAAATTCTGAAAGAAGCAAAAGGCGAGGCAAAGCCGATAGCCACAGAGTATATTCCGCTTGCGGATAATGGTCAGCAGACGATTCTGAAGGTGCATCTGATCACGGGACGGACCCATCAGATCCGTGCACATCTGTCTTCGACCGGTCATCCGATCATCGGGGATAGCAAGTATGGTAATCCAAAGGTCAATTCTATTTTCAGGAAAAAATATGCGTTAAAATATCAACTTTTACATGCATGGAAAATGCAGTTCCCGAAAAGAGAGGATGCGCTTGCAAAGGTATCGGAAAAGGAGCTTACCGCGCCTCTTCCGGAAGGATTTACAACCATCATAAAAGGAGAAGGATTAGAATGGGAACCTGGAATTCAAGAGGGCTAAGAGGTTCAACCCTGGAGGATTTTATTAATCGGACGAATGAACGCTATCAGCAGCAGGGACTGGCGCTCATTCAGAAAATCCCGACACCGATCACTCCGGTACGAATGGACAAAGATCACCGCCAGATCACGCTGGCCTATTTTGACCAGCGCAGTACGGTCGATTATATTGGAGCAGTACAGGGAATTCCCGTATGTTTTGACGCAAAAGAGTGCAGTATGGATACCTTTCCACTACACAATATCCATGAACACCAGATGAACTTTATGCGGGATTTTGAAAAACAGGATGGAATTTCCTTTTTTCTTATCTATTACAGTACAAAAAACCTGCTTTATTACATGCGTTTTGAAGAAATAGAAGTGTTTTGGGAGCGGATGAAGCAGGGCGGACGGAAAAGCGTACGCTTTGAAGAACTGGATGAGGAATATTTTATGCAGCTAAGGCAGGGCGTATTCGTTCCGTATCTGGAGATGCTCCAGAAGGATCTGGATCACCGGGAAGAAAGATAAGAAGCATGGAAAAGAGATTAGCAGGATAGAACTTCTGAGTATGCAGGCTTGACAAGCCGCGTCAAAGTTCGTATAATACAACAAGGTCACATTTTAATATGGTAACATGCTAAAGTGACAAATAAACAAAAAAGAGGAGTTACAATCTATGGAGCAGTTATTACATACACCCGAAGGGGTCCGAGACATTTATCACGAAGAATGCGCCAAAAAGCTGGCACTTCAGAACCGACTTCATAAGACTCTGCATTTGTACGGATATCATGATATCCAGACTCCTATGTATGAATATTTTGATGTATTCAGAAAAGAGATCGGAACCATTCCTTCAAGGGAATTATATAAATTTTTTGACAGAGACGGCAACACACTGGTGTTAAGACCGGATATCACTCCGCAGATCGCACGTGCGACGGCAACTCTATTTAAGGATGATGAGCTCCCGGCAAGGCTTTGCTATGTGGGGAATACATTTATCAATCATTCCAGTTATCAGGGACGATTAAAGGAAAGTACCCAGATGGGCGCGGAGATGATCGGACTGGATGCGGCGGACGCTGATGCGGAGATGCTGGCACTTGTCATTGACTGTCTGAAGAATGCCGGATTGGAAGAATTTCAGATCAGTATAGGAAATGTAGACTTTTTCCAGAGTCTGATCGAGGAATCCGAGATTGATGATGAGACAGAAGAACGTCTGCGTGAGCTGATTAACAACCGGAACTTTTTCGGTGCCGACGAACTTTTAGAAGAGGCTGATGCAAAACCGGTGTCAAGAAAAGCATTTTCTGCACTTTCAGAGATGGTCGGTGGTGTGGAGATCCTGGAGGAGGCGAAAAAGGTAGCGCCAAGCAAAAAAGCGATGAAAGCAATCCGGCGTCTCGAAAAAATCTACGCGATCTTATCTGTCTACAAAATGGAACAGTACATTACGTTTGATCTGAGCATGAGCGGAATTTACGGATATTATACCGGTATTATCTTCCGGGGATACACTTTTGGGACCGGGGATGCCATTGTAAAAGGCGGACGTTATGACCACCTGGTTGAAAAGTTTGGAAAAGAAGAGCCGGCGATCGGTTTTGCGATCGTAGTAGATGAACTGATGAGCGCACTTTCCCGCCAGAAGATCCAGATCTCAAGTGGCGAGAAGAGTTCCTTGATCTTATATGATAAAGAACGGTTGAAGGATGCAATCCAGCTTGCCATGGAATTCAGAGGGAAGGACAAGAATACCCAGATCCTTCAGAAAGCATCGGATAAGTCGCTGGAATTCTATGTGGATTATGGAAAACGCAGTCTTGCAGGAAGCATGCTGTATCTTCGCAGCAAAGGAGATGTGCAGATGGTGAACCTGATGACCGGCGAAGAGAAAATTGTAGGGTAGGGGTGAGACGATGAAAGACACAAGATATTTGACATTTGCGCTCTGTAAGGGGCGGCTCGCAAAACAGACACTGGAGCTTCTGGAAGAACTGGGGATCACCTGTGAGGAAATGAAAGATAAAAATTCCAGAAAGCTGATTTTTGTGAATGAAGAATTAAAACTCAAATTTTTCTTATCGAAGGGACCGGATGTACCGACCTATGTAGAATATGGTGCGGCGGACATCGGCGTGGTCGGAAAAGACACGATTCTGGAAGCGGGAAAGAAGGTACATGAGGTACTGGATCTTGGTTTTGGTAAATGCAGGATGTGCGTATGCGGACCGGCAGATGCGAAAAAATATCTGGAGAATCACGAACTGATCCGTGTGGCAACAAAATATCCGAATATTGCAAAGGATTATTTTTATAATACCAGACACCAGACGGTAGAGATTATCAAATTGAACGGTTCGATTGAACTTGCACCGATCGTTGGTCTTTCAGAGGTGATTGTGGATATCGTGGAAACCGGATCCACCCTGAAGGAGAACGGACTTGTAGTTCTCGATGAGGTTTGCCCGTTATCAGCACGTATGATCGTAAACCCGGTCAGCATGCGTCTGGAAAATGACAGAATCAAGGAACTTCTTTATAAACTCAGAAGTATATTAAAAAGGGAGGCTTAATGCACATGAGAATACAAAAGCTGAACAGCGATACAAAGAAAAATCTGCTGGAAGATCTGCTGAAAAGAAGTCCGAACAATTATGGACAGTATGAGGCAAGCGTAAAAGAAATTTTAGATAAAGTAAAAGAAGAAAAAGATGCGGCAGTTTTTGCATACACTGCCAAATTTGATGGAGCAGAGCTTACTGCAGATACGATTGAAGTCACAGATGCAGAAATTGAAGAAGCATATGCGCAGGTTGATGATACACTTCTTACAGTCATCCGCAAAGCAAAAGACAATATCGAAAGTTATCATGCAAAACAGCGTCAGAACAGTTGGTTTGACAGTAAACCGGACGGAACCATTCTTGGGCAGAAGATCACTCCGCTTCACAGAGTCGGCGTGTATGTGCCGGGAGGAAAGGCAGTTTATCCGTCTTCGGTACTGATGAATGTGATGCCGGCAAAGGTTGCCGGTGTGGATGAGATCATCATGGTAACGCCTCCTGGAAAAAATGGAAAAGTAAGTCCGAATACACTGGTTGCAGCCAAAGAAGCCGGTGTGGATAAGATCTACAAGGTCGGCGGTGCACAGGCAATTGCAGCCCTTGCTTACGGAACAGAGAGTATCCCGAAGGTTGACAAGATCGTAGGACCTGGAAATATCTATGTAGCACTTGCAAAGAAAGCAGTTTACGGTCATGTCAGCATTGATTCCATTGCAGGACCAAGTGAAATCCTGGTTGTGGCAGATGAGACAGCTAATCCGAGATATGTTGCGGCAGACCTGCTTTCCCAGGCAGAGCATGATGAGCTCGCTTCCGCAATTCTTGTTACGACAAGTGAAAAGCTGGCACATGAGGTATCCGATCAGGTAGATGGTTTCTTAAAAGAACTTTCAAGAGCAGAGATCATTTCCAAATCTCTGGATAATTACGGATATATTCTGCTTGCCGATACGATGGAAGATGTGATCGACGTGGCAAATGAGATCGCATCTGAGCATTTGGAAATCCAGACAAAAAATCCATTTGAAGTGATGACGAAGATCCGCAATGCAGGAGCTATCTTTATCGGAGAATATGCAAGCGAGCCACTGGGCGATTATTTCGCCGGACCAAACCATATCCTTCCGACAAACGGAACCGCTAAATTCTTTTCCCCGCTTTCTGTAGACGATTTCATTAAGAAATCCAGTATCATCTCTTATTCAAGAGAAGCACTGCAGAAGGTACATAAGGATATCGAAAGCTTTGCAAAAGCGGAACAGCTGACTGCGCATGCCAATTCGATCCATGTACGTTTTGAAGAGGAGGACTAAAAGATGGAGAGCAGAGTTGCATCCTGCAGTCGTGTGACAAAAGAGACACAGATCGAGATGACACTGAATCTGGACGGAACAGGAAAGACTGACATTTCTACTGGCATCGGTTTCTTTGACCATATGCTTTCCGGCTTTGCAAGACATGGACTTTTTGATCTGACTGTCAAAGTTACCGGAGATCTGGAGGTAGACAGCCATCACACGATCGAGGATACCGGAATCGTGCTGGGGCAGACCATTGCAAAAGCACTGGGAGATAAAAAAGGAATCAAGCGGTATGGACATTTTATGCTTCCGATGGATGAGGTGCTGGTGCTTTCGGCAATCGACCTTTCCGGAAGACCATATCTGAATTTTGGCGCCACATTTACCTGTGACAAATTAGGAGAACTGGACACGGAGATGGTGAAAGAATTTTTCTATGCTGTTTCCTACAGCGGTGCAATGAACCTGCACCTGAAAGTCCTGGATGGCGGCAACAACCATCATATGGCAGAGGCGTTATTTAAAGCATTTGGAAAAGCGCTTGATATGGCTGTATCCGAAGAACCACGGATGAAAGAAGTGTGGTCTACAAAAGGCAGTCTGTAAAAAGATAAAAGGAGTTTCTCGTATGAGTTATAAAAGATTGATTCCCTGCATTTTTATCCTTGGAGGGAAGGCGGTAAAATGGTTTGATGACCCGACAGTTGTATCTGAAGATGTGATCGCGCTGGCAAAAGAGTACAGCGATAACGGGGCGGATGAACTTCTGGTATTTGACCTGTCAAATACGGACCAGGATCATGATGAGTCCATTGAACTGATGAAAAAGATCAACCGCGTGATTCGGATTCCGATGGTTGCCGGAGGAAATGTAAAGCGGCAGGAGGATGTCAAGAAAATCCTCTACACCGGTGCAAAGCGTGCCATGCTGAATTTTTCAAAGCCGGATTCACAGAAACTGATCGAAGAGGTGGCAAAGCGGTTTGGAAAAGAGAAGATCGCGGTGTCACTGAATGACTTTGATGCATTATTTAAGCAGCAGCATCTGATCCAGACTTACAGTAGCCAGATTGTATTTATGCACCGTCTGGATCTGAATTCCGTTGTAAATATTACGGATATTCCGTGTGTGGTTGTGACCGATACACTGGAAAAGGAAGAGCTTTTTAAGATCCTGGAATGCCCGGGTGTGAAAGGACTTTCTGGAATGTATGTGAGTCAGAGAGAAATCAATTGTGCTGATTTCAAAGAAGAGTGCAGCCAGAAAGGAATTCGTATGACATCCTTTGAGAGTCTGATGGATTTTTCCGAATTTAAATTAAATTCCGATGGATTACTTCCGGTTGTCACACAGCATTATAAGACGTCCGAAGTGCTGATGGTGGCATACATGAATCAGGAGGCATTTGAAAAAACAGTGAAAACCGGACGGATGACCTATTTCAGCCGGAGCAGACAGAGTCTCTGGACAAAAGGCGAGACATCCGGACATTTTCAGTATGTCAAATCCCTGACCATCGACTGTGACAAAGATACCCTGCTTGCAAAAGTCGATCAGGTAGGAGCGGCATGTCATACCGGCAATCCGACCTGCTTCTTCCAGCCAATCGTAGGGGATCAGTATGAAGAAATCAATACGCAGCAGGTATTCGAGAGCGTGTATCATACGATCATGGATCGCAAAGAGCATCCAAAGGAAGGATCTTACACGAACTATCTGTTTGAAAAAGGTATTGATAAAATTCTGAAGAAGGTTGGAGAAGAGGCTGCCGAGATCATCATTGCGGCGAAGAATCCGAACCAGGAAGAAGTCAAATATGAAATGTGTGATTTCCTGTATCATATGATGGTGCTGATGGCAGAACGGGGGATCACCTGGGATGACATCATGGAAGAGATGGCAAAACGGTAAAAATTGCATATGTGAAAAGATGTGGGACATATACTGAGGTAGAGGTATATGTCCTTTTTGTTTGTCTGAAATTGGGAAAGAACTTTCTGGTAAATGAAAAGAACTACCTGCCAAAGATGCGCACTCGCGCAAAGAAGAATGTTGCAAGTAACTGCGTTCGGCGTAGAATACACCGAGGCACATTCATTTTAATTGGATGCTTTAGCAGAAGGGAGAGATTGGAATGAACGAATCACAGGAACGCCGCGAGGAGTTGCTTAGGATGTCACGTCAAAAATGGAGAAAAGGCAGTATCCCGGCGGTGCATCCAAGGTATCAGCATGTATACAGGGGATTATATGGAGAACATTCTTCAGAAGAAAATGGCGGAAGCAGTTTCTTTGCGCGGATGTTTATCAGTTTCCTTATCTTTGGGATGTTTGTGGCGGCAGATTATACAGGAGAGAAAATCTGGAAATATACGCCCTCACAGATCGTGTCACAGATTGAGTACCAACCGGATATTATGACTGGGAACTGGTAAGAGAAGATAGGAAAGCAGTTCTATGGAGGAGACGGACTTGTAGAAAATACAATCCGCAATATCGGAGAGCTTGCAAAGAAGGGAATGCGTGAAACGGATAAGACAATCATCCAGATCATAACAAGGTAACATATTGACAAAGTAATATGAACAGGAACCATAAATGTAGAAATTGTGTATTTTTACCAAAAAAACACCACATATGGTTAAATTTGTGCTATAATTAAAAATAATCAAACAAAAGATGAATGGAACTCCTAAATTTAATGTTTCATACATTTTATTAATGCAATTGTTAATGCGAAGAAGAATTTTTTGAAAACTTCAAAAATTAACATACAACTTATAGTCTATTTACGAGAGGAGGATCAATTATTGAAGTTTAGGAACAAATTTATATCAAAAAGGATCGGGACAAAGACACTGGCAAGTCTTCTGGCATTTGGAATGGCTCTTGGTTCGCCAATGGCGGTATTTGCCGATGATGGAGAAACGGCCGTTGTGGCAGAGAATACAGTGCAGGCAAAAAAGACAGATGGATCGGAAGTATTTGTGAGTGTATCTGATTATGTACGGGGAATGATGGAAAGAGGAGCAGTCAGGCTGAATGATGAAACCGGCTATCTGGAAGATACCTCGACTGGTCAGAAAGTGGATCCGGAGACAGGAGAACGCCTGACAGAGACACCGGATGTTCCGGAGACACCAGTCATACCGGACACCCCTGGAAATCAAGAAAATCCAGAGACTCCGGAAACCCCGGAGAATCCAGAAATTCCAGAGGCTCCAGAAAAACCGGATACACCGGAAAAACCAGAAACTCCAGAAAAGCCGGATACACCGGAAAATCCAGAGACACCGGAAAAACCAGGCACTCCGGAAAATCCGGATAGCCCGGATTCCGGCAAATCCGATTCCAAAGATCCGATTCAGAAACCGGATACTGATAAGGCAGATTCTTCCGAAGACCGGAAAGATACAAAGACCGACCCAATTCCGGGAAGTGAGATCGACCATACACAGGAGATCAGCAAAGCAGAAGAAGCAGCCGGTCAGAACGAATCAAAAACTGCAGTCAGTAATTCTGAACTGATCAACCGTCAGCAGATTGTGAAGCAGCCAGAGATGGTAGAGGATTTCCGTTTCTGGACTGTGGCAAGAAAATATGCATTTGCCAGAACAGCGATCAATGTACGGGAGGAAATTCCGGAAGCTGCAGATGGCAGGGCAGATACTTCCGAGGAAGCCAAAGAAGCAGAGCTTGAAGCGGCAAAAAAAGATGCAAAAGAGCTGAGAGCCGGATTTGATATAGAGAATCAAAAATACAACACGAAAAAAGTGAAACGTACAAAAACGGCAAAAGGTGTAAAAAAATCTACACAGATCAAACTGACCGGACTCAACATTTTTTCATCAGCGAAATTAAAAACAGAGGCGCCGAATCAGACCAATCTGAAAGCTGGAAAAAGAGCTGAAGCAGCAAGACAGGCTGAGAAGGATCTGCAGAAGCAGAAAGAAGAACAGGCGGCAAAAGTGACTGCTGACCTGGCAGCACAGCAGATGGAAGAAAAGGTCCGCTCGGTCGGAACGATTTCGCAGGACGGGCTTCTTTATATTTTGAAAGAAGAAGACAATGGCTGGTTGTATGTGGAATCCGGTAATGTCAGGGGATTTGTAAAGGCGTCTGAAATTTATACGGAAGATGCGGCACAGGAACTTCTGGATGTCTATCAGACACAGGCCAGGTTAAAAGCTTCCAAAGAAAACAAAGACTATACCGGAATCGAGGGAACCGCAAAGACGGCACAGGCACTGATAGAGGCTAAAGATAATCAGGCATATACCTATCTCCGTGCGACGGTGAACCAGACGGTTGCAGATAAAGAACCGGCACTGGTAAGCGATCAGCTAGATACTGATAAAAAAGGAATCCTGGATATTCAGGAGGAGAAGAATGCGGATTCCAGAGTTGTCGGAACAATGACAGCAGGAGAGCTCTGCTACATTCTCGCAGATGAAGATTCAGACTGGGTTTATGTAGAATCCGGAGATGTCAGAGGCTTTGCGGAAAAGAAGTATTTGAAATCAGATGCTGAAACCAAAGCACAGGTGACAGAAAGAGGAGCTGATTCCTATTCGGTAGCAGATAAAAACATGGATCCGGAAGATAATAAGGCTCTTTATTATACGCTGACTTCTACAAAAGAAGGAACGCCGAGTGGTGAGATCCGCCAGTCAATGATTGAATATGCATCCCAGTTTGTCGGTAATCCTTATGTGTGGGGCGGAACCAGTCTGACAAATGGGGCGGACTGTTCCGGATTTGTACAGCAGATCTACAAGGCTTACGGATATGATCTTCCGCGTGTTGCCGAGGATCAGAGCCAGTATGGAACCAAAATTCCAGTAGAAGACGCACAGCCGGGAGACCTGATCTTCTATGCAAAGAACGGTTATGTATATCATGTTGTGATGTATGCTGGAGATGGAAAGACGATCGAAGCAGCAAATGAAGATGTGGGAATCATTTACGGAACTGTTTATAACAAAGATGCAGTATGGGCAACCCGGATCCTGGACGATCATTATACTGTTGCAGGTGGCGGAATCGGAACAGTCAATGCGACAGAAGAGATGTACGGCGCAGATCTTGGCAATTTTACGATTACATATTACTGTGCATGTGAAATCTGCTGTAACAAAGCAGACGGGATCACAGCAACCGGAACTCCGGTCATTGAGGGACAGACCATTGCGGTGGATCCGAGTGTAATCCCTTACGGAACAAAAGTCATCATCGGCGGACATGTATTTACTGCTGAAGACTGTGGTGGTGCGATCAAGAAAAACCACATTGATGTCTATGTGAACAGCCATGAAGAAGCACTTGCTCTCGGCGTGACGAATGCAGAAGTTTATCTGGCTAAATAAAAATTAAGCGAAGGATAATTTGTTCTTTCGGAGTTTATCTAAAGCCATAAAAACAGGGAAATGTTCTGACGTAAAATATGTCAGGACATTTCCTTTTTCTCATTTTACCAAAATATTTTCCGAAAGAAATTACTCTCTGAGTTTGAAAAATTTTATCAGAAATATTTTTAATGAAATATGGACGGTTTTGTCAAAGAGTAGTAAAATAAAAATGTCGCGTTTCGACTAAAAGGACTGCATTTTACAGAATTTGTAAGAAGGAGCAACAGATTTTGAAATATAGAAATATACAGGTAGCAAAAAGGACAGGAATAAAAATTCTAGCAGGATTACTTGTTTTCGGATTTACTTTCAGCGCTCCGGCAACAGTTTGGGCGGCAGAGAGTGGTCTTACAGAGGTTACTTCTAATGGATCAGAAAATGGAGAAAAATTACAGGCAAAATCCATTGATGGGCGTGATACACTTACAGAAGTATCAGATCTTGTCCTGGAGATGATTCATAATGAAGAAATCAGATACAATGAAGAGACTGGATATCTGGAAGATACCGGTCTGCGTGATGCAGCGAAAACAGGATGGAAGGTTGATCCGATAACAGGAGATGAAGTAGAAGTAATCCCGGCTAATCCAGATGTGCCGGTTACGCCGGAGCAACCGACAGATCCGGTCAATCCGGATACACCACAACAGCCTTCAGATGGCAATGTGAACAATGAACAGCAGCCTTCGGAAGACCAGACAGAAGACTCAGAAGAAAACAAAGCGCAGGAGCAGGAAAAAAATGCGCAGGATAGTGAACACAAGATGACCAATGAAGAACTGGTCAAGAGACAGCAGATCGTCAGTCTTCCGGAATACGAAGAAGATTTCCGTTTCTGGACAGTTGCGAGAAAATATGCTTTTGCAAAGACAAAGATCAGCATACGTGAGGCAATTCCGGAGGATATCAATGGAGCCGTTGATACTGATCGGACAGAAAGTGATATTCAGGAAGCAACAGCTGATGCTAAAAAACTGTTTCATAAGGAAACTTCTGTAAAGGCGAAGAAATCAAAGACGAAATCTTCTGCGAAAAAGACGAAAACAGCAAAGAAAGTACAGCTTAATACATTTTCTGCCGGGACATTAAAAAACACAGCAGACACTTCGGAAAAGAAGTCATCCTTAAACTCGGATACTGCCGTAGCATTGCAGGATGATACTTTAAATGCGTCCCTTGCATCCCGGCAGTTGACCGAAAAGGTGCGTTCTGTCGGAAAAATTTCACAGGATGGACTTCTCTACATTCTGAAAGAAGAAAAGAATGGATGGCTGTATGTAGAATCCGGAAAGGTCAGAGGATTTGTAAAAGAATCCGAGCTTTATATCGGAGATGCCGCACAGGTACTGCTGAGTGGATACCAGAAGCAGGCAAAAAAAGCTGCAAAAAAAGCCAAGATTGCATACACTGGAATCGAAGGAACAGCATCCCTTGCAAAAGAAACGGTTCCGGCAAATGAAAATCAGGCATTTACCCATGTACGTGCAACCGTAAATCAGACACTGGCTACGAAAAAATATGCACTGGCAGATGCATCAAAGTCGGATGGAACTGTAGCAATCCAGGAAGAGGCAAATGGACAGTCACGTGTGATCGGAACCATGTCCCAGGGTAATCTGTGTTATATCCTTGCGGATGCAGAGAAAGACTGGATCTATGTGGAGTCCGGGGATGTCCGTGGGTTTGTCTCTAAAGAGGCTGTTCAGACTGGGGATGAAGTAAAAGCGCAGGTAGAAGCAGCAGGCGAAGGTGCTTACCAGACAGCTACAGAACTGATCGCACCGGAAGATAACCAGGCACTTTATTATAGCTATGCTTCTGTAAAGCCGGGAACACCGGGGAATGCGATCCGCCAGGCAATGCTGGATTTTGCCGCACAGTTCATTGGCAATCCTTATGTATGGGGCGGTACAAGCCTGACAGAAGGGGCGGACTGCTCCGGATTTGTACAGCAGATCTATAAGAATTTTGGCTATAATCTGCCAAGAGTAGCCGAAGATCAGAGCCAGTATGGAACCAAGATTCCGGTTGAAGACGCACAGCCGGGGGATTTGATTTTCTATGCAAAAGACGGTTATGTTCATCATGTTGTGATGTATGCAGGAGACGGAAAGACCATCGAAGCTGCAAATGAAGACCAGGGAATCATTTCCGGAACGGTATATATTCCGGAAGCTGTCTGGGCAACCAGAATCCTGGAAGAAAATTATAATCTGGAAGGCACGGATGTGAACGAACAGAACGCTACAGCCGAACAGTATGGAGACAGTATTGGTGAGTATACCATTGATTATTATTGTTCCTGCGAGACTTGCCGTGCGAAGGCAAGCAAAGTCAAAGCAACCGGAACTCCGGTTGTTGAAGGGCAGACCATTGCGGTTGACCCGGATGAGATTCCGTATGGAACAAAGGTGATCATTGACGGACATGTATTTACTGCTGAAGATTACGATACTTCCTGCAAAGAAAAACATATCAGCATCTATGTCAATGAGCATGAGACTGCACAGAAGCTGAATGAGAAGAAGGCAGAAGTATATCTGGTGAAATAAAGACAATCAAAAAAAGAAATATTAAACAAGAAAAACTTCGGATCACTGGCGAAAATCCAGAATATCCGAAGTTTTTTGCATGTCTACACTATTCAGACAAGTCATTCTCCCGGCTAATGTTTGATCTTTTTCAGTTTTTCATTGTCTGCCTGACATTCGGTCGGGGAAATATGATACATTTTCTTAAAAGCACGAAAAAATGAAGAATAGTCTCCAAAACCGGACTGGACAGCAACCGTTTTAAGCGGAACATCCTGCCGGATCAGCGAGACCGCAAGTGCCAGCCGTTTCTTTAAAATATACTGATGACAGGTCGTATTCAGTTGTTTCTGAAAAAATTTGTTCAGACTGCTCTTGCTCATGTGGAAAGTACGCGCCAGATCCTCCACGCCGATTTCTTTCAGAAAATGCTGATCCAGATAGCGGACGATCTGATTGGTCTGATCGGATTCAATCTCAATAAATTCGTTGGAATATTTCAGGGCATAGTTAATGATTTTTACCAGAAGACAGGTGGATGCACCACAGGCATAGGTTTCAGAAAGCTCCCCATAAGAAGCATATTCCCGGTAAAAGGTTTCAAATTCTTCCTCAAAATTACACAGCTTATTGGTAGTATGAAGAAGATGAGGTGTGTCAATATTGAAAACAGATTCCTTAAGGGCCGGAAGCTGGCTTTTCAGATTGGAAATATATGATTTTTCCAGCCATACAGTGATAAAATCATAATAGTTTGCAACGAGATCACTGGAAGTAAAGTAGTGTGGAATATCCGGTGGAATAACCAGAATATCGCCATTTGTAATAAAATGCCGTTTCTGACCGATGCGGAACAGAAAATCTCCGCTTTTACAAAAGCTGATCTCATAAAATCCGCTTTTGATCATGGAAAAATCTTCCATCAGATATCCTTTGTGGTGCGTGCATTTTACATGGCGCAGCTGGCATTTGCCGGACAGCTGCATTTCAGGGCTTTGCTCATATAATTTTTTCATTTATAAACCTTTCATATTGAATAAAATATAACAAATCTTTTGTAATCATTATACAATACACATTGCAAAAAAGGTAAAAGAAATTGTAAAAAAGTTATATTTTTTACTATAGATAAAAGCAATAAATTGTTAAAAGATATAAAAATAACGGGAAATCAGCGTTTTCTGGAATTATTGATAAACGATAGCAATAAGTACAAAAATTGATAGAAAAAAGCAATTTGCAAAGAAAAAAACATTTTGGTAGTATTTTTGAAGAGTTGTTAACGAGGGGATACACAGACAGAACAACTTAAGGAAAATACCATGGAGGAAAAAGGAAAATGAAAAGAAGAGCACTCGCATTATTGTGTGCAGGAATTTTAGCAGTCGGTATGCTTGCCGGATGTGGTGGAAGTTCCGACAAGAAAGACAGCAGCGCAAAGACAGAAGACACGAAGAAAGAGGCAAAAAGTGATGGGACTTTTACATTTGCATTGAATTATATGCCAAATTCACTTCAGCCAAGTGCACAGAGCAGTGATGACTTGGTAAGTGCAATCCGTCCAATCTATGAACCGTTATTTGCTGAGACAAAAGACGGTCTGGAATATTATCTGGCTGATAAGCTTGATATTTCAGAAGATGGTCTTACCTACACACTTCATATTAATGACAAGGCAACATGGAGTGATGGAGAACCGGTTACAGTAAAAGATATCAAATTTACCATTGATTATGGTGTATTGGTTTATGGCGGACCTACATCATTCACCAAGGTAAATGGTGGAGAAGTGCAGATCAACGAGATTGATGATAAGACAATGGAATTTGTACTTCCATCAGTATATGATAACTATGTCAGAACGTTATCTCAGTTCTATCCAATGCCGGCACATGCATTTGATAATGATCCGTCAAAGATTAATGACAGTACATACTTCAAAACACCGGGTATGGCTACATCTGGAGCATATGTAGTAAGCGAAATTAACGAAGATAGTTTTGTTTATACAGCAAGAGATGACTACTACAGAGGAACTCCTTCTGTTAAGAAAGTCGTTATAAAAACAATCGGCAGCGGAAGCACAAAACAGATCGAATTTGAAAATGGCGGAATTGATTATATGCGTGTTACAAGCGCAGAAGACCTGAAGAAATACAAAGAGGAGTCTGATAAATACAATATGTACAGTATATCAGAAGCTCGTCTTAATTACCTTCAGTTAAACCCACACGGACCGGTAATGTCTACATTATCTCAGGATGCAAGAAAAGCAATCTTCCTTGCACTTGACAAAGATGCGATTGTTGATTTTGCATGGGGATCAAATGAACTTGCAGAGCCAGCGAACAGCCTCATCACACCGGACCAGTCTATTTATAATAAAGACTGTAAAGGATATAACTTCAATCTGGAAGAAGCAAAAAAACTTGCAAAATCATCTGGATTGGAAGGAAAAGAACTTACATATATTTACAATTCAGACCGTGCAAATATGGAAGCTGTAGCAACTGTCGTACAGCAGCAGTTAGCTGAAATCGGCGTAACAGTAAATATTGAAAGCTGCGATACTTCTACATTCTTCCCACGTTTCTTTGCAAGCAAAGATAAAGAACTGGCTACAACATGGGATCTTGGTACAAACGGATGGGATTCACAGCGTGGTTCAAACTGTGGACAGGCAATCAGCTACTTTACAAATCGTCTCTGTGATTGTGGATACAGTGATGAAGTTTCAGGGCTTGCTCAGAAAGCCATAGGAACTGCAGATGCGAAAGAAAAACAGGAACTTTGGAATACAATTCAGGACAAAGCTTTGGAAGAATGTTGGGAATACCCACTTACATATACAAACTTTGTTATGGTTTCGCAGAAAAATGTTACTGGTTTAGATGGTTCGTCAGTTGTTCCTGAATTCATTGATTACTTATCTATTCATGTGGATTAAAAATTTACACTAGCTGAAAAGCATACGGAATGTGGCATGCCTTTAAAGTAAAGACAAGCCACATTCTTTCATATATTCGATTTTACAGAGAGGAATACTTATGTGGAAATATTGTTTAAAAAAGACGGCTCAGGTAGTAATCGTAATGATATTGATTTCCTTTTTTTCATTTGCAATTGTCTATTTTGCACCAGGTGACATATCGGATATGTATGTGAATCCGGAAATGACGGAAGAACAGAAAGCTAATGTGATTGCACAATTGGGGTTGGATAAGAGCATGACAGAGCAGTATTTTGCCTGGGCTAAACGTGCGGTACACGGAGATTTAGGTGTATCCTTATCTAATAAGTCGGCTGTGTGGCCACAGTTTATGCAACGTCTTCCGGCAACAATCATACTTATGGGAAGTTCTATGATCTTGTCACTTTTACTTGCAATCCCGCTTGGCTTATGGTCGGGATATAAGAAGAACTCATGGCTTGATAACTTGATAAGTTCGTTAGCGTATATGGGAATGTCCATTCCTTCTTTTTGGTTTGGTATGCTGCTTATTATTGTATTTGCTGCAGTATTAAAGGTATTACCTTCTTCCGGTATGCATACCGTTGGAAATGTATCTGCATTTGATACGTTCCAGCATATGATTCTTCCATGTATTACGCTTAGTATCGGTCATGTTGCGGTTTATATCCGTTATATCCGTGCAAATACCATCGGACAGTTAAGCGAAGAGTATGTGCTTACCGCCGAAGCAAAGGGAGATTCTCAGACGAAAATTTTATTCCGACATGTGTTGAAAAACACGCTGTTGCCTATCATTACATTGATGGGAATGAATCTGGCATCTTTGGTATGTGGATCCTTTATTGTAGAAAGTGTCTTTGGATGGCCGGGAATTGGAACCTTTGCGATGTCTGCGATTGGTTCAAGGGATTATCCAGTAATCATGGCGTATGTTATGCTTTCTGGTTTTCTTTTGGTAGTCGGTAATTTTATTGCAGATTTATTGTATGCCTTTGTTGATCCAAGAATTAAACGGGGAGGTGCATCCGGTGGAAAATAATATAGTAATAACCAACGATTCGTTTGCAAAACTGGAAAAAAAGAAAACAGTAGAAATTTCTGTGGAGAGACAGAGTGTATGGAAAGATATCTGGAAAGAACTAAAGAAAAACAAAGTTGCTATGGTAAGTGTCGTACTTCTTGCCATTCTCATCATTGCTGTTCTTTTGGCACCTCTTAGTCCTTACGATCCTTATAAGTTAGACGCCTCTCAAAAGCTGCAGGGTATTTCATCCAGTCACTGGTTTGGCACAGATGAGTACGGAAGAGATTATTTTACCAGAACCTTATATGGTGGAAGAGTTTCTTTGCTGGTGGGATTCATGTCTATGATCATGACAGTTGTAATCGGAACATCATTAGGTGTATTCTCCGGTTATGTCGGAGGAAAAGTAGATATGTTTTTGATGAGTTTTACAGATATTTTCCTTGCTCTTCCGAGTATGCTGTTAATGGTTATTTTAAATACCTTTTTAAAGCCTGGTTTACCGACTCTGATTGTTGTGTTGAGTCTGTTTTCCTGGGCATCCGTCGCAAGAATTACGAGAGCGGAGACAATGTCATTAAAGGAACGAGATTTTGTGGTGGCTACACAGAATCTGGGGGCATCAAACTTTCGTGTGATCATTAAACATATTATCCCTAATATTTTAGGACCGGTTATTGTTGCAGCAAGCTTGAGTGTGGCAAATGCAATTCTGATGGAATCTTCTCTAAGTTTCCTGGGATTAGGTGTGCAGATTCCACGTGCATCCTGGGGAAGTATGCTTCAGGGAGCACAGGCGCATATTTTGGATTACCCTTTATTGGCGGTATATCCGGGCGTAATGATCCTAATTACAGTTTTGAGCTTTAATTTACTGGGAGATATTCTGAGAAACGCATTAGAACCTAAAATTGTAGAATAACAAAATATGCAGTGACCACCTTAGTGAAAGGGATAGAAAAAATGAATAATTTATTAGAAATGAAACATGTGGCTGTGAATTTTGCTGCATATGGAGGCACTGTGCAGGCGGTGCGGGATATATCGTTTTCTATTGAAGAAGGACAGACGGTTGCACTGGTAGGTGAATCGGGCTGTGGAAAATCGATTACAGCGAAAACTATTATGGGGCTTGTAAAAAAGCCGGGGAAAGTAATGGAAGGAAGCCAGATCATATTTGAAGGTACAGATATCGCAAAATATTCTTCTAAGGAGTGGAAAAAATTCCGTGGCAAAGAATGTTCTATGATTTTTCAGGATGCACTTGTTTCTTTAAATCCGACCATGAAAATCGGAAAGCAGATCATGGAAAGTCTTGACAATCATGCCGTAACGACTTCTAAAGAAGAAAAAAAGAAAAAAGTAATCGATATGCTGAAGTTAACAGGCATTGCAGATGCTGAAAAATGTCTTGAAAAGTATCCGCATGAGTTATCTGGTGGAATGCGGCAGAGGATTATGATCGCAATTGCATTGATTTCTCATCCGAAATTGTTGATTGCTGATGAACCAACCACATCTTTGGATGTAACGATCCAGGCGCAGATTCTGGCTGAAATGAAAGCTCTGCAGAAAAAACTGAAGATGGCAATTCTGCTGATTACGCATGATTTGGGAATTGTGGCGGATGTGGCTGATAAAATTATAGTTATGTACGCCGGGAAAATTGTAGAAGAGGGTACGGTCAGAGAGATTTTCTATCATCCGGTTCATCCATATACAAAAGCCCTTTTAAATTCCGTTCCACGACTGGACAGAGACGGAAAAGAAATGCTTTGTACCATAGAAGGAAATATTCCGGATATGACAAATCCGCCGAAGGGATGTGCATTTTGTGAAAGATGTCCGCATGCCATGAATATTTGTGCACAGTATATGCCGGAGGAAAAAACGGTATCTTCCAGTCACAGGGCATCCTGCTGGATGATGGATGAACGTGCCGCAAAGGGAGGTGTTGCACATGCCTAGCCAAAAGAAAATCTTAGAAGTTAAAAATTTGAAAAAATATTTTCCGACTACTCAAAAACAACAGTTAAAGGCTGTTGATAATGTGTCATTTGATATTTACGAAGGTGAGACTCTGGGAATTGTTGGTGAATCCGGATGTGGGAAAACAACCTGCGGAAAAACCTGTCTTGGAATGTATCCGGTAACAGATGGAGAGGTTCTGTTTCACGGGAAGAACATTCATACCATGTCAAAGAAAGAACGGTTTGCATTTACAAAACGTGTGCAAATGATTTTCCAAGATCCGTATGCTTCTCTTGACCCACACCAGAAGGTTTATGATATAATAGCAGAAGGAATCCAGATTCACGGGATGGCGAAGAACAAAACGGAAGAAAAGAAGATGGTAGCGGAACTACTTGAGATGGTTGGATTGAATGCAGAGCATGCAGCGAGAAATGTCCACGAGTTTTCAGGTGGGCAGCGTCAGAGGATTGGAATTGCCAGAGCACTTTCCGTTAATCCGGAATTCTTGTTTTGTGATGAGCCTATTTCAGCATTGGATGTTTCGATACAGGCACAGATTATAAATCTGCTTATGAAATTACAGAAAGAAAAAAATCTGACCATGTTGTTTATTGCACATGACCTGTCTATTGTAAAACATATATCAGATCGTATAGGGGTAATGTACTTGGGGAAAATGGTAGAACTTACAGAATCCTCTAAGTTATATGTTGAACCAAAACATCCCTATACGAGAGCTCTTTTATCAGCGGTTCCGATTGCGGATCCTGAGGCATCAGCAGAAAAAGAGCGTATTATGTTAAAAGGCGATGTCCCAAGTCCGGTGAATCCACCAGTTGGATGCAGATTTGCAGGACGCTGTGAAAACTGTATGGAGATCTGTCGTAAGGAAGAACCTCAGATGATAGAGATTGTTCCGGGACATTATGTTGCATGTCACCTGTATGATGAGATACCAGGGTCAAAAGGTCAGAAAACCGATGCAAGCTTGCTTGCAAGAGTGCAAAGCACGTAGCAATCTGGTATCAAAGGGGTCAAAATACCTTTTGACTACAATATCATGATGACTAAAAGAAAAAAATGTATGTAACAGAGGAGAAAGAAAAATGAAGTACGATTTTACAAGTATTATTGACCGTAAAGGAAAAGATGCCCTTGCAGTGGATATCCTTCCAAATATGCTTGGGCCGGGGAAAAAAGTAGAAGTAAGAGAAGGGCTGGATTACATTCCGATGTGGGTTGCGGACATGAATTTTCCGGCACTCCCGAAGATCACCGAAGCGATCATTGAAAGAGCGAAACATCCGACCTATGGATATTTTATTACCAGAGATGAGTATTACAACAGCATCATCAAGTGGCATGAAGAACGGAATCATGTGACCGGACTGAAAAAAGAACATATCGGTTATGAGAATGGAGTTTTAGGCGGCGTGGCAAGTGCACTTCACGCGGTCTGCTCACAGGGTGATAATGTCCTTGTCCATGCACCGACTTACATAGGATTTACCGGCACACTGAATAATAATGGCTACCATATCATCCACAGTCCGCTGAAAAAGGACGAAGAAGGCATCTGGCGGATGGACTTTGAGGATATGGAAGAGAAGATCGTGAAAAACAAGATCCATGCAGCCATTTTCTGTTCACCGCACAATCCGACCGGTCGTGTATGGGAGCGCTGGGAAATCGAGAAAGCAATGGAAATCTATAAAAAATACGATGTGACCGTCATTTCCGATGAAATCTGGTCCGATATTATTTTATATGGAAACGAGCATATTCCAACCCAGTCTGTATCTGAAGATGCAAGAAACAGAACGATTGCTTTATACGCACCATCAAAGACCTTCAACCTTGCCGGACTGATCGGAAGCTATCATATTATATACAACAAACGCCTGAAAGACAGAGTTTTAAAAGAGTCCTCCCTCTGCCATTACAATTCGATGAATGTGCTGTCCATGCATGCACTGATGGGTGCGTATACACCAGAAGGACAGGAATGGGTAGGCGAGCTTCGAGAAGTGATCGGGGAAAATGTCGCTTATGCATGTGATTATATTGACAAACATTTTGAAGGTGTTTTCGTAACCAGACCGCAGGGAACCTATATGCTGTTTGTTAACTGTGAAGAATGGTGCAAGGCACATGATAAGAGCCTGGAAGACGTTCTGAAGATGGGATATGAAGCAGGTGTGTTCTGGCAGAACGGAAAGCCATTCCATGGTGAATGGTATATCCGTATGAACCTTGCACTGCCGACATCCAGAGTGAAAGAAGCATTTGACCGTCTGGATAAATATGTATTCAATGCTTAAAATGCATACAATAAAGGAGGAAAATAAAAATGGAATTAGTAAAAGAGCTGCCGGAGATTTTTGAAGAATTTGCAGAGCAGAGACAGAGATCTTTCCTGGTAATGAAAGAAGTAAAGGACAAAGGAATTCCGGTTGTAGGTGCGTACTGTACCTACTTCCCACAGGAAATCGCAATGGCTATGGGAGCAGTTACCGTAGGACTTTGCTCTACATCCGATGAAACGATCCCGATCGCAGAAAAGGATCTGCCGAAGAATCTGTGTCCGATGGTAAAGGCAAGTTACGGTTTTGCCGTATCTGACAAATGTCCATTCTTCTATTTCTCAGACGTGGTAGTCGGAGAGACAACCTGTGATGGAAAGAAAAAGATGTACGAACTGATGAAAGAATTCAAAAATGTCTATATCATGGAACTTCCAAACTCACAGAGAGAAGATTCCCTGGAGCTGTGGACAAAAGAGATCATCCGTTTCAAAGAATATCTGGAAAAGACATTTAATGTAGAGATCACAGAAGAAAAAGTGCGCCATGCTGTTCATGTATCCAACCAGGGACGTATTGCACTGAAGAAATTCTATGAAGTTATGAAAAATGATCCGGCTCCGATGAACGGTTCCCAGCTGTTCGGTGTTCTCTATGGAAGCCAGTTCAAATTCGACAAAGAAAAAATGCCGGCAGAAATTGATGCCCTTCGTGAAAAGCTGATGAAAGAATACGAAGAAGGGGAAAAACCGGAGAGAAAGAAACGTATCCTTTTAACCGGATGTCCAAGCAGCGGTGCACCGATGAAGGTTGTAAAAGCCATCGAAGAACACGGTGGAAATGTTGTAGTCTATGAAAACTGTGGAGGTGCAAAATCTGTTGACCGTCTCATCGATGAAGATGCAGAGGACATCTACAAAGCAATTGCAGAGAGATATCTTGCAATCGGATGTTCCGTTATGACACCAGATAACAACCGTATTGAACTGATGGGAAGACTCCTTGAAGAGTATAATATCGAGGGTGTAGTAGAAATGACACTTCAGGCATGTCATACTTACAATATTGAGGCAAAGAGCATTGAGAAATTTGTAAAATCTAAAGGACTTCCGTATATCCATGTAGAGACCGATTATTCTCAGGCAGATATCGGACAGCTGGATACACGAATTGCTGCATTTTTAGAGATGATCTAGGATTCAGAATGTATCAAATTTAAAAGAATGTGTCCCGGTATTCTGAAAAAGTGGATGGGATTCTAACAGATTTATGTTATAATAGGAATTAACAGGCAGGGAACAGGCATCAGTCTGTTCCCTGTGTATATTTACAGGTATATGGAGAATATACCGGAATTTTTTCAGAGAGCAGCTAAGACTGAGGCGAAGCCTTTGAAAAAATTTTACCAGATTGAATAAAATAAGAGAGGTACTGAATATGACAATCGAAGAACGCGCAGCAAAAGCTGCAGATTTAAAAGCTGCCGGAGCATGCAACTGTTCCCAGGCAGTGGTAAAAGTATTTGAAGATAAGCTTTCATTGGACGATGAGACACTGATGAAATTAACCGCAGGCTATGCAGCTGGAATGGGATGTCTGGAAGCAACCTGCGGGGCACTCATTGGAGCTGTGATGACCGCAGGAATCCTGACAGACGGAGCCGGAACGCCTCGTTATTCCAAAGAAATCCTTGCAAAGTTTCAGCAAAAATGCGGAGCAACGATCTGCAGGGAGTTGAAGGGCGTCGGCACAGAAAAGGTACTCTGTGAATGTCCGGAATGCGTAAGAAATGCGGTGCTTGCACTAGGAGAAGTAATGGGGATTGAATAAAAGGATAGGGATTTTTCCGCCAAATTCAAATCAGAATTAGTGATTGAACTGCTCAAAGGAGAAAAAGACTTAAATACAATCGCAACCGAAAACAATATTCAGCCGAATCTTCTCCGAAACTGGAAGAAGGAGTTCCTCGATAAAGCATCCGTAGTTTTTGATGACACACGAGAGGATAATCTGAAAGAAAAACTCGCTTTAGAGCGCAAGGAAAAAGCTGAATATGCGAAAAAAGTTGGTCTGCTCACCAAAAGGTGGTTTATTATTTTGCGACAGAAAAAGAGAATCAAAAAATATCAGAAAGGGCGTGTGAAAAAACGAGAGTTTTTTCATGCGTCCTTCTCTACAAATATAAATGGCGATTGTAAAGTTCACCTGTTTTGTTTTATCATTGTTTTTCATTTGTTTTATTACATGTGTTGTTATTAATTCACAATAGTTATACAAAAGTAATCGCGCATATATTTCTTGTTTAATAAAATCTGGTTTTCGTGCATGGAAACTTGTTAATCCTATGGCATATTTTAATTCTCTGAATGAAGTTTCTATTCCCCATCTCAAATAAAAGTTTTGAAATCAATTTTCCGTTTTCGAGAGAAATCGACATTGGGGTTTCGAAGAAATAAACATGGATTGTTAGCTAATTCCGAAATATGATTCTTTAGAGAATCTGAAACTTGATTAATATAATTGCTCATATGCGTTACATCCTTGCAATCAAGATGTTCTTAATTACAAAGGCCCTAGCATCATTTCTGATGCTAAGATCTTGATTGGTCATCTTAACTTAATGACATTGCCTTGTGGAGTCTCTTTTTTTTCTGCAAAAACATGAAGATATTTGTTCCTGTTATAATAAAAAATCTTTGTTGTAAAGATTGGAGTCGCAAGTTAATATATGATACATATGGCGGAATGAAGAGATCTATTTTCTGTAAAAAAGTATAATGAGAATATGAGTATCCGTAAAACGAAAGGAGATAGAAGATGAAGATAAAATCAGTTGCAGTTTTAGGTGCAGGGGCGGTAGGCTCCTATGTGATCTGGGGACTTTCACAGAAACCGGAAGTCCGGCTTGGCGTGATTGCCGAGGGAGAAAGAGCGGATCGTCTAAGGGAAAATGGATGTGCGAATAATGGCAGAATTTACCATCCGGAGGTGTGGTCACCAGAAGAAGCACATAATGTGGATCTGCTGGTGGTTGCTTTGAAATACGGTTCACTGGAAGGTACATTGAAGAGTATACAAAAAACAACGGGTGGACATACAGTGGTCATGAGCCTGATGAATGGAGTCGACAGTGAAGAAATAATCGGAAGAACAGTGGGCACGGAGCATGTCTTACCGGCACTGATCAAAGTGGCTTCACACAAAGAGGATGATGGTTATCATTTTGATCCGCTGACCACACTGGAAATTATTTTTGGAGAGCCATCTGCACCGTTTGACAGTGAGCGTGTGAGAGCGGTGGAAGCGTTGTTTACAGATACTGGGATTCATTTCCGGTCGACCGAGTACATTCAGGAGGAGATATGGTGTAAAAATGTATGCAGCAATCAAGCGCTGGAAGAGAAAAATGATGGTAAATTCAATTATACCGGGAATCAAAAACCAATCATCGAAATAACTGTAAATGAGAATGCTGTGATACACTTTGAACTCTGGCCGGAAATCGCACCGATTGCCTGCGGAAGTGTTATGCAGCTCGCAGAGAAGAAAATATTTGACGGAAGAGCCATTGAACGTCTGGAACCGGGATTTGTCCTCCAGCCACTGTTTTTTGATGGTGTTGATCCACAGATCGATATCATGGTCGAACCGGAATTTAAAACCAATCCTGAAAATGCCAAAATCGTTTTTGAACGGGGGATTGTTGCCATGGCAGGAGATCCAGAGAACAGTTCTGGCAGCCAGTACTATATCACTCTTGCTGCTTCTGAGAGATTGAATGGTAATTTCACTGTAATCGGAAAAGTGATCGATGGCTGGGATGAGATTGAACGACTGGAACATGTAGAAGTAGAAGAAGCCATTGAACCGCAGTCAGGATTTGTCTACCACAGACCGGTAAAAACCGAGATGATCACGAAAGTCAGACTCATAAAATGAAGTATTAAATTATTCAACGGAGAAAATGTGCTATACTGAAATCAGCATGTATTGAAAAATACAACAAAATTCAAGGAGGAAACCAAAATGGGGAAAAAACGGATTCGGGACTTTGGGATTGTACCCGGAAGAGTAAAAACAGGAGAAAGGAATGCGATTACGGACGTGCCAGGTGTACGGGTAGGTCATTGTACGGTGAAGACAGAAGAAAATCATACCGGTGTAACCGTGATCGTTCCTGGACCGGACAATGCATTTGCCAAGCACTATACGGCAGCTGCATACATTCATAATGGATTTGGAAAAAGTGCTGGCGTGGTGCAGGTAGAGGAACTGGGGACCCTCGAGACACCCATTGCTCTTACCAATACCTTAAATGTCGGAAAGGTTTTGGATGCAATGGTTGATGTCGTGATCGAACAGAGCCGTAAGGACGGAATTGAGCCACAGAGTATCAATCCGGTTGTTGGCGAGTGCAATGACTGCCGGATCAATCATATCCAGAAACGGGCGATTGGCGAAAAGGAAGTGCGTGAGGCTTTTGCAGCAGCATCAGAAGAATTCGAAGAAGGTGATGTAGGTGCTGGTGCCGGTACGACCTGCTATGGCATGAAGGGGGGAATCGGTTCTGCATCCCGCGTGATCACGATTGGTGAAAAAGAATACACCATTGGTGTTCTGGTTCAGTCAAACTTTGGTGCAACGGAAGATTTTGTACTGAACGGAGAAGCTGTTGGTCCGAAGATTCTGGAATGGAAGCAGGAAAAGAGTGATATGGCTGCATCTGAAGAAGATAAAGGTTCGATTATGAGTATTCTGGCTACAGACCTTCCAGTGACAAGTCGTCAGCTCAAACGGATTCTGAAAAGAACCGGTGTTGGTATCGCACGAACCGGCGGTTACACAGGTCATGGCAGCGGAGAGGTTATGATCGGATTTACGACTGCAAACAGAATCCCATCCGGTTATGAGGAGAAACTTGTGCAAATATCAGCAATTCCGGAAAATATAATCGACCGTGCTTTCCTTGCTGCGGCAGAAGCAGAGCAGGAGGCAATCTTGAATTCCATGACCGCCGCAGAGCAGATACGTGGAATTGCAGGTGAACTGTATTACAGTCTTGCAGAATACCTTGAAGATAGAGAAAGCTAAAGACTGTACAAAAGATTAAGTGAAGGAATTTACGAAAAAGGCATAGAAGAAGGTATAAGCAAAATTGTACAGTCTGGATTACGAAAAGGATTAACTTGTGAATTCATTGCAGATAAATTCGATATTCCGATCGAAACTGTTAAGCAAATTGCAGAAGAAATGCCTTGTACTATGTAACAGTAAAAGAGATTCCCTTGTGGAGCAATGTCATTAAGTTAAGAATTTTGACATAATTATAAAACACATCATATTTGCAATTGTTTGATAAATATGATGTGTTTTTTTCTTTTGTCTATTTTGCAGCACAACAAAAAGACAGATTGTTTATCTGTCAAAAAAATAGCATATTCCACATTCGTAAATTATCGGAACGTGATATATAACCACTTGCTAAAATCGATATCGCCACGCATATACATAACGAACATTGAATCCTCTGATTTAATCAAATTTATGGATTCTATTGCTTCGAACCATTTGCGTTGCAACGCTTATGCCGTTATTAGTTCTTCTTTTAAAACAGCAAAGGAGTTTAACATAATAGCGCAAAACCCGGCACCTTACGCTGTTCAAACAATCCGTTCAAAGATGCGACAGAAAAAAAGAACGGAGACCAAACGCAAAACTTTTTCATTACAGCAATTACAAAATATTTTACTAACCTGCAAAAAAGAAGAACCTAATATTTCAGATTTTCCAACAATGAAAGGGAATACTGCAAAACATATACGGTTTGCAATGTGTTTTCCAGGACATTGTTTTGTTGTTTATTGACTAGATTCGTAATTATGTATAAAATACATTTTAATGAATAATTATTCAATGTATATGTCATATCATTGCGTAACAGGCAACAAAAATCTTATAAAAGATCAAGCTGTTACATATAATCTCATACAGTCTTTTACAGTACAGAAACTACACTTTCTGTTACTTAATAGCAAAAACAGGCTGTTTTCACCTCATTTATTTTGCAATTTTCTGAAATAAATGGTATAGTTGTAAAGTTAAAAAATTGTAAATATTGCTTGTATTTACGGCGTAAATCGTTATAGAATTAAGAGCAAAAGAACTAAAAACGGAGGAAAAATGAGGAAATTAGCATTAGATGATGATATTTTACTGAATATAGAGAAACCTGCCCGCTACATTGGCCATGAAGTCAATTCGGTCATGAAGGACAAAAAAGCGGTAGATATTCGGTTTGCAATGTGTTTTCCGGAGGTATATGAGGTTGGTATGTCCCATCTGGGAATCCAGATTCTGTACGATATGTTCAACCGCCGGGAGGATACCTGGTGCGAGAGAGTCTACTCTCCATGGATCGATCTGGACAAGATCATGCGTGAAAAACATATCCCGCTCTTTGCCCTGGAATCTCAGGATCCGGTAAAAAATTTTGACTTTCTTGGCATCACATTACAGTTTGAGATGTGTTACACCAATGTACTGCAGGTGCTGGATTTATCCGGTATTCCACTTCACAGTGAAGACAGAACTTTAGAAGATCCATTTGTCATTGGCGGTGGCCCATGTGTTTACAATACAGAGCCACTGGCTGAATTTTTCGATATGTTCTATATCGGAGAGGGTGAAGTGGTTTATGATGAGCTTCTGGAAGCATACAAAAAGTGGAAGAGAGCCGGAAAAAGCCGAAAAGAATTTCTGGAAATGGCAGCAGAGATTGAGGGAATTTACGTTCCTTCTTTTTATGATGTCACTTACAAAGAAGACGGCACAATCGAATCTTTCCTGCCAAACAATCCGCATGCAAAGGAAAAAATCAAACGAGTAGTTGCGGCAGATATGAGCCAGACAACCTATCCGTTAAAGCCGGTTGTTCCGTTTATCAAGGTTACACAGGACAGAGCCGTTCTGGAAATCCAGCGCGGCTGTATCCGGGGATGTCGTTTCTGTCAGGCTGGAATGGTTTACCGTCCGACACGTCCGCGTGATATCAACATGCTCAAAGAGACGGCACGTGCAATGCTGAAGAATACGGGACATGAAGAGATCACCTTAAGTTCTTTAAGTTCCAGTGATTACAACGAACTGGAAGAGATCGTCACCTTCCTGATCGATGAGTTCCACACACAGGGAGTCAACATTTCCCTGCCGTCTCTTCGTATTGACGCGTTCTCTCTGGACGTTATGAGCAAGGTGCAGGATGTGCGTAAGAGCAGTCTGACCTTCGCCCCGGAAGCCGGAACACAGAGGATGCGTAATGTAATTAATAAAGGTCTGACGGAAGATGACATTTTAAATGGAGCCGGACAGGCTTTTGAAGGTGGATGGACGAAGGTCAAGCTCTATTTCATGCTTGGACTTCCGACCGAAACCCAGGAAGATATGGAAGGAATTGCTGTTCTTGCAGATAAAGTAGCACGCCGGTATTATGAGATTCCGAAGGATCAGAGAAATGGAAAATGTCAGATCACGGCAAGTAGTTCCTTCTTTGTACCGAAACCATTTTCACCGCTTCAGTGGGCGACCATGCAGCCGATGGAAGAATATATCCGCCGTGCAGGAATTGTACAGGAAGCATTCCGCAACCAGCTGAACCGCAAGAGTCTGCGCTACAACTGGCATACCGCCGAAGTAACCGTTCTGGAAGGCGTCTTTGCCCGCGGTGACCGGAAGGTCGGAAAGGTTCTGGAAGAGGCTTACCGTCTTGGCTGTATTTACGATGCGTGGGATGAGTATTTTGATTATGATAAATGGCTGCAGGCCTTTGAAAATACAGGTGTAGACATGGATTTCTATAATCTCAGAAAGCGTGAATTAGATGAAATCTTCCCATGGGATTTCATCAATTGTGGCGTGACAAAATCTTTCCTTATAAGAGAATGGAAGAATGCAATGGAAGGGAATGTAACCCCGAACTGCCGTGCAAAATGTTCCGGCTGTGGGGCAGCAAGTTACGGAGGAGGTGTCTGCTTTGAAGGCAAGAATTAAATTTCGGAAAAATGGAGTGATGAAGTTCATCGGACACCTGGATATCATGCGGTATTTCCAGAAAGCGATTCGCCGTGCCGAGATTCCGATCGCATTTACCAGTGGTTACAGCCCGCATATGATCATGTCTTTCGCTAATCCACTTGGCGTAGGGCTTACCAGTGACGGGGAATATTTTGATATCGAATTGACCGAGTCAATCGCCAGCAAAGAAGCGGTCAGACGGCTGAATGAACAGATGGTAGACGGCATGGAAATCGTCAGCTTTGTGCAGATCCCGGATGATAAGAAAAGCAAAGGAATGTCAATCGTAGCAGGTGCCGACTATTTATCTTCGGTAAAAAATAGCAGCCTGCCGGAAGATCTTGCTGAAAAGCTGGAAGCTTTTTATGCGCAGAATGAAATCTGTGTGGTCAAAAAGACGAAAAAGAGTGAAAAAGAAGTGGACATTCGTCCAATGATCTACAAGTTGGAATGCCGGGACGGAAAGATTTATATGCGTGTGGCAGCAGGAAGTGTCCAGAATTTAAAGCCGGAGCTGGTCACAGAAGCGTTTGTCCGCTATCTTGGTATGGATGCGGAGGAAGTGACCTTTACCCACCACAGATTGGAAACTTTTGCGGAATCCGAAAACACGGAGGGCAAGATGATTCTGGTTCCACTGGATGCGCTTGGAACGGAGATTGTATAGATGGAACGAAAAGTACTCCTTACGGAATGCATGAACCGCCGGGTGCTTGCACTTTTAGAGGATGAGAAAGTAACGGAATTTCACTTTGGCAGTAGCGGAGAAAAAAAGAGCTGCCGCCTGGGTGAAATTTATGTCGGAAGAGTACGGAAAATCCTTCCGAATATCGGTGGCGCATTTGTTGAAATTGCAAATGGTGAGCAATGCTATTTTGCGCTGGATGGAAAATATACCCCGGTTTTCACCAATAAGATCGGAAAGAAGCCACTTGTGATCGGTGATGAGCTTCTGGTTCAGGTGGAGAAAGAAGCAGTGAAAACCAAGCAGCCTGTCGTGACCGGGAACTTAAATTTCACCGGGCAGTATGTAGTACTGACTTCCGGCAATCGTACCATTGGTGTGTCCGGTAAAATTCACGGTGCCCGGAAAGAAGAACTGCAAAAGCTGGGACAGGACTATATAGACTGTGATTTCGGATTGATTTTCCGGACAAATTGTGTGGAAGCAGAAGAAACACAGATCCGTGCCGAAATTGACAAACTGGCAGAGAACTATCACAGAATCGTAGAATATGGCAAGATGCGGACCTGCTTCAGCTGTCTGCAGAGTGCACCGGATCCGTGCGTACAGGCACTCCGGGATATTTACAAAAAAGATTTGACGGAAATTATTGTAGAGGAAACGGTAGAAGATGGAGTTTTGTATAAAGAAGTTCAGACTTATCTGGAAACGGAAATGCCAGAGGAACTTCCGCTTCTCCGTGCGTATACGGATCCGTCTTATCCACTTGTAAAATGTTATAACCTGGAAGGGGCGATCCGAGAAGCCAGACAAGAACGGGTATGGATGAAATCCGGGGCTTATCTGGTGATCCAGCCAACCGAGGCGCTGACTGTAATCGATGTCAATTCCGGAAAATGTCTGAAAAAGAATTCTCATTTTCCGGAGATCAACCGGGAGGCAGCAAGAGAAGCAGTCCGCCAGATCCGGCTCCGCAATATTTCCGGTATCATTATTATTGATTTTATCAACATGAAATCAGCAGAAGAGAAGAAAGAACTTCTTGCGTATCTGCAGCGGGAATTAAAGAAGGACCCAAATCCCGGGAATGTGATGGGAATGACGAAACTGCAGCTGGTGGAAATTACACGAAAAAAAATCCGAAAAACACTGGAGGAAAGTTTACATGGGTAAAAAAGAAGTCAAAACAAATGCAATGCGAATTTTAGACAGAAAGAAAATTTCTTACGAATATCAGACCTATGAATGCGATGAATTCACGGACGGAATTGAAACCGCCGACAAGCTGAATCTGCCTCACGAACAGGTTTACAAGACCATTGTCACAACTGGGAAAAGTGGCGAACATTATGTTTTCGTTCTTCCGATCGAAGCAGAAATTGATTTTAAGAAGGCTGCAAAAGCGGTTGGTGAAAAATCTATTGAAATGCTTCATTTAAAGGAGTTAACACCGCTTACCGGCTATGTGCGTGGTGGATGCACTTCGATCGGAATGAAAAAGCATTTTCCGACGGTCATTGATGCAAGTGCACAGCAGTTTGAGAAAGTCTATGTAAGTGCCGGAAGAATCGGTGCACAACTGACACTTGCACCGGAAGATTTGAGAAAAGCAGCGGATGCTACATTTGCAGATGTAATTCATGCATAGAAAGTTTTCAAAAAAAGAAATTCTATTAGACAAAATGCAAGATTTTCAACAGATTCCAAAAGAAAATCTTGCATTTTTCACGTCAGCGTAATAAAGTAATAACTACATAAGTGTAGAAACATCTGCCCGGTGTTTCTACAGAAAATGCAGGTTTGCCATGTGCAGATCAGAATACATGAATTGAGAGATGGAGGAATACCAACAGATGATTAAGGTAGTGAAATTCGGCGGAAGCTCTCTTGCCGATGCAGTACAGATTAAAAAGGCAGGAAAGATCGTTCTTTCAGAGGAATCAAGACGTTACGTTGTACCGTCTGCTCCGGGAAAGCGTTTTTCCGACGACACCAAGGTAACAGATATGCTGTATCGTTGTTACGGCGCAGCTGTAAAAGAGAAGAAATTTACAGAATTACTCGCTGACATTCAGAAGAGATATCAGGAAATCATTGAAGGGCTTGGGATCACTCTTTCTCTTGACGAAGAATTTGCCACCATCCGTGATAATTTTGCAAAGAAGATCGGAAGAGATTATGCTGCTTCCCGTGGAGAATATTTAAACGGACGTGTAATCGCAGCTTATCTTGGATATGAGTTTATCGATGCGGCAGAAGTGATCAAGTTTGATGAAAATGGGAACTTCCTTTCAGAAGAAACTAACCAGGTACTTGCAGACAGACTTTCAAAAGTAGAGCGTGCCGTGATTCCTGGATTCTACGGAGCACGTCCGGACGGAACGATCCAGACATTTTCCCGCGGCGGATCTGATGTAACAGGATCGATCGTTGCAAGAGCCACACATGCTGATATGTATGAGAACTGGACAGACGTATCCGGATTCCTCATTGCAGATCCCCGTATCATCAAGAATCCAAAAGGAATCGAAGCAATTACTTACAAAGAGTTGCGTGAACTTTCTTATATGGGTGCCAGCGTATTACATGAAGATGCAATCTTCCCGGTTCGTAAAGAAGGAATCCCGATCAACATCCGTAATACAAACGCACCGGAAGAAAAGGGTACTCTGATCGTAGAAGGAACCTGCAGAAAGCCGAAGTATACAATTACCGGTATTGCAGGAAAGCGTGGATTTGCTTCTATTACAATTGAAAAAGCAATGATGAACTCAGAAGTCGGATTTGGCCGCAAGGTTCTTGGTGTATTTGAAGATGAAGGAATTTCTTTTGAACATATGCCGTCAGGAATTGATACTATGACTATCTTCGTTCATCAGGATGAATTTGAAGAACATGAGCAGAAAGTGCTTGCGGGCATCCACCGTGCCGTGAATCCGGATGACATCGAACTGGAATCCGATCTTGCACTGATCGCTGTTGTTGGACGTGGAATGCGTCAGACACGCGGTACAGCCGGAAGAATTTTCTCTGCACTGGCACATGCACATGTCAATGTAAAAATGATCGATCAGGGATCCAGCGAGTTAAATATTATCATCGGTGTGAGAGAGCACGACTTTGAAGCAGCAATCAAAGCAATTTATGATATTTTTGTTAACACTCAGCTGTAAATCTTCAATTCGATCCTTAAATATGGTATAGTACAGGTGTTGGGGAAAACTCCCCTGTACAGAATATTCATACAAGAGAGGATACGAAAATGAATATATTATTTTTCCTGAAGCCAAAAGCAGAAGTGGCATTTGTATATGACTACCACACGCTCAGACAGGCAATGGAAATCATGGAGTACCACAAATACTCATCCATTCCGATGATCAACCGGGAAGGTAAATACGTCGGTACAATCACCGAAGGAGACCTGCTCTGGGGACTTAAGAAGCTGAACATCCTGAATCTGAAAGGAGCAGAAGACATTGCAATCACGAAGATTGCAAGAAGAGCAGATTACCGGCCGGTAAGCGCTGATTCCAATATGGAAGATCTGATGGAAAAAGCGATGGATCAGAACTTTGTTCCGGTCATAGATGACCAGGAGAATTTCATAGGAATTATCACAAGAAAAGACATTATCGGATATTGTTATGAAAAAATTAAAAAAATCGCAAATTAGGGGTTGACTTTGTACGGTATGCCACTGTATAATACAGAGGTATGCCGCACAACGAGGTTATAAGTCCTGATTTGATCAGACACCGTAGTTGGCGAGTAATGATAATAGGAGGTGCCATATGTACGCAATTATAGCAACAGGTGGTAAACAGTACAAAGTAGCCGAAGGCGATATCATTAAAGTAGAAAAGCTTGGTGTGGAAGCCGGACAGTCTTATACTTTTGACCAGGTTCTCGCAGTAAGTGGTGACGAGCTTAAAGTTGGAACACCAGTAGTAGAAGGTGCAACAGTTGAAGCATCTGTAATTGGTGACGGAAAAGCTAAAAAAGTTATCGTTTACAAGTATAAGAGAAAAACAGGTTACCACAAGAAAAACGGACACAGACAGCAGTATACAGCAGTTAAGATCGAAAAGATCAACGCGTAAGAAGCTGGTGGTTATATGATACGAGTAACCATTTATAAAAATGAAAAACATCAATGTGTAGGTTTCAAAGCACATGGTCATGCAGGATTCAGTGAAGAAGGACAGGATATTGTCTGCGCAGCTGTTTCCGTACTTACGATCAATACTTTGAATGCCATTGAGAAATTTGCGGATGACCGTACAAGCCTTGTATCCGATGAATCCAAAGGACTCATTGACTATCGACTTAAAGGTAATCCGACTCGCGAGGCAAAGCTTTTGCTTGACGCGATGGTTCTTGGTCTGGAAGAGATTGCAGAAGATGAGAACTACAGAGAATATATGGATTTGACATACGAGGAGGTGTAACAACCATGATGAAATTAAACCTTCAGTTTTTCGCTCATAAAAAAGGAGTTGGTTCTACAAAGAACGGTCGTGACTCTGAATCTAAGAGACTTGGAGCAAAAAGAGCAGACGGACAGTTTGTAAAAGCTGGTAACATCCTTTACAGACAGCGCGGAACAAAGATTCATCCAGGAATCAATGTAGGTCGCGGTGGTGACGATACATTATTTGCACTGGTTGACGGTGTTGTTCGTTTTGAAAGAAAAGGAAGAGATAAGAAACAGGTTTCTATCTATCCAGTAGCTGAATAAGCAGATTTAACAGAGGCTTCAAACTTTTTGGGTTTGAAGCCTTGTTTTTAGTCATAAATAAGGAGGACATATTATGTTTGCAGACAGAGCAAAAATATATATCCGATCCGGAAAGGGCGGCGACGGTCACGTCAGCTTTCGCAGGGAATTATATGTTCCGAATGGCGGTCCGGACGGAGGCGACGGCGGTCGCGGCGGTGATGTAATCTTTGAAGTGGACAAAGGTCTTAACACACTGGTAGATTTCCGTCACAAAACAAAATATAAAGCACAGGACGGAGAGGAAGGCGGCAAAAAGCGCTGCCATGGTAAGGATGCAAAGGATCTGATCCTGAAAGTTCCTGAAGGGACAGTTATCCGTGAAGCAGAGACCAATAAAGTCATTGCCGATATGTCGGGCGAGAACCAGCGCCAGATTATCTTAAAAGGTGGTAAGGGCGGTCTTGGAAATATGCATTTTGCAACCTCTACCATGCAGGTTCCGAAGTATGCACAGCCGGGAAAGCCTGCACAGGAACTCTGGGTGAATCTGGAACTTAAGGTGATCGCAGACGTTGGGCTTGTCGGTTTCCCGAATGTTGGTAAATCTACATTCCTTTCCCGTGTAACCAATGCGCAGCCAAAGATTGCAAATTATCATTTCACAACACTCAGCCCGAACCTTGGAGTTGTAGATCTGGAAGGTGCAAAGGGATTTGTTATTGCAGATATTCCGGGACTGATTGAAGGAGCATCAGAAGGTGTCGGACTTGGACATGAATTTTTGCGTCATGTTGAACGTACCAAGATGATGATCCATGTTGTGGATGCGGCAGGTATCGAAGGACGTGATCCGGTTGAAGACATTTACAAGATCAACGCTGAACTGGAAGCATATAACAAAGAAATTTCCATGCGTCCACAGGTCATTGCAGCGAATAAGGTTGACCTGATCTATTCCGAAGATGAAGATCCGATCCAGAGACTGAGAGATGAGTTCGAGCCAAAAGGAATCAAGGTATTCCCGATTTCCGGTGTGACCGGAGAAGGGCTTTCTGATCTTCTTTACTATGTAAATAATGAACTTCAGAAGTTGGATGACAAGCCGATCGTATTTGAACAGGAATATTTCCCGGAAGAAGAGATCATCCACATGGATCTTCCATATACCGTGGAAAAAGAAGACGATGTATTTGTAGTAGAGGGACCGAAGATCGAAAAGATGCTTGGTTACACCAATCTGGATTCCGAGAAGGGATTTGCTTTCTTCCAGAAATTCCTGAAAGAAACCGGTATCCTTGAGCAGCTTGAAAATGCAGGTGTTCAGGAAGGCGATACTATCCGTATGTACGGTCTTCAGTTTGAATATTACCGTTAGAAAAGAACATAATTTCAGAAAGGAGAAGTTTTATGACTTCCAAACAGAGAGCTTATTTAAAGAGCCTTGCGATGACAATGGATCCTATCCTTCAGATCGGTAAATCCAGCGTAACACCGGAACTTACCGCAGCTGTTGCAGAAGCGCTTGAAGCAAGAGAACTGATCAAGCTTCACGTTCTTCAGAACTGTGGAGATGATCTGCGTGGAATGGCAGAGATCCTTGCAGAGCGTACACGTTCCCAGGTGGTACAGGTTATCGGAAGAAAAATCGTTCTTTATAAAGAGGGAAAAGACGACAAGAAGAAAATCGTTCTTCCTTAATGAGTGGAGTATAGATTATGAGAATCGGTATTATGGGCGGAACATTTGATCCCATCCACAACGGGCATCTGATGCTTGGTGAATATGCATACCAGCAGTTCCATCTGGATGAAGTGTGGTATATGCCAAACGGCAATCCGCCCCATAAATCAAATCCGGAAATACGAAAAGATTTACAGGACCGTGCCGAAATGACACGCCTTGCAATTGAAGAGATTCCGTATTTCCGGCTTTGTACCTATGAAATGGATCGAAAGGAAACTTCGTACTCCTATCAGACAATGGAGTATTTTAAAGAGACTTATCCGCAGGATGAATTTTATTTTATCATCGGTGCGGATTCTCTTTTCAATCTGGAAACCTGGAAATGTCCGGAAAGACTTCTGAAAACAGCGGTCATCCTGGCAGCATATCGGGATGATGCAGGAGCGCCGAAAGAAATGCGCCGTCAGATCACATATTTGAAAGAAAAGTATGCATGTGATATCCGGCTTCTCCGTACCCCTGTGATGCCGGTTTCTTCCAGTGAGATCCGGCAGATGATCCGAGGAGGAGAGACAGAAGATCTTCCGATTCCGAAAAAGGTTGCAGATTATATAGATTTGAACAGATTATATCAGGTGAGTGAACATGACGGAAACAATACTTAAGATGCAGAAAAAAGTAAAACGGTACCTGGATAAAGACCGTTATGATCATACGATCGGTGTGATGCATACGGCAGGCTGCCTTGCCATGCGTTATGGTGCCAATCTGGAGCAGGCTTTGACGGCAGGACTTTTACATGACTGTGCAAAATGTGTGCCGGCAGATGAAAAGATTAAGCTCTGCGAGAAAAATCATATCGAAATTTCCGATGCAGAGTACAAAAATCCGGGACTTCTGCACGCAAAGCTGGGCGCATTTTTTGCCCGGGAAAAATATGGAATAGAAAATGAAGAGATTCTACGATCGATCGAGTCTCATACAACCGGTCGTCCGAATATGTCTCTGCTTGATAAGATCATTTATATCGCAGATTATATTGAGCCTGGAAGAGATGTTGCACCAAATCTTCCGGAAGTACGTGCGCTTGCATTTGTAGATATCGATGCATGTCTTTACCGTATTCTGGAAGATACACTTGCATATCTTGCCGAAAAAGGTGCAACGTTAGATCCTGCGACAGAAGAGACATTTTTATATTATAAGAACCTGAAAAACAGTGATTCCGAAAAGGAGGAAAAAAACTGATGCAGACAATCGAGCAGTCAAGAGAGATGGCAAAACTTGCCTGCGAAGCACTCGCTGACAAAAAAGGCGAAGATATCCGTGTAATTGACATTGCAGGAATCTCTGTGCTTGCAGATTATTTTATCATTGCAAACGGAACCAACGAAAGCCAGGTAAGAGCACTGGTTGACAATGTAGAAGAGACACTCGGAAAAGCAGGATACGAAGTCAAACAGCGTGAAGGCTATGGCCTTGGAAGCTGGGTACTGCTGGACTTTGGCGATATTATCGTTCATGTATTTGACAGAGAAAACCGTGTTTTCTATGATCTGGAAAGAATCTGGAGAGACGGAAAACAGGTTGATCCGGAAGAATTATAAAAGAATTCAAAATGAGAATGTGCTTCGGCACATTCTTTTTTAAAATGTAAAAAGCAGGGCATGCGCCCTGCTTTTCTGATACAATTATTCAAGATATATAAGCTTATTCACAAAGTCTTGAGAATGCATCTGCAACAAACTGTACTTTAGTTCCAACAATAACCTGTACAGAAGTTTTTCCAGGTCTAATAACACCTGCAACACCTGCAGATTTGATCACTTTGTCGTTAACTGCAGTCATATCTTTTACTTCCAGTCTCAGTCTTGTTACACAGTTGTCGATGCTTGCAATGTTTTCCTTTCCGCCGCAACCTTCAAGAATCTTTGCTGCGATAGCTGTGAAGTCATCACTTGCCAGTTCTACATTTTTTTCTGCTTCCAGATCGTCATCATCTTCTCTACCCGGTGTCTTCAGATCAAATTTCTTGATCGCGAAGAGGAATACGAAATAGAAAACTAAGAATGCTGCGATTCCAAGCGGAATAATAAGCCATATCTTAGCTGCTGCCGGAAGAGAAGCAGAGAAGAATAAGTCCATCGCACCTGCTGAGAATGAGAATCCTGCACGGAATCCAAGGGCAACTGTGATCATTGTGAAGATACCGTAAAGTGCTGCATAAATTACATAAAGTACCGGTGCAAGGAACATGAATCCGAATTCGAACGGTTCAGTTACACCACAGATGAATGCACAAATAGCTGCAGAAGCTACAAGTCCGATTGCAACTTTCTTTTTCGCCGGTTTTGCACATTTTACCATAGCAAGAGCTGCACCAGGGATACCAAACATCATACATGGGAAGAATCCTGACATGTACATTCCAAGACTCCATGATACGTCTGCAGATGTTTCACCAGCCCAGAAGTGCTGTAAGTCACCAAGACCGATCGTATCAAACCAGAATACATTGTTCAGTGCGTGATGTAATCCGGTAGGAATGAGTAGACGGTTGAGGAATGCATAAATACCGGCTCCTACAACATCCAGTCCAACGATTCCTTTTCCAATAGCAACAAGTGCTCCGAAAAGTAATGGCCATACGAATAATAAAACAACAGATGCAAGAATAGAAACAACTCCGGCAATAATTGCTACACAGCGTTTTCCACTGAAGAAAGACAACCAGTCCGGAAGCTTTGTGCTTTTGAATTTGTTGTAGCACACAGATCCGATGATACCTGCAAGAATACCGATAAACGGGTTTGCGATTTTGTCGAAGGCAAGTGTCTTTGTTGCACTGTCTGCGATAGAAGGCATGATCGTTGTAACAAATCCTGTTGAAAGAAGTGTTGTCATCATAAGCCATGAAGCAAGAGCAGCGATACCACCTGTACCATCATTTTTTTCAGACATACCGACACCGACACCGATTGCAAAAAGAATTGCCATGTTGTCGATCAAAGCTCCACCTGCTTTTACTAAAAACAGACCGATCAGATTTACTGCACCCTCGATGTCTCCACCCTGCATCGTAGCCGGACATAACCTGTATCCAATACCCATGAGGATACCACAGATCGGAAGAATAGCTACCGGGAGCATTAACGCTTTACCAAGTTTTTGTAAGAATTTCATCTTTTCTCCTCCTTAGAAATAAAATAAAAGTATACACTAAACTGGACCATTCCAGTTAGCTTCGATTGAAAAAGCACAGATCCTAGGATAATTTAAGCACAGCATCCTCCAGTGTGACTTCGCCTTTCTTCTGAAGGGCTATTTTTCCATAAGTATCTGTATTACAGATGAGTACCGGAGTAATGGTATTTAATCCGGCTGCCTGGATCTTATCCAGATCAACTTCCATCAGGAGATCTCCCTGTTTTACCTTGTCACCTGCAACAACATGGGGGGTAAAAGGTTCTCCTTTCAGTGTAACGGTATCAAGACCGATATGGATCAGAATCTCTGTTCCCTGGGTGCTTGTCATAGTAACGGCGTGAAGAGTATCAAATACCATACTCACTTCCCCATCTGCCGGTGCATAGACCTTTCCCTCGGAAGGAATGACTGCAAATCCGTCTCCTAATATTTTATCCGCAAAAGTCGAATCCGGAACTTCTGTGATCGGTACGACTTTTCCGTTACACGGGGAGTGGAGTAGATTCCCCTTATTTTTTCCTTTAAATAAACCTAACATGTGATCTCCTTTCCATCTACATAGACGCTTACTATATTCAAATCTTTATCTAAAAGCACAAAATCTGCTTTCTTACCAGCGGAGATACTTCCGACCTCATGGAAAATTCCGATTTCTTTTGCCGGATTTTCAGATGCGCACATGACTGCTGTTTCAAACGGAAGGCCGACTTTCTTAACCACAAAACGCACACAGTCCATAAGATTCGTAGCAGAACCAGCAATTGTTCCATCATGCAGAGTAGCAAGATTGCCTTTTACCTTTACCGGCTGTCCGCCAAGGGTGTAATCTCCATCATTCAGACCAGTTGCTCGCATACTGTCACTGATCAGGATCATGCGCTTCGCACCAAACATGGCAAAGGTTGCGCGGATCACAGACGGGTGAATATGTACACCGTCGCAGATCAGCTCTGCATGGCATGTTTCAGAATCCCTAACTGCACCGATTACGCCCGGATTTCTATGATTCAATGGTGGCATTGCATTGTACAAATGGGTTGCATGGGAAGCACCACGCTGAATGGCTTCTTTTGCAGTATCATAATCCGATGCGGTATGCGCAAGGGATATAACTACCTCATCCTTTGCTTTCTCGATAAATTCCATGGCTCCCGGTTCTTCCGGTGCAAGATCCACCAGTTTGATCAGTCCCTTTGCCGCCTTTTGAAGCCGGCAGAAATATTCATAATCACAATGCAGGATATTTTCTTCTGCCTGGGCACCTTTTTTGGAAGCACTGATAAATGGTCCTTCCATATTGATACCAACCAGGTGTGCACCGCCATTGCAGGTGTAATCACCTGCATTTTTCATAACATTTAAAAGCTCGTCTTTAGCAATTGTCATGGTAGCCGGACAGACAGAAGTTACACCGATGGACGCTTCATATTTTGTAATGATATCCAGTGCTTCTTTTGTACCGTCGCACATGTCTGCTCCCATGCATCCGTGAAAATGAATGTCCACAAGTCCCGGAATCATATAAAGTCCCTGGGCATCCACGATCTGGGCATCCTGTTCCGAAAAATCCGAAAAACTTACAAATCTGCCATTTTCCACAACTGCATTCCCGTTCACAAAAGTATGATTTTCTGTATAAATTGACGCATTTTTAATGATCATTTTCAAAGCCTCCGTTCCTTGCAGACATGATTATAAAGGAAGTTTGCTAAGTGCAGCTTCGTCAGCTACCAAAGTCACATCATTATGCAGCTGTAAAACAGAAGCAGGAACCTTCGGTGTGATCGGACCAAAGAAAGCATCTCTTACGATTTCTGCTTTATCTTCGCCACTTGCAACGATCAGGATTTTCTTTGCCTGCATGATCGTCTTGATTCCCATTGTATAAGCCTGTTTCGGAACATCGTCAGCTGAAGCAAAGAAACGTTTGTTTGCTTCGATGGTAGACTGAGTCAGATTTACACAATGAACCTGCTTGTCAAAAGCTTCCCCCGGTTCGTTGAATCCGATATGACCGTTATGACCGATTCCGAGAAGCTGAAGATCTACGCCGCCTAAAGACTGAATCAGATTGGTATATTCCTGGCATTCTTTTTGAGAATCCGGTTCCATTCCGTTTGGAAGGTGTGTATTCTCAGCTGGAATATTCACATGATCAAATAGGTTTTGATGCATGAAATAGTAGTAGCTCTGGTCGTTGTCACGGCTAAGTCCTTTATATTCATCAAGGTTTACCGTCATAACTTCTGAGAAATCAAGATCACCTTTGTTATACCATTCCACCAACTGCTTATAAAGACCGATCGGAGTAGATCCGGTTGCAAGCCCCAGAACACAATTTGGTTTCATAATAACCTGTGCAGAAACAATATTGGCAGCCTTGCGGCTCATGTCTACGTAATCTTTTGCTTTGTAAATTCTCATTTTTATCCTCTCTCCATTCCATAAATATTAAACGCCACGATTTTTTATACAATTTGCATATATCACAGCAAGTTGTATTAGTACATATACACATCCTAACCAATGTGCTCACTTTTTTCTACAAAAAATTTAGCGTTTTACCGAATTACATTGAAATTGGTGAATATTCTTCTAGTTAAATTCATGATGTTATTATAACAAAAAAAATCAAGATTACCCATGTAAAAAACTACGTGAGGTATATAAAAAACAACAAAAACAACAAATATACATAAAAATGTTATCCTTGCTTTTCATATCTTATGGGGATCTTGCTGGACAATCTTTGTTTCTAACGGTTTTAAGGATTTCTACTCATTTTGGTTTCCAGGAAAAAGCTGTTTTTATAAACTTCTGATTGAATAAAATCCATTTCCGAAGCAAGGACAGAAAGGGTCTGTTCTACGATCTGGAAAGAATCTGGAGCGATGGCAAACAGGTGGATCCGGAATATCTGTAAATATATTTTCTGGTGTTTTAGAGACTGATACTGGTGATCCGATGCTTTCTGTGTTATAATATATAAGTTATCAGGGAACTTGATTCTGAATCATGGAGGCACAAAGTATGGAACCCATGTATTTGTCAATCCAGCCGAAAAAGACTGGAGAACGCATAAGAAAGCTACTCTTGGAAAAAGGATATACAATTCGGGAAATCCAGGGAGCTTTTGGATTTGAAAATCCGCAGGCCATTTATAAATGGCTTTCCGGAAAATCGTTACCCAGTATAGACAATTTCATTATTTTAAGTAGATTATTACATACTTCGATTGAAGATATCCTCGTCATTGACGGGGATATTTCTCATTTCTATGGAGTTTTAAACTGTTGGTTGAATGACAAACAGCTATCATATAATTATAATTAAATCAGAAGTTGAGGAACAGATATTATTTATATGGTGTTCGAGGATTGCGGAAATTGCATAGCAATGGAGCAATCCGGTTACATCATTTATATTGTAAGCAAGAGAACAGTATGGGAGGCAAAAATCATGAAGAAAATTACATCAGCTTATGCAAACAAGATGTTGAGAAGCCTTGAGGAAGATAAAGCATTCTGGGTAAACAAGGAGGCAGCATCCAGTACCTATGTGGCTGCGGTCAATGAGGAGCCGGTCATTCCGGAATATGATTATATGACCATTGCAAATACAATTGACGAGATCGACAGGAAGATTGTTACTATCAAACATACATTGAACCTGACAAATGCCACCGCAAAAGTGCAGGTTGGCAATCAGGAGATGAGCATTGACAGCATTTTGATCCGAATGGCGCAGCTTAACAAAAGAAAAGCTGTTCTTGACGATATGCGCAAGCGGCTTCCGAAAATGCGTGTGTATAGTAATTCCTTCAGTTCATCCGGATCGGTACCGGAATATAAATATATCAACTATGATCTGGAAGTAATCCGTCAGGAATACGATCGTATTTCCAATACAATTATGGAAATGCAGATTGCACTGGATCGCTACAATCAGACAGTGTTGTTTGATGTGGATATCTAAGTAAGAATTTCCGTACAGGGTATATCTTCAACAAAGCTTATAGACGGTTGGTTATGGTTCAATGTCATCGTTTATTGGTTATTTGTTATCAGGTTATGTGTTCTTGTTCATAGAAACATTTTTGGAAAAGTATACAATTTAAATTTTTAAATCACCCTGTAAAAAACCTGTGTCAGTTCACAGTGCAGAGGTACGGTTTCAAGCACGCAACAGCTGTGAAAGCAATTCCGCAGCTGTTTTTAAAATAAAAAAAATTGCAACCAAGAGAGTTTTAAATCAAAATATATCCGCCAGAAAAAGAATTCGCTCCATATTAAAAAGTTACCAAAAACAAGAAACTATTTTTGTGAATTTAGTTGCTTGTTTTTTTGTGCGCAAAGATGCTACAATCAAGGAAACTATTACAAGAGAAATAGTTTCCACAAGGAGATGATGATGTGTCAGATAAAAATTTAAAAGGCAATATTCTCGAAGCAACCATCAAGGCATTTCAGAAAAAAGGGTTAAAATTTACAATGGATGATCTTGCATCTCTTCTGGGAATCAGCAAAAAAACAATCTATACTGTTTTCCCTGACAAAAATTCATTGGTTCTGGAGATGGTTGATTATTGTTTTTCCTCGATCAAAGAAAGTGAACAAAAAGTTCTTCAAGATCTGAGTCTGGATACGGTTGGTAAAATCAGAGCAATTCTTGGTGTGTTACCGGAAGGGTATCGGGAGCTTGATCTCAGACAGCTTTATCAGTTAAAGGAGAGGTATCCCGAAGTTTATGAAAAAGTAAAATCCCGTCTGGAAACCGGGTGGGAGAGTACGATTTCATTACTGGAACAGGGCATCACAGAAGGAAAAATTCGAAATATCCAGATTCCAATTTTAAAAACCATGATGGAAGCCACATTAGAACAGTTTTTTCAGAGAGACGTGCTGGTCCAGAATGGAATTTCTTATCATGAGGCATTAGATGAAGTCGTATCCATTCTGATCGATGGCATTACAATCTGACAAGGGGGAATTTATTATGGGAGAAGTACAGAAACTAAAAGGAAAAGAAAAGTTTGCCTACGGAATCGGGGCTGTAGGGAAAGATATGGTCTATATGCTGTCAGCGTCCTATGTCCTTTATTATTATCAGGACATCATGGGTGTCAGTGCTGTGGCAATGGGGGTGATCCTGTTTATCGCCCGAATTTTTGATGCATTTAATGATCCGATCATGGGAATCATCGTAGCAAAGACGAAAACCAGATGGGGCAAGTTCCGACCGTGGCTCTTTATCGGTACACTGACAAATGCCATTGTTTTGTATCTGATGTTTGCTGCACCGCCCTCTCTTTCAGGCAGAGGACTGGTTGCTTATGCGGCTGTAACCTACATACTCTGGGGCGTAACTTATACGATGATGGACATTCCATACTGGTCCATGATTCCTGCTTTTACCGAAAGCGGAAAAGAGCGCGAAAATCTTTCTGCAATGGCACGTTCCTGTGCCGGCGTTGGTTCTGCAATTATCACGATCATCACCGTACTTTCCGTATCCACGCTTGGCAAACTGGCAGGCGGGGAAAGTGCATCGGAAATTGAACGGCTTGGATATCGCTATTTTGCACTGATCATTGCGGTTTTGTTTTTCATTTTTATCACGATTACCTGTCTTTCTATTAAAGAAAAATCTTCGGTAAATATGGAAACAGCAACGGTAAAAGAAATGTTCCGGGCACTGTTTCGCAATGACCAGGCACTGACCATGGTTGTGGCAATTGTTATGATCAATACCGCATTATATATTACATCGAATCTGGTCATTTACTTTTTCAAATATGATTTCAGTCCGGAAGCATGGCAGAGCAATTATACGCTTTTTAATACCTTTGGCGGTGCATTCCAGATCCTTGCGATGATGATTTTGTTTCCGCTGTTCCGGAAATTTATGAATACGATAAATCTTTTTTATGTCAGCTTTTCTATGGCATTTGCAGGATATCTGATCCTTCTTGTGATTGCATTCTCCGGAAGTACCGGTGTCTATCTGCTTCTGGTTCCGGTATTCCTTATTATGTCGGCAATTGGTATGCTGAATGTTATTGTGACGATTTTCCTTGCAAATACGGTAGATTACGGGGAATTGAAAAATAACCGGCGTGGCGAATCGGTAATCTTTTCGATGCAGACCTTTGTGGTAAAGCTGGCATCTGGCGTGGCTGCACTTGCGGCTTCGATCGTTATTCAGATCTTCCAGATCAAGAAGGATGAAACGGCAGAAGTACTGACGGTAATCGCACCGGCTTCCAGGCTGGGACTTCGGATGTGTATGACGATCATTCCGATTCTTGTATTGCTGATCGGATTACTTGTGTTCCGAAAACATTACATATTAACAGATGAAAAGACAGAAGAAATATCCAGAACACTGGAAGAACGGAAGAGAGCATAATATTTATACCTATAATTTTATAACGAAATTTTAGTGGGACAGTTTGCGGACTGTCTCATTTTTTTACATTTGTATATAATAATATACGTCCATTTAACATTTCTTTAGCAGAAATATGATAGCACTTTCAGAAGCTGAAATGTTATGATATTTCACGGACATAAGAGCAAGAACGAAGCCACATTCGTGGCTATGAAGGAGGAAAAAGATGGCTGAAATTGCGTTAAGAAATGTCTGTAAGCAATTTGATTCCACACATTATGGTGTAAAAGATTTTACCTTAGACATTCATGATAAAGAATTTGTGATTTTCGTAGGACCTTCCGGCTGTGGAAAATCTACAACACTTAGATTGATTGCAGGACTGGAAGATATTACAGATGGAGAACTCTGGATCGACGAAGAGCTCTGCAACTATCTGGAACCAAAGGAAAGAGAGATGTCAATGGTTTTTCAGAATTATGCTTTATATCCAAACATGACTGTTTATGGAAATATTGCTTACTCACTGAAAATCCGTAAGGTTCCGAAAAAAGAAATTGATCAAAGAGTCAGAGAAGTAGCAAGAATCCTTGAGATTGAATCTCTGCTTGACAGAAAACCGGCGGCATTATCCGGCGGGCAAAAGCAGCGTGTTGCGATTGGCGCGGCAATCATAAGACAGCCAAAAGCATTTCTTATGGATGAACCACTTTCCAATCTTGATGCAAAGCTTCGGGCGCAGATGCGTGTTGAATTGCAAAAGTTACATAAACAGTTAGATACCACCATCATTTATGTTACACACGATCAGACAGAAGCAATGACGCTTGGGACAAAAATCGTTGTCATGAAAAACGGTCTGATCCAGCAGGTAGATACCCCGCAGAACATTTACGATCATCCGGTAAATAAATTTGTCGCAGGATTTGTAGGTGCACCGACCATGAATTTTATCGAATGCGAAGTGGAAAAAGAATTTGATAAGACAGTCCTGTTATTTGCAACAACAGGACCAGTAAAAAAAGTATATCCAACTGGGCGTAATGAAGAAATTCTCCGGAAAGAATACCTGGGAAAACGTGTGACCCTGGGAATCAGACCGGAAGATATCTATGAATACGAAGAAGCAAAAGCCAGCGGATTTGCAAAAAACAGTGCCGGAATACGGGAAACCGTCGTTACCAGAGAAATGCTTGGAGCAGAAGTATTCCTGTATTTTGATGAACAGCACAGAACGCATGCTGTAAGGCTGGAGCCATCCAACCAGACAAAAGTAGGTGAAACGGTAGATCTGTATTTTGATCCAAATCGGATTCACATATTTGATACAGAGACAGAGGAAAATATTCTGAATCTATATAGGAAAGGATATTAAGAATGAAAAAAGAAAAGAATCTAAAAATTACACCGTACCTTTATCTGGTGCCGAGTATTCTGATCTTTGCAGTATTTTTGTTCTACCCATTTGTAAAGACAGTTTACTTAAGCCTTTTTATGACAAACAAAATGGGACAGGCAAAAATCTTTGTAGGTCTTCAGAATTATATAGATCTGCTTAGTTCAGAATCCTTTAGAAACAGTTTAAAAGTTACATTGGTCTTTGTTGTCATCGTTGTACTCGGCGGAATGCTCCTGGGATTGATTGCTGCAGTTCTTTGTAACAAAGCTTTTCCTGGAATCCGCGTATTCAGTACCGCTTACGCGCTTCCGATGGCGATCGCATCAAGCTCGGCAGCCATGATTTTCCAGATCATGCTCCATCCGGCAGTCGGAATTGTAAATAAGCTTCTCGGACTTGATATCAACTGGCTAAACGATCCAAACACCGCACTTTACTGTGTCGCGATCCTTACCGCATGGTTAAATAGCGGAATCAATTTTCTGTATTTTTCGGCAGGACTCGGAAATATTGACGAAACCATTTATGAAAGAGCATCGGTCGACGGTGCAAGCGGGGTTCAGCAATTTTTCAGCCTGACACTTCCGGGACTGTCACCGATCATGTTTTACACCGTTGTTGTAAACATCATTCAGGCATTCCAGTCATTCGGACAGATCAAGATCCTGACAGAAGGCGGACCGAATGAATCCACAAACGTAATCGTATACTCGATTTACAGAGATGCATTCTTTAACTATCGTTTTGGAAGTGCATCCGCACAGTCTGTTATCTTATTTGTCATTATCATGCTTGTAACATTGGTGATGTTCCGCATTGAGAAGAAGGGAGTAAATTACTAATGAGTCAGTTAAATAGTATGGCAATTCCGATGGAAGGAAAATATTCAAAAAGTGAACTTCTGGAATTAAAAAATAAAATGAACGCCAAGGCACTGGCGAAAAGAAGAAGTAAGACAGCACTGCGCCTTGCGGCAAATATCATTTTCGCAATCCTTGTACTGCTTCCGCTTTTATACGCGGTCAGCATTGCGCTGATGCCATCCAATGAATTATTTACAACGGATCTGAATCTTTTTCCGAAGCATCCGACACTGCAGAACTTCAAGGAGGCATTTACAACTGTTCCGCTTCTCCGGTTCATTTTAAATTCATTTATCATGGCAGGATGTATTACCATCGGACAGATCATTTCCTGTTCCCTTGCCGCATTTGCATTTTCCTTCCTGGAATTTAAGGGAAAAGGAATCCTTTTTGCAATTGTTATGGCAACCATGATGGTTCCTGGCGAAGCAACGATCATTTCCAATTATCTGACCGTCGGAAGCTGGGGGATTCTTGATACGTATGCGGTACTGATCATTCCGTATCTGACATCGGCGATGGGAATCTTTTTGTTCCGTCAGTTCTATATGACATTCCCGATGTCCCTGTATGAATCAGCAAAACTGGACGGATGCAGTAATTTGAAATTCATTATTAAGATTCTGATCCCGCTGACCAAGTCAGCAATCGGAGCTATGGCAGTTTATACTTTTATCAATGCATGGAATATGTATATGTGGCCACTTCTTGTAACCGGTTCCAACAACATGCGAACCGTACAGATTGGTATCAGTATGCTTGACAGTGTGGATTCGCAGTCCATTACCCTGATGATCGCAGGTGTTGTCATGATCATCATTCCGTCGATTTCGATTTTCATTATCGGACAGAAGCAACTGATCCGGGGAATGTTCTCAGGAGCTGTAAAGGGTTAATTCCTATACTGGAAACGGGAAAACATTCATTCCCGATCCTATATATGTGTAAATATTACACACAATTTCATCCAATTAGAAGAGATCACAACAGGAGGAAAATTATGAAGAAAAAAACAGTTTCATTATTACTTGTAGCAGCAATGGCAGTCGGAATGCTTGCAGGATGCGGTGGTGGAAAATCTTCCATCAGCCAGGATGGCTCATCCGATGCAGCAGAAGGCAATGAAAAAGCAGAAATGGCAGATGCAAAGGATGTAGACGGAACAACCATTACTTTCTGGCATTCTATGGGTGGAGTCAATGGACAGGCAATCGATACACTTGTCAAAAAATTTAATGATGAAAATGAATATGGAATTACTGTAGAAGCACAGTATCAGGGAGAATATGATGATTCTCTGAACAAATTAAAGAGCGCACAGATCGGAAATATGGGTGCAGATCTGGTACAGGTTTATGAAATCGGTACCCGTTTTATGATCGAATCCGGTTGGACAGTGCCAATGCAGGAAATGATCGATGCAGATAATTATGATGTATCCGAGATCGAACCGAACCTTGCTGCATATTATACGATTGATAATCAATTATATTCGATGCCTTTTAACTCATCTACCCCAATTATGTATTATAATAAAGATATGTTCGACAAAGCCGGTATTACAGAAATCCCGGACAGCCTGGAAGCAATCGATGAGATTGGCGATCAGTTAATGAGCAAAGGCGGTGCCGGAGAAGTAATGTCTCTTGGTATTTACGGATGGTTCTTCGAGCAGTTTATCGGAAAACAGGGTCTGGACTATGCCAATAACGGAAATGGGCGTGAAAAGGCCGCAACAGCAGTTGACTTTGACAAAAACGGTGCAGCCAAGAATATCCTGACCGCATGGCAGAAACTCAACAAAGACGGTTATGCTCCAATCGTCGGAAAAGGCGGTGATGCAGGACTTGCAGATTTCTCAGCCGGAAAGTCCGCAATCACACTTGGTTCTACAGCTTCATTAAAACAGATCCTGCAGGATGTAAACGGAAAATTTGAAGTGGGAACTGCATATTTTCCGAAGGTATCTTCAAGTGATGAAGGCGGAGTATCCATCGGTGGAGCTTCTCTGTGGGCACTGAACAATAAAGATCCAAAGAAACTCCGTGCAACATGGGAATTCGTAAAATTCCTGATCTCTCCGGAATCACAGGCATACTGGAATGCACAGACAGGATATTTCCCGGTTACCACAAAAGCACACGATGAACAGACATTCAAAGATAATATCGCGCAGTATCCTCAGTTCCAGACAGCAATCGATCAGCTCCATGATTCTTCACCGGAATATTGCGGTGCGCTTTTAAGTGTATTCCCGGAAGCAAGAGCAACTGTTGAGTCTGAAATCGAAAGCATGCTGAATGGAAAAGAAGATGTCGACACAGCAGTACAGAAAATGTCAGATTCGATCAACAAAGCGATCACTGACTACAATACTGTAAATAATTAAAAAGAATCGAGGCAATAAACATTGAGCAAAACAAAAATATTTGCACACAGAGGTGCAAGCGGATATGCACCGGAAAACACGTTGGAAGCATTTGCACTGGCAATCACACAGGGTGCTGACGGAATCGAGCTTGACGTACAGCTTACAAAGGATGGAATCCCGGTTGTGATCCATGATGAAACCATCGACAGAGTTACAGAAAAAAAGGGATGGGTCAAGGATTATACCTTAAAAAGGTTAAAAGAGCTTACAGTACTGAAAAACAAATTCCCGGAGTATTCCGCAGCAAAGATCCCAACCCTGGAAGAAGTACTGGATGCGGTAAAAGCATCCGGTATCCAGGTCAATATTGAGCTGAAAACAGGAATTTACTGGTATCCGGAAATCGAGCAGAAGGTTGCGGATCTTGTAAAAAAAGCCGGAATGGAAGAGCGGGTGATTTATTCTTCCTTTAACCATTACAGCATCCAGCAGATGAAGAAAATTGTGCCGGAAGCAGAAACCGCTTATCTGTACAGTGATGTGATCCTGAATGTTGCAGAGTATGCGAAGAATACAAAAGTAGACGGACTGCATCCGGCAGTATATCATGTAAAAATGGCAGATTTCCTGAAAGAATATCTAGGCAGCAATCTGAATGTCCGTGTCTGGACAGTCAATGAAAAAGCGGATATGAAATGGCTGATCGATGCAGGAGTAACTGCAATTATCACCAATTATCCAGACATGGCAGTGCAGATCAAAAAAGAAGCGGAAGTATAAGATCATGCTGGAAAATAAAAAACTTTTTCTGCTGGATATAGACGGTACGATCTGTAAAGGGAATCAGCTCGTTGAAGGATCCGCAGCTTTCCTAAAAGACATCAAGGCAAATGGCGGGCAGTTTGTATTTATCACAAACAATGCAACCAAGAGCATCGATGATTATATCAGATTTTTTCAGGTTCTTGGAATCCACACCGATTACACCAATTTCCTGACAGCATCCTATGTAACCATTGATTATCTGAAGAAAAATCATGCCGGAGAACTGATCTATGTGCTGGGAACCCGGTCCTTTATCCGGGAACTCAAAAAAAATAAAATCCACGTAACAAGCGATTGCGAGGATGAAGGAATTACCTGCGTTGTAGTTTCTTATGATAATCAGCTGACATATGAAAAATTATCTGATACATGTAAGCTGCTGAGTACAAAAAATGTGGATTATCTTGCAACAAATCCAGACTATGTATGTCCGATTGAATTTGGATTTGTACCAGACTGTGGCTCCATCTGTGAAATGCTTGCACATGCGGTAAAGCGAATGCCGTATTTTATTGGTAAGCCGCAGCCTGAAATGGTAGAACTTGCATTGCAGCGGAATCATTACCGGAAAGAAGAGACTTTAATCGTTGGAGACCGCCTGTATACGGATATCTTATGTGGACATCATGCCGGTGTTGAGACGGTACTTGTATTATCCGGTGAGGCAACAAAAGAAGAAGCAAAGGCATACGAACATCAGCCGGATTACGTGATGTCATCCGTTGATGAGTTGCATGAAGCATGGAGCAAAAGTATTTCTTAAATAAAAGAAAATATGTTTACTAAAACAGGGTATGTATGGCAAATGAAGCTGTACATACCCTGTCTGTATATTCAGGTCAATTCTTGATTGCCTCTGTTTTAACTGTAAAAAACACTTGCATAAGCGAACATATGTTTGTATAATAGAAATATGAATACAGAAATGACAAATGAGCATTATACAATACAGGAAAAATTACATATTCTTGCTGATGCTGCAAAGTATGATGTCGCATGTACATCAAGCGGCTCAAGCCGCCGGGGACAGAAAGGAGAACTCGGTAATGCCGTTTCATGTGGAATTTGTCACAGCTTTGCGGCAGACGGAAGATGTATTTCTTTACTTAAGATCTTAATGACCAATCATTGTGTCTACGATTGCAAATACTGCATTAACCGTGCGAGCAATGATGTAAAAAGAGCTACGTTTACTCCGGAAGAGATCTGTAATCTTACAGTCGAATTTTATAAACGGAATTATATAGAAGGACTTTTCCTAAGTTCCGGTATTTTGAAAAATCCAACCTATACGATGGAAAAGATGTGCGAGACACTGTTACTTCTCCGCACCAAATATCATTTTAATGGCTACATTCATGTGAAGACGATTCCGGGGGCTTCGGATGAATTACTTGCGGCTGCCGGTTATCTGGCAGACCGTGTCAGCGTGAATCTGGAACTGCCAACTTCTGAGGGTCTTCGTAAGCTGGCACCGAACAAGACTATGCAGACAATCCTAAGTCCGATGGGAAAGGTGCAGAATACCATTGCCGCACATCGCATGGCAATCGGAAAATCATCATATATGGAAAGAAGCCGTGGAAATCAGTTCCTGCATAACGGAATTTTTTCGGAAGTTTCCAAGCGGCAGTTTCAAAAGAAACTGGAGAGCAGAGCAGCGCTACAGAGAGGAACCGATGTATCCAAGACTTCTGCACAGTCAAATCCTGCGCTATTGGATTCTTCCTTCACCTGGAATCAGGCATATCAACTTGCACCACATGATATGTCCAGATTAAAACGCAGCTTTGCACCGGCAGGACAAAGCACTCAGATGATCATCGGAGCGACAGGTGAAAGTGATTATACTTTATTACAAACCACGCAGCAGCTCTATCAGGGATTTGATCTGAAACGTGTTTTTTATTCGGCATATATCCCGCTGAATGAAGATCCTGTTCTGCCTGAGCTTGGAACTCCGCCGCCGCTTTTGCGTGAACACAGGCTTTATCAGGCAGACTGGCTGCTCCGGTTTTACGGATTTCAGGCAGATGAACTTTTAACCATAGAGAAACCGAATTTTAACGAACTTCTGGATCCGAAGTGTGATTGGGCATTACGCCATCTGGAATTATTTCCCGTTGAAGTAGAAACGGCAAGCTATGCAGAACTTCTCCGCGTACCCGGAGTCGGACCGAAATCAGCCAGCCGTATTGTAAATGCACGAAGATATGGCAGAATGGATTTCACAAGTCTGAAGAAAATGGGAGTTGTGCTGAAAAGAGCGCACTATTTCATCACCTGTGGCGGAAAACAGATGTATCACACACCACTTGAAGAGACTTATATCACAAGACAACTGGTTAGCGTAGACCGGAAGGAATACTGGGAAATGGCTCATGCAAATGAAGGCTTCTCACAGATGACACTTGCTGATTTCGGAATTGGATAGTTACATCATTAGGGCAGAAAATACTTATAGCAATATGAGAAAGCAGGAAATTTATGAAGATATATACTTGTAAGGATCGGTTGGAAGACATCATGACCTGTATCTATAATGCATGGGCAGATGCTTTGCTAATCGGTCATGATCAGATAAGACTGAAAAAAGAACCGATTTTCCAGGCGACACTGCTGGATGAATATATCCATGTAGACGGAGACTGTTCAAAGGCAGAAAAAGTCACCCGGTCTATCCGCAGAGATATTTCTTCCAGAGCATATCTGTATGTGTATTACGCATCCCTTTCAGCAGAAGAAGACGCACTGCAGGCAATCTATAATTTTTTACGAGTTGGATTTTCCATGGGAGCGGGTGTACTCGAAAATTATACCAATCCACATGTAATGCGGATAATAGAACTGTACCGTAGTGTCGGAAATGAAAGCCACCATTTCCGTGAATTCGCACGGTTTCAAAGTCTCGACGGGCGTGTGTATGTCAGCCATCTGGAACCCAAAAGTGATGTGATCATGCTGGTTGGAAGACATTTCGCAGACCGTATGCCATCGGAATATTGGATGATCGTCGATGATAACCGGAAGACCGCCTGCATCCATCCAAAAGACGGAGAAAATTATCTTCGTTATCTGACAGGCGGAGAGTTTGAGGCACTTCGGAAAACAGAAGAGTACGAAGATGAATACACTGGGATGTGGAAGACATTTTTCCATACGATCGGGATCAAAGAGCGGAAGAATTATGTCTGTCAGAGGAATCTTTTTCCGATCTGGAAGAGAAAGCATGCTGTGGAATTTAAAGAATAATCGCAGGAATTAAAAAGCAGCAAAGAATAACTCTGGTTAAAAATCATGAGCAGGAAACAGTGATGTCAATGCTGCGTGGACTTCAGAAGTAGAAGAACAGTTCGAGGATATGTATCGGCTGTTCTTTTTTTGCTTTTAGGCGTAAAAACGGTAATGTTTTTCTTGTACATAGTCGAGCATTAGAGTATAATAAACTCAGTTTTTTTCATATGTTTAAAAGCTATAATAAGAAAAACGGCAAAACAGATCAAAGTCTGCGACGCAAAGCTATAGGGCCTGTAAAATGGTAGCCAGTTGCCACGTT